>Ga0208587_1000856_pt1 | contig 16539 bp, 14 predicted proteins | sample NGESurdeep092012_7_FD_184472 | JGI IMG/M metagenome (GOLD analysis project Ga0208587, IMG submission 184472) | Arctic peat soil microbial communities from Barrow, Alaska - NGEE Surface sample 210 deep-092012 (SPAdes) | ecosystem: Environmental > Terrestrial > Soil > Wetlands > Peat ...
GAAGCCGGCTCGGAGGTGAAGGATCAGCGGGAACGCGGCGCTGAAGCGCCGCTCTACCCGTGCTCGCTCGACTACAGTAATTCTTAAACTGCTCTAAAACTCGTCCCATCCACGTGGTTTCAGCGAAGGATTCCGCTCATATAGAGGTTCAATGATCGCGGTCAACATCGCCGCCACAACTTTCCCCACAGCAGTCCTATAAACGGCAAATTCTTCAGAAGGACATTGAGTCTCCACCAATTTCATAGATTCCTCAATCCGCTCGTTGGCTTGAAAGACCAAACGCTTAATTTCCTGCGCGACCGCAAGGTCGGAAATCATATTGAAGCTAACCTCCCTAGTTTGCCAGAAGCACGATTTCTTCCAGCTTTTCCAATAAATTTGAGAACCACTGCCAGCCGGGCAAACACTCGATTGGAATGCGATAGATCAAACCGGCGACAGTCCCAGTCCCGCTTTGCGGGACGGAAGAAGATAGCCCACCCCTTCAGGGGTGGGTGAGCGTAAAGAATGAACCGAGTCCCTCGGGGACGGCACGCTCTTCTCCGGGTGAAAGCGAATTGTGCGGCTCCCAAGTCGCTGGTTACGTCGCAACCCCGTCACGGCCAGCAAATCTCGCTGAGTAGCACGGCCACATGCGCGATGGCAGCATTGTCGGTGCCCATGCCTTCCGGAGTCTTTGCTTTAATTCCGACGCGAGAGGGCTCGATGCCGAGTAGCTCGGCGACGTGTTGCTGGATCGCCCTAGCGTGGGGACCGATCTTGGGGGCGGCGAGGATCAGCGTGCTGTCCACGTTCCCCACTACGTAGCCCGCCTCCTCGATCTGCTTCAGCGCCTCGCGGACGAAGACCGTTGAGTCAGCGCCCTTCCATTTCGGATCGGTGGGCGGGAAGTAGGTCCCGATGTCTCCGGCAGCGATTGCGCCGAGCAGCGCATCGGTCAATGCGTGCAACAGGACGTCGCCGTCGGAGTGCCCCGCCAGACCGCTGTGGTGTGGAATCAGCACGCCCCCGATCTTCAGCGGGATGCCCGGCTGGAATTCGTGCGAATCCCAGCCAAAGCCGATGCGGGGTGGGCGAGCGATATTGGCGTTGCTCAGTGGGAAGTAACCTCAGGGGCGGAAGCCCCGTTGCTGACAAACAGTGTTGAGCACAACAGGTTGCTAAAAAAAGCGACGTTCGAGTACTACGGGCCTTCAGGCTCACGTCCAAGCTTTCACGATAATCTTAGAGCGTGGCGGTGTGTGAGAACGTCTGTCGTCCCTACGGGACTCGGATCTATTTCCCACTCTACCCAGCACTCTGCCTGCAGCTCCGTGCTGGGCTAAACTGTGCCGCGCCTACGGCGCTGGATTTTCGGTTGGCAAATTCCACTGGCAAACACCGAATTTGGTTCACACACACACTTTGAAGGTCCGCACTACACGACATTTCTTAGTGGCTTGTAAGCCGCGTTTCTCAAAAAACACCCGATCGTTCCGGTCCTGAAGGCCCCTCTACCATTTCACCCGCCCAAGCTGGCCTTGCGGCGGTTCTCCTGCGATAGAAAAAATTCCGCCAACTCCAGATCGGCAGGCGTGGTGATCTTCATGTTGCGCGGAGACCCCATCACGACATGGACCGTCCCTCCACTGCGCTCGATCAGAGAGGCTTCATCTGTGCCCATGAATCCGTCGACGGTGGCTTCCTCGAACGCCTTCTTGAGCAGGCCGAAGCGAAACCCCTGCGGCGTCTGCGCCAGCACCATGCGCTCACGCGGGACGGTCGCTATCACGACGGCGCCATCGGACGTCCGGTCCACTTGCTTCACGGTGTCGACCGCGGGCACTCCGGCAATCGCGGCCTCGTACTTCTTGACCGCTTCAATTACGCCAACGATGGTGTCCTGGTCAACGAAGGGCCGCACCGCATCATGCACCAGGACGATATCATCGTCGGCCGCGTCGATGGATGCCAGCGCATTGCCCACGGAATTCTGCCGGTGTTCTCCACCCTCAACCGTGCGAACTGGTTTCTTCAGTTTCTCTTTGTCGATCTGCTTCTGAAAGCTCGCGGTTTCATTCTTGCGCAGTGCCACCACGATCTCGCTGACCGCCGGGCATTGCGCGAACTTGCGCAGCGTATGGAAGAGAATCGGAGTTCCTTCCAGCTCAAAAAACTGCTTGCTCTTGCTCTTTGGATCTCCGGCGGCCCTGGACATGCGCGTACCTAATCCGGCTGCGGGGATGATGACGATGACCTTCATGTTGGGGAGCGCAGTATAAACGCCGGACCACGCTAAATACAAATCGGAGGAAGCGTGCCATTGCCAAAGCGTGAGGCGGAACTCCCGTCCCGATTATTCCGCCTTATGCGTTTCCGGAACCACCACTGCCGGGGCAGGCGTCGGCACTACCTTCCTAAAGTCCGGCCGTGGCTCGATGGGACGCGCCGGTACGCTCATGGTGCGCTCGTCGAACTTGCCAAAAATCATCTTCCCGGCGGTGGTCTGGAGCACAGACGTCACCGAGATATCGATGTTCTTGCCGATCATCTTGCGGGCGTTGTCCACCACCACCATGGTTCCGTCGTCCAGATAAGCCACACCCTGGTTGTATTCCTTGCCTTCTTTCAGGATGAAGACTTTCATGATCTCGCCGGGCAGGACGATGGGCTTCAACGAGTTGGCCAGCTCGTTGATGTTCAGCACCGCGACCCCTTGCAACTGGGCCACTTTATTGAGGTTGAAATCGTTGGTGACGATCTTGCCTTCGTACACCTTGGCCAGCTCGATCAGTTTCAGGTCCACTTCGCGCACGGCGGGGAAGTCGTCTTCCACAATCTGAATCTGCAAGGTCGCGATCTTCTGGATGCGCTGCAGGATGTCAAGGCCGCGGCGGCCGCGGTTACGCTTCATGGAGTCGGCCGAGTCGGCGACCAATTGAAGTTCTCGCAGCACGAACTGGGGAATGACGATCACCCCGTCGAGGAAGCCGGTTTCGGCGATGTCGGCGATGCGACCGTCGATGATGACACTGGTGTCGAGGATCTTGTGGCTCCTCTTGGACTGTTTCTCGCCTCCGAAAATGCCGCCCAGTGCAGCCAGATTGAGCAGATCGCCCTTACGGGCGCCTACCACCAGACCTACATAGGCCATGATCAACATTACGAAAAGTTGCAGAAAGCTTTGGGTTGGACCTTCGTGAATACTATTGCGAATGACGAGACTGAAAAGGTAGGCCCCTACGATTCCGAGGATGCTTCCAATGACCGCGCCGATAAGCCGCTTCAGGCTGACGCGTCGCAGGCGAAGTTCAAATAGAACTACCGCGATTCCGAAGAGCACTCCCACGCCCGCTGCGGGCCATCGGTCCAACCCAAGCGGGCGCAGTTCGTAGCTCGCAACTGCCGTAATGAGGACAAATAAGACACGTATGAATACCAGGTCCAAGCGACACCTCCACCGACCGATCCAGGCGTCTGCAGTGGGTGAAAGCGCTCCGGGGATATAGGAAGAAAATTATGCCGGTAACGCACTCTCGTTCCAAGCGCGACGGACAGGCCTCGACTCGCTCGCTCCGCTAAGTAATCGCCTCGGGGCATATGAAAAAGAATCGCGCCCCGCCCCGCCCAACCGCGGCGGGAATAATACTAGAGTAGCCGAAGTATATACCAGTTTGCGAGGTCTTCCGCAGCGCGCCTGGCTTTCAATTGAGGCAGGTTCCAATTTGGGCGAACTGCTGTGACGCGGCCTCTGCTTCAGTCTCGACCTTCCAGCGGCGCTCTACGAGAGGTGCAGAATAGCGCTCCGCAGCCAGTCCTCAGGCGAATAACGCTGCAAAGCCCGCTCCCGCCAGCACGACTACCGCCCACCAGCCGAAGACCACGGCCATGCAGGTCCCCGTCTTCAATTTGGTTACGCAGGCGTACCCTAGGCCAGTCAGCACAATCACCCAGATTGTGAACACATCGAGCGAAGTCGCTATGGAGTAGAGGAAGTGGGAACTGGGGTCAACCAGAGCACCCAGATTGCTGGCAACCGGGTTCTGGAAGGTGAAGGCTTCACCCCCTCCCACACTGATCGCCAGTATGGCAATTAGGGCTTTAAGGATCCCGGGCAGCGACGCGTACATGCTGATGGCCATGCATTGATTGAAGGTGAGGTGCGCACCGAAGGCAAGGTTGAATGTCCCCAGCAACACAGCGGCCATGATTGCGACGATGATCAACGCGATTGCCGGATACGCATAAGAAATCGCTCGATTGAACTTGACGATCGTCTGTATCTGCGCGGCGCGTTGCTCGGGCGGCAACTGATCAAGCTTCTCTGCCTGCTTCGGGGAAAGGGCCATGGTGTTTTCGACGACCTTCTCCATGCCGAGTTTCTTGTCCACCATTGTCACCATGGCAAGGCTGGCGATTGCCATCAGTATCCAGGGCACCCACCAACTGGCGCTGCGCCGGATGTCAGAGAACGTCTTGTTGGGAGCGATGAAGGTGTCCGCGACACGTTCGGCCTGGGAAAGGGGCGGTTGCTCCAGGGGCGCGACAGGACTTGCAGAACTCATGCGTCTCCTTTTGGTCCAAACTAAAGGTACAGGGCCCGGCTACGCGAAAGTAGGCAGCTAGGACCAAGGCCGATCCCTCAACACCGCGAGAGTATCGGGCTTTACTCGGTCGATCACCACCGCAACGTCGTGAATTAAATTGTCAAGCTGCATCCTCGTGAATACTTTCGCTGCTGCCATCAGCGCCGACTTCATGACTGCGGGATCGGACGGGCTTCTCCAAATCTGCGCGACGTTGTACGCAAGCCTACCGAAGAGAGAATCTTTCTCAAAAGGTTTGTCCTCGACTATGAAAACCCGACACTCAGAGTAATCAGCTTCAGCAATGTTGAGCTTTTCGAGGAACTCTTGTGCAATTCGGCTCTTTTGCTCAACAGGCAAATGCCTCCAAAAGGTGTCTGCGGCCGTCTGCGACAACGAAAGGTTTAGATAATCATGGAGCTTAAACATCTGGGTTTTAGTCAGCCCGTCCGCTATGGCGGTTCTGATCGTCAGATGAATAAAAAAGTAGAGGAGTTCGTAAAAGATCAGCATCTGCTGTTCGGTCGGTTGCCCCTCGACCGAGAACCCCAATCCTCTAGCGACATCCTGATAAGAATCCCACGTGGCCTTCACGATCCCGAGAGATAAGTTGCCTAGGGGGCCGTAGACTTCTGAGGTTTCGGCCTCGACCTTCTTCAGAATGCCCTCTACCTTGCGTTCTTCCGGGGTGCCAAAAATCCTATCCAACATGCTCATGAGAATTAGACCTTGTGAGCTGCCACGGGGATCGTCACCCCATCCCAATGAGTACGGGAGCCGCCAGGACTGGGACAACCGGCCACGCCTGTCCGGCCCGCCGTTTCATTGGCAATGCGGCCTAATGGCTTCAGCGCGTGGTTAGGCGGCCCCCCGTAGGGCCGCGAGAATCTGTTCGTCCTGAAACGTGGTGATGCCATGGTGGCGGTTGTTGTGAAAATATAGAACGTTGTCGCCAGCGCCGGGCGCCTTCCAAGCCTCAGCGATCTCTTTCGGCGTTGGATATTGACCATCGTTTAGTGTCGGCTCAGTCGCCGTCATAAGCAAGAGATCAAAGCCAAGCAGGGGTTGTTTCGTTACAGCGTCTGTCGGCCAATCGAAAAGCGCGCGGCCCGTGGATGCATCGAGAACAGGACCTTCGCCCTGCGCCGTGGAGAGGGCAGTGTACGCCTTGCCGAGCGCCTCGATGCGGGATTGCCATGCCTGGAGAATTGGTTCCGAAAGTTTGGCGTCACGGTTCTCGAGAATACAGACTTTGCCCCACTTTGAATAAATGCCGGATATCTCCTCGCGGTCCCGCTCGGCTGCCCAAAGGTACTCTGCCTCTTCCAGCAAGTGCCCAGGCTCGCAACATTCCGCTCGTGCGGGTACCACGAGGCCGACCCCGAGCTTTGCATCCTCCGAGCACGACTTGGCAAACACCATTGTGAAGGTATTTCCTCGGCTGCACGCCTTCCTACCGTAGCGAATAGGCACCCTAACCCTTACTGGGTGCTCGTCCGCGCAGCTAAGGCGAGCTTGGCGCCATCGGCAACGGACGCGGGAATGGCCCCAGTAGAGGGACCCCACGATGAGTATGCCCAAACGCATGGAGCATTGCCTCCTTGATGTTTCGTTGTGAGTCCGCCTAACTCTTGTTTAGACTGACCATTATAAAGCCGTTCCCGGTCCGCCTAAAACGAAACCGCCGGTGTCGCCTTGACGGTCCCGGCCCGATCATGGCGAACTCCCTCCAAAACTGAACCCCCATCCTCAGGTTGAACAGAGTGCAATCCCGCTCTTAAACTGGATCTATGCACGTGCACACCAGCGACGCAAGGAATGGAACGACCTCGCGGGTGTTGCGGATTTCGCTGATCGTCACGCTCGCCTATATCGTGCTGTTGGTCGTTGCCGGGCTGCGCGCGCACAGCCTGGCGCTGCTCTCGGAGGCCGGACACAATCTCTCCGATTTTGTCGCTTTGCTGATGTCGTGGGGCGCAGTCTATTTACAAGGCAGACCGCCCAGTGCGCGTAAAACCTTCGGCTACAACCGCGCGGGAGTGCTGGTCGCCTTCATCAACGGCTTATCCCTGGTACTGATCGCGTTCTACATCCTCTACGAAGCATTCCGCCGTTTGCAGGCTCCGGTGGATGTGCACGCCGGCATCATGATCTGGGTGGCGGCCGCGGGAGTCGTCATGAACGGCGCGATCGCGCTCCTGCTGATGCGCGGCCATCGCGACATCAACCTTCGCAGCGCGCTGCTGCACGAGATTGGCGATACCTTGTCCACCGCCGCCGTAATCGCCGGCGGCATCATGATTGCCCTGACCGGCGAGCGCTGGATCGACCCTGCACTGTCGGTGGGCATCGGCGTCATGATCCTCTGGTCTTCCATCGGGATTATCCGCGAGAGCCTGAACATCCTGCTGGAAGGCACGCCCAGCGGCATGGAACTGCAGCGCATCGAGGAGATCATCCGCGCCATTCCGGGAGTGAACGATGTACACGATCTGCACGTGTGGAGCATCGGCAGCGACACCCACTCGCTCTCCTGCCATGTGGCCATCGCCGACATGCCCGCGTCCGAGAGCGAGGGAATTCTGCGCCTGATTCGCGAACAAATGGGCGGACGCTTCCACATCCATCACACCACCATCCAGTTTGAGTTGGCGGTCTGCGAGGTGGCGGACGGTTGCGTCATCCCGATCAGCCCGGCACACGAACACGGCCACTTCCATTGAAGCGGAAGCGGAGAAACTGTTTGTCCAATCATCTGCGTCGCCTCGCATGCGCTCTTCTCACGGTGAGTCTGGCCTTCACTCTGGGCTGCAGCCAGAACGCGAGTGCGCCGGAAGCGCAACAAGCTGCGTCCTCGCCTGCTCCCGGTGACACAAGCCCGTGGCACATGGAGTTGAAGGTTTCTCCGGAGCATCCCAGCATGGCCAAGTCGATGACTTTCACGCTGCATATCACCGACGAACATGCGCCGCCGGTCAATGCCGCTGAGGTGAATGGCGCTCTTACGATGAAGCTGATGGATATGGGCACAACCCAGGTAAAGTTCACGCCCAAAGGCAACGGCGACTACGAGGCTTCGATGAAGAGCATGGATATGTCTGGCGCGTGGAACCTCTCTGTGGACGCCTCGCAAGGCCCGGTTCACGCCAAGAAGAGCTTTGAGTTCACGGTGTACGACTAGAGGGGGTTCACGATTGCCATATCCCGCTGTCATCCCGAGTGTCGCATGGACCTGCGGCCCACCCAAAGGAATGAAAATTAACCACGGAGGCACGGAGATCACTGAGAAAACTCGAGGCCGCCGGCTGTGACTTCGGCAGGCGACAAGTCAGGTGATTTTCTGTATTGGATCAGAAGACGTTTTGCGGGCAAAACCAGCCCGGATGACCTCCGGTTTTCTTCGCATGGCGACGCCGCGCGGCGATATCGCGGCCGTATGTTGCTGGTGTTGGTCGTCCTGCAATGCGTATTGTATGGCATCAATCTAAAGCTTCTGCCGATGTGGGGCGACGAGACGTTCACGGTAAAGACGGTCGTCGAGACTCCGGCGCGAATCATCCAGATTGTTCGCGAGGACATCCATCCGCCCCTATACTTCCTGCTGGCTCATTGGTGGAACCGTATTCCGCTCGGCTCCGATCCGCTGGTACGGCTGCGCGCACTCTCTGCCTTCTTCGCCATATTGACGACGGTCTTCCTCGACCGGTACTGGCTCCGTGACGCTCCTGCAAGCCTGCGCAACTGGTTTCTCCTGTTCTGGACGTTTTCACCTTGTCTGCTGCTTTATAGCCGTATGGCCCGATCTTACAGTATGCAGGTGTTTTTCGCCGCGATGGCGATCTGGTACCTGCTGCGTTTGGCAGAAGATGCCGCCGGATGGAGAGACTTGGCGGCATTCGTGGTTGCTCTCGCGGCGCTGCTCTACACGCACTACCTGCCGGGTATCGCCGTCTGGGCGGGAGCGAATTTGTTGCTGGCGATCCAGCTACGACATGGGCGTTCGATCTGGAAAACCTGGCTGTTGCCCAATGCGCTTGTAGCTGTTCTCTACCTTCCGTGGCTGATGACGCTCAGCGGGGCGCTCGGCCAGTGGCGGCACAGCGCAGTTTACTCCCTGACTGGCAATCTATGGGCTGAGCAGGTCTTGAAGCTCTGCTACTGGTTCTATTCCTTCACTTTCGGCGAAGCCATCCCTATCTGGCTGCTGCCGGTCACGGTAGTGCTGGCTCTGCCGTGCCTGTGGCTGCTGGTCTCCGGGGCGCGATTGCGGCGCCAATGGCTCTGGCCGGCACTTTTTGCCGCGGTTGTCGCCTTTCTCGGCGCGACACGCTGGGTATCGTATTCTTTTTCTTTCATGGGCGCGCGACTGCTGTTCCTGCTGCCTTTGTTTCTTGTCGCCTTGGCCGCCGGAGTCACAACCAAGCACCGCGTCGGCACAGCCCTGGGCGTGATTCTCTTGGCCGCAAATCTGGCCGGCCTGTGGACTTATTATGAGGCGAGGGACCTCCTGAATGCCGGATACCTGGTGCCCAATCAGCGAATCGCCGCGGAAATCGCACTACATTCGAGGAGCGAGGACACTGTCGTCTGGATCGACGAAATGAACTTCGATGGCACAACCCTTGAGTATTATCTGCCCAAGAGTTTTCGCCTACGCTGGCTGACGTCGCCCGAATCGGTGGAGGCGGCACGTGCCGAACTCAAGGCAGGCGCCATCCGGCACGTCTGGTTTGTGCGCAGTTCCCATGACATCTCGCCCGGGCACGTATTCGAGGAACTCGAAGCTCAGATGAGGGGGACGTGGAGCGAGCACACCCTGTACTCTTACGTTCCGTTTTCACCTACCCACCTCGCGATCCTGCGAGCGCTGGCGCTTCTGCGTCACCAGGACGGAAATCAACCTCGGCGCTATATGTGCGAGGTGCGGGAGTTTCAGGGTCCTCGCTAAGTGGCGCCGGGCACGAGAGATAGCGATTCCCACCGCGTTCCTGTTGCCCGTCAAGGGTCGCGACAAAACCGTGCGCTCCAGGTGCGGTCATAAGCGGAACTGATAGCCTCCATAAATAGTTTGAATTTCTCATCCGCAGCAAAACCGCGTATCAACTTCTTACACGAGCAAAATTGAAGAGAACCGCCGGTCGCGCGCCGGCCTACCCTCTTTATTTCCAAGCTCTTCCGGCGCCTGAACTGTGGGTTGTCGCGCGGTCAACCCAGATCCAGGCGTAATCGATGTCAGTTCCGCAACAGGAGTCCTCAATGCGGTTGCTTCAGAAGTTGCTACCGATCGTTGTGTTGATTTTGTTGGCAGGCACTCTGGTGGCGCAATCGGCGCCGGTTGCGACCCCAGGGGCAAACGACGGAGCTGCGCAAGCGGACCGCATCGCACAATTGCAGCAGCAGATCGCCGATGCCAAAGGTTCCGCCGATAACGCGTGGATGCTGGTAAGCACCGCCTTGGTCCTGATGATGACCGGCCCGGGCCTGGCGCTCTTCTATGGCGGCCTGGTGCGCAAGAAAAATGTGCTCTCCACCATGATGCAGAGCTTCGCCATGATGGCGGTCATCACCGTGCTGTGGGGAATCGTTGCCTACAGTCTGTGTTTCGCCTCCGGCAACAGCTTCCTCGGCGGATTGGGTCACGCATTTCTGCGCGGCGTCGGCGCGCAACCAGACGCCGACTACGCCGCGACTATCCCGCAACAGACGTTCATGATTTACCAGTTGATGTTCGCCATCATCACTCCGGCGCTCATCAGCGGCGCCTTTGCCGAACGGATGAAGTTCAGTGCGATGGTGCTGTTCATGGTGCTATGGTCACTGTTCGTTTACGCGCCCATGGCTCACATGGTGTGGGGCAAGGGCGGCCTGCTGAACGCCAGCCTCGGCGGGCGCTTTCCGACCCTCGATTTCGCGGGCGGCACCGTGGTCCACATCACTTCCGGAGTTTCCGCGCTGATTTGTGCGACCTACCTCGGCCGTCGGCTTGGCTATCCGCATGAGTCCATGCCTCCTCATAGCGTGGTGCTTAGTTTCATCGGAGCCTGTTTGCTGTGGGTGGGCTGGTTCGGCTTCAACGCGGGCAGCGCGCTCAGCGCTGGAAGCCTGGCGACCAGCGCATTTGTGGCCACCCACTTCGCGGCTGCTTCTGCCGCCATCGGATGGGCGGGAGCGGAGTGGATTCGCAACGGCAAACCCAGCGCTCTGGGAGCGATCTCCGGCTGCGTCGCGGGATTGGTAGCCATCACGCCGGCCGCGGGATTCGTTGGGCCGATGCCAGCCCTGCTGATCGGGCTGATTGCTGGAGTGTCCTGCTACATGATGGTTGCGAAAGTGAAGGCTTGGCTGGGCTATGACGACTCGCTCGATGCCTTCGGCGTGCATGGCGTGGGTGGAACCATCGGTGCACTGCTGACCGGGGTCTTCGCCACGAAACTTGTCAACCCGATATTCAAAGACGCGCAGGGCAGCGCGCTGGCCGTGGGTATGATCGACGGCAACTATCGCCAAATGTTGAATCAAGTCGTAGGCATTGCCATGGCAATAGTGCTGGCGGTCGTGGGCACTTACGCCATTCTTAAGGTTGTCGATTTCGTCCTCGGGGTACGCGTCTCCGCTGAACATGAGGAGCAGGGGCTCGATGTCACGCAGCACGGTGAAGAAGGCTATTACTGGGAGGTTTCTCTGCCTTAGTGCGCATAGAGCCGGCCTTTACGCTGGCGTCGTGGTTGGCTAACGATTTGGGATTCAAAGGGTGGTGAGAACTGTGCCGTCCCTAAAGGGACTCGGATTTATTTCCCACTTTACCCAGCGCTGAAGCGCTGGGTAAAGCTCTTTCGCCCCATTCGGGACTGGACTTTGCGCAGTCGTTCCACCGTGGCAACTCAAAACGGGTTCTCACACACCCTCTTTAGGCCGCCGTCCGGGATCCTATTTACTCGGAGCTTCAAAGCGTGTGTGAAAGCCAAACTTGGTATTTGCCAGTGGACTGGATGGGCGAAAATCCAGCGCCATAGGCGCAGCATAGTTTAGCCCAGCACGGAGCCGCAGGCGGAGTGCTGGGTAAAGTGGGAAATAGACCCGAGTCCCGTAGGGACGACAGATGTTCTCACGCCAGGCGGTCGCCCTAAAGTATTTGTGTGAGAACTCCTCCTGAGTTGGCACGGTGGAACGATTGCGAGAAATCGAGCCCCGCAGGGGCGAATTGCTTTTAGCCCAGGGCGGAAGCCCTGGGTAAAGTGGAAAAAATAACGAGTCCCTTCAGGGACGGCACAGTTCTTGCACACCCTCTTCAGCCCAGAGGTGCATCACGACATCACGGTTAAAGATCAACTTATGACAAAGCTGGAAGCAGTGATTCAACCTTCGAAGTTCGAAGCCGTCAAAGATGCTCTCCTTGAGATTGGAGTGGAGGGCATGACTGTAACCGAAGTTCGCGGTCACGGACGACAGAAGGGGCATACCGAGTTCTATCGCGGCCGCGAGTACACGGTAGATCTTCTCCCTAAGGTGAAGATTGAGACCGTCATGCCCGACCGCCTGGTAGATCAGGCCATTGCGGCGATCACCAATGCCGCGCGCACTGGGAAGATCGGCGACGGCAAAATTTTTCTGTCCCGTGTCGACGAAGCTATCCGCATACGCAACGAAGAGCGCGGCGAGGCTGCACTATGACCAACACTGGCGCGAGAATGTTCCCAGGAGGCGGGTAAGAAACATGTCCAGCCAGGCGCTCGAACACGGCCCTCGCGCATTCTACCGGCAAGAGTTCGAGCGCCTGCGGCGCGAGTTCGAAGCGACCGGCTCTGGCCGTGCCTTGCTGAGAGACCGCACCCAGTTTGTCGACAAGCTGGCGCTGCAGCTCTGGGAGCAGCAGGTCCCGCCAACCGTCCGCAGCGGCTTTGCGCTAGCCGCACTGGGTGGCTTCGGCCGCGGTGCGCTGTTTCCTCACTCCGACATCGACCTTCTGTTCCTGGCTGAAAACGACGCCGTGCGCGGCCGGATGAAGGACCCGGTGCGCAGCATGTGCCAGGAGATGTGGGACACCGGTCTGCGGGTCAGCCCGACGACGCGCACGCTCGACGAATGTGCTCGCTTCGACCACGACAATGTCGAGTTCACCATTTCGCTGCTCGACTGCCGCTTTCTGGCCGGCGATGCCAAGCTGTTCGGACGTTTGCATGAAAAGAGCCTGCCACAACTCGTGGCCCGCGAGGCCGATGTTCTCCTGCAACGTCTGGCGGAAGTCACTCGCACCCGGCATCTGCGCTTCGGCGAGACCATTTTTCATCTGGAGCCGAACCTGAAGGACGGTCCGGGTGGGCTGCGCGATCTGCACGTCTCACGATGGCTGGAGCTGATTATGACGCTGGCGTCCGAGCGCAAGTGGCCGGACACGCTCCAGGCGCCACCCAACTCGGAAACCGATGCTGTTCTCGACGCGATGGACTTCCTCATTTCTACCCGCTGTTATCTGCATTACCGGGGCAATCGCGACGAGAATGTCATCTCATGGGAGGCCCAGGAGGAATTGGCCAAGCGCGGCATCGCGACCAAGTCCGGGGGCGTTTCGTCCGCCGAGTGGATGCGGTCGTATTTTCGCCATGCGCGGACCATCCATCGGCACGCCAGGCAAATGCTGGAACAGCTTCCCAGAAAGCGCTCTTCGCTCTACCGCTCGTTTCAGCACTGGCGCTCCCGATCCTCTAACGAAGAGTTCTCTGTGGTGGACGGGCGCGTCTATCTGCAGCAGACGGCCGGCGCTCACGATCCCCTGGTGATTTTGCGGCTCTTCACTTTTGTTGCCCGCCATGGCGTCGCGGTCAGTGTTGAGACCGAGCGCCGGCTCGACAATGCGCGTCGCGGGTTGGCCGATACCATGCCGCAGGATTCGCGGTTATGGGAACATCTGCGCGAGATACTTGTGCTCCCCTACGCTGCCGATGCGTTGCGGGCCATGCATTCGCTGGGCTTGCTGACCCTCGCCATTCCAGAATTCGAGGCGATCGATTCGCTGGTTCTCCGCGACCTCTACCATCGCTACACCGTGGATGAACACAGCATTCTCGCCATCGGCGTATTGCATTGCCTCAAGTCCAACGATGTCGAGTGGCTGCAACCCTTCGCCAGCCTGCTGGCGGAGTTGGAGCATCCCGAACTGCTCTTCCTGGCATTGCTGCTGCACGATACCGGGAAGGGCATGGATGGAGACAACCATGTCCACAACAGCGTGCAACTCGCCACGGCCGCAGTGGAACGCATGGGGCTGGAGGAAGAAGACGACCAGACAGTCGGCCTATTGATTGCCGCTCACCTGGAGATGTCATCCACGCTACGCCGCCGCGACATTTACGATCCGGAGACCGCACGCGAACTGGCACACAAAGTAGGTACTCCCGAGCGGCTAAAGATGCTGACGCTGCTGACCCTGGCCGACATCAAGGCGGTCAATCCGGAAGCGCTCACTCCGTGGAAGGCCGAAAACCTTTGGCGCTTGTACACCGGCACGGCCAACTATTTTACCCGCAGCGTCGACAGCGAACGATTTCACGCCGAGGAGTGCAGCGCCCAAGTCGAGCGCATCGCCGTCCTGCTGCCCAAGCGCCGTTCGCAATTGCTGAAATTTCTCGATGGGCTGCCCCAGCGCTACCTCATGTCGCACTCGCCCGAACAGGTGCTCGTGCACTTCGAGATGGCGAAGCAGCTTCGCGGCGAACCGGCTCAGCTCGCCGTGCGCCGCATTTCCGGCCAGCACGAACTCACCATCGTCACCCTCGATCGCCCGGGCCTGTTTTCGACCCTGGCTGGCATTCTCTACGGATGGGGCATGGACATCACCAAGGCCAGCGCCTTCTCCAATCGCTCCGGAGTCATCGTCGACAGCTTCTATTTCAAAGATCGCTTTCACACCCTGGAGTTAAATCCCCCAGAACGCGAGCGCTTCAAAAAGTCGGTTGTCGAAATCTTGATGGGCGAAGCTCCACTCGAGCGCCTGCTGGAATCGCGCCTCAAGTCCGATACCAAGCCAGCCAGGCTCAAGGTCGAAACCCGCCTGCGCTTCGACGATGAATGTTCTCCTGGCAGCACATTGTTGGAAGTCGTCACCCAGGACCGTCCCGGACTGCTGCACACCATCAGTTCCATCCTCGCCCATCAGAACTGCAGTATCGAGGTGGCGCTGATTGACACCGAAGGCGCAACCGCCCATGACGCTTTTTACCTGACCTGCGGCGGGATGAAACTCACGCGCGAGCAGCAGAGGGCGACCGAGTGGGCGCTGACGACGGAACTCGACGATTCCTTGCCATCAACTTGGTAAACCGCGAACACAGAGTGAGTTTGAATCGTATGCTACCCTTGGTTCCGACAGGGTAATTTCAGTGTCATTTGCAAAACTGGTCGCGCTGGCGGTCCTCTCATTGGCACCACAGTTGATGTCCCAAACCCCGGATCGGAGCACCGGGCGGGTGTCGTTGGATGCACATGGAACATTGAACATAGTGCTCGCCAACCGGAATGGTTTTGTCATTGCGACGGACAGCAGGTTGACGCGAAGTGACGGTGTTCACCACGACGATGGACAAAAGCTGTTCCGGACAGCTCCTGAGGCGGCACTGGCATTTGCAGGATTTGCGTACAAAATCGTCGGTGGGGTTGAATTTGAGATTCCAGCCACTATTCAAACGCGATTTGGGCCCGCTGGCGTTGATGACGGTCGTGGCTCCCCGATGTTTGTGGCGAGTTGGGCATCGGGCTTGTCCTTGTATCTCACTAGGATTGCGCTGGTCGAAACCGCTTACCAACCATCGCCGAGTCTCTCTCCTCTAATCCTCACAGCAGTTGGACTGAATAAGCAGCGATTACCCGAAATTCGACAGGTTAGGTTCAGCGCCTCCGTGCAGCGCCTAGGAGCACAGGGGCAAGAGGTACCTCTTTATGAAGCGAAAGAAGAGCCTCCCGTTGTAGCCAGCACTTTTAAGTGGAAGGCTGAAGGTGTGCCCTCTGTGGCGACAGAAATCCTCACCGGAAGATACTCTGGCAGAGATCCTAATATCAAGAACTACATCCGAGGGCTCCGAAAACATAAAGAAGATGCCATGTCTTTGGAGCAGATGAAGAACCTTGCGGAGTCCTTGTTCCGGGAAACTGAACAGACTCCTTGGATCGTGAATGGGTTCGACTACTCAAAGACCGTCGGAGGCCCCCTTCAAATTGGCATCTTCCCAGCTCAGGGAACTGTAATCTGGGAGCAGCAAACATTTCCGCCTAAGGTTTCGCTCTTATACAGAACTGGGCTAGAGATCGGAGCCGTGGAGGCTGCCCCAGCTCGCACTAAACGGGCTAATCTGTTTTGGCTGGAGGATTTTTTCACCGAGCCGATAGCGGTGAAATTCCACATGTTCTATTACGGAAATGTTTTCGTGCGCAAAGCTGTTTCCCTCGATGGCAACATATTTATTAGCAATTCATTTGAGGACTGCACGTTCGAGTACTCCGGCGGACAGGTTCCGCTCCTCCTTCGAAACGCCGTCATCGGAGGTTGTCGTCTGATTGTCCGTGGCGAACAGCAGTTACCTGCTGAAACAGCAAGTCAGCTATCCACATGCAGCTCCTTGACAGGGAGCGATTGATACGCAAAATGTATGCGGTAATTGACTTTGTGAATGGGCGCATGGCAGCGCCGAACCTTCATGACCATTCGGGCGTCGAGCAGACACTCCCTACAAAATCCATTACAGTCGAGCGCAGTGCGAAAGAGAAGCCTGTATATAATTGAAACCGAGCTGCGAGAGTGGCGGAATTGGCAGACGCACCAGACTTAGGATCTGGCGGGGAAACCCGTGGGGGTTCGAGTCCCCCCTTTCGCACCAGGTTCATTTGAGAAAATTAGACGAAGAACTTCGCGCGTCGCCGGTTCCCAAATCGAAGCAATGGTAGCTACTGCACCTTCGCGTACTCCGCCTTGGCTTCTTTC
>Ga0208587_1000859_pt1 | contig 16522 bp, 13 predicted proteins | sample NGESurdeep092012_7_FD_184472 | JGI IMG/M metagenome (GOLD analysis project Ga0208587, IMG submission 184472) | Arctic peat soil microbial communities from Barrow, Alaska - NGEE Surface sample 210 deep-092012 (SPAdes) | ecosystem: Environmental > Terrestrial > Soil > Wetlands > Peat ...
GCAGGACATGCCGTGACAGCACGTGGAGACCTGAGAGTTTTGGCTCGGCCTGTGAAGCGTGAACCTCAACATGTGCGGCCTCCCAAGGTCGCATAGCAGTTGGAATCCCGGTCATTCATGGCCGGGAGGATGTCAACAGCTTGAGGCCCTTCGTTTGTTGTAGGGCCTCCCTCCGTCATCGGTATCAGGTTCAGTCGATGGCGAGGGCGTCGTAGCGAGCCTGTGGAATGTCACGTCCCGTGCTCACCCGAGGTGGCGGTCGGCCACCCGGGCGACTGCAGCAACGCTGACCGCGCAAGCGAGCCCGATGGCCCCCAGCGAGATCAGACCGAGCCCAAGGTCACGCATACCCGCTTGCGGCCTGACCCCCCACAGCACCAGAAGCCCACCAACCGCCGAGGCGCCGATAAGCGCCCCCAGATGAACCGAGACGTGGGGTGCGTTACCGGACAGGCGATGACCGACCAGCGCTGCTGTGAGCAGCCCGAGGGCAGCCCACAGCAAGCAGACGAAGGTCGCAGCAACCACGTCCGAAGGCCGGTGCCACCGGCCAAGCACCGTCGCAACCCCGACGAGGGTCGCCGTGGCTGAAACCCCAATCGCCACGATTGACCGCCATGCCGACGGGGCGACGATGACCGCTGCCAGCGCGATCGAGAGCGCGACGGTCGTGTGCCCGCTGGGCAGGCTGTTCGGTCCCTGGCTGAGATCAGGGCGGGTGATCACGTGGTACTTGAGGATCTGGGTGGTGACGTTGGAACCACCGATGACGACCACAGCGCCCAGCGCCAGGTCGAATCTGCGTCTGACCAGAGCGAGTGCGACGCAGGCCAGCAGCGACAGCGCAACCGAGCCGACCGACACCCACGTCAGCCCCTCGTGCAGGCGGTAGAGCGCCAGCCGGGGGCTGCCGACCGCGTTCATCGCCTCAGCGTCCAGACGAAGTCCTCGCAAGGTACGCAGTGCCACGTATGCCGTCGCGGCCAGTCCCAGTACCGCGGCCAATGCCATTGCGCCCACAGCTGCCAGGAAGGGCGGCCACCGGTTCTGAGTGGTGCCCTGGCTGCCGCGGACGCCTATTCCCACTCGATGGTGCCCGGGGGCTTGCTCGTCACGTCGAGCACCACGCGGTTGACCTCGGGCACCTCGTTGGTGATCCGCGTCGAGATCTTGGCCAGCACGTCATACGGAACTCGGGTCCAGTCCGCGGTCATGGCGTCTTCGGAGGAGACCGGGCGAAGCACGATCGGGTGACCATAGCTGCGGCCATCGCCTTGCACACCAACGGATCTCACGCCGGCCAGCAGGACCACCGGGCATTGCCAGATGTCGCGGTCGAGGCCGGCAGCGGTCAGCTCCTCACGGGCGATCGCGTCGGCTGCGCGCAGGATCGAGAGCCGCTCAGCCGTCACCTCACCGACGATCCGGATGCCCAGGCCGGGGCCCGGGAACGGCTGGCGCCACACGATCGCCTCGGGCACGCCAAGCTCAAGGCCCACCTTGCGCACCTCGTCCTTGAACAACATGCGCAACGGCTCGATCAGCTTGAACTGCAGGTCATCCGGCAGCCCACCCACGTTGTGATGCGACTTGATGTTGGCGGTTCCGGTGCCACCGCCGGACTCCACGACGTCGGGATAGAGCGTGCCCTGAACCAGCCACTCGACCGGGTGACGTTCAGAGCCATCGCCCGACCCGCCAGCCGACCCGACCAGGTCACGTGCCGCCTGCTCGAAGCAGCGGATGAACTCGCGGCCGATGATCTTGCGCTTCTCCTCAGGGTCCGAGACCCCCTTCAAAGCGGTCAGGAACTGCTCGCGTGCGTCGACGACGACCAATGAGACGCCGGTCGCCGCAACGAACTCCTGCTCGACCTGCTCGGCCTCGCCGGAGCGCAGCAGGCCGTGGTCGACGAACACACAGGTCAGCTGGTCGCCCACCGCGCGCTGCACCAGAGCCGCGGCCACCGAGGAGTCAACACCGCCCGAGAGCCCACAGAGCACCCGGCCGGAGCCGACCTGCTCACGCACCGCGGCGACCTGGTCCTCGACCACATTGGATGCCGTCCAGTCGCAGGCCAGGCCGGCCCCTCGGATCAGGAAGTTCTCCAGCACCTGCTGGCCGTAGGTGGAGTGGACCACCTCGGGGTGCCACTGCACGCCATACAGCTTGCGTTCGTCGTCCTCGAAGGCTGCGACCGGCGCGCCCGGGCTCGAGGCGGTGACCTTCATCCCGGCCGGCGCCTCGGTGACCGAGTCCCCATGGGACATCCAGACCGACTGTTCGGCGACCTGACCGTTGAACAACGTCGAAGAGAGGTCGGAGACCGAGGCCTGGGTCGAGCCGTACTCGCCGAGGCCGGTGTGCGCGACCGTGCCCCCGAGTGCCTGGACCATTGCCTGGAACCCGTAACACATGCCGAACACCGGAACCCCCGCCGTCAGCAGCGCAACGTCCAGCTCGGGTGCGCCATCGGCATAGACCGATGCGGGACCGCCGGAGAGCACGATCGCGGCAGGGTTCTTGGCCAGCATCTCGGCCGCGGACATGGTGTGCGGGACGACCTCGCTGTAGACGTTGGCCTCGCGTACCCGGCGGGCGATCAGCTGGGCGTACTGCGCCCCGAAGTCGACGACAAGAACCGGTCGGGCAGCCAGCTGGGCGAGCGATTCAGTCACGGGGCAACGCTACCTGCGCATCCGCTGTAGCCAGGACGCCCTCGACCTCTCGCGCCACCTTGACCTCTGCCCAGAACGACAGGAACGGCACCACACCGGCCAGCATCACGACCACCATGCGCCCCGGGGTCCAGCGCATCTTGAAGCCCAGGTTGGCCGTCGCGAACACATAGACCATGTAGAGCAGACCGTGCTTCTGGTCCCAGAAATCGGACAGGCCCGGCTTGTCGTACACGTACTTGAGCACCATGCCCAGACACAGCACGAGCAACCCGATGCCCACCAGGATCGCCATGACCCTGAAGAACATCAGGGCCTTGCGGGCAGCGGCCACATCCAGCACCGGACGAACCTGCTCAGACATTCGTTGCCTCTCTTGTTTCACGTCGTCCTGCTTCACGTCGTGGTGTTCCACGTCGTTGTGTTTCGTAGTCATCGCGGACCATCCTCCACCACATGTAACCGGCGAACAGCGCGAACACCCACCACTGCAAGGCGTATCCCGCGTTGCGCCACGAGATCCCGCCACTGACCAGCTCCGGCGGCGGAACCCGTTCGACCGCGGGGGAGGCGACCGATGTCAGGTCCGGCGCCTCGGCGGTGGCGAACACGAACGCGTTGTACAGGCTGCCCGGCCAGCGGTTGACAAGCAATGACAGGTCCAGGGCAGTCAGCTGCCCGTCCGCCCGAGCCGGGCCAGCGTGGACACCGTCGCCAGCGGACGACTCCCCCTGCGCCAGGGCCCCGGACACGGTGACCTCAGTTCCACCGTCGGGCGCGATGGCCTGCGCGGGATCGGTGACGAATCCCCGTACCACTGCGATTCGGGCGCCGGTCGACCGGACGACCAGCGGTGTCACCACCCAGTACCCGGGCTCGCCCCGCAGGAGTCGCGGCGTCACGAGGACCTGCCCGGACCCGTCATACCGGCCGGTCGCGGTGATTCGGCGGCCGTTGCCGTCGGCGGGAAAGGAGCCATGCGGGATGAGAACGGTGGCGAGGTCGGCGACCGGTTGCGTCGGCACCGAGCGAACCTCCTGCGCCCTTCCTTTGTCTCGAGCGACGTTGAGCTGCCAGAGCCCGAGCAAGCCGAACGTGACCATGACCGCGAGGACGCACGCAAAAAGCCCCAGCCAGCGGGGTTTCACAGCGGTTCGCAGCACGGCCACAGGCTAATTCACAGAGGCGTCGTACCGGCATCCCCCACCGACATCCGCCCACCGACCGATATTTCGTTTGTCCGGGCCCGCCCACCGCAATACCGTGAGAGACGCCATGCAAAGACTGCCCTACCCGGATCCCGGCGTCCCTGACCTGCGCACCCCGCTGCGATTCCTGCGATGGGTCGCCCGGGGTCAGTGGCGCACCCTCTCGTGGGGGGTCCTCTTCGGTGTCATCTGGATGGTCAGCCAGGCGCTGTTCCCGGCCGCCGTGGGTCAGGCGATCGACCTCGGCATCATCGCCAAAAACATGCAGGCCCTTGTGGTCTGGGGTGGGGTGCTGGTCGGACTCGGCGCCGTCGGCGCGCTTGCCGGAGCGATGCGCCACCGGTTCGCCGTCGAGAACTGGCTTCGCGCCTCCTTCCGCTGCATGCAGCTGATCGGCTACAAGGCTGCTGACACCGGTGAGGCCCTGCCGCGCCGGATGCCGACCGGCGAGGTGGTCGCAACGGTGGCGTCGGACTCCATGCGGCTGGGCGGACTGTATGACGTGTCCGCCCGCTTCGCCGGAGCGATCGTGAGCTACGTCGTGGTGGCGGTCATCCTGCTCAGCAAGTCGCGACCGTTGGGCCTGGTCATCCTGATCGGCGTACCAGTTCTGGTCTCGACCCTCTCGTTCATCCTGCGCCCACTGCAGAGACGTCAAGCGGAGCAAAGAGAACAGTCGGGCAAGCTCATCACCCTCGGCGCCGACACGGTGGCCGGTCTGCGGGTGCTTCGTGGCATCGGTGGCGAGCAGCAGTTCCTTCGGCGCTACCAGGAGCAGTCACAGCGGGTCCGCGTTGTCGGGGTGCGGGTCGCCGGTGTCCAGGCCTCCCTCGATGCCGCACAGGTGCTCCTACCAGGGGTGTTCGTGGTCCTGGTGACCTGGCTCGGCGCACGGTTCGCGCTCGACGGGACCATCACGCCGGGCGACCTCGTCCAGTTCTACGGGTACGCCGCCTTCCTGGTGATGCCGCTGCGCACTGCCACCGAGTTCGCCGACCGCGCGACCCGCGCCCACATTGCGGCCGGCAAGATCATCCGCGTGCTGTCCACGGAACCGGACACGAAAGATGCCGTCGACGCCGTCGACGCCAAGGACGCCAAGGACGCCAAGGACGATGGGGACCGCAAGCACGCTGGCGCTCACGCCACCAGGAAAGCCACCGTCGAGCCACCTCATGGCGTGACCCTGACCGATCCGGCGAGCAACGTCACGATCGCCCCGGGCCAGCTGACCGCCATCGTCTCGGCCCGACCCGAGGAGTCCAGAGCGCTCGCCGACCGTCTCGGTCGATTCGGCAAGACCCGCACGGAGGTTCACCTCGATGGCGTGTCGATCGCTGACCTGCCCCTGGCCACTGTTCGTCGACGCATCGTCGTCAGCGAGATCGACCCCCGCCTGTTCACCGGGTCGCTGCGTGAAGAGCTCGACCCGCACGGAATCCACGACGACGAGGCGATCCTTTCGGCGCTCATGGTCGCCAGTGGTGAGGACGTCATGGAAGCCCTGCCCAGCGGACTCGACAGCGATGTCGAGGAACGTGGCCGGTCCTTCTCCGGTGGCCAGCGCCAGCGCCTGGCGCTCACCCGCGCGCTGCTGACCAACGCCGAGACGCTGGTCCTCGTCGAGCCGACCAGTGCTGTCGACACCCACACCGAGGCCCGTATCGCCGTCCGCCTGGCCAGCGCTCGAGCCGGTCGCACCACCGTCGTGATGACCTCAAGTCCGCTGATGCTCGACCAGGCCGACGCCGTCATCCTGCTGGCGGACGGCAAGGCTGCGGCACGAGGCACTCACAAGGAGCTGATGGCGACCAGCCCGGCATACAAGGACACCGTCGTCAGGGGAGGTGCGACCTGATGGCACTGACGACCGAGCCCGCCACGCGCACCCTGCCCATCGCCGACATGGCGTCGGTACGCCGCCACGCGCGCGGGCTGTTGCACGAGCACCGGCGAACGATGACCACGGTGATCGGGCTCCATGCCCTGGCCGCTCTGGCCTCGCTGGTCGCTCCCCGCTTGGTCGGCGAGCTTGTCGACGGCGTCACCCATGGCACCACGCGTGCACACATCGACACGCTGGTCATCTGGCTGGCCGCATCGGTTGTGCTGCAAACCGTGCTCGTGTGGGCGGCCAGACGGGCCTCCTTCATCATGGGCGAGACCGTGTTCGCCCAGCTGCGTGAGCAGTTCATCTCGCGAGTGACCGCACTGCCGCTGTCCACCGTTGAACGGGCGGGCACCGGAGATCTGGTCTCGCGGACGACCAACGACGTCGAGGCGCTGTCCTACGTCGTGAGGTTCGGCATCCCCTCGCTGTTCGTCGCCGTGGTGACGACGACGCTCACCGTGGTGGCTGCCGTCCTGACCGGACCACTGGTTGCCGTCCCGATCGTGATCGGGGTTCCGATCATGTGGTTCTCGACCCGGTGGTACCTGCGACTGGCTCCCGCCGGCTACCTGCGAGAACGCGCGACGTATGCCGTAGCCAACGGGGTCATCAGCGAGACCGTCGACGGCGCCCGCACGGTGGACGCGCTCGGGCTGCGGGCCCGTCGCCGTCAGCGCATCGACGACGCCGTCGGCAGCTGCTTCGACGCCGAGGCCTACACCTTGCGGTTGCGAATGATCTGGTTCCCGCAGATCGAGTTCGCCTACCTGCTTCCTGTTGCGGCCACCCTTCTATGGGGCGGCTACCTGGTGGCCGGCGGCCACACCACGATCGGCACCGTCACCGCGGTCGTCCTCTATGTCCAGCAGATGGCCGGGCCGCTGGATGAGCTGCTGAGCTGGCTCGACGAGATCCAGGTCGGCGCAACGTCCCTGGCCCGGGTCATCGGCATCGCCGACGTCCCGCCCGATCGCAGTTCCACGGGCGAGTCTCCCAGCGGCCGCGACATCGGCGTGGCGGACGTGCGTTACTCCTACCGCGCTGGTCGCGATGTCCTCAAAGGAGTGTCGCTCGAGCTCCGGCCCGGTGAGCGCCTGGCCATCGTGGGACCCTCCGGTGCCGGAAAGTCAACACTGGGGCGGCTTCTCGCGGGCATCGACGGACCGAGCGCCGGGCGGGTCGACGTCGGGGGCGTGCGGTTGGTGGACCTCGAGCTCGAGCGGCTGCGCGGCGAGGTGGCGCTGGTCACCCAGGAACACCACGTCTTCGTCGGGACGGTGGCGGACAACTTGCTGCTCGCCCGCCCGGCCGCAACACCCGACGAGCTGTGGTCCGCGCTGCGCGCAGTCGACGCGGACGGCTGGGCCAGCGGGTTGCCCGATGGCCTGGCCACCATGGTCGGCAGTGGGAGCCACGCGCTGAACGAGGCTCAGTCCCAACAGCTTGCGCTGGCCCGACTGGTCCTGGCCGACCCCCACACGCTCGTGCTGGATGAGGCCACCTCGTTGTTGGACCCGCGCGCGGCCCGACACCTGGAGCGGTCGCTCGCCGCCGTCGTGCAGGGTCGCACCGTCGTCGCGATCGCCCACCGCCTGCACACGGCGCACGACGCGGATCGCGTCGCCGTGATCGAGGACGGCAACATCACCGAGATCGGCACGCACGACGAGCTCGTCGCCGCGAACGGTGCCTACGCGGCGCTGTGGCGATCGTGGCGCGACGAGCCGGAGCCCGCGCGGGGCTCTAGGGACCCTGCCTAACGCCAAGGCGTGTTCAACGCGTCAGCGAACGGTCCCTATCGGGGCGATCGCGGCCAGACGCTCGTATGCCGTGCCTTGCGCCGGGCGCGGATCGTCGCCTCCGCGGTTCGGCCAGAACGACATCGCCCGCTCGGCCTGTGCCGTGATGGTGAGCGACGGGTTGACGCCGAGGTTGGCCGAGACCGCTGAGCCGTCGACGATGTGCAGGCCCGGGTAGCCCCAGACCCGGTGCCACGGGTCCACGACACCCTTGGCCGGGGCGTCACTGATGACCGCGCCGCCGAGCAGGTGCGCCGTGAGCGGGATGTCCACGATCTCGCCCAGTGAGCCGCCCGGCAGGGCTCGGACCCCGCCGGCGCGCTCCTGCAACCGGATGGCCAGCTGATGAAGCGCCTTGTGCCCAATCGGGATCCACGTGGGGTTGGGCTCGCCGTGCCCCTGTTTGGAGGTGAGGCCGACCCCACCCGCGAGACGACGCTTGGCCGACACGGTGATCGAGTTGTCCCGCGACTGCATGACCAGACCGATGATGGTGCGCTCACTCCAGTGTCGGACCGAGACGGAACGCAGGAAGGTCACGGGGTGTCGCGCTGACTGGGCGAGGAAGCGCACCGGCCGCGGCACGGACCCCCCGCCCTCGACCAGGATCGTGGCGAGCAGCCCCATGGCGTTGGACCCTTTGCCGTACCTGACGTTCTCGACGTGCGTCTCCGCGTCGACATGGAACGAGGTGGTGATCGCCACGCCCTTGGTCATGTCGATGTCACGCGGCACTCTGGTTGTCATGGCGCCGCCGAGCGCTTCGGAGTTCGTCCGGGTCATCTCACCGAGACGAGGCGAGAGATCACCCAGCCGGCCGTCATACGACATGCGGTGCAGCAGTCGCTGCGTCCCCCAGGCGCCCGCCGCAAACACCACCTGAGATGCCGTGACCGTAAGGCGCGCTTTACGGAACCAGGCCCCCGTCGCCTCGGTCGTCACTCGGTATCCGTCGTTGCGTCGGCCATCGTCGATCGGCTCGACAGCGATCACCGTTCGCAGCGGCTCGATCGTGACGCCGAGCCGCTCAGCGAGGGCAAGGTAGTTCTTGACCAGGGTGTTCTTGGCGCCAACGCGACAGCCGACCATGCAGTTGCCGCACTCGATGCAGCCGGTGCGATCGGGACCGGCGCCGCCGAAGTACGGGTCCGCGACCCGCTCGCCGGGCTTGCCGAAGAAAACGCCGACTGGCGTCTTGCGGAAGGTGTCGCCGACACCGAGGTCGTCAGCGGTCTGGCGCATGATCTGCTCGACGGGGCCTTCGCACGGGTTCGTGACCACGCCCAACATCCGGGACGCCGTCTCATAGTGCGGCGCGAGCTCAGCCTGCCAGTCGGCGATGTCCGCCCATTGTGGGTCCTGGAAGAACGCGACAGGCGGGACGTAGAGGGTGTTGGCGTAGTTGAGGCTGCCGCCGCCAACGCCTGCGCCCGCGAGGATCATCACGTCTGGCAAGCGGTGGATCCGTTGCACACCAAAGCATTTCAGCCGTGGAGCCCACAGATATCGGCGCAGATCCCACGACGTCTTCGCGAAGTCCTCGTCGGCGAACCTGCGGCCGGACTCGATGACATGGACGCGGTAGCCCTTCTCGGCCAGCCGCAGCGCCGTGACTGAGCCACCGAAACCAGAGCCGATCACCACCACGTCGTAGTCGTACGCGCTGCCGTCCACGTTGGCCGCCATCAGCGAATCCCCGCACGCTTCATGGCTCCGAGCGCGACGGTGAGCGTCCGTGCCCACCGTTCGGCCGACAACCCGAACGGCGGGGTGAACCCCACGACGTGCTGGGCGGTGATGTTCTGGCTCTCGGTGTACTTGGTGATGCCTTCACTGCCGTGGCGCCGTGAAAGGCCGGAGCTCTTCACGCCGCCCATCGGTGCTCCGACACTGGCCCACGCTGCCGCGTAGCCGTCGTTGATGTTGACGGTGCCTGCCTTGATCAACCGGCCGATCCGCCGGCCGCGGGCCACGTCCCGGGTCCACACCGAGGCGTTGAGGCCGTAGTCGCTGTCGTTGGCCCGTCTGATGGCCTCCTCGTCACTGCTCACCCGGTAGACGGACACCACTGGGCCGAACGTCTCCTCGTCGCGGACGTCCATGGCGGCGGTGACCTCGGCAAGGACCGTCGGCTCGTAGAAGTACGGCCCGATGTCCGGCCTGGCATGACCTCCGGCAAGAACGGCGGCGCCCTTGGATCGAGCATCCTCGACGTGTGCACTGACCCGTTCGAGCTGGGCGGCCGAGGCGAGCGAACCCATGTCGGCGTCGAAGGTCAGCGCCGGCGACAGCCTCATGGACCGCACCGCGACGATGAACGCGTCCAGGAACTCGTCGGCGATGAGCTGGTGTAGGTACAGCCGCTCGATCGAGATGCAGAGCTGGCCGGCCGATGAGAAGCACGCTTGCACAGCCCCGTCGACTGCCTTGCCGATGTTGGCGTCCTCGGCGACATACATGGCGTTCTTGCCCCCCAGCTCCAGCGTGGCTCCGACAAGTCGCCGGGCGGCGTTCTGAGCGACGACGCGACCAGTCGCGCTGGACCCGGTGAAGCAGACGTAGTCGGCAAGCTCGAACACCGCGCCCCCGACCGTCGGACCATCACCGAGCACGACCTTCAGGACGTCCTCAGGAAGCCCCGCCTCATAGAGCAGTGCCACAGCCGCCAGAGCTGTCAGGGCACTCTGGTTGTCCGGCCGGAGCACGACGGCGTTGCCCGCCAGAAGAGCCGGGATCGCGTCGGTGATCGACATCGACAGTGAGTAGTTCCAGGGGGCGACGATGCCCACAACGCCCTTGGGATGCCGCAGCTCGACCGGTCGGCTGATCAGCGGGAAGGCCCCCGGACGGCGGTGCGGACGCAGGTACCCCGCTGCGCGACGGGCATAGTGACGGCTCACCATGGCGGTGTCCGCGATCTCCTCGAACCCGTGCATGCGGGCCTTGCCGGTCTCGAGCTGCATGAAGTCGAGCAGCTCGGCCTGCCGCTCGAGCACAAGGTCGTGGAACCGCAGGAAGATCCGGGCTCGTTGCGGAATCGGCGTCCGGGACCACGAGCGCTGCGCGGACCGGGCCGACGCGTAAGCGGCTGTCACGTCGTCCGGCGTCGACTGGGGTAGCAGCGCGAGGGGGGCGCCCGTCATCGGCGTGTGGGTCAGCACCGTCTCGGGCACGGGTGCACACACCACTCGGGCAGTGAGTCGGCGAGCCAGCCCGTGGTCGACGACATAGGTCGCCCTGGGGTCTGTTTCGGGATCGGCGAGCAGGTCCTCGGTCATGGCTCAGGCTAAAGCGCGGCAGCCCTCTTCGCCAGCAGAACGCGGAATCAGGCGAGCGGGACGATCTCGGGCGCTCCCATTCGTGCGCTGTCAGCGGTCTCGTCGTCAGGCTGTTGTTGCGAAGCCCGCTCAGCCTCGACCCTGGCGAGGTAGTGCTCGATCTCCTTGCCCTGCTGCTCGTCGCTCCAGCCGAGCACCGAGGCCATCAGTGATGCCGCCGGGATGGCCGCGGAGACGCCTCGGTCCCAGGTCTCGATCGAGATCCGTGTACGACGGGTCAACACGTCGTCCAGGTGGCGAGCACCCTCATGACTGACGGCATAGACAACCTCAGCAGCCAGATAGTCTTCGGCACCCGAAAGCCCCTCTGCCAGAACAGGATCGGCGACGCACAGATCGAGAACCTCGGTGGCCAGCGTCCCGTATCGCTGAAGGAGGTGCTCGACCCAGGCCACATGAATGTCGTAGTGGGTGGCGGTGCGGTGGCGCGTGTTCCAGGCCGCGTCATAGCCCTCTGCGCCTAGCAGCGGGATCCGCTCGGTGCACGATTTCGGCACCTTGCCATCGAGTCCGCGAGCGACCTCGTCGACCGCATCGGCGGCCATGACGCGGTACGTCGTGTACTTGCCTCCCGCCACGACGACCAGACCCGGGGTCGGGTGGCCCACGACGTGCTCGCGGGAAAGGGCGGAAGTGGAATCACTCTCCCCGGACAGCAGCGGTCGCAGTCCTGCATAGACGCCCTCGACGTCCTCGCGCGAAAGTGGTGTCACGAGAACGCGATTGACGTGCTCAAGGATGTAGTCGATGTCGCGGCTGCTTGCGGCAGGATGCGCCTTGTCGAGCGACCAGTCAGTGTCGGTGGTGCCGATGATCCAGTGCCGGCCCCACGGCACGACGAACAGCACGGACTTCTCGGTACGCAGGATCAACCCGGTCTGGGACTGGATCCGGTCCCGCGGAACCACCAGGTGGATGCCCTTGCTGGCGCGGATCCGGAACTGCCCGCGCTCGCCGACCATCGACTGAGTTTCGTCCGTCCAGACGCCGGTCGCGTTGAGGACCTGTCTGGCGCGGATCTCGATGTCATCACCGGTCTCTAGGTCACGGACCTTGACTCCGGTGACGCGCTCGCCCTGACGGATGAATCCCGTTACACGAGAACGGTTTGCGGCCAGTGCGCCATACGCAACGGCTGTACGAACCACGAACATCGTGTGGCGCGCGTCGTCGACCTGGGCGTCGTAGTACTGAACCGCACCGACCAATGCGTCCTTGCGCATGCTCGGCGCGATCCGGAGCGCCTGACGCTTGGTCAGGTGCTTGTGGCGGGGCACGCCGCTCGCGGTGCTCGACACGGATGCCATGGCGTCGTACAGCGCGAGTCCCATGCCGACGTACGGCCGCTCCCAGCCACGGTGGGTGAGCGGGTAGGTGAACCGGATCGGACGCACGAGGTGTGGCGCCAGTCGCTGCAGCAGCAGACCACGTTCCTTGAGTGCTTCGCGAACCAGCCGGAAGTCGAGCATCTCCAGGTAGCGCAGGCCACCGTGGATCAGCTTGCTCGAGCGGCTCGACGTGCCCGAGGCCCAGTCGCGGGCCTCGAGGATCCCGACCGACAGACCACGGGTCGCCGCATCCAGCGCAGCACCCGCGCCGACCACACCACCGCCCACGATCACGAGGTCGAGCTCGTCCTCCTGCATCGCCGCGAGCGCGCGCGAACGGTCCTGCGGTGAGAGGGCTGCGATGGTGATCGGTCGCATCCGGTGGCCTCCGTCAGCTGCTCTGGTAGGGCGCCACGACGACCTCAACCCGCTGGAACTCCTTGAGATCGGAGTAGCCCGTCGTCGCCATGGCGTGTCGCAGGGCGCCGATGATGTTGGTCGTGCCATCTGCCTTTCGGCCCGGGCCCAGGAGGATCTCCTTGAGCGGTGCCAGGGCGCCGACCTCGACCCGCTCGCCCCGCGGCAGGAGCGCGTGGTGCGCCTCGGAGCCCCAGTGGAATCCCCGCCCCGGTGCGTCGGTCGCCCGAGCGAGCGCAGCCCCGAGCATCACCGCGTCTGCGCCACAGGCAATGGCCTTGACGATCTCGCCGCTGCGCCCCAGGCCGCCGTCGGCGATGACGTGGACGTATCGACCGCCGGACTCGTCCATGTAGTCGCGTCGCGCTGCCGCCACGTCGGCGACCGCGGACGCCATCGGCGCGTGGATGCCCAGCGTCAGACGCGTCGTGTGGGCCGCGCCGCCGCCGAACCCGACGAGGACCCCGGCGGCGCCGGTGCGCATCAGGTGAAGTGCCGCGGTGTAGGACGAGGCCCCACCGACGATGACGGGGACGTCGAGCTCGTAGATGAACCGCTTGAGGTTCAGCGGTTCGGCACGGCTCGAGACGTGCTCGGCCGAAACTGTCGTCCCGCGGATCACGAAGAGGTCGCAGCCGGCGTCGACGACGGTCTTCCAGAACTCCTGCGTCCGCTGCGGCGAGAGCGCACCCGCCACGGTGACGCCGGCCTCGCGCACTTGACGGATGCGCACCGTGATCAGCTCTGGCTTGATCGGCTCGGAGTAGATCTGCTGCAGTCGCGCGGTTGCCAGGGCGGGCTCCAGCCCGGCGATCTCGGCCAACAGGGGCGTCGGGTCGTCGTACCGCGTCCACAGACCCTCGAGGTCGAGCACCGGCAGGCCGCCAAGCTTGCCCAAGGCGATGGCGCTGTCAGGAGACATCACCGAGTCCATCGGCGCAGCGATCACGGGGAGAGGGAAGTGATAAGCGTCGATCTGCCACGAGGTCGAGACCTCCTCGGGGTCACGAGTGCGCCGAGAGGGCACCACCGCGATGTCGTCGAAGGAATACGCCCGGCGCCCACGTTTGCCGCGGCCGATCTCGATCTCATTCACCCGCCTAGGCTATCGGCCGGCGGCCGTGTGTCAGCGGCACACGCACCAAAGACGTCAGCGCCGGCTGTAGTTGGGTGCCTCGATCGTCATCTGGATGTCGTGGGGGTGGCTCTCCTTGAGCCCCGCCGCGGTGATCCGAATGAACCTGCCACGAGTCTGCAGCTCGGGGATCGACGGGGCGCCCACGTAGAACATGGACTGACGTAGGCCACCGATCAGCTGGTATGCCACGGCCGCGAGCGGACCGCGGTAGGGCACCTGACCCTCGATTCCCTCGGGCACCACCTTGTCGTCGTCGGTGATATCGCCTTGGAAGTAACGGTCCTTGGAGTAGGACCTTCCCTTGCCGCGGGACTGCATGGCGCCAAGCGAACCCATGCCTCGATAGGACTTGAACTGCTTGCCGTTGATGAAGACCAGCTCGCCCGGGCTCTCCTCGCAGCCGGCCAGCAACGAGCCGAGCATCACGGTGTCGGCACCCGCCACGAGCGCCTTGGCGATGTCGCCGGAGTACTGCAGGCCGCCGTCGCCGATCACGGGGACCCCTGCCGCCTTGCACGCCAGTGCGGCTTCGTAGATCGCGGTGACCTGTGGGACCCCGACTCCGGCGACGACGCGGGTTGTGCAGATCGAACCAGGACCCACGCCGACCTTGACGCCATCAGCGCCGGCGTCGATCAGTGCCTGGGCGCCGGCCCGGGTGGCCACGTTGCCTCCGACGATGTCGACATGTGCGACGCCTGGTTCGGACTTGAGCCTGCGGATCATGTCAGTGACGCCTTTGGCGTGACCGTTGGCCGTGTCGACGACCAGCAGGTCCACGCCGGCCTCGACCAGTGACATCGCGCGTTTCCACGCGTCGTCGAAGAACCCGATCGCGGCCCCGACCCGCAAACGGCCGTCGGTGTCCTTGGTGGCCAGGGGGAACTGCTCTGCCTTGACGAAGTCCTTGACCGTGAACAGACCCTTGAGCCGCCCGGCCTCGTCGACCAACGGGAGCTTCTCGATCTTGTTGCGCGCCAGCAACGCCAGTGCTTCCAGCTTGTCCACGCCGACACGCGCCGTGACCAGCGGCATCCGGGTCATGACCTCGGACGCCGGACGGCTGAAGTCCGTCTCGAAGCGCAGGTCGCGGTTGGTGATGATGCCGACCAGCAATCCGTCCCTGTCGATCACGGGCAGGCCCGAGATATGGAACTGCCCACACAGCTCGTCGACCTCGGCCAGCGTCGCGTCCGGAGTGGTGGTGACCGGGTCCGAGACCATCCCCGACTCGGAGCGCTTGACCCGATCGACCTGCCGGGTCTGATCCTCGATCGAGAGATTGCGGTGCAGGATGCCCATGCCGCCTTCGCGGGCCATGGCGATGGCCATCCGGGCCTCGGTGACGGTGTCCATGGCCGCAGAGACCAGGGGCAGCTTGAGAGAGATGTTGCGGGACAACTGGGTCGAGGTGTCGACCTCGCTGGGGATGACATCGGTTGCTCCAGGGAGCAGGAGCACGTCGTCAAAGGTCAGGCCGAGCGCCACGAACGGCGCTGGGACGGCGGGTTCCGGGGCGCCGGGTGAGCTCATTTGCCGATTCTACGGTAGCCAGGCAGGGCGCAGGGACGCCGCTACGCACGAGTCGTGTTGCGGCCACGTCACTGCCGTCCGCAGGCCCACCGGCACACAGGAGCTCGCTTGTCGTCACGATTTCTTGGTCAAATCTTGACAGATCATCCTTGTTTCACACGCCGTCGCGCGGGTAGCGTCCGCACTGCGGGGGGCACACCGTTCGCCTGAGGTGCAAACCACCTGGGAAGGGCTCGCGCACCGGCCTCGCGCCGGGTCATCGAAGGAGACACCGTTGGCTGAAGTCACCCGCCTGCCTGGGCCGGTCGCAGACCTGTGGCAGTGGCAGCTCGATGGATCCTGCCGACGTGAGAGCCCGGACGTCTTCTTTCACCCGGATGGCGAGCGCGGCCCGTCGCGGCGCAACCGGGACCGCCAGGCCAAGGCTGTGTGCGCGAGCTGCCCGGTCATGCAGAGCTGTCGTGAGCACGCGCTGAAGGTCCGCGAACCGTACGGCGTGTGGGGTGCCATGACCTCGAACGAACGTGAGGCAGCGTATGCCGGTGGGCCCGGCTTCTCCACCGCGAGCCGAGCCGCGAGCTGAACGTGGGCGACACCATCGAGGTTCCCATCCACGACGACATGATCCGGCTCGGGCAGCTCCTGAAGCTGGCTGGTGTCGCCGATGACGGAGCGCACGCCCGGGTATTGATCGAGGGAGGCGAGGTCGGCGTGGACGACGAGGTGGAGCTGCGACGGGGGCGCCAGGTTCGTCCGGGCTCGACGGTCGAGGTCGCCGGGACGAGGATCCGGGTCACCTCTGCCTGAGTGAGACAGCATGAGGCGCGTGGGTGATGGTCAAGGGCGCGCCAAGGTTCAGTCAGAGAAGCGCAAGGATCGTCGCCGTGGCGTCGTACTCGCCGGTGGTGACCCCGAGCGAGGGGTTGACCGGCGCGCCTCCGGGCCAGGTGTGACCGCCACCGTTGACCGTGACCAGCTGGGCGCCGCAGGGGTACGTGGTGGCCGCGATATGCCGGGCAACCCTGGTGGTGACGGCCGTCCGGCAGCCGTCGAGGGCAGCCCAGGCCGCAATGGCCGCGGCGGCGGGCGGGGTCGCAAGGTATCCGGGTCGGTTGTCGGGTCCCCCACGGTAGGGATCGACCGGGTCGGCGTCGCCATGGACGGCGACGATCCGGAGCCGGGGGCAGCCCAC
>Ga0208587_1000861_pt1 | contig 16507 bp, 11 predicted proteins | sample NGESurdeep092012_7_FD_184472 | JGI IMG/M metagenome (GOLD analysis project Ga0208587, IMG submission 184472) | Arctic peat soil microbial communities from Barrow, Alaska - NGEE Surface sample 210 deep-092012 (SPAdes) | ecosystem: Environmental > Terrestrial > Soil > Wetlands > Peat ...
TGTTGTTCTGGCGGGGTCCGCGGATAGTGGAGAAGCGGAACGGCCAGGTACGCACCTGGTTGCCGAGCAACTGCTTGGCGGACGCCGTCTCGAAGTTGGCGACGTTGAACCAGTGGTCCGAGGACCGCTGATCGAGCGGCAGCACAATGTTGGACGGATCGCCGTAGTAGATGGAGTTGCCAAACGGCAGGGCGAATCCGCTCTGGATACTCCAGATACCGGAGATTTCCCAGCCGCCCACGATGCGGTTGACCAAGCCGTTGGCGTTGTTCATCAATGCCCGGCCCTTGCCGAAGGGCAGCGACCAGACGGTAGAGATGTTGATGCGGTGCGGTGCGTCGGAATCGGAGATTTCCCGGACCGGCGCGAGGTCGGCGGCGTTCAGCAGGTTGACGGCCTGCATCCATTTCTGGAAGGTGTAGCTTCCCTGGATCGTGTATCCCTTGGAGAAGCGCTTGGAGGCCGTGAACTGGACGCTGTGGTACCACGAATAGCCGGTATTCTCGGTGCCGTTGATGGCGTTGGAGCCGAAAGCCGGGTAGGGCGATAGCAGCGTCTGCCGCGAAGTGGTGGATCCGGTGTAAATGCTCTGGCTGTTGCCCGGGACCAAGCCGGCCAGCGGGTTCGAAATACTGGCGGTCATCAGGTTATTGTAGGTGTCGTCACGCGTGGGCAGCGTGCTCAGATATTGGTACGGCAGGGTGTTCATGTTGCGGGTGATCTCGATGTGGTTGGTCTTGTTTCCCAGGTAGTTCAGCTCCATCAGGAACTGCTTGAACTGACGCTGGAAGCTGGCTTCCCAACGCATCGTGACCGGGATCATCGGATTCTGGTTGAAAAACGTGAAGCCCTGTCCGAGGTAGGTCTGCATGCCGGCGGCAGCGCCAACCGGCTCGGCCACGCCGTTGGGGAAGGGGGTGGCCAGAGTGGACTGGAGGGGCAACAAGGGCAGGCCGGCGCTGTTGGTCATAATCATGGGGGTGGCCTGGGTGAAGCCATTCTGGAAAACGTCGCCACGGCGCTCGCCCAGGAATCCGGCGAACATACCGAACCCAGTGCGCACTACGGTCTTGTTGTCGATCTGGTAGGCGATGCCCAGGCGCGGCATGAACACGTCCTTGGGGGTGTTGTAGAGGCCGCCGTTGTTGCCGTTCTGCCCTTCGAAAGTCATGCCTCCCTTGAGCACGAGCGCGCTAACGGGAAGCTGCGGGAATCCACCCGAGATAGTGGGGTAGATGGTGGCATATTTCGCCTGCGCCGCTGCCGAAATGGGCTGGATGTAGCTGGTGTCGAAACCAAGGGTGCTGCGGTTGAACCGCTCATGCAGCGGGGTCTCGAATTCATAACGCAACCCTAGATTCACCGTCAGCTTGGGGGAAATCTTCCAATCGTCCTGTACGAAGAATCCCCAGGATCCGGATTGCTCGATGTAGTCGGACTGGCGGGTGATGCTGCCCGAATCCGGCAGGCCCAGCAGAAGGGCGGCCACCGATTGCCCCACGTTGCCCGACGAAGCGGACGAGTTATCCAGGGGGCCTTTGGTCCAGGCTGACGCGAAAGTGAACTGGCCGGTCTGCTGATTGCTCTTGAACTGATCGGATTCCTGGTACACGCGGAACTCAAAACCTCCGCGGATGGCGTGCGCGCCGGCCGATTTGCTGAGGGTGGAGCTCACGGTGTGGTTATTCACGGGCCGGTTCTCGTTGGTGTGCCCGTTGCTGATGTAACCGTTGAGGTTGATGCGCGGGATGCGCACCTGGTCTGGGGGGACCTGGGCGATGTACTGCGGCGAGAAGCCGAGCGAAGCCAGGTCGTAACCGGCGGCCCCCACGGGTTGATCGCCGCCGCGGATGAACCGGTTGTAGCTGTACCGCGAGTTCAACACCATGGTGGGCGAAATGGTGATTACGTGATCGAAGGCCGCGTTCTTCGAGTAGAAATAGAACTGGTCGCCGACAAACGCGTTGGGGAAGTACTGGTTGTAGGTGCTGTTGCGGATGTAGGAGCTGTAGCGGACGAAGAACCGCTGCCGGTCGCCGAGGTTCTGATCCACTTTGAAGGTGTCGTTGTAGTACTTCGCCTTTTCCGCGGTGGTGGCGTCCTGGTAGTTGCCCAGTCCGGTGATATCGCCCTGGCTCTTTTCGGTGGTGGGATAGAAGTTGAGGATGTTGACGCCCACTTTGTCAAACCGGTTGGACGGGATTTTGTTGCTCGGGAACGCGGTCTCGGTGTAGCGGCCGGCGGAATTGGGGCCAGTGCGGGTCAAGGGGTCGTAGATGGTGTAGCTGGCGCCGGCGGCCAGCAGCGCCGAGAAGTCGCCGTTGTGCTCGGCCGGAGTCGGCACGGTATTCGTGGTGTCATCGTGACGCGGGCGGGAATCGTGGATGCCCTCGTAGCCGAACAGGAAGAAGGTCTTGTTCTTGCCGTTGTATACCTTCGGGATGCGGACCGGGCCGCTGAAGGAGCCACCCCAGCGGTTAAACATGAAGTCCGGGCGCGGCGTGCCGGCCTTGTTGAGGAAGAAATCGTTAGCCCAGAAACTGGGGCGCTGGAAGGAGTAGTTGACGCTGCCATGGAAACTGTTGGTGCCGCTCTTGATGCTCATGTTGGTGACGCCACCCTGCGTCTGACCGAACTGCGCGTCGAAGGTGTTGGTTTGGACCTTAAACTCCTGCACAATGTCGGTGGGAGGCACGTAGGATGCGGTCACTTCGAACGCATTGGCCGTGGCGGTGGCGGGCGCACCGTCAATCGTAATGTCGTTCAAGTTGCCCTTCGTTCCGCCCATCGAGAAGTTGACGATGTGGGTGGGTTCGAACGGGCGATCCAGCCGGACGCTGCCGTTGAAGGTCACACCGGCCGAGAGGCCGATCAGCAGGAAGGGGTTGCCGTAGGACAGGGGCAGGTCCGAGACGCGTTTGGCGTCCACTACCGTGCCAAGGGAAGCGGATTCGGTATTGAGCAGCGCTGCCTCCGTGTTCACCGTCACCGACTGTTCCGAAGCCCCGATTTCGAGCCCAATGTTGACGTCCAGACGGTCCTGAACGCGGACCTCGATGTCGGGGCGCAGGGCCTTCTTGAAGCCGGTGGCAACAACCTCAATTTGATAGATACCAGGCGACAGGGCGGCCGCCCGGTAAATGCCCTCGGCATTTGTGGTGAGATCCGATTTGGTTCCCATAGCCGAGTTTGTCACCACGACCTGGGCGCCCGGGATTACTGAGCCGCTCGGGTCGGTAACTCTGCCGCTGATGGTACCTTTTGTGTCCTGTGGCCAGGCGGAGCCCGCGGCGAGCAGGCACAGAATGGCGATCATTGCGTAAATGCGACTGGGCATAATATCCTCTTTCCAAAAAATGTCAAAACCTGGACAGAAACGCTCCGTCCGCATGTTTTTTGGCTGAGTCGGCGGGCGCACAAGCTCGCCTATCGGCCCCAAATCACCAAAGTTGAGCTAATGGTATGCGGAAGTCCGAAATTATGCAACGCGAATCGGGAAAACGTCATTCGTTTTGTCTTGCAAAACTAATCTCCCCAGGGAAATAGCGATAACGAAATTGTAATTATAGGTTTGCAGGTGGGGATAGTAGCTCGATATAGCTAGGGAGGGGCATGCCGTGAATTTTACAGCGTAAAACGAAAACCGGCGCGGAGCGCGTCGGCCCCGCCCCAGTTACCGAAAGATACAGTTGTTACCGGTTGAGTGCCGCCACGCCGGGGAGCTCAATTCCGGCGAGGAACTCCAGGGACGCCCCGCCGCCGGTGGAAACGTGCGAGATTTTGGCGGTGACGCCGGCGGCCTTGATGGCCTTCTCGGAATCGCCGCCGCCCACCACGCTGACGGCGCCGGATTCGGCCACGGCTTTGGCCAGTGCCACGGTACCTTTGTCAAACGGCGGCTTCTCGAAGATTCCCATGGGACCGTTCCAGATGACGGTCTTGGCGCCGGCCACGACACGGGAGAATTGCGCGATGGTGGCGGGCCCGATATCGACGGCGATCTTGTCGTCGGGAATGCGCTCGACCACCTGGTTTGCCGCGCCGGAGGCGATCTCCGACACCACCACGTGATCCACCGGCAGGAGGAGCTTGCCGCCCAGACTGGCGAGCAGTTGCTTGGCCAGCTCGATCTTGTCTTCCTCCACCAGCGACTTGCCGGTGGGCAGGCCCTGGGCGCGCAGGAAGGTGTACGCCATGGCGCCGCCGATCACCAGGCGGTCGACCACCTTGCCCAGGTTCCGGATGACTTCGATCTTGTCCGACACCTTGGCGCCACCCAGGATGGCCACGCAGGGGCGCGGCGGATTGGTGGTGGCCATGCCGAGGTACTTCAGTTCCTGTTCCATGAGCAGCCCGGCAGCCGCCTGCGGGACGTACTTGATCATGCCCTCGGTGGAGGCATGCGCGCGATGCGCGGAGCCGAACGCGTCGTTGACGTACAGGTCGCAGAGCGCGGCCAGCTTTTGGGCGAAGGCGGGATCGTTCTTCTCTTCCTCGGGGTGGAAGCGCAGGTTTTCCAGCAGCAGGATTTCGCCGGGCGCGGGTTTCATGGCCTCGACTTGGGGTCCCACGCAATCGGGCGCCATCTTTACCGCCCGGCCGAGCAACTGCTCCAGCCGTGCGGCCACGGGCTGCAAACTCATTTCGGCGTTGGGCTTCCCCTTGGGACGGCCGAGGTGCGACGCCAGAATCAAGCCGGCGCCGTGGTCCAGGGCATATTGAATGGTGGGCAGCGACGCCTTAATGCGCTGGTCGCTGGTGATTTCCATGACGCCCCGATCGTTCTTTTGCAGCGGCACATTGAAATCCACCCGGATGAAAACACGCTTGCCTTTCAGGTCGAGATCGCGAATCGATAAATAGGACATATCAGGCCTCAAGTGGGTTAGAAACTGAGGGTAACACGACGCAGAAGTGAGACAGACGGTGCGCCGGGATAAACCGGAGGATTGGGCGCCCGACTTACTCGTAGCGCAACGCCACCACGGGATCGAGGCGCGCCGCCTTGTTGGCCGGCCAGATGCCGAAGAACAATCCCACGCCCACCGACACCACGATCCCCGTCACCGCCGCCCACATGGGCACGGACAGGGGCAACATTGGCCGGTCTTGAAGTGACCCTCTATGCGCCAATCGCGGAAAGGATCTGGCGTGCCAGCGCGTGAAAATCGGTGTAGCAATCGCGGACAGCTTGTGCGTGAGCCCCGATTGCGCCATCGGCCGGTTTCAGCCGAAACATCGGCTTGCGCGCTTCCATGGCCAGGGGCATCAGGCTACGATAGTGTTTGAGAGCCGCCAGGCAGTACGGATCGTTCTCGACATGTACGTTGGCGTCACGCGGCTCGTTTGCGACAGATTGGCGATATTCGTTGGGAATCCTGTCCATCCACCGGAGGTACGCCTTCACGGGACGTTCTGCCCGAGTGGCATGCTGCATCACCACGTAACCGGTCGGACACATATCGCCTGAAGGCAATGGCAGGTCCGGATCCGGACTCTTCCCGCGTAGTTCTCCCCACGCCTCACGCCATAACCTGAGCTGTGGGCCGAGGTTTCGCAAGCCCTGCAATGAGTAGAGGTCGGACGCAAGGGGAATCACCACGAATTGGGACGCGATCAGCGCGGCACGATTGATTGCGCCTAGATTGGGGCCGACGTCGATCAATACCAGCTCGGTACCTCTCTGCTCCGCGGCGATGAGAATCGCCCGATAAAATGCCGTCATCGTGCGAAAGGCGGATTCGTCGCGATTGTGACATCGGGGCCATGCGTCAGACAGTTTGTCCTCGAAACCGGACAGGGCGAGATCTCCAGCGATGAGCCCCAGATCGCCGGAGTGGAGCCCCATCTGAGTAGCGATGGCCTCCACCTGGGGCGCCTGGATGTCGCCGATGCCACGCAGGATCGGCTCGACCACGCCGTGGATCGTATTCGGATGTTTGCCATCCGGCCACAATTCCTCAAGACGGTCTTCGTCCAGGAACATGCTGGTCAGGTTGGATTGCGGGTCCAGATCGGCCGCGATCACGTCATGTCCCATGTGTGCGAACATCCATGCAAGGTGGTACACGAGAGTCGTTTTGCCGACTCCTCCCTTATTGTTGAAGAATGCGATCGTCTTCATCTGGGCGCTCGAATCAGAGCCAACACATAGTGTGTATCAAATTGGAATTCAGCCGGGCTGTTACCGTTTTGCTTCAGAGCTTCCTGAGCGCGCAGCACCCCGCGGCCGAACCGGTTGACAAAACCCAGCGCCTTCATCGCCTCGGCCAGCACCGGGTTGCGGTAGCTGTTCTGGTTAGGGAAGTTTTCCGGAGACGCCTCGCCATAGAGTCCGCCCGGACTCTGGATCTCAACCCTGTCTGAGAACCAATAAAAGCGGATCGGTGTGTTGGACTCGTATGACCGATGCAGGACGGCGTTCATCAACAACTCCCGCAAAGCCACACGCGGATAGTTCACTGCCTGGCGCTCGCGCAATGCCGATACTGCTACAGGACGCGATTCGATGTGCAACCCGACGAGGGATTCCAATGCGCGGAGAACCGTGAGGAGGTCGCCAGAGAGACTCTTCTCCACTAAGATCTCGCCCGTTAAGGCGCTTCCCTCCAGCCGAAGGAACTGCACGTACGCTCCCGGCAACCATTGCAAAGGGTTCTTCCCAAATAGGAGGATACCTGCGTTGGTGGGACACTGCCTGCCCGAATCGTAGAATCGTAGCGACCCCAGTTGCGTAGCCAAGTCGCGATTGTTTTCCGCGATGACCTCAGGCGCCACAGCCTGACTCAAATAGGTGGTTTGGAAGAGGCCGGTATCGAGCGCATCCATGGAACTGCCGAAACATGGCAACGCGTCGAAAGTCCGCGCGTGGGCGATCCTCTTTTCGGTGAGGATCCGCTCTTCTTGCTGGTTGGCGATAGCTTTTCGTGGGCCGACCCGAACGCATACCCGGCCCTTGTAGCGCACTGGAGGCAGGTCGGAAGGAAGCACTTCCACGACCGCGACATCCCCGCCAGGCAGGCTGAACTTCGCCACGTTCAGCGACGGCAGGGGCTGTATGTTGCCGTCCGATTTAAGGCCTCCCAGGTTCTGGAGCAATTGGTCGGTGACTGCTAAGCCGCTGGGCGTCCCGTCATCGTTCACGCCGATGACCAGATAGCCGGGCAAACGGTGATTGGGCAAGTCATTGGCGAACGCCGTGACAGCCTCGGAGAACTTGTCGGTGTCCCTGATTGAGGTCGTGCGCTCAATGCGATCAGCCTCGGCCACGGCCAGCAGCCTGTTAAGTTCGTCTTCCTGGATCATAATGTTGGGTTCCTCCATTCTCTCACCGCGCGGAATGACGCGGCCAGAACCGAGACTTCTGAGGAGATATGGTCTGGGGCTGACCTACCGAGCCCGGCTGAATTTCACTCGTACCGCAGAGCCACCACGGGATCGAGGCGCGCCGCCTTGTTGGCCGGCCAGATGCCGAAGAACAGTCCCACGCCCACCGACACCACGATCCCCGTCACCGCGGCCCACATGGGAACGGTGGCGGGCAGGGAACTGAAGACCAGGCGCGCGATCAACGAGATCGCCCAGCCGAACATGATGCCGATGATGCCGCCGATCCCGGTGAGGGCCGCGGCCTCAATCAGAAACTGCACCAGAATATCGAACTTCCTGGCGCCCAGCGCCTTGCGGATGCCGATCTCGTAGGTGCGCTCGGTCACCGAAACCAGCATGATGTTCATCACGCCGATGCCGCCCACCAGCAGTCCGATGGAACTGAGCACCACCATCACCAGGAACGTCATGGCGGTAATCTGGCGGAAGTCCGACACCATCTGCTCGGCGGTGGAAAGCGCAAAGGTGTCGGGTTTGTCGTAGGGCACGCGCCGGTCGATGCGCAGCACGGTGCGGACTTCGTCCAGCGCCTGCGGCAGCCGCCCGTTGATGGCGGTGACCACGATGGCGTTCTCGCGCGCGTTGGGGTACATCTTCTGCATGGCGCCATAGGGCAGCAGGACGCGGCTGTCGGTATCGCCGAAAAAGGAGGCCGCCGGCCGCAGCATGGTGCCGATCACGGTGAACTCATGGCCGTCCACGGTGATGGCTTTGCCGATCGGATCCAGGTTGGCGAAGAGTCCCTTCTCGATATCGGCGCCGATCACCGCCACCGCCATCCGCCGGTGGCTCTCTTCCTCGGTGAAGAAACGCCCCAGGTGGATATCCACCTGTCCGCTGCCGCTGGCATAGCCTTCCTCCACGCCGAAAAGGTTCACGTCGTACATGTCGTTCCCCATGTACTTGGCGTTCACTATGTTGCGCGGAGGGAAGAGCATGGCGGAGACGTTCTCCACACTCCGGCAACGCTCCCGCAAGTGGACCGCGTTATCGTACGTCAGGTTCTTGCGGGTGCGCTCCTCCGGGCTGAGATTGTTGACGCGGAAGCCCACGGGGAACTTGAAGACGATGATCGAATTCGGTCCGAAACTGCGCAGCACGGCCGTCATGTTGGCGTCGAAGCCGGTGAGGATGGCGGCCACCCCGATGATCGTCCCGGTGCCGACGATCACGCCCAGCACGGTGAGAAACGCGCGCATTTTGTGCGAGCGGATGGTCTCGATCGCCAGCAGGAGTCCGTTGGTGAAGGCCAGTTTCGTCATGGATTATCGCTCCACGATTATCGCTCCACCCGCAGGGCTTCGATGGGGTCGAGTTTGGCGGCGCGCCGCGCGGGATAGATGCCGAAGAAGAGCCCCACCACGGCGGAGAGTCCCACGCCGATGACCACGCTAGACCACGGCAGCGCCATCGGCACCGAAGTGAAACTGCGCACCACCACCGCCACCATCCAGGCGATACACACGCCGGCGAACCCGCCCATTCCGGCCAGCACGCTCGATTCCACCAGGTACTGATTGAGGATGTCGCGGCGCCGCGCGCCCAGCGATTTGCGGATGCCGATCTCGTGGGTGCGCTCCGTGACCACGGCCAGCATGATGTTCATGATCACGATGCCGCCCACGATCATGAAGACGCTGACGATGCCGATCGCCATGGCGGAGATGGCCGCGGTGAGCTGTTCCCAGAGGTTTACGATGGTGTCCGAGGCGAAGAGGGTGAAGTTATCGTCCTGGCCGGGCCGCAGGTGGCGGTAGGAGCGGAGCAGCACGCGCACCTCGTCCTCGGCCTCGGCCAGTTGCTGCTGCGCGCGCGCTTTGGCGACGATGCGGATGCCGTTGCGGTTGCCGTACGTCTTGAAATAGCTCTCGATAGGGATCATCGCGAAATTGTCGAGCGAGTTTCCGAAGACGCTGCCCAGGGCTTTGGCAGTGCCCACCACTTCGTAGGGCTTGCCTTCGATCTCGATGAACTTGGCCGTGGGGTCGCGGCCTTCGAAGAAGCGCGTGCGCAGATCGTTGCCCAGGAAGACCACCGGAGCATGGCGGCGGACCTCTTCGTAGGTGATGCCGCGGCCGATATCCACCTGCACATTGTTGATGGCGGCGATGTTTTCGGTGACGCCCTGCAAGTCGACGCCGAGAACGCTGTCGCCCTTGGAGGAGACCCGCGCGTTGCGCGACGCCATCATGCCGATGTCCTTGAGCAGGGTGGCGCGTTCCTTGACGAACTCGTACTCGTCCGGCCGGAGTTGCGGATTGCGCTTCTGCATCTCCATGAACTTCTTGGGATCCCAGGGGCCGAACCACGCCATGCGGACCACCCGGAAGCCGTCGGAACCCATGTTGGAGACCTTCTCGGCGATATACAGGTTCATGCCGTGGATCAGCGCGGTGACGGCGATCAGCGTGGTGGTGGCCAGAATGATGCCGAGCAGCGTCAGGAAACTGCGCAGCTTGTTCTTGCGCAGCGAATCGAGCGCGATCCGGGTGGCCTCCCAGAACGACGCCGAAAGGCGGAATGAGCGAGTTTCCAACACGGTGCTTGTGGAGGAAGACGGAATTGGCGGCGGGATTGTTCCCGGAAAGTAGAGGTACGCAGCTATTTCAGTACGAGGCGCCGATCTACTTCAGCTTCATCACCGCGTCCTGGAAGAGCAGGTCGATCGATTTCAGGCCGCTCGCCTTGCCCTCGTAAGGGAAGTAGAGAAAACCGCTCACCGGGCCTTTTTGCTCACCCCCCGGGCAGCGCGGTGCGGATCAGCGATTCCTCGGGCCGCTCGCGCTGCTTCGGTTCGCCTCCGCCGGGCACGCCGGCATCGGGTGCGCGCGGCGGGCTGGGCAGGCGGCGACCATTCGGCGCTCCCGTCACCGGATCCCGGCCCTGCGGATGGCCCAGGCCGACATTCACCCCGCCCACGCCTGAGTACTTCACAGATCGTTTTTCAATACGATGCGATAGCGCGCCTTGCCGGCCTCCAGATGTGCCATGGCTTCATTGGCGCGGCTCATCGGGAACTCTTCGGTCACCGGGCGTATGCCATGGCGGGCGCAGAACTCCAGCATGGTCGCCACCGTGCCCGGCGCGCCGGAGGGAGACCCGCCCACCGAGCGCTGCCCGGCGATCAGGGGGAAGGCGGCGATCGCCATCGGCGCGGGGACAACTCCCACCACATGCAGATGCCCTTTGGGAGCCAGCGCACTGATGTACTGCGACCAGTCCAGGGACACGGCCACCGTCGATAGGATGAAGTCGAACGAGCCAGCCACCTTCGCCAGTTCCCCGGCGGAGTGCGTGTCCAGCACGCGATGCGCGCCCATCCGGCGCGCCTCTTCGGTCTTGCCCGCCGAACTCGTGAACGCCGTCACGTCGCAACCCCACTTGTTGAGGAATTGCAATGCCAGGTGGCCCAATCCGCCGATGCCGATTACGCCCACACGATCCGTGGGCCGCACGTTGTGCTGCACCAGCGGATTGAAGACCGTGATCCCGCCGCAAAGCAAGGGGCCGGCCACCGCGGCGTCCAACGCTTGCGGGATGGGCGTGGCCCAACTCCAGTGACAGCGCACTCGAGTGGCGAACGCGCCGTGCCGGCCCACGATGGTCATCGCCAAACTGCGGCACATGTTGTGGTCGCCCGAAAGGCACGGTGGGCACGCCATGCAGCTTCCGGCATTCCAGCCCAACCCCACGGTTTGCCCCGGGCTGACCAGTTTCGCGCTCCGCCCGATGGCAGACACCGTCCCGATGGCTTCATGTCCGGGCACGAACGGGTACTGCGTCATCTGCCACTCGTTGTTGAGCATGGAGAGGTCGGAGTGGCAGATGCCGCAGTATTGCACTTCGATTTCCACCTGTTCGTCACCAAGGGGGCCCGGATCGTAGGAAAATGCTTCCAGTAGCGCGTGCGCCCGGGGCGCCGCCAATGCACGAATGTCAGACATGACCTTAGGATGACACGCGGGGCTGGCACGATGCACGCGCTCATTCTGATATGGTGAAGCCGTAACCGGATGTGCATTCGATGAACCGACGTCAATTTCTCTGCGCTTCGCTGCCTCTGCTGGCGCAGTCCCGTGCCGCCGCCGCCGCGCGCCTTCCCAACATCGTCTATATGTACGCCGACGATCTCGGTTACGGCGACGTCAGTTGCTACGGCGCGACGCGCGTCCAGACGCCGAATCTGGATCGCGCGGCGGCCGCCGGGGTGCGTTTCACCCATGCGCACTCCTCGTCCGCCACCTGCACGCCGTCGCGCTATTCGCTGCTCACCGGTGAGTACGCCTGGCGCCACCAGGGCACGGGGGTACTTCCGGGCGACGCGTCGCTGATCGTCCAACCCGGGCGCTACACGCTCCCCGCCATGCTGAAAGAGGCCGGCTACCGGACTGGCGTGGTGGGCAAGTGGCATCTCGGCCTGGGCGCCCGCAACCTCGACTGGAATGGCGAGATTGCCCCGGGCCCTCTCGATGTCGGTTTCGACTACTCCTTTATTTTCCCCGCCACCGGCGACCGCGTGCCCTGCGTGTTCGTGGAGAACCGCCGCGTGGTGAACCTGGATCCCAACGATCCCATCCGCGTGGATTACGACCACCCCTTCCCCGGCGAACCGACCGGCGCGGCCAATCCCGAACTGCTCAAGCTGCAGCCCAGCCACGGCCACGACAACAGCATCGTCAACGGCATCAGCCGGATCGGCTACATGACCGGCGGTAAGGCGGCGCGCTGGGTGGATGAGGACATGGCGGACACCATCACGGGCAAGGCCGTGTCGTTTCTGGAACAGAACCGCGCGCGGCCGTTTTTCCTCTATTTCGCGACGCACGATATCCACGTGCCACGCGTGCCGCACGCGCGCTTCGTGGGCAAGACCGGGATGGGTCCGCGCGGCGACGCCATCGCCGAACTGGATTGGTCCATCGGCCGCATTCTCGATACTTTGGACCGCTTGAAACTGACGCGCGGCACGCTATTCGTCTTCTCCAGCGACAACGGCCCGGTGGTGGACGATGGCTATCGCGACCAGGCCGTCGAGAAGTTGGGCGATCACAAGCCGGCCGGCCCGCTGCGCGGCGGCAAATACAGCGCCTACGACGGCGGTACGCGGGTGCCCTTCGTGGTGCGGTGGCCGGGCGGCGTCAAGCCGGGCGTTTCGGCGGCGCCGCTCAGCCAGGTGGACCTGCTGGCCAGTTTTGCCGCGCTCGCCGGGCGCAAACTGCCCGAAGATGCCGCGCCCGACAGCTTCAACCTGCTGCCCGCGCTGCTCGGCAAATCCAGCCAGGGACGGCCGCACATCGTGGAACATGCCACGGCTCTGTCGCTGATCGTTGACGACTGGAAGGTGATCCAGGCCCACAATGGGCCCAAGCGCAACCAGACGGGCAACGAGATCGGCAACGATCCCCAGCCGCAATTGTTCAACCTCGCCAATGACCTCGCGGAGCAGAACAATGTCGCCGCGCAATATCCCGCCAAGGTGAAGGAGATGCTGGCCATGCTCGCGCAGATTCAGCAGGACGGCCGCTCGCGCCCGCGGTGAACGCGTTGACGCGCGCGTGGCGCCCGCTTGCGGCGGGCTAGTCCAATTGGGCGGCGTTGATCTCGATCACGTTGCGGTCGGGGTCGAAAATGTAGATCTGCGGGAACCCCGCCCTGGCGTGCGGCTGTAGGATCATCCGTTGGAACGGGTCGCCGGTGGCATCCTCGCGATAGCCTTTCGACCGCAGGTACTCCACCGCATGCCGGTAACTTGCGACCCGGACTGCGAAATGCCCATCGCGGGTATCCAGCCCCTTGCCGGTGCGGAAGGTCGAGTGGGGGTGGACGATCAGATGTACCTGTTGGGACGCGCCGGCGGAAAACCAAGCCCCGGGGAAGTCGAAGGGAGGCCGCGTGAGTTCTTCCAGCCCCAGAATCTGGCTGTAGAATCGCCGCGAGATCTCCAGGTCTGTTACCCCCAGACTCACGTGGTGAATGGCTTCGATCTTCATATTCGGATGCCGTGTCCTTTCATGGTATAACTCGAAGACCTCCCTCAGCCACCTCAACTCCATGGTCAACTCGCGGTGGTGTCACCCACTTGCCGATGCTTCTCCCGATCCGCGGGTAGCCAGCGGTGCAGCGTTGCCCTCAGCGTTTCCATGCGGATTGGCTTGAGCAGAATGTCGTCCATACCGCTGGCTAGACAATCATCGAGGCACTCCGCACCGGTTTCCGCCGTCATGGCGATAATCGGGGTGTGGCGATCCGGCGGTTCGCGTTGGCGAATCTCGATGGCTGCCTCCGGCCCGTTCATGAATGGCATCTGGCAATCCATCAAGACCAGATCGTAGGGCAGCAGGAGCAGCATTTCCACGGTTTCACGGCCATTTGCCGAAACGTCCGTTCTCACGCCGAGGCTCTCTAACATGCGAACTGCCACCTTCCGATTGATGGCGTTATCGTCGGCCACCAGCACGCGCGCCGGGGAGTGGTCCGTTGCCCGTTCGGCCCGCGGCTCCAACTGAGCCGCCAGCGCCGCCAGGCTGCGCTTCGACCACGCGCTGGACAGCGCCTCAAACAGTTGGGATTGGCGGATCGGCTTGACCAGGCAGGCGTCTACGTGGGCGCCTTCCAGGCGCCGCACTTCGGGCCAACTGCCGATGGAAACCAGCATTACCATGATCGTGTTGTGTGTCGCCGGGTCACTCTTGACCGCCGCCGCGAGCGCGGCGCCGTCCATGTCCGGCAATTGAAAATCGGCGATCAGGAAGTGGTACGGGTCACCGGTCCGATGCGCCGCCCGGATTTCTTCCAGTGCCTGTACGCTGCTGGCGAAGCTGGTGTCGCGCATCCCCCAACTGGAGACCTGCTTGTGGACCACGCGGCGATTGACTTCGTTGTGGTCCACAATCAGGGTGCGCAGTCCCTCCAGGTTCGAAGATGGAACCGTATTGGGCGGCGGCTCGGGATCGACCGTCAAGGGCAAGCTGAACCAGAACTTCGAGCCCCGGCCGGGGGAGCTTTCGGCGTGAATCGAACCACCCATGAGTTCGACCAGTTGTTTGGAAATCGCCAGCCCCAGGCCGGTTCCTCCGTAGCGCCGGGTGCTGGAGGTGTCCGCCTGGGTGAACTTCTGGAAGAGGTTTGCCAGTTGTTCGGGCGCCACGCCGATTCCCGTGTCGGTCACGGAGATGCGGATTTGCGCGCTGCCGGGCGCGCGCCTGGCATACTCCACCGCGATCAGCACGTGCCCCTTTTGAGTGAACTTGACCGCATTTCCGGCAAGGTTGGTGAGAACCTGGCGGATGCGTCCGCTGTCGCCCAGCAATTGACGGGGCACGCCGGGCGGAAAATCCACGATGAGTTCCAGGTTCTGGGCTTCCGCCTGGGGCTCCAGGAGTTCCGCCACTTGCTCCACCAGCAATTGCAGATCGAAGGCGTGAGGCACAATCGTCAGGCGGCCCGTCTCGATCCTGGAAAAGTCGAGAATGTCGTCGATCACGATGAGCAGCGCGCTGCCGCTCTTGCGCACCAGTTCGGCGTACTCGCGTTGCTCGGCGGTCAACTCGGTGTCCAGCAGGAGGCCGGCCATGCCCATCACGCCATTCATCGGCGTGCGGATCTCGTGACTCATGTTGGCCAGAAACTCGCTCTTGGCCCGGCTACCTGCTTCCGCCTGCTGGCGCGCCACGCGCAAGCGGCGCACCAGCCAGACCATCACGGCGAAGGCTCCCGCCAAGGCCACCCACGCGCCGATCAGGACCATCTGGTATACCATAGCGCGATGGAAGGCGAAAACCGTGAGGGCCTCGCCGGTGATCCGCGAGTTCCATCGGAAATCGATGTCCACCAGTGCGCCTTCCTCCGCCAGGCGCCCGATCGCTTCGCGCAGGCGGTCGGCGGCCGAGCGTGCCACGAGGCTTTCTTTGCGGGCGCCGATACCGAACCAGTAATTGGCGCCGTCCAGCGGCTGGACGCGCAAATCCCGCTGCGCGCACGGCGCGTGATGCGCGACCGTGATCGAGTTCAGCGAAAGAAGGCCGCCCGCGGCAGCGCCGCTGCACACCGCGCTCATTACGTCGGCGACGGTCCGCTCCGCCAGTAACGGGGAATTGGGAAAAAACTTGTCCGCCGTGTGTCTGTCGCTGCTGATGTACAGGGTGGCCGCCACGGTTTTTCCGGCAAGGTCCGATGGCTGCCGGATATCGAGCGCCCGCGGGAAGACCATGGCATACCCCATGCGCGACCATGGGGCGGTGATGTAGAGGAATTTCCGTCTCTCCGGTAGATCTGCCATCAGCGGCCAGAGGTCTACCTGCCCCGAGACCAGCGCCTTCTCGGGTCCGTCCGGCGCGAAGACCCATTCCAGGGGAATGCCCTCGCGTGCCGCGGCGGCGCGCAGCAGATCCACGGCGGGCCCGGCCGGCCCGCCCGCGGCGTCCGGAAAATGATAGGGTGGGGAATTCTGGAACCCGATCTTCAGCGGCGTTTGCCTCCCTCCCTGCGCGGCGGCCGGCGAGACGCCCCACAGGAGCAGGAGTTGACAGACCACAAAAACCGATGGTCTGTCCCACCGGCGATGGCGGCGTCTGGCAGTGATGCTTCGCACTTCCATGAAAAAGCAATCGGCTGTTTGCAGGTTTTGGTTTAGTGGCGAGGCTAGGAAATTTCGGGAATCGAGCGCCGGGCCACGGTAGTAAGCTAGTGGTAGGCAGGGTTGGCGGATTTTCAGGCCCGCACCTTGCGCAGCCAACCGAGTGGGCGACCATGAACACCGCTTGCGACCATCCCCGGCTCTTCCCGCCCCACGCCAACCTGAGCGATGCCGTCAACAGCAACATCGTGCAATCCGAGATGGAGGGCGGTGTCCATCTTCAGGATCTTTCCCCGGGAACCATTCTGGAAGTGCGAACCCAGAATCGCGCTTACACGATTCTGTACAAGGGATGGGACCAGGCGCTGATCTCGGGCCATCCGGTGTTCTGCCCGCGGCCCGTTCCGGTTACCATCCACGGATCCACCTGGGGCGGATCGATGCTTAAAGCCCGGTTCATCGGACGCGGCATGCGCCTGGAGTTCGGCCACGCGGAGTTCGACCCGATCCGCACGTCCGTGATTCTGGACGTGCGCTCGCGCT
>Ga0208587_1000870_pt1 | contig 16451 bp, 16 predicted proteins | sample NGESurdeep092012_7_FD_184472 | JGI IMG/M metagenome (GOLD analysis project Ga0208587, IMG submission 184472) | Arctic peat soil microbial communities from Barrow, Alaska - NGEE Surface sample 210 deep-092012 (SPAdes) | ecosystem: Environmental > Terrestrial > Soil > Wetlands > Peat ...
CCGGCTCGGAGGTGAAGGATCAGCGGGAACGCGGCGCTGAAGCGCCGCTCTACCCGTGCTCGCTCGACTACAGTAATTCTTAAACTGCTCTAGCCCAGCACGGAGCCGCAGGCGGAGTGCTGGGTAAAGTGGGAAATAGATCCGAGTCCCGTAGGGACGACAGGGGTTCTCACACACGCTCTTCAGGCCTGCGTACAGTTGCACAAAGGAAAACCGCCAGAAATTGTGCGGACCTTACGCGGGCCTGAAGGCCCGCACGACCCAAGCTACAGCCACTCTGGTACTGCTCTAGCTTTCCACCGTCACGAAACACGACGCGCGCGGCAGAATCCGAACTCCCGCGCCAACGGGATTTTGGACTGGATGGGAGTAACTTATTTGGCGATGTACAGGCACACTCGCCATTTTCCATCTTTGTCCAACACGGGAGTGACGGTTTCGATTACAGAGCTCCTGTGCTCGAAGTTGCTCTCATACTGCAGGACGACATACTGCCCATCCGGAGCTCCTGGAAGCTGGGTTGTGTACTCCGCCGATGTCAGCTTTCTGGAGATCAGGGCGCCCAACGGTCCACGATTGCGTAGTAACACTTCTTGCCATTGGTCTCTTGCAACATTGGCCTTGAGTACGTTCCCGGTGTCGTCCCAACTCTGAGCATAATTGCCGGAGTCCACCAACTTTAACCAATTGCTGGCAGCTCCCTCGGCTACTATCTTCTTGTCCTGTGAGCAGGCGCTCATCCACAGAGCTAAGAAACTAAGACCAAGTAAGCAAAACATTAGCCTTTTCATGAGATGCTCCAATTCCATGCAGGCGATCTGCTCGTCCCCTCGAAACTACTACTTGAACTCATCTCATAAATCGTTCTGAGGCGTATCAGGGCACGACCCTTCGGCTGCGCTCAGGGCAGGCTTTTTAGTCGTGCCGAACGAAGCCAGCAAAGTTCAGGGCTTTAGCCCTTGCAAGAGGTCCCTCGGGGGCTGAAGCCCAAGTCGTGGTTGACCCGTTGCGGCACGTCTGAAGCCGTGCCCTGATACAAAACGATTTATGAGATAGGTTCTTAATGCTTTCAGCGCTTAAAGATCTCGCTTTTCCTCTCATATTTCACTAATCACGGCCCTGCGCGCCAAACCCCTATCGGTATGCAAAGAGCATCGCGTAGACGATCCAGACAACTACGCTGAAGCCGGCGCCGAGCGCAATCCAGGCAAACACCCGGATGGTCTTGACCACAATGGCAGGCTGTGGTTCTTCCAAGTGCTGTTCCAATTCACCGGACGCAAGCAGTGCGGCATACTCCCGAGGTTTGTCGCGCTTCAATTCAGCCAATGGCATATGGCCGGTGAAAATGGTGGTGTCCATGGGAAACTTCTCCGGCCGGAGATGGGTGTTGAAAAAATGCACGGTAAAGATGAAACCGGTGGCCAGCAGGGCCTCGTCGCTGTGGATGATGGTGGCCACGTTGATGAACGGGCCCGGCAAAAACCGGGTGAAGAAGACAGGGAACCAAAGCGTCAGCCCGGTGGAGCCGATGACCACAATCCCCCAAAACACGGCAAAGTAATCGAACTTCTCCCAGTAGGTCCAACGCCCGTATTTCGGCCGCGGTCCCATGCCGACGAACCACTTTATGGTGGCGACGAACTCCTGTCCGTCGCGCTTGGTGGGCAGTAGCGTGTTTGGCCCGAGGAGGATTGCTTTCCAAGTCGTCTGGTTGCGGCGCTTCTGCTTAAACAGTCCGATCACGTGGGCGGTGAACGTGCCGAACATGATAATGGCGGCAAAGCGGTGGACATATCCCGCGGTCTCGAACCCGCCCAGCAGGCGCGAGAACCTCGCCGCCCAAGGAGTATAGGAGAATTTCAAGGAAAGTCCGGTGACCGCCAGGGTAAGAAAGCTGACGATCATGCAGACGTGTAGCACACGGTAGAGGTGGACGAAGCGGACGAACTCGCGCCGGTCAACCACCAGGATTACTTTCGACCCAACTTCGGCGAGCGGCGCCTCTTGCACCGTTACTGCTCCCGCCTCGGAGTCCGCCGCGGCTGCGAATTGCGGCTTACTGTTGGGCATCGCCGTCATCCTTGTTCTCGGAAGCTGTCTTGCCGGAGTTCTTTTCGGCTTCCGCTTCCTCGGCTTCCGCTTCCTCCGCTTCCGCTGCTTCCGTTGCGCGCAGTTCGCGCCGCATCTGCAATGCACGCGGGAACCACAGCAGGGTGTGGATGCCGCTCACCGTGAACGTGCCGATCAGCAGCGCCGTCATCCCCCAGAACGTGTAGTAAAGGAACGGAAACTTCTTGGGATCGTGGTGGGTGGCGTGGGTGAGATATCCGGCGAAGCGCCGGGTTGCGCCCGAGTGGCACTTCTGGCAAGTCGCAACCACGTTGGCGCGGCTCAGGTGCGACCGCGGATCGCTGACCTTCTGGATGTCGTGAGCGCCGTGGCAGTCATAGCACTTCGCGGTCTTGGTGTAGCCGAGTTTGGAAACCTTGCCGTGATAGGTATCGAAGTAAGCCTTGGCAATTTCTCCGTGGCAACGCCCGCAGGTGTTCATGATGTCGAGCTTGAATCCATCCTGGTCGGTGCGGCGGATGGAGTGCGCGGTGTGGCAGTCGTTGCAAACCGGCAGCGGTTTATCGGTCTTGGATACCGTGGCGGAATGGATGCTCTGGACGAACTGCTCTTCGATGCCATGGTGGCAGTTGCCGCAGGTGGCCGGCAAGTTCCTCGGATTCACCGTCGATTCCGGATCGGAGGCGGGGAGTTCTCGATGCGCCGTGTGACAACTGGTACAGGTGGCGGTCACCGTCAGCCCGCTCTTCAGCAGGCCCTTGCCGTGGATGCTCTCCTCATATCGAGGGATGATCTGGTGCTCCACTCCGGTGTAGATCACAGCAGCCTTTTTGCCTTCGCGGTGGCACTTGGCGCAAAGATCGGGCACGTTGGTCGGGAAGGTGAGCGATTCCGGATTGTGCTTGCCCAGAACGTGGTGCGAGCCGTGGCAGTCCTTGCAGAACGGAGCGTTGGTGTCGCCCTTGGCATGCATCTGGCCGTGCGTGCTGCGCTGGTACTGCTGTCCGACTTCGGCGTGGCAGGAAGTGCAATCAACCGGGTGGGCGATGGTCTCGCAGGGGCGCACGCGCGACGCGTTCACTTCCGAGTGACACTGGCTGCAGGCGACCTTCAGGTGACGCGAGTCCGCCACTTCGCTGACCCGCACCAGCATCGGGCGTCCATCCGCCGACTTCAGGTTTGCGTTGGCATGGCAGCGCAGGCAATCGGCATCGGCCATGCCCTGCGAGTAGAAAACGTTCCGTATCTTGTGCGGCTGGTGGCAATCCACGCAGGCGGGAAGACTGTTTGCCTGCTTCTCCCAAAGCTCACCGCGGATGGTCTTGCGGTGGACCAGTTCGATGTTGGCGTGGCACTTGGTACACGTGGCGGCGATATTGCGGCGCGCGATCGAGGAGTTGGGATCGGTATGCGGCAGAATCGAGTGCGCCGTGTGGCACGAGGCGCAGTTGGCCGTCACGATCAGTCCTTTCTTCAGCAAGGCCTCGCCGTGGATGCTCTCGGAGTAGTTTTCCAGGATGTCATGCTCTGGGATGTTGCGGCTCGTCTGGACGGGCGTGCCCTCGCGGTGGCACTGCCCGCAGACGAAGGGGATTTTCATCGCCGCCACCGACGAACGCGGGTCCTTCACCGGCAGGATGTCGTGATTGCCGTGGCAGGTCACGCAGCGCGGCGCCAGGGGGTCGCCACGAGCGACCGCTCGGCCGTGCAACGATTTTGCATACAGTTGGGCCTCGTCGCTGTGGCAGGAGCCGCAGTTCACCTTTGCCAGCGGCGTAGAGTGCGGCAAGTCCTTGCCTTCCAGATCGGCGTGGCAGTTGGTGCACTGCAGAGAGCCGTGAATGGAGCCGGTGAATCTCTTCTGGTCCACGAAGAGCGCGACAGTCCGTCCACCGCGCTTGGTGGTCAGCGACTTGTCGCTATGGCACGCCAGGCAGTCGTCGCTGGTAGGCTGGGTTGCAGAACACTGGGTTGTAAGCCATACCGACAGGAAGAACAGCGTCACCAACAGCGGTAACTTGCCACAAAAATACCAGCGGCGAAGCCGGGGGCTCCGGGCAGAACAACAGGCGGCAATATTGCACAAGACTGACATGCTTATGAAGCGCGATTCCAAATCTGAGAACGCCTGGAAATGTCCAACGCGCCGGTGTCCAATCCGGGGTAGGGCGGGCTGTCCACAGTGAGGGGACCTTCCACAACCTACTCTCGGCATTTTCGACGTGCGTCAGCAAACGGAAGCCGCTGGGCCCGGCGCGCCGTAGTTGCAAACGTGTGCTAGTTATCGGTCCAATGAGCACACTGGGTCAGTGACTCAGGTCACGCATGGTCGTGAGCGAACGTACGTTCGGGCACTGAGGCGGGCCGGGAACGGGTTGCCTTGTTTTCTCGAAGCCCCTGCTGGGTGCGAACTTAAGCACAGTCCAACCGGCAGTAACCATGGTCACGGGTCCGGAGTGCGCTGCACCCGAAAAAGTAATGAGAAGTAATCTCATAAATACCGGAACGGCCCAAGGAGAAGTACCTCAGGGCCAAAAGAGCGTGTGCGAGAAGCAACGTGATATTTGCCAGTGGAATTTACTGGGCGAAAATCCAACGCCGTAGCCGGGGTCCCCGGTTCGCGCCCCGCCGCGGCGGGCGAACTGGGGTGGTGGTAGGCGCGGCTCAGTTTAGCCCAGCACGGAGCCGCAGGCGGAGTGCTGGGTACAGTGGGAAATAGAATCCGAGTCCCGTAGGGACGGCAGAGGTTCTCACCCACGCTCTGAAGCCCAAATCGTTGTTGACCTGCTGCGGCACGTCTGAAGCCGTGCCCTTATACAAAACGATCTATGGGATGGCTTCTCGTCTCCCAGAGACTGAAGTGCCTGTGGAGATGCAGTCGCTCAGAACTTGCTGATCCGGATGCTGCCATCTCCGGTGGTGATCTCCAGCAGCGGTCCGCCGCCATTTAATTTGCCACGAATGCGTGACCGCTCGATGGATCCGTTCACCGTCACCGGCATGTCCAACTGGATATGGCCGTCGCCGGTGTGGGCGTAAAGCTCAGCGGCAAAGTCCTGCGGCAGTCGAGCTTCCACCCTGCCGTCGCTGGTGTGAATCAGCCATCCATTGTTCATCTTCGAACCCGGCCGCACCGTGAGGTCAATATGTCCATCGCCGGTACGCAGGTCAACGTCGGTCAGCACGCCGTCAATGGTCATGTGTCCGTCGCCGGTGTGGGCGTGCAGGCCGCCATTGAAGTTCCGCACCTGAATGTGTCCGTCGCCGGTATCGATGCGGGCCTGCCCGGAGATGCCATCGACTGCAATGTGCCCGTCGCCAGAGTGCAAGTCCAGAGCTGTTTCCGAAGGGACCTGCACCTCGATGCGCACTCCCTCATGCATGCTGATGTGGATGCCCCAATGACTCGGCACGTGGACTTGCAGGTCTACTTTGTCGGCGTCCTGGCGCTCGGTAACGCGAACGCCGCTACTTCCGATTGTGAAACCCTCGGCGATCACTCGTACTGAAACGGTGCGGCTGGCTCCCCGCGTGATCTCCACCGAGGCATCGTTGGTGTCCACACGCAGGCTGGGCTTGTCGCCAACCTGGTAAGTCTTGGTCCATTCCTCGGCGAAGGCGGATAGACCGAGCGCCGAAAGGCATAGCAGAACGATTAGGAAGGTTTTACGCACAGAGACTCCTCCTCGTTGATTGTTACGAGGAGGAGTCTGCGTTTGTTCCGTAGTGGTTGCGAATCAGGAGATACGGAAGGACAGTTTGCGGTGCCCGGGGCATGCGCTACTCTCTAGCGGAGTGGAACTTCGCGCACGCCCATCACGAGCATCGCTCCCTGCTTGCTGAAATAGACGCTCCGGCGGAAAAAGGGTTAGCGTCACCGGCTGTATTGGTTCTGCTTTTTCTCCGCGTGGCGCTCCAAGCCAAGTTGGATCAGCCGGTCCATCAGTTCGGGATAATCGATGCCCGTCGCGGCCCACATTTTGGGATACATGCTGATGGACGTGAAGCCGGGAATGGTGTTGACTTCGTTGACATACATCTTGCCCCGGCGTGGATCCATGAGAAAGTCCACGCGCGCCATGCCGGCGCAGTCCACCGCCTTGAAGGCCGCAATCGCGAGTTGCTGCACTTCCTTTTGTTTGGCTTTTGGGAGCTTGGCAGGAATGATCGACTCCGATCCTTCTACCAAGTATTTTGCGTCATAGTCGTAGAACTCTTTCACGGGGACAATCTCGCCGGGAAGCGAAGCGATAGGGTTGTCATTCCCCAGCACAGAACATTCGATCTCGCGGGCCTTACCTTTTGTGCCGCCGACGCCCTGCTCGATCACCAGCTTGCGATCGTAGCGCGCCGCTTCGTCCATGGCCGCGGCCAGTTCGCCAGAGTTGTGCACTTTGCTGATCCCGACCGACGAGCCCAAGTTCGCCGGCTTTACAAACACGGGATACTTCAGCGCGCCTTCGATCTGCTGGCGCACCTTTTTCGGTTGTTCCCGCCATTCGCTACGCAGAACAGTGACGTGCTTCACGATGGGCAGTCCGGCATCGCGGAAGAGGCGCTTCATTACGTCCTTGTCCATACCGGCGGCGGAGCCCAGCACGCCCGCGCCCACGTAGGCGATATCAGCCAGCTCCAGCAAGCCTTGAATCGTGCCATCTTCGCCGAAGGTGCCGTGCAGAACGGGGAAGATGATGTCCACGTCAATCGAATTGGGCGCCGAGTGCAGTTCAGTGGCGTGAGTCTCAAACGGCATCAGCGCGGAGTGGTTTTCGCCCGGCATCGGGGGCACTACTACGGCTTCGCCTTTGGCCAGGACGGCGGCGGCGGAAGTGGTCTCGGGATCGCCGGCGCGCAGGTGACGCGGCTCGGGTGTCGCTGGAGGCTTGCCTTGCAACAGGCGCTCCGCATGAGCCGCAGTGACCCATCGTCCTTCTTTGGTGATACCGATTGGGATAACGTCGTACTTCTTCTTGTCGATTGCGTTGAAGACCGAGGCCGCCGACAGCAGCGAGACTTCGTGCTCGCCGCTGCGCCCGCCAAACAGGACACCTACCCGGAGTTTCTTCATGAGTGCATCTTAACTCGGAGAAGGCGGTTTGCCGGAGGCGATGGGCGATCGACCCTAAGCTGCTGCCTGGTGCGGCTGGATCTTCGCCAGCTTGCGCCCCAGAACAGTGCGCGCCTTGGCCAGTTCGTACGCGCTTTGCAGGTTCATCCAGAACTCGGGCGAGGTTCCGAAGAAACGCGACAGCCGCACTGCCATATCGGCGCTGATGCCACGTTTCCGCAACACGATATCGTTGACGGATTGGGCCCTGACGCCCAGTGACTTCGCGAGCCTATACCCACTGATGTCCATTGGCTTGAGGAATTCTTCCTGAAGGACCTCTCCCGGATGCACCGCCCAAGCTGCAGGTCTCCGCCGTTCTAATGCCATATACCAACTCCATTCGAGCGAACTCTAGTGATAATCCGCGATCTCGACTTCGTAAGCGTCGCCGCCTTTCCACACGAAACATATGCGGAATTGGTCGTTTATCCGGACGGCATGCTGGCCCTTGCGGTTGCCGTGCAGAGCATGCAGCCGGTTTCCCGGTGGAATTCTCAAGTCGTCCAGCCGGGTTGCTGAATCCAGCATTTGGAGTTTTCGCTGCGCTACCTTCCGCAGCTCAGTAGGAGGCCACTTGCCGCCCTTACCGGTCTCCCAAAATTGGCGCGTGTCGTCATCTGCGAAGGACTTGATCACGAATGGCTGAACACTACCGCAACGCAATAATCATGTCAAGCATGAATACATGTAAAACATGAATAGCGAGTCGAGGGAGAGCCGCAAAGGACGAGGACTAACACGTGGTTACAGTATCTTCTTCCCAAACGCCGATAGTGCCAGCTCGACCGCCAGCTCCGCCGTCTGATTGCGCTCATCGAGCACCGGATTCACTTCCACCAGTTCGAAGCTGAGCATGCGCCCGTGGTCGGCGATGATCTCCATCGCCAGGTGTCCCTCGCGATAGGTGGCGCCGCCCCAGACCGGGGTGCCGACGCCGGGAGCATCTTCGGGATCGATCCAGTCCAGATCGAGCGAAACGTGATAACCCACGGTGCCGCGTCCAGCAATGCGGAGGGCCTCTTCCATCACCGAGCGCATGCCGCGTTCGTCAATGTCGCGCATGGTGAAGACGTGGACGCCTGACTTTCTTATGTTTTCGCGCTCGTGGTTATCGACGTCGCGGACGCCAACCAGGACACAGTTTTGCGGCTGGACCTTGGGACTGAAGCCGTAGAGGTCGGTGAGTGGCGACTCGAACAGTCCCATGATCGCGCCCAACGGCATACCATGCACGTTGCCGCTCGGTGAGCTGCCGGGCGTATTGATATCGGTGTGCGCGTCAATCCACAACAGGCCGATGCGCTGGTTCTTGCGGCGATAGAACTCGGCCACGCCAGAGACCGTCCCGGCCGCAATGGAATGGTCGCCTCCGAGAACAATGGGGATCTTTCCGGCCTCCAAGGTTTTCACCACGAGCTCGGCTTCTTTCGAGCAGGTCTCGGTGATCTCCTTCAGGTACTTGGCGTTGGGATCGCCTTCCGACTCGGTTTCGGCCAACGCGACGGGCACGTTGCCGCCGTCCTCGACTTCGTAGCCGAGGGCCTCGAGTTTGGCTTCGAGTCCGGCGACGCGCATCGCCGACGGACCCATGTCAACGCCACGCCGCGACTGGCCGAGATCCAGCGGCACGCCAATAATGCGGATGTGTTTTGTTTCGACATTTTGTAAGGGCTTCGTGATCGGGCTGGTTACCATAAAGATTTCCTGCCAAGCCGAATCGGCCTGGATTTCGATTTGAAGGGCTCCGGTTAAGCGGTGCCGTTACGGACAATACCGCATCACGGTTTCACCGGCTGCTCAAAGAAAAGCAGATCCCTCGCCGGCTGAAGCCGGCTCGTGATGACAAAACAAAGAACGTTGAACGCGGACCTGAAGGTCCGCATTACCCGAACGTCACTTTTCAAATCACCTTTCGCGGCCCACGCTGCCTACGGATACAACCGGTGCAGCATACGCGGGAAGGGGATGGTCTCGCGCACATGCTCCAATCCGCATATCCAGGCCACGGCGCGCTCGATGCCCATGCCGAATCCGGCGTGCGGAACCCCGCCGAACTTGCGCAAGTCGAGATACCACTTGAAAGCCTCTTCTGGCAGTTCGTGCTCATGAATGCGCTTCAGCAGCAGATCGTAGGACCCAATGCGCTGCGAGCCGCCGATGATTTCCCCGTAACCCTCCGGCGCCAGCACATCCACGCAGAGGGCAAACTCCGGCCGTTGCGGATCGGGCTCCATGTAGAACGCCTTGATGGCCGCCGGATAGCGATGCACCATCACCGGCCGGTCGAATTGCGACGAGATGTAAGTCTCATCCGGCGAGCCGAAGTCGCCGCCCCACTCGAACTTGTTCTCGACCAGGCCCTTGGCGTGTCCCTCCTGCAACATCTGCACGGCCTCGTCGTAGGAGATGCGCGGAAAAGGCGTGGCAATCTTCTCCAGCTTGCTGAGGTCGCGGCCAATCGTCCCCAACTCGGGGCGCCGCTTCTCCAGACATCGCTTGACGATAAAGGTAATGAACTCTTCCGCCAGGGTCATCAGATCGTCAAGCGTGGCGAAGGCAACTTCCGGCTCGACCATCCAGAACTCGGTGAGGTGGCGGCGCGTCTTCGACTTCTCCGCGCGAAAGGTTGGCCCGAAGCTGTAAACCTTGCCCAGAGCCATCGCCGTGGCTTCGATATAAAGCTGTCCCGACTGCGTAAGGTAAGCCTGTTCGTCAAAGTAATCCACCGGGAACAACGTGGTCGTGCCTTCGCAGGCTGCGGGCGTGAGAATCGGGGGATCGGTGAGGGTGAATCCGCGATCGTCAAAGTAGTCGCGCGCCGCCTTGATGATCTCGGCGCGAACCCGCAAGATCGCGGCCTGACGGGGCGAGCGCAGCCAAAGATGGCGGTGCTCCATGAGGAAATCGACGCCGTGCTCTTTCGGCGTGATGGGATAAGGATCGTCCGGGTTGACGCGCTGCACAACTTGCGCGTCGGTCACGTCCATCTCGTATCCGCCGGGAGCGCGTTTGTCGGCGCGCACCTTGCCGGTGACGATCACGCTGGACTCCTGGGTCAGCCCCTTGATCGAATCGAACAGTTCAGGCGGGACGGCATTCTTCGCGACAACGCCCTGGATGATGCCGCTGCCGTCGCGAAAGATGGGAAAGAGTAATTTCCCGCTCTCCCGCAGGTTGTAGAGCCAGCCGCGAATGGTGACGGTCTGGCCTTCATGCTGGCCGATTTCGCGGATGGTGGTGACGGGGGTATCCGTGATTTCCATTTTCGTCGATGCGTCCATGAGTCCTGACTTCGAGAGCGAGTTATGATGGCTCGGCCGCGCTGCAGATTGACACAAGCCCGTACCAGCCCTATCTTGAGGGCATGGAAGTTGATTTTACCCCGGAGCTGCAAAACAAACTCGCACAGCTTGCTGCCGAGCAGGGCCGCGATACGAAAGCCCTCGTAAGGGAGGCAGTTGAACGGTTCGTAAACCACGACGAGTGGTTTATCCGGGAAGTGGAGAAGGGCTTGGCCGCCGCCGACCAAGGAGAGTTTATCGAACACGAAGAAATCGGCAGGCGATTCAAATGAGCCTCGATTGGTCGCAATGTGACGCGGTAGAGAGCATCCCGGGAAAAGTGAGCGGCGCATGGGTTTTCCGGGGAAGTCGGACACCGGTTTCCACTATATTCGAGAACCTTGAGGACGGGATGACGATTGATGAAGTCATTGAGCAATTTCCCGTTACGCGCGAGCAGATAAAGGCTGTGCTCGAATTTGCGGCTCGCAGTCTCGACGCCAGCCTATTGGTCGCCCGTAGATGCTTGTCCTCCTAGACAACGGCACACCGCGCGGAGTCGCCCAGTCGCTCGAAGGCCACACCGTCAAAGAGTGCAGGGAGCAAGACTGGGACGAGTTGTCTAACGGCGAATTGCTCACCGCAGCGGAGGTAGCCGGCTTTGAAGTGCCGGTGACGACCGACAAGAATATTCGCTATCAACAAAATCTCGCCGGCCGAAGGATCGCAATTGTTGTGTTGGGTAAAGGCCGCTGGCGCCTAATCAGGCCGATGCTGGCGAACGTGTCGGCAGCGGTGAACGCAGCCACACCGGGCAGCTACGCCGAGGTGGACATACCAGGTTGAAACTCGCACCGCATTTTCTTTGCGAAGAATACCCAGTGCGATGCTCCATCCTGAAACAGACTTTAGAAGCCCTACGACCCAACTTCCAGTTGAGCGAACACCTCTGCCATCTTCTCCGGAACCTTCTCGCCCTCAACGCCTTCGATCTCCAATAGCGCCGGCGGCACGTGCGGCGCGGTACGCAATAGGTCCATCGTCTGCTTCCAATCGATACTGCCTTCGCCAGGCCAGAGGTGCGAATCGCGGTCCTGATTGTTGTCGTGCACGTGTGTCGAGCGGATGCGGTCCTTCAATACTTCGAACGCTTGCGGCACGCTCGACATGATGTGCGCGTGGCCGACATCGAAACAGACGCCGATATCGTCGAAGCGCCCGGCATGCAGCAGTTCCATCAGTTTCGCTGGCGTCGAAAGCTCGTTGGTAATGTTCTCTACCAGCAATTGCACGCCCAGGGGCTTGGCGAAAGCGTGCAGGTGTTCGAGGGAACTCATCGCGGCATCCAGTTTGTGCTCGTCCGCTTCTTCGTGGCCAATGCCGACATGCTGCACCAGAAACTGAAATGGCGCCTGTTCGGCTACCTCGATGGCGCGCTTGATTTCATCCGTGGCCGCAACACGCTGAACTTTCTCCACCGATGCAATGTTGATGTGGGTCGCGCCGCCGTGTCCCCAATCTTCGTCGGGATGCATGGGCGAGTGCATCGAGTGGAACGTCACGCCGGTGCTGCGAAACCAGTTGGCGATCTGCCGGATGTGCTGCCGGTCGGTGTAATTGAAGTGCCCGCGTGCGGCGAAGATTTCAATGGCTTCCGCGCCGCCGGAGACCATCTGATCGAGCAGGCCAGGATGCAGCCGTTCCCGTTTTGCGTAGATCAGAGTAGACATGGCACGGCGCATTAGAATCCAACTGCCTTTCCGTTATTGCGTCCGTCACTGGCGCCCAGGCGCTCGCCGGTGTCGGGGTCAATCTCGATGCACTGGGAGTCGCCCCAATATTCCTGCTTCGAGCCACGCCGCTGTCCCGGAGGAGAGCCGATGCTCGCGTCGGCGGACACCTTGTGTCCCATGTGCTCGAGAATGCGAACCGTGTCGGGCGAGAAGCCGACCGTCTCCAGCTTGATCTCGTCGGGCAGCCACTGCTCGTGGAAGCGGGGAGCATTGACCGCCTGCTGAATGTTCAGTCCGTAATCCACCACGCCCATCAGCACACTGGCGACGGTGGTAATGATGGTGGGGCCGCCCTCCGCGCCGAGTACCAGGAAGAGCTTGCCGCCTTTGAGCACGATGGTCGGCGCCATCGCAGACAATGGGCGCTTGCCGGGACCGATGGCGTTCGCGGGGCCCTGGATTAATCCGAAGATATTGGGCGCGCCCGGTTTGGATGAGAAATCGTCCATCTCGTCGTTAAGCAGAAATCCCAACCCCTCGGCGGTGACGTGCGAGCCAAAGCTTTCGTTCAGCGTGGTTGTGACCGACACCGCGTTGCCCTCAGGGTCGACCACCGAATAGTGCGTCGTGTGAACCGGTTCAAGCAGCGTCTTCGGCTGCGGATGCGAACTGGCATAGCTATCCAGTTGCGAGAAGACGGAAGGACGCCGCAGCCCGGCGCTGGGCGTGGCGCGACGCAGCGGGATGGTTTCGCGCCAGGCGTTGGCGTAACGCTTGTCCAACAGTTGTGCAACCGGAATCTTGGAGAAATCAGGGTCCCCGAGAAACTCGGCCCGGTCGAAAAATGCGCGCTGATAAGCTTCGGCAGTGAGATGAATGTTCTGGGCCGACCCTTCACCCTGCTTAGCCAGATCATATCCTTCGAGGATGTTGAGGCTCTCGACCAGGGTGACGCCTCCGGAAGACGGTGGTGGAGCGCTAATGATCTCGTATCCGCGATAGGTACCGCGAATGGGTGGCCGCTCCTTCACGTCGTACTGGGCAAGGTCCTCGGCGGTGATCAGGCCGCCGCCCTTCTCGACTGCCGCTGCCAGCTCACGCGCCATCGCGCCATAGTAGAAGTCGTCAGGGTTTTCGGCGATGCGCTCGAGCGTTTTCGCCAGCTCTGGCTGCTTGAAAACGTCGCCCTGCTGGTAGTAGTTGCCGGCGCGCTGAAAGATGCGATGCGACTCGGGAAACTTCGTCAGGTTGGGATCGTGGAACGATCTCGCCGCGTCGTAATCGAGGACATAGCCATCACGCGCCAGCCGGATTGCGGGTTCCATCACCTGCTTCAGCGTCAGCTTGCCCCAATGCTTCTGCGCGTACACCAGGCCCGCCACCGAACCGGGGACGCCGATCGCTTTGTAGCCGAGAATGCTCATGCCTGGGACGACATTGCCCTGGGCGTCAAGATACATGTTGGCGGTAGCTTTGGCCGGGGCTTTCTCGCGGAAGTCGAGGAAGTGGATCTCACCGTCGGCCCGGCGGAAGAGCAGAAAGCCTCCGCCGCCGATGTTGCCCGCTTGGGGAAGCACCACAGCCAGGGCGAAGCCGACCGCAACCGCGGCATCCACTGCGTTGCCGCCCTGCCGCATGATTGCGGCTCCCGCCTCGGAGGCTTCGGGTTGCAGCGTGGCCACCATGGCTTTGGGAGCATGCACCGGATGCATCCCATTGCCGGCGAGGGCCTGGGCGCAAAGAGCGAAGGCAAGTATCGCAGACAAAAATTTGCGCAGCGATTTCATGGTGTTAATGGCGGGAGGACCCGAATTCCCTTCTGCAAGCCCATCGGGAAGGGACCTTACAGCGACGGCAATGCAAGCATTGAGGCTAGCCGACGGAGTCTGACAGAGTCAAATACGCTATCCTCCCTAACATTGAGCGAGTCCTAGTTGTGGGCCCACGCAGCAGTCTTGACACGTGTTGTCATGCATGACAACATCGATAAGTGACCTGAGGTAACGCCTGGCGGATGACCAGAAAAACACGGCCAATTTCCTGGCGCGGAAGCGGTAACGTTTTCCGCGATCTGGGGCACGAGAACGCGGATGTCGAGCAATTCAAGGCAATTCTCGCCGCCGAAATCATTAAGGCGCTCGACCGGGAGGGCTTGAGCGTGCGCGGGGCGCAGGGCCGCACCGGGATTGCGGCGGCCGACTTCTCGCGCATCCGCAACGCGAACCTCGACCGGTTTACGGTCGATCGTCTCATCTCCATCATCAACCGACTGGGATCGCGGGTCGAAGTGAAGGTTAAGGTGCGGCGGATCCAACCGGTTCGACTTGCAATAGCAGCACCGCTCTAAGGCAGGCCTTTCACCTACCGTCGGCAGTCCTCCGGAGCCGGAATCCAGGATGGGTTACCCGCTTCTCTCTTGTGCAAGAGGCGGGAAACGTTATATATCTAGCTAACCTCAGACGCCCATGCAGACCTCCATTTTCTCGGTTGACGTTGAAGACTGGTTCCATCTTCTGGACGACCCGAGTGTGCCCGCCATCGATCAGTGGGCGAGTTTGCCCTCGTACGTGGAGAGGGACTTCTCCAAGCTATTGGATCTATTCAGCGAAAAGGATGTTCAGGTGACCTGCTTCTTTCTGGGATGGGTGGCGGAACGATTTCCCCACCTGGTAAAGGAGGCCGCGAGCCGGGGACATGAGGTTGCATCGCACGGTTATGGGCATCGCCTGGTTTACGAACTGAGCCGAACCGAGTTCTATGAGGATGTCCGTGGCGCGCGTCTCCTGTTGGAAGACATTGCTGGGGTCGAAGTGGTGGGCTACCGCGCGCCCGGCTTTTCGACCACCGACGAGACTCCGTGGTTCTTCGATGCGCTGGCCGAAGCCGGCTACCAGTACGATTCCTCAGTATTTCCGGCGCAGCGAGGACACGGCGGGATGCCAGGTGGGCGGCGCGAACCTCATCGCATCGGCGGGCATGAGGCTCTGTTGGAGGTCCCGATCACCGTTTCCGACCTGCTGGGTAAGCCGATGTGTTTCTTCGGTGGAGGGTACCTGCGGCTGTTTCCCTATTGGTTGATTCGTAAGATGGCGTTGCAGGTGCTTAGCGAAGGCCGGCCCGTGGTCTTCTATGTCCATCCGCGCGAGATCGACCCTGCGCATCCCCGGCTGCCCATGAGCCCAATACGGCGGTTCAAATCGTACGTCAATCTCGATACCACCGAAGCGAAGCTCCGCCGGATACTCCAGGATTTTCCCGTGACTACGTTTAAGAACCTCCTGAGCAATTACCCCCAACTGGCCAATACTCATGTCGCTTGATCGAACCCAAACCTTCTTCCATAAATACGCCAACGATTTTGACGCCATCTACGGCAATCAGAATGGGCCCATTGATCGTGTCATCAATCGGCTCTTCCGCAAGAGCATGAGACTGCGCTTCGAGAAGTCGATTGCAGGCTGCAATCCAATCGAAGGCAAGAGCGTACTCGACGTCGGCTGCGGGCCGGGCCATTACTCGATTACCCTGGCCCAGCGTGGCGCCGCTCGTGTAGTTGGAATCGACTTCGCCGAAGGCATGCTGCAACTCGCGACGGAACATGCCAAGCAGGTCGGCGTCGGCGAGCGCTGCAAGTTCATGGTCGCCGATTTCTACCAGTATGCTCCGCAGGAACTCTTCGACTACGTCATCGTGATGGGTTTCATGGACTACATGCCCGATCCGGAAAAGGTGGTTGCCAAGGTGCTGTCGTTGACGAAAGACAAGGCATTCTTCTCGTTCCCCGTCGCCGGTGGGCTCCTCGGATGGCAGCGCAGTATGCGCTATAAGAAGCGCTGCGACCTGTTCCTCTACACCGAAGAGCAATTGAAGCAGATCTTCTCGCAGTTCCCCGAGGCGACAGCGACAATCGAGCCGATCAGCCGCGACTTCTTCGTGACCCTGGCGCGGAACCGAAAAGCAAACTGAGGTCGAGGGTTTACAGCGTTTTTCAGAATTGGTGTAACCCGGGTAGAGCCGGCCTTTCAGTCCGGCGTCCAGCGGTACAACCATGTGGGCGTCAGGCTTTGCGCTCATCGCGATGAGCGCAAAGCCTGACGCAGTTCTGTGGCTCGCACAAACGCGGCGCTGAACCTGGATTATTCATGAACGTTGAGGTGTCATCCTGAGTGTCACATGGGCCTGCGGCCCACCCATAGGGATGAACATCACGCTACCAAGCCTTTACTGAAAGGAAAGGACTTAGAGCGTGATCTT
>Ga0208587_1000872_pt1 | contig 16436 bp, 16 predicted proteins | sample NGESurdeep092012_7_FD_184472 | JGI IMG/M metagenome (GOLD analysis project Ga0208587, IMG submission 184472) | Arctic peat soil microbial communities from Barrow, Alaska - NGEE Surface sample 210 deep-092012 (SPAdes) | ecosystem: Environmental > Terrestrial > Soil > Wetlands > Peat ...
ATGAACCTTTAATAATGTTTTCGCTCATGATTGTTCGCTATGCACCATTCAACGCATGCTTCCAGCTGCGCAGTGGAATACATGTCTGCAGGCGATGAATGGCACGATCGGTAAGTGCGGCATGGATCTCGTGACCAACGGATGATGCGATGTCCAGCGTGGCGTCACCCTGCAGGTGCATGAGCCTTTCATAAGCAGCGTAAGCATGTTGGACAGGAATAACACGGTCATCCTCTCCGTGCAGCAGGTGCAATGTGGTGAGCTCGGGCGCTTTTTCGGGAAGCTTCGCAAACCGGCCGGAAAATGCCAGGACTCTTCCGGCGTTGCCATCATGAATCACACTGAATTCAAGTGCCATAATCGCGCCTTGAGAAAAACCGACAAGTGCGGTGTCCGACTGCAATACCTTGAAGCGATCCTGAGCATGCCGCACCAGGGTATGCAGGGCCGGAATGGCCTCGACAACGCGCGATGCCCGATTTTCTTCGGTCACCCCATTTATTGAGAACCATTGCCTGCCATTGCCTCCGCCGTCGAATGGATGGGTCCCGTCGGGGAGCAGGAAAGCGGCACTTGGAAATGCATCTCTGAGCTTATTGGCCAACGGCACCAGATCGGCCGACCTTCCGCCCACACCGTGCAACAAAATAAAGAGTTGATTGACCACCTTGGTTTCGGGCAACAGCTCGATACCCCGAAAAATTTGTTCAGCCATTTATTTTCTCCGATGAAAAAATATTATATATCTGCGAGTATGCCGGTAAATTTAAATTTGCTTGCAGTCGAACGGCTGCTGTGGATCGCAAACAGGCGTTCGACAAAACTCTAATCCTGTATGGAAGCAAGTTCACAAACAATCCGATAGCACCCAAGTGATATAATCCGCGCCTCTCTAAAGGTGCCGCTTCATGTCTGTCGTATTGAATTTCAAGTCCCATTTGTCCGAATTGTTCGCGCAGGCGTTGCGCGAAGTGGCTCCAGAAGTTGCTAACAATGGCGCGACACAAACCGAGATACTCATCGAGCGTCCCAAGCTGGCAGCGCATGGCGATTACGCCTGCAATCTGGCAATGCAGCTGGCCAAGCCGTTGCGCAAATCGCCGCGCGACATCGCACAGGCGTTGATCGCGGCGTTGCCGGAATCCGACGTCATCGAGAAGATGGAGATCGCCGGGGCGGGTTTCATCAATATATACATCACCACCTCGGCCAAGCAGGGCGTGGTGCGCGGCGTGTTGCAGGCGGGCGCGGGCTACGGCCACGTCCACCTCGGCGCGGGGCGCAAGGTGGGGGTGGAATTCGTTTCCGCCAACCCGACCGGGCCGCTGCATGTGGGTCACGGGCGAGGCGCGGCGGTGGGGGATTGTTTGTGCAGCGTGTTGCACGCGGCAGGATGGAATGTGACGCGCGAGTTTTACTACAACGATGCGGGTGTGCAGATCGATAACCTGACGCAATCCGTGCAGTTGCGCTGCCTGGGCATCACGCCGGACGACCCAAGCTGGCCGGAAGCGGGCTATCGCGGCGATTACATCGCGGATGTCGCCCGGGCATATCTGGCGGAAGAAACGGTGGAAGCCGACGACCAGCATGTGCATGCCTCCGGCGACGTCAACGATGCAGAGGCGATCCGCCATTTTGCGGTGGCTTATCTGCGCCGCGAGCAGGACCTCGATCTGCGCGCCTTCGGGGTGAACTTCGACGTATTCGCGCTGGAATCCGCGCTGTATACCGAGGGCAAGGTAAAGGAGACGGTCGACAAGCTGATTGCCAGCGGCCACAGTTACGAGCAGGACGATGCGCTGTGGCTGCGCACCACCGATTTTGGCGACGACAAGGACCGGGTGATGCGCAAGAGCGACGGCACTTACACTTATTTCGTACCGGACGTGGCCTATCATCTGGACAAGTGGCGGCGCGGCTTTACCCGGGTCATCAACGAACAGGGCGCGGATCACCACAGCACGATCACCAGGGTGAGAGCCGGGTTGCAAGCGCTGGACGTCGGCATCCCGCAAGGCTGGCCTGATTATGTGTTGCACCAGATGGTGACAGTGCTGCGCAACGGCCAGGAAGTGAAGATCTCCAAGCGTGCCGGCAGCTACGTGACGTTGCGCGACCTGATCGACGAGGTGGGCTGCGACGCGACGCGCTATTTCCTTGCCGCGCGCCACCCAGATTCGCAACTGGTGTTCGACATCGATCTGGCGAAATCCAGGAGCAACGACAACCCAGTGTATTATATCCAGTATGCCCATGCCCGTATCAGCGCGGTGCTGGCGCAATGGGGCGGCGAGCGCAAAGCCCTGCTGGAGGCGGATGTCGGCCTGCTGGACAGCGAATACGAAACGGCTTTGCTGCAACAGCTGATCGATTATCCTCAGGTGATCGAGAATGCCGCGAGCGAATTGGCGCCTCACCTGATCGCCTTTTATCTGAAGGAGTTGGCGGCCGATTTCCACAGCTACTATAATGCGTCGCGCTTTCTGGTCGAGGACGAAGCGGTCAAGTTGGCGCGCCTGGCGTTGATCGCCGCAGCGGCACAGGTTATACATAACGGATTGGCTTTGCTGGGTGTAAGCGCACCTGAAAAAATGTGATGAGCCTGGGATGATGTGATGAGAAGGAACGGATACAACATGGGCAGAGACAACGGTAACAATTCCTCCGCGCCGCGCAAAGGAGGTAATTCCTTATGGGCCGGTATCTTCGTTGGCATGGTGGTCGGTGTCGGCATGGCTGCCGGGGTGGCGTGGTATCTGATGAAGGCCCCCAGCCCGTTCACGAACAAGGAACAGCCGGCGGTGGCGAAATTGCAGCCGGACTCAACCAAACCGGCAACCTCTGGTGCATCGGGAGCTGCAACAGAAAAATCGGCCGCTACTCCGGGTGACGGCAAGCCGCGTTTCGAGTTCTACAAGGTGCTGACCGATAAACAGAAATCAACCGTCAATGTGCCGGCCAAACCCGCTGAAAAGCCCAAACCGATCGTAAATCTCCAGCAGCCGTCCAACAAAACGGCGTCCCCTTATGAACCGCAGATATTGCAGGCGGGATCATTCTCCACTGTCAATGATGCCGAGAAGCTCAAGGCCAAGCTTGCACTGCTGGGGGTCGAAGCCAACATTCAAACCGCGACCATCCCGGATAAAGGCGTGTGGTATCGTGTGCGTTTGGGCCCTTACAAGAGCGCGGACGACCTGAATCGCGCGAGCAGTTTTTTGAAACAAAACGGGGTGGATAGCACTCCGATGCGGGCGCAGTAAGCGTTTTTTCAATCACCACAAGGAGCGTATATGAAACTATTAAAAAGTCTGGTTATTGCACTGTCACTGCTGGTTAGCGGCGCGGCATTTGCTGCAGCGGAACTGGGCAAGGATTATTCGTTGTTGAACCCGCCGCAACCGACCGAAAGCAAGAAGATCGAGGTGCTGGAGTTTTTCTTTTACGGCTGCTCGCACTGTTTCCATTTGCATCCGCTGTTAAGCAAGTGGGAAAAGACCATGCCCAAAGATGTGGAACTGACTTTCGTCCCCACGATATTCCGCGACTCATGGGAGCCGATGGCGCGCACTTTCTATGCGCTCGAAAGTATGGGACAACAGCAGCAACTGCATGATGCGCTGTATAAGGCATGGAACGTGGACAACAATCAGTTGCTCGAAGAAGACAAGATACGGGATTTTGTTTCATCGCACGGGGTTGATGGCGCGAAATTTTCCGCCGCTTACAACTCCTTCTCGATGCAAAGCAAGGTGGCGCGCGCCAAGCAAATGATCCGCAGCTATAACATTAGCGGCACGCCTACTCTGGTGGTAGACGGAAAATATGTGATCGAGGGCCTGCAGCCAGAGGACACGATCCGTGTGCTGAAAGAAATGATCGCAATTGCCCGCAAGACGCACCGAAGCTAAATAATTCACCAAGGTAACGGCAAGTCAACCCGTAGCACATTGGTCACTTTGAAAGAAGAAAAATGCCGCTGCGTGTACTAAGCCTTGCATGGCCATGCAACTAGGCCGGCAAATAACGCCAGCCAAGACGCTGGTCATAAGTGGCGCGTCGAGCGGCTTGGGACTTGCGCTCGCGCGCCATTATCTCGAACGCGGCGCAACGATCGCCGCATTCGCCCGGCGCGGTGAGTTGCTGCAAACGCTCAGTGCAGAATTTCCCGGCAAAGTATTTTGTTACGCGCTGGACGTACGGGATTCGTCTGCCATACAGCATGCGGCAAACGATTTCATCACACGTGTCGGCTTGCCGGATGTGGTCATCGCCAACGCCGGGGTAAGTGTAGGTACACTCACCGAATATGCCGAAGACATCGATGCTTTTCAACGGGTGATGGATATCAATGTGTTGGGCATCGTAAAAACCTTCCAACCCTTCGTTGCGATGATGCGTGCGGCAAAACGGGGAACGCTGGTCGGCATCGCCAGCGTGGCTGGCTTTCGCGGCTTGCCAGGGGCGAGTGCCTACTCCGCCTCCAAGGCGGCCGCCATCTCGTATTTGGAATCTTTGCGGGTGGAACTGCATGGCAGCGGTGTGAAAGTCGTCACGATCTGTCCGGGCTATATCAAGACCCCGATGACCGCCGTTAACCCCTACCCTATGCCTTTCATACTGGATGCCGATGAGGCTGCACAGCGCATGATACGTGTCATCGAACAACAAAATGCATACACCGTGATCCCATGGCAAATGGGCATCATCGGGCGCGTGCTCAAGTTGTTGCCGCGCTCGATATATGACAGCCTGTTCGCCAGGGCACCGCACAAACCGCGCGGACGCACCCCGCATTGACGCACCTCGGTTGTATTCACCTTAGGATAGGTTCCAGATCGATTTAGCAACAAAGGGGCGTTGAATCCTCATTCAGGCCCGGATATAAGTGCGAACACATCCAAATTACCCTTTTAGTCGTGCGCCTAAAGCAGCTTCCCCCTTTGCCAACTGGACAGGTATTCTGTATTCTTGTAGCCGATAAGACATAAGCAAGTCCCAAGTCGGACATGCGTCCGGATCATGAGGCTTTTTCTAAACCCGTTTATTTTAAGAAAATCATGATGAAAACCATATTTACCCTGCTGGCTCTGTTTGCGTTTACCGGTGCCGCCGTTGTAGTACCCCAATCAAGCGCCTTTGCAGCTACCGAATTCGCCAACAAAGGCAAAGTGCTGGAAACGATGAACGCTTCAATTTACACTTACATACAGGTTTCCACTGACAAGGGACCGGTATGGCTCGCAGCCTCCCAGACCAGCGTCGCCAAGGGTGACACCATCAGCTATCCTGACGGCAATGTGATGACCAACTTTCCAAGCAAATCTCTGAACCGCACATTTGACAAACTAATTATGGTGGATAAAATAAAAGTGGAAAAGAAGAAATAAACTGAACAGTTGGTTGGAAACCCCGGTCCACCGCCGGGGTTTTTTTATTTGCGATGCAAACACTCACCTTAGACGGGAACACACATGAAACTATACTATTCACCAGGCGCCTGCTCGCTGGCTTCGCACATCGCGCTGTACGAAACCGGCCTCCCGTTCGAGATCGACAGGTTGATCAAAACCACCAAGATGACGGTCGGCGGGGAAGACTTCATGCAGATCAATCCCAAGGGTTACGTGCCAACCATCAAACTTGATGACGGCAGCATCCTGACCGAAGGCGCTGCCGTCCTGCAATACATCGCCGACCAGAAGCCCGACGCCGGTCTTGCCCCCAAAGCCGGCACGATGGAGCGTTATCGCCTGCAGGAATGGCTCACTTTCATCAGCAGCGAACTTCATAAATCCTTTAGCCCGATGTTCAACAAGGACACGACGGAAGAAGTGAAAACCAATGTGCGTAATTTGCTTACCAAGCGTTTTGGTTATGTGGAAACACAGTTGGCGAACAAACCGTATTTGATGGGCGATCATTTCACCGTGGCAGACGCATATTTATTCGTGGTCGCGAACTGGAGCAATCACGCCGGCTTTGATCTCAGTCCGTTTCCAAAAATAAAGGAATACATGACGCGAATCGCTACACGTCCCGCCGTGCAAGCTGCAATGAAAGCAGAAGGTCTGCTGAAATAGTTTTGCTGATTCAATCGGCAGCTAAAAAGCCGCATCACTGCGGCTTTTTATTTTTTGTGTTCAAGCAAACCTTGCGATCAACCGGCAAGCTTGCGTTTCAACACATCGTTCAACTGCGCCGGATTGGCTTGGCCCTTGCTGGCCTTCATCGCCAGACCGACAAAGAAGCCGAACACCTTATCCTTGCCGCTGCGGTACTCGGCCACTTGTGCCGGATTGGCGGCGATGATCTCGTCCACGATCTTCTCGATTGCGCCGGTATCTGAAACTTGCTTCAGCCCCTTGGCGTCAATTTCCGCATCAATTGAGGTTAGGGCTTCAGCCAACTTGGCAAAAATTTGATTTCGTCCCCAAGCGCTATCCAAAATTTCTTTGGCAGTTTTTACGTTGATAGTGTTATCACTAACTCGAGCAAGAAGTCCTGCAAGCCAAGCGGCAGAAACGGGGCAGTTTTCAATTTCTAGTTTATCGCGCGCAAGCAGGGCAGAAATTTCACCCATAATCCAGTTAGCAACCAGTTTGGATTGCTTGGGCAAGCAACTAATTGCGGCCTCAAAAAAATCCGCCATCGCGCGCGAGGCAGTGAGGATGCTGGCATCATATGCGGACAAGCCAAGATCGTTCACATAGCGCTTCTGTTTGGCCTGCTGTGATTCAGGCAACGTTGCGCGCACTTGTTCGAACATTGCGGGGGTGATGTCCAGCGGCAACAGGTCCGGATCGGGGAAGTAACGGTAGTCGTGCGCTTCTTCCTTGCTGCGCATCGCGAGGGTTTCACCTTTGTCCGCATCGAACAATACCGTTGCCTGATGAATCTTGCCGCCATTTTCCAGCGTGTCGATCTGCCACTGCACTTCGTAGTCGATGGCCTGCTGCATGAACTTGAACGAGTTGAGGTTCTTGATTTCGCGGCGGGTGCCGAGCGGTTCGCCGGGGCGGCGCACCGACACATTGACGTCGCAGCGGAACGAACCTTCCTGCATGTTGCCGTCGCAGATGCCGATCCAGCGTACCAGCGAATGCAGGGTTTTGGCATAGGCCACCGCTTCGGCGGCGGAACTCATGTCCGGTTCCGAAACGATCTCGAGCAGCGGTGTTCCGGCACGATTCAAGTCCACGCCAGTAACGCCTTGGGACTCACCGTGTACCGACTTGCCCGCGTCCTCTTCCAGATGGGCGCGGGTGATGCGCACCACTTTCTCGTAAGGCTTGGCGTTGCCGGACAGCGGATCGACTTGTATCGTCAGCGCGCCCTGCCCCACAACCGGCAGATCGAACTGGCTGATCTGGTAGCCCTTGGGCAGGTCCGGATAGAAATAATTCTTGCGCGCAAACACCGAGCGCGGCGCGATGTGCGCGCCGACTGCGAGGCCGAACTTGATCGCGCGCTCCACCGCGCCCTTGTTCAACACCGGTAGCACGCCCGGCAGCGCGATGCTCACCGCGTCGGCCTGCGTGTTCGGCTCGGCACCATAAGTGGTTGAGGCACCCGAGAATATTTTGCTGTTGGTCGAGAGTTGGGTATGCACTTCCAGCCCGATGACGATTTCCCATTCGGGTGCCCGGACATAACCAGCCACTTGGCTGCTGTCTTTAGGCAGCCTAGTGGAATGGCTAGTAGTTTCATCAGAAGTTCTACGTAGCATGCTCATGTCCTCAAAGCCCGATGTCTTGCGGGACGCGATCATGATGATCGGTCGCCTGCTGGTACTGGTGCGCGACATTCAGCATCCGCGCCTCGGCGAAATAGTTGCCTATGATCTGCACCCCGACCGGACGGCCATTGCTGCCGAAGCCCGCAGGGATCGACATGCCGGGCAGGCCGGCCAGATTCACCGCAATCGTATAGATATCGGAGAGATACATCTGCACCGGGTCATCGCCCTTCTCGCCAAGATTGAATGCGGTACTCGGGCTGGTCGGCCCCATGATCACGTCGCACTGTTTGAACGCATCGTCAAAATCCTGCGCGATCAGGCGGCGGATCTTTTGTGCCTGCAGATAATAGGCATCATAGTAGCCGTGCGACAGCACATAGGTGCCGATCATGATGCGGCGTTTCACTTCCGCGCCGAATCCCTGCGCGCGGCTCTTTTCATACATCTCGGTGAGGTCGCTGTATTCCGGCGCGCGGTAGCCGTAGCGCACGCCGTCGTAGCGCGACAGGTTGCTGGAGGCTTCCGCCGGGGCAAGCACGTAATAGACCGGAACCGCCAACTTGGAATTCGGCAGGCTGATGTCGACGATGGTTGCACCGAGCTTTTTGTATTCGGCAATCGCCGCGTTCACGCAGCCGGCGACATCCTGTGCCAAACCTTCGGCAAAAAATTCTTTCGGCAGGCCGATGCGCAGACCGGCCAGCGGCTTGTTCAGGTCGCGCGCATAGTCTTCCTTGTCGCGTGGCAGGCTGGTGGAATCGCGTGCGTCGAAGCCGGTCATCACGTTCAACAGCAGCGCCAGATCCTCCGCGCTGCGCGCCATCGGCCCGGCCTGGTCCAGGCTGGAGGCAAAGGCGATCATGCCGTAGCGCGATACCGCGCCGTAAGTCGGCTTGATGCCGGAAATGCCGCACAGCGCGGCGGGCTGGCGGATCGAGCCGCCGGTGTCGGTTCCGGTCGCTGCGGCGCACAGCCGCGCCGCCACCGCGCAGGCCGAGCCGCCGGAACTGCCGCCGGGCACGGCATTTCTGTTCCAGGGATTTTTCACTGCGCCGAAATACGAGGTTTCGTTGCTTGATCCCATCGCGAATTCGTCCATGTTGGTCTTGCCCAGGTTCACCGCGCCGGCGTTATTGAATTGCGCGATGACGTGCGCATCATAGGGCGCAACGAAATTCTCCAGCATCTTCGAGCCGCAGGTGGTGCGCCAGCCCTTGGCGCAGAAGATATCTTTCTGGGCAATTGGGATGCCGGCGAGCGGCTGCGCCTTACCGCCGGCCAGCAGCGCATCGGCCTGGCGTGCCTGCGCCAGGCTGGTTTCAGCGTTGATGGTGACATAGGCATTCAGCGCGGGATTGAGCGTGGCGATGCGGTCGAGGTAGAGCTGAGTCAGTTCGACGCTGCTGATTTTCCCGGTGCGCAGCGCGCTGCCGAGTTGCTGCAAACTTGAATTTAGCATGGTTCGGACTATTCGATGACTTGTGGAACGAGATATAAACCCGCCTCGACTTGCGGCGCAATGGACTGGAACAGCCCGCGCTGATCGGCTTCCGTCACCACGTCCTCGCGCAGCCGCTGCGATAGATCCTGGGCGTGGGACATGGGCGCAATGCCATTGGTATCGACGGCCTGCATTTCGGCGATCAGGTCAAAAATACCGGAAAGTTGCGCACGGGCGGATTCGATTTCCGCTTCGCTCATCGCCAGTCTGGCTAAACGGGCGACTTTCCGTACATCTGCATTGGTCAGGGACATAGCAAAAACTTTATAGAAATAAGGCTAATAGGGTATCATATAAGAGTTTACTGGCGCACCTCTTTGACTATATAGGACATGACATGTTTGGATTTTTTAAAGGTTATTTTTCTAATGACTTGGCGATCGACCTTGGTACGGCGAACACACTGGTTTGGGTGCGCGGGCAAGGCATCGTGCTGAATGAACCTTCGGTGGTGGCGATACGCCAGGAGGGCGGGCCGAACGGCAAGAAGGTGGTCCAGCAGGTCGGGCTCGGCGCCAAGCAGATGATGGGGCGCACGCCGGGCAACATCACCGTGATCCGCCCGATGAAAGATGGCGTGATCGCCGACTTCACCGTCACCGAGCTGATGCTCAAGCACTTCATCCGCAAAGTTTACAAGGCCGGGATTTTCAGTCCAAGTCCGCGCATCGTGATCTGTGTGCCGTGCGGTTCCACGCAAGTGGAGCGGCGTGCAATCCGCGAATCCGCCGTCGGTGCTGGCGCGCGGCGCGTGGAGTTGATCGAAGAGCCGATGGCCGCGGCGATCGGCGCCGGTCTGCCGGTGGAAGAGGCGACCGGCTCGATGGTGGTGGACATCGGCGGCGGCACCACGGAAGTGGGCGTGATGTCGCTGGGCGGCGCGGTATATTCCGGCTCGGTGCGCGTCGGCGGCGACAAGTTCGACGAGGCGATCATCAATTACATCCGCCGCAATTACGGCATGCTGATCGGCGAGACCACTGCCGAAGAAATCAAGAAGACGATCGGTTCCGCCTTCCCCGGCAGCGAAGTGCGCGAGATGGAAGTGACTGGGCGCAATCTGGCGGAGGGCGTGCCGCGCAGCTTCACCATTTCCAGCAATGAAGTTCTCGAAGCCATGACCGACCCGCTCAACAACATTGTCAGCGCGGTGAAGACGGCACTCGAACAAACCCCGCCAGAACTCGGTGCGGATATTGCCAACAAGGGCATGGTGCTGACCGGTGGCGGCGCGCTGCTGCGCGACCTGGATCGGTTGTTGATGGAAGAAACCGGATTGCCGGTGCTGATCGCCGACGACCCGTTGACCTGTGTGGTGCGCGGTTCCGGCATGGCCCTCGAACACATGGACAAGTCGACCAGCATCTTCACCACCGAATAATTTTTGCCTTCGCATAATCATCCAAACGCATCGATGAAACGTCGTTGATGGACAACACGCAATCCTTCCGATTTTTCAATCGCGGCCCCAGTCCTGTGGTGCGGCTGGTGTTTTTTTCAGTGCTCTCGTTGTTGCTGCTGTTCGTGGATGCGCGCTATCGTTATCTGGAATCCACGCGCAGTGCATTGTCGGTGCTGGTCTCGCCGATGCAGCGTTTGGCGACCTTGCCGGGAGCGTTATGGCAACAGGTCGGTGATTTTTTTATCACGCAGAGCATGCAACACAGCCTGATGGCGGAGAACGATGAAATGCATCAGCAGCATCAGAGCGATGCTGCACAATTGCTGCAATTGCAAGCATTGCAATTGGAAAATCAGCAGTTGCGCAAACTGGTCGAGCTGCCGATACGCGACGAATTCACCACCCAATTAGTCGAAATCATCTATGCCGAACGAGATGTGTTCAATCGCAGAGTGCTCGTCAACAAGGGTGCGGGTGCCGATGTGCGGATCGGACAAGTGGTGGTGGACGATGCAGGTATCGTCGGACAAATCACGCGTGTCTACCCCTGGCTTTCCGAAGTCACCCTGATCACCGAAAAAGACCACGCCGTGCCTGTACAAGTGGCGCGCAACGGATTGCGTACCATCCTGTTTGGCGCGGGTGACACCAGCCAGTTGTCGCTGCGCTATATGCCGGTCAATGCCGATATTCAGAACGACGACGTGCTGGTCACCTCAGGCATAGACGGGGTCTATCCGCCCGGGATCCCGGTCGCCAGGGTGATCAAGATCGAACGCGATGCCGCCTATCCCTTTGCACATGTCACTTGCCTGCCTGTCGCAGGAGTGGACAAACATCGTCATCTGCTGATCCTGTCCAGCTTGCCCAAGCTGCCTGTTCGTCCGGCGGATCGCCCTGCGTCGGATGCCGACAAGCGCGCGAAGGCCAGGAGAAAGAACTGATGCCTTATCTCAACGTAAGCGCCAAACCGGAAATCCAGCGCCCGGTCGGCAACACCTTTATCGTGTTGAGCATGCTGGCCGCGCTGTTTCTGAACGGGCTGCCATGGGAGGGTGTTTGGCTGATGTTGCGCCCCGACTTTGTCGCGCTGGTACTGCTCTACTGGTGTATGCATAAACCGTGGCGTGTCGGCATCGGGCTATCCTGGGCAATGGGTATACTCGCCGACGTGGCTGATGCCAGCCTGTTTGGCCAGCACGCGCTGGCGTATACATTACTTGCATTCGGCGGTGTGGTGCTGCATCGACGTTTGCAGATGTTCGACTTGCGCCAGCAAACCATCCATGTGTTCGGTATCCTTGTGCTGACCTATGCGATGTATGCGTTGGTGCATTGGCAGGTGAATGGTTACGTGGTGTGGCCGTATTTCCTGGGTTGTCTGACTTCGACTGCGCTGTGGGCTCCGCTCAACATCATGATCCAGGCGATGCAGCAAAAGCGCGTGGATCGTGAACGTCGCTCATGAAAAAGTACGTTGAGTTTAAAAATCACCAGCGCGAGATCTTTCACTTCCAGTTGCGGCTGGTCGTCAGCATCGGTTTTGTTTTGGTGTTGCTGGCGATCCTGCTGGTACGCTTCGTCTATCTGCAACTGGTGCGCCACAATTATTACCAGACCCTGGCGGAAAGCAACCGCATTGCCATCGTTCCCATCGTTCCCAATCGCGGCCTGATACTCGACCGCAACGGCGTGGTACTGGCGCGCAACTACTCCGGCTACACGCTGGAGATAAACCAGAACAAGACGACAGACATTGAAGCCACGATAAACGAGCTGTCCACACTGATCGAGATCACTCCCAAGGACCGCAAGCGCTTCAAGAAGCTGCTCGCCGAAAGTCATGACTTTCAAACGCTGGTGATACGCAACCGCCTGAGCGATGAGGAAGTCGCTCGCTTCGCCGCGCAGCAATATCGTTTTCCGGCTGTTGAAATCAAGGCGCGGCTATTTCGCGATTATCCGTTCGGGGCGAAGACTTCCCATCTGATCGGATATATCGGGCGCATCAATGATGCCGATTTTGCCCAACTTGAAGATAGCGACTTGGCGGCCAATTATCGCGGATCGGATTACATCGGCAAAACAGGCCTGGAACAGAGCTACGAAAGCGACCTGCACGGTACCACTGGTATTGAGCAGGTCGAAGTGGATGCGGGCGGACGGGCGGTGCGTATGCTATCGCGTACCCCGCCGATCTCCGGCAACACGCTGATATTGAGCATCGACGCGAAATTGCAGGAGATCGCCGAGCAATCGTTCGGCAACTATCGCGGTGCATTGGTGGCGATAGACCCGAACAACGGCGAAGTGCTGGCCTTCGTCAGCAAGCCGGGCTACGACCCCAATCCTTTCATCGACGGCATCGATACGCAGAGTTGGGATGAACTGAATAACTCTCCCGATGTGCCGCTCAACAACCGCGCACTGCGCGGTCAATATCCGTCCGGCTCCACCATCAAGCCGTTCATGGCACTGGCTGGCCTGAATTACCACACACGCACGCCCGAGCAAACCATCAGCGATCCGGGCGTATATTATCTGCCGGGCAGCCGCCGCCAATATCGCGACTGGAAAGCGGGCGGCCACGGCAGCGTGAACATGTTCAAGGCTATCCAGATGTCCTGTGATACCTACTTCTATGGCCTGGCAACGGAGCTGGGCATAGACAACATCTTTGAATTTTTATCTCGCTTCGGATTTGGCAAGAAGACCGGCATAGACCTGGAGGGCGAAACATCCGGCCTGTTGCCTTCACAGGATTGGAAGATGAAGCGTTACCAGCAAATCTGGTACCCCGGCGACACGGTGTCGGTCGGCATCGGGCAGGGCTATAGTTTAGTCACGCCGATGCAGCTGGCTTTCGCCACGGCCACGCTGGCGAACAACGGCGTGGCGTACAAACCGCATCTGGTAAAAGAAGTGCAGAGTTCGCGTAACAGTGAAAGCCGATTCATTGCCCAGCAACCTCTATATGATCTCAGCATCGATCCGAAACAACTCGACCTGGTGAGGCGCGCCATGGTCGCTGTCACACAACCCGGCGGCACGGCAGTCTATGCCTCCCTGGGCGCGCCTTACCACATCGCGGGAAAGACAGGCACGGCACAAGTAGTAGCTATGAAACAGGGCGAAAAATATAATGCGAAAAATGTCGATGAGCGCCTTCGCGATCATGCCTGGTTCATCGCTTACGCCCCTGCCGAAAAACCCCAGATTGCGTTGGCAGTGTTGGTTGAAAACGGCGGGCACGGCGGCGGCACGGCGGCACCCATTGCGCGCAAGGTGATGGATTATTACCTGCTCGGCAAAGTGCCGAAGCCGTTGACCGAAGCTGAAGTGAAGGGAGCCGGCGAACATGACTAGGCGGCAACTCTGGCAGCGCTTCATCGCGCATCTTGACCGGCAACTGCTGCTGGGTATCGGCCTGCTGATGCTGACCAGCCTGCTGGTTCTGTACAGCGCGGACAACGCCAGCCCGGATCGCCCGCTGAGCCAGCTGCGCAATATCATCGTGGCGCTCGCCTGCATGTGGGTGGTCGCCAATCTGCCGCTGCATTATCTGATGCGCACCGCCGTGCCGATATATGTGTTGGGCATGGTATTGCTGATCGGCGTGGCATTGTTCGGGGAAATCAGCCACGGGGCGCGGCGCTGGCTGAATCTTGGCGTGATGACCATCCAGCCTTCCGAGTTGATGAAGATCGGCGTGCCATTGATGATGGCCTGGTATTTCGAAAAACACGAGGCCACGCTGACGCTGAAAAATTATTTCATCGCCGCGCTGCTGTTGCTGTTGCCTATCGCATTGATCGCGCGTCAGCCTGATCTGGGGACGTCGTTGCTGATCACCGCCAGCGGATTCTACGTGTTGTTTCTGGCCGGCCTGAGCTGGCGCGTGATAGGCGGGTTGTTTGTTGCCGGACTTGCCAGCGCGCCGGTGATGTGGTCGATGATGCACGATTACCAGCGCCGCCGCATCCTGATGTTGCTCGATCCCTCGCAAGACGCGCTGGGTAACGGCTACCACACGATACAGGCGACCATCGCCGTGGGTTCCGGCGGCCTCATCGGCAAGGGCTATCTGAACGGCACGCAGACGCATCTCGATTTCCTGCCGGAACGCACCACCGACTTTATCTTTGCGGTCTACGCGGAAGAGTTCGGCCTGCTCGGCAACCTGATCCTTTTGGCGATGTATTCTTTTGTGGTCTGGCGCGGCTTCATCATCACCTCGCATGCCTCCACCTATTTCACGCGCTTGATGTCCGGTTCGATAACGCTGACATTCGCCACGTACGCGTTCGTCAACATCGGCATGGTCAGCGGCATCCTGCCGGTGGTCGGCGTACCGCTCCCTCTGATCAGTTACGGCGGCACTTCCATGCTCACGCTGCTGCTGGGTTTTGGTATGTTGATGAGCATAGAGACACACAAAAAACTGGTCAGGTCTTGATAAAACAAACAGCCACTAGATCACCAAAACGCTTTGCATAGCCATTCGGCTAAGTCACCTAAAAACCGTGACATAAGCCGCTGGTTAACGCTATCCTAGTGGCTGGTTAATAGGAGATTGCATGAGTAATAAAGTCGTCGTTTTGATCGTAACAACACTGTTCCTCGCCGCTTGCGGCACTGTTCCCCATCGCAAGTCAGAAACGCCGGGTGCAACGTCAGCACCAAGCGCTGGCGGCTACCTCGAAGGAGACGGACCGGGTGCGAATGCCCCGGCCAATATCGATGCGATACCCGATGCCGTACCAAAAATCGAACCGCTGCATCGCTACGCCAATCGTGCCTATAACGCATTGGGCAAGACCTATACGCCGCTGACCGTCACCGGAATTTTCAAACAGCGCGGCATCGCGTCATGGTATGGCAAAAAATTCAATGGCGAGCGCACTTCCAGCGGCGAAATATATGACATGTACGCCATGACCGCCGCACATCCCACCTTGCCGCTGCCCAGCTATGCGCGCGTGACGAACCTCGCCAATCAAAAATCTGTCATCGTGCGCATCAATGACAGAGGCCCGTTCATAAATGACCGCATCATCGACCTGTCCTATACCGCCGCGCACAAGCTGGGCATCACCGGCAACGGCAGCGCGAAAGTCGAAGTGGAGAGCATCACCCCCAATGTCAGTGTCAACACCATTGCCGCCAGCACCGTGCAAAGCCAGCCGCTGGAGAACAGCGCGGCCGCCTCTCCTGTTGTTGCGCCTGCTGTTGCAGCCTCTGCTGTCATTGCCGCTCCTGTTGCAGCCGCTCCGGTGGTTGCGCCCCCTGTTGCATCAGCCTCACCGGCAAGCAGTGACACCGGCGTGTACCTGCAACTCGGCGCATTCAAAACACAGGAGGCGGCAGAAACGTATCTGGCAAAAATGCGCAGCGAACTGAGTGACAATGGCAAGCAACTCAAACTGTCCACCAAAGACGGACTGGTGCGAGTGCATATCGGGCCGTATGCCAACCAGAGCGAAGCGCGGAGCAGTGCGGAGAGTATGGAAGAGAAGCTGGGATTCAAGCCGATGGTGAATTTGCCGTAGGTTGGGTTAGCGGTTTTTTCGCGTAACCCAACAATGAATCTGAAGTTCACCAAATGACCGTTCGTGCTGACAACCAGCGACTTGGCTGTCGTTAACCAGCGGCTTATGTCACCGTTAACCAATGACTTATGTTGGCGTAGTTTGCCAACTTAGTCAGATGGCTATGCAAAGCCTTTGGGTGACTTAGCCGAATGGCTATGCAAAGCCTTTTGATAGCCTATAACCAGCCACTTGGCCACC
>Ga0208587_1000874_pt1 | contig 16430 bp, 16 predicted proteins | sample NGESurdeep092012_7_FD_184472 | JGI IMG/M metagenome (GOLD analysis project Ga0208587, IMG submission 184472) | Arctic peat soil microbial communities from Barrow, Alaska - NGEE Surface sample 210 deep-092012 (SPAdes) | ecosystem: Environmental > Terrestrial > Soil > Wetlands > Peat ...
GAATATGGTCGTGGCATGGCTGGGCTTGCGGAGATCGCCATCTGCAGCCTACTGCCTCCCCTCACTTTCGGATATAGCTTCTAAGGAACTGCTCTAGTATCGGGAAGTGAGAACACTATACGGGAGGAACACAGGCTGTCACAAGTTCAGACATTGTCAAAATCTTACGGCCCGGTCATTCCTAAGCGAAGCACGACTTCTTTTGCTCGTGCGGAGTCGAGAGATCCCCATAGCGGCAAACGACCATGCACCTGACGAGGAGCGGCAGGCTGGAACCAATTTACGAACTCCGAGCCGCGCAGCCCGGAGGGGTTGCAGAGTTGCTGTAGTTGGGTAGAGCGGCACCTCAGATCTGAACGATCTCTGAGGGCCAGCTCTGCAAAGAAGAAAGCCGCAGCTGGTTGGCTACGGCTCGTGAGGTTTGAACTGCAGGAGGATTTAGCGATTCAACTTGCGACGAAAAACGCCGAATGCTCCGACCAATCCGGTGCCGAGCAACAATAGAGAGCTAGGCTCCGGGGTCGTGCCGCCGCCGCTAAGGATCTGGAAGGCGCCCTGGTTCGTGACGCCGCCATCGTTCCAAGTGCTACCACCGTCCGTAGAGAAATTAAGCTCGCCGTTAGTGCTATTACTGAGGTTCCAAGCTCCCCACGTCGTGGAGGTGAAGCTTGTGGGTGCGACGATCAGCCAGTAGTTCGCACCGACATCGACCGGGATATTAAGACCCGTCTGGGACATCAACCCACAGCAGCCTCCAAAATTCTGGGGGCTTGTCAGGGTCCACGAGCCCTTTATCGTTCCTCCGATTATCGCGTTGCCCTCGACAAGGGTCATGACGAACGAATTGTCGCCCGTCACCCAGCCAACACCAGCGTCAATCTCACTGATCGTACCGGCGGTCATCTGGAATTCTTCGGCCACTGATTGGTAAAAGCCGACGGTGCCTGTGCCGGCGATTGTCCAGCCTGTGCCGGCCTGGTAAAGGTTGCCCGGAGGGCCCAAGTTGCCATACAGCACGCCAGCACTTGCCGGCAGACTGCTGACGCACAGAGCGAGCGCCAGCGAACATAACAGCCATGCAGATTTCTTGTTCAAGTTTCATCCTCCGCGGTTGAGAGTCTTAACGCACAAAATTGAGACTTAATTCGAGCATCTTGCGGTGCTCACGGGAGCAGGATATTGCGCAAAGAGAGGTCGCGACTGAAGGATCGCTCGTTGCCGGACCCTCTCGAACATGCCATCCGAAACAGAACCGGAGGCATCACGGGACAGGCCTTAAGGTTAGTGTTGCAATTATGTCTCCGCCGTAACTCGTTGTAAAATATACGAACCGATTCTATCGAGGTGCAAAGACTTGCACTTGAGTGCCTGACTACGTGCTCCGTTCCGTGACCCAGCCACCCTGGGAAGTTTTCGTTCGTCCCGGGCATTGGCGATCCTCTGTTCGCAGAGGATTATCGACGGGCCCCCTATCACACCAAGACTGGTCTCAAGACCAGGAAGATCATTCCGGCGGCAACCTCCAGCAAGATTTCCGGGATGATCATTGCCAAGGTAGGCGCTTTGCCCTGTCACCCCACCCCTACGGCGACGAGGGTGGTTTTTTTGGGGAACTGCTGCTACGGTACAGCGGTTAAGTCAATAGCCAACTGCGTGGCCATCGTGTTTCTTGCACGGCACAGGGTAGGAAAGTGCCGCCCTCAGCCGAGGGAGGCTGTGGCCGCCTGCTGACGCGCCTGGATCTCGATGTACACGTTGATCAGCGAGACGGCGGCGGGCGTGACCCCGGGAATGCGGCTGGCCTGTCCCAGGGTGCGCGGGCGGACGCGCGTCAGTTTTTCGTTCATCTCGCGCGACAGGCCACTGACCTTGGCGTAGTCGAACCAGTCAGGAATCAGGCGCTGCTCGGAGCGCTTCAATCGCTCGATGGCTTTACTCTGCTGGTCGAGGTAGCCGGAGTATTTGATCTCGGTTTCCACAGACTTCAGCTCATTGCGGATTTCCGCCGGGAGCCGGAAATCAGTTTCAAGTTTCAAGTTTCGAGTTTCGAGTACCGGCTCGCCCGTGCTCGCCTCGGCAGCCCGGTCGTTAGAGATTGTCATCCCGAGTGAGGACGCGCCGGACGACACGCGTCCGACTCGAGGGATCTGCGGTTCGGACGGAGAGGGAAAGGACGGAACTCTCGAAACTTGAAACCCGAAACTTGAAACTTCCGGCTCGCCGCCACGCCGGAAAAAGTCAGGCATCAACCTCGCCAGCAGCGGCGCCAGGCGCTCGATCCCGACTTCGGGACGCTTTAGTAGTTGCGCCAGCGTCAGGCCGAGTGCGCCGTCCAGCTTGTCAGAGTCAAGGTTCACATTTCCATTCTCAAGTTGGCCGCGCTCAGTGCTGTCACTCGAAACTTCTTTCCTCGCATCTCTCAGCAAGGTCAGCATTTCGCCATTCACCCGGGTGCGCTCCAGCAGATCGCGCATCGCCCGCATGCGCTCCTGTTTGGCAAGATGATCGGCCCAGGCGGCATCGTTAATCAGTCCCACCCGGCGTCCATGCGGAGTAAGGCGGCGGTCGGCGTTGTCAATGCGCAGGTGCAGCCGGAACTCCGCCCGCGAGGTGAACATGCGGTAAGGCTCATTCGTCCCCTTGCTGATGAGGTCGTCGATCAGGATGGCCGTGTAGGCTTCGGTGCGGTCGAGAATGAGTGGCGGCTCGCCCTTCACCTTCAGCGCCGCGTTGATGCCCGCCATGATGCCCTGGCACGCCGCCTCTTCGTAGCCGCTAGTGCCGTTGATTTGGCCCGCCAGGAACAGGCGCGCGATCTTCTTGGTCTCCAGCGTGCGTTGCAACTCGGTCGGGTCGATGGAGTCATATTCGATGGCATAACCCGGGCGCAGCATTTCGGCGGTCTCCAGACCGGGGATCGACTTGATGATCGCGAGCTGCACGTCAACGGGCAGTGAGGTGCTCATGCCGTTCACGTAAATCTCGTGCGTGTTCAGGCCCTCGGGCTCGAGGAAGAGCTGGTGGGTTTCCTTGTCGGGAAACTTGACGATCTTGTCCTCGATCGAGGGACAATATCGTGGTCCGATGCTTTGGATCTGGCCGCTATACATGGGCGAGCGATGCACGTTCTCGCGGATGATGCGGTGCGTCTCCGGCGTGGTGAACGCGATGTAGCACGGCACCTGCTTGTCATGGTGCGCTACGCGCCGGGTGCGAAAGCTAAAGGGCGTGGGGTCGTCGTCGCCCGGCTGCACCTTGAACTTCGACCAGTCGATGCTGCGTCCGTCGAGACGCGGCGGAGTGCCGGTCTTCAGGCGGCAGCCGCGCAGGCCCAGCGCCTTCAGCGATTCGCCCAGCAATACTGCGTTGGGCTCGCCGCTGCGCCCGGCGGGATATTGTTGCTCGCCGCAGTGGATCAGCCCGTTCAAAAATGTTCCCGTGGTGATGATGACGGCTTGCGCGGAGACGGTGCGACCGTCGCGCAGCTTCACACCGCGAACGAGGGAGGAAGTTTCGAGTTTCGAGTTTCCAGTTTCAAGTGAGGGCTGCACATCATCGTCACTTGAAATTTGAAACTCGAAACTCGAAACTTCCTCGACTATCAGCTCTGCCACTTCCGCCTGCTTGATGTGGAGGTTAGGCTCCGACTCCAGCAGTTCGCGCATCTTCAGCCGGTACTGCTGCTTGTCGCACTGCGCTCGCGGAGACCACACCGCCGGCCCACGCGAAGTGTTCAACAGCCGAAACTGAATGCCGACCACGTCCGTCACCTCGCCCATGATGCCGCCCAGGGCATCCACCTCGCGCACCAGATGTCCCTTGGCGATGCCGCCAACGGCGGGATTGCACGACATCTGCGCGATCAGGTCGAGGTTGAGGGTGTAGAGTCCGGTCTTCAGGCCCATGCGCGCCGCGGCCATGGCGGCCTCGCAGCCGGCATGGCCGGCGCCCACCACAACCACGTCGTAAGTTTCGGTGAATGAAGGTAACGGCTGCAAAGGCGGACTACCCCACACGGCGGCCGATGCGGCCGCATGGATCCATTCTAGCGGAGATCGTAGCTATGGCTCGCCGAGGAAATGTGATCGGCAGTGAATCAGCCGAATCGGTCCGAGCCCGCCGTATTAAAATGTGTTCATGGCAAACACTCCGAGTACGACCTTCAGCATCCGGCTGAAGGCGGACACCAGGAAGCGGCTGGGCAAGCTGGCAAAAGCCTCCGGTCGAAGCTCGAACTTCCTCATCGCCGATGCGGTTGAGGCTTACGTCGCCGACCAGGAACGCCTGTTGGCGGAGATCCGTCAGGCGGACCGCCAGGTCAAGCAAGGCCACTACATCAAGCACGACGACATGAAGGCCTGGCTGCTGTCCTGGGGCACCGATAAGGAGCTACCCCCGCCGAAGTGCGTGTGCGGCAAGCAGCACGACGAGACGCTGTGCCGGTAGAAATCGTCTGGTCTGCTGTGGCGCGAGCACGGTTGCAGGAAATTCATGCATACGTAGCTATGGACAAACCTGAGGCGGCGGAGCGATTGGCGATGCGTATAGTTGCGGTCGTGGAAGCTCTGAGGACTCATCCCTATCTCGGGAGGGCTGGAGCGGAGCCGGGAACCCGGGAGTTGGTCATCGGCGGAACTCCCTACATCGTCATTTACCGAGTACGAGGCAAGCGGGTCACGATTCTTACCATTTGGCACGCAGCGCAACACAAAGAACCTTAACAGGCTGCTGAAAACTCCGCTCGGATGTGAGGTTATCTTTTCTTACGCTCGCTCAAACGCGTGCTTGGCGTGCAACTCTTCGAGGGCGCGGTCTTTGGCCGAATGAAACGCCTGGGCCTGCGCCAGCAAACCATCGGTCGCGCGCGCGTAATCGCCGGCCAGCTCCACCATGCCGCGCGCGGCCAGATCGTTCGCCGCGGTCAGCAGTTTGTCTACCATGTTCGGATCGGCGGCGCCCAGATACTGCGCGTCGCACGGGTCGGCGATCATCACCGGCGCACGCTGGTTCCCGCTCAGCCAGAAAATCTTGCGCGCAACAAACTCCTCCATCTGATGCGGCGACGCTTGCCAGAAGCGGAAGCGCTCATCGCGAATGCTGTAGCAGCGGCTCGACACAGGCACCGGTTGCCGCTTACTCGATTTCAGCAATTCCAATTGCTTATCGTCGAGCGCCTTGCGCGCGGTGTTAATGGCGAGCCAGAACGCCAGGTCGCTGTCGAGCGACGGCAGCACCTCCCGGATGGTCTGCGCCAGGTTGAGCGCGATGTCGGCATACAGCGGGCCGCCGTCAGCCAGGCGCAACGTGCCATGCAGTACGTACCAGTCGCTGCCGCCACCGGAGGGATGAAACGGCCATTGCAGTTCGATGTGCACCGGCATGCCGTGCAGCGTAACTCCGTCAAAGGTTTTTTGTGTGTCCATGAGAAACCGGCGAGGTGAGGGCTGTCGGACGCAAAGCCGATCGCCATTCAACCCCCAGCAGCCCCAGGTAAGGATGTCGGTGCAATTATGCCGCATCGGCGAGGCGCGGTAAAAGCGCGCTCATGCTTGATCATGCTTGATCGAGGAGCTGACTCAGTCGTCGCTTCACGTCTGGCCACTCCGCCGCCACGATCGAATAGCGCACCGAGTGGCGAGCGATGTAGTCAGCGGCCATCCGATGCGCCCGGAGAATCCCATCGAACTTCCCGCCGATGCGCTCCAGCGCGGCGCGTGAACGCTGGTTGCGCGCGTCCGTGTGAAAGCAGACCCCGAGCACCCGCCACGTTTCGAAGGCATGCGTCAGCATAAGCAGCTTGGCCTCGGTGTTGGCGGCAGTCCGGATGGCGGAGCGTGTCAGTCACGTGTAACCGATCTCGCAGGCGTCGAGAACGCAGCCATATCGCTGATGGCCCTGCGGCCATGACCATCGCTCCAGGTTCCAGAAGCGGGTAGATCCGATGACAACACTGTCATCCACGCGGACGATCGCGAACGGCACCGCAGTACCGTCGTCCCGCCAGGCCAGGGCTGTATTGACGTAGCTGGTGGCCTCGACTTTGCCCTGGGGGATGGGACTCCATTGGTAGAGGGAGGGGTCTGTTGCCGAGGCAGCAACCAACCCGTCGACGTGGCGGTGGTCAAGCGGTTCGAGACGAACATGGCTGCCTGCCAGCACAAGGTCTTTTATTCCCATGCTCGCAGTATGCAATGAGCCTCCAACCTGCCGCAATGCGAGCTACGACCTCACCGCTCGTCGCGAGATGGTCTCCCAAAGCGGCGACACTACACTTTCGCAATACCCTTGCGAATAGGCTCCATCAAAGCTAATGGCGCGGTTTTGCCAAATGCCACGACAGTTCGATGGACGAACCGCGACGATATCCCGCACACGGTGGTTAGCGACGACAAGGCTTTCAAGTCGAAGGCGCTCGATACGGACGAGGACTTTACCTACACCTTCACCAAATCGGGCACCTATAGCTACTTTTGCTCCATTCATCCCAAGATGACTGCCAAAGTTGTGGTGCAGTGACGGGAGGGCAGCTTGCACCCATTTGATCTCAAGTCGGCGCTGCTCGCCAGGCACGCTCAACACGTGGTGCTGGTCCACTTTCCCATTGCGTTATTTCTCGTCGGTGTAGGCTTCGATTTCTTCGCCCAGTGGAGGAAGGATCGCACGCTCGCTGCCGTGGCCTATTATGATCTGCTCGCAGCGGCGGTTTCGTCTCTTCCAGTCATGGCAACGGGCGTCCTGGCCTGGCGCTGGCAGTTGGAAGGTCAGCGCCTCAAAGGGATACTGCTTCTCCATTTGGCGATGGGATGCGTCTCGGGCGCCCTGATGTGGTTAGTCTGGAGTATTCATTTTCGAGCCCACCGAAATCCGGGGAGCAAATTGCCGGTCTATCGCCTGCCCATCGAGATTGTGGCGGCTGCCGTGGTCGCCGTGACTGCCCATCTCGGAGGATTTTTGAGCGGTGTCAACGGCCCAGGCCAGGCTGGATGATCTCCCAAGGCCACTGGGTAGTGTCCTAATTTGAAAGTCATGCAGCACCATTCGACTCGCGGTTGGCCAAACAATTGCTTATGAGTCGAACGACTCCCGGCTCAACAAATTCAAATTCGGGGTGCCACCTTACTCTGGCGTTGATTTGGCTTACTCTTGCCGGTTTCCCGTCCTTGCGCGTGTACGAGCCACTACGTTCAATTTCCGCGCTGATCTCCGACGTGGTAGCAGTGCGTGATTCGCGTCCCATGAGAACGATTTTGATGGCATCGTGCAGTGTGCTAGTGAACATTTGCACCTCCGCTGCTGTTATCGCCGCTTTCCTGATCCACTCCGAAACTGTTTGGCTATTATCCTTCGCTGCTGCCGTTACGAGCTTAAGGTCGTCTGGCTCAAATCGAACGCGCAGAGTCCCGACCTTGGCATTACCTTTCGGGAGCTGGGGTCTTCCTGCTTTCTTAGGCTTCTTGCGTTGACTCACGGCTCTTGAACTCCTGTACGATTGCCGCCTGCACGGCGGTTAAAGGTGAAACTACAGGGGGGATATGGAGCACGGTTACGTGGCGTCTAGGCTTCATGGGATCATCGGTATCGTGCGCCCACGCATAAACCGTGTTCGTCTTGGGGTGTCCATATAAGTCGAAAACCTCAACGAGTCCTTCCCATACTGTCTGACCGTTGAATACTTCTTTGACGGGTACGCTTTCACGGTGTGCAGCTTCACCGCCGTGTAGCTTCCGAATCACGTCTCGAAGTTCGGCGATGTAGGGAGTCATATCCTGCCCATGTCCGTTCGTCCCGGTATCCTCATTCGGGGTGGTTCATTTCCTCCGAAGAATAGTTCTTCAAGAGCCATCCTACGAACCTGCCATTGCTCTAATTCTTCGTCTTTTCCGACGATTCTCAGCTTGCAATCCCCTTGATTGTTGAGCGTCAGGGTAACTCTTAGATTCATCCCTGTGGAATTGGTGATCGTAATCTCATCATCCGATGCCGAGGAAAATTTCACCGTACGAGAGCCGTTTCCTTCGCGGAATACTGAAAAGAAATCCCCGGTGGAGTTATCTGCCATATCGCAAACTAATCCTGCACGTAGCGCATTGATCGCCCTAACGTCGTCCATCGCGCCAAGTTTGAGTTGCTCAAAAACCTTTCGTATTGAGCAGGCACCCCGTGCGCTCACCCAATCAAAGTTCGACATCTTGCCATTACCACTCATGCCGCTGCCTCCAACAGATTGCCCACCGTCCAGAAATCCCGCTCGATTCCTGCTGCCATTGCCGGAGTGCAGCGAATCGTATTGTGCCGCTTTACGAAGTTGTAATAAGCGAAATGCAGGCCAACTGCCGCTTCAAAGTTCTCACGCTTCTTGCTGAAAGCCAGCGTCAGGCGAGTCAAGCGCCGCATGTGAAGCCGTGTTGTAGCGTTCAGGCGCTCCACGTAACTAGTAGAAATCAGGCGCTCATCAGGATTGCCGACGATCACTTTCTTTTCGGAGGAGACGAACTCAGGGGCGCTGTAGCGGCGATTATTGCTGGCTTCCACTTGGCCGTAGACTTTGACGATTTGGGCATAGTCCACATCACTGCCAAATGCCGATTCAATTGCGCCCACATAGGCGTGGAGGCCGTCTGTGGAGATTTGCACCCTCTTGCTCATCCGGCTTGCCACGTCGCATACAAAGGCCGTCGCTGTGGAAATGCTGCGGTCTCCTACCTTGAACGCGGGAACCAACTTCGTCTCCGCATCAATCGCGCAGAACGTCCAAACGCTGCCAACCCCGGAATCCCCCTCGCGGACGTGCCGCTCTTTTTTTCCGACGAAGCCCCATATCTCGTCCATTTCCAATCGGTTACATGGCAGGTCACGCATCTTATTATCCATGAGCGCCGCGCATCCCTGACCAACCTTCACGCCAAGCCGCATGATCGTATCGCGGTGAACGCCCGTTATGCGCTCGATTGAACGGATGCTGGAGCCTTCTGACAATGCGCCGATTACCGCGATCTGCTTGTCTGTGTTTAGGATGTTAGCCATGCGCGCCTCACTGGAATTAATGTACCCCAATAATTGGTGGATGTCAATAGATTTTGGGGGTACAATTTCTCTGGCATGAAACCAGCCATTATCGCCGCAGTAGTGTTGGCCTTGGCTGTTTACCTTGCCCCAGGGTGCGAGGCCAAACATAGCTCCCCCGACATAACAGAGACCAGCAATAATCAAAGCCCATGCCGGGTCTCTGCCAGTTTTCTTTTCATACAGGATCAAGAAGAGTGGGCCGCCAGCGACAATCATTCCGCACACGATGATCCTCCAAACTGGCGTAACCCCCCCGAATGGGTGCTCCCACTCATCGGATTCATCACAGCCCTTATCGTCATCTGGCAATCTTGGGAGACGAGAAAGGCTGCTCAGGCTGCTCAGAAAAGCGCCGGAACGATGGAAGGCCAAACCGGAATTCTCGAAAAGGCGCTCTCTCATGCCGAGAAAAGCGCCAATGCCGCTGAAATATCGGCTCAAACTGCTATGGGAACCGCGATACCACGGCTCATGCTGTTCTCGTTCGATTTTGCCCCGATGGGCGCTGCCAGTTTTTCCGCTAGAATCCAATACCCCAAAGTCAAAATCATGGTAAAGAATTACGGGCAAACGCCCGCGTTTCTCAAGTCTTACGGGGTCGAATTCACTTGCGAACCGTTGCCAGAGGAGCCACTGTACAGGCATACGAAACCAATTCCGCCGGAACAAGTCGTAGAACCGGGGAATACGCTCGGCATCCCATTTGGCGATATTTACATCGCCCCCCAAGAGTTCTTGAGCGACAGTGACATAAAAGCCGTTATGAATTCCGGGAAGGGTCTTGTCGTTTACGGATTCGTCCGTTATGGAAACTTCTTCGGTTCGCCAGATCGGGAATTGAGATTTTGCAAACGACTCGACTTTGACCCTACCACCGCTCCCGATCCTTTTTGGTGGGAGTGGGAAGAATACGGAAATCAGAAGTACTCCAATCAACAGAATCCAAATTAGGACACTACCGGCCACTGAGTTTAATTGACATGCAGTGGCTTCGCACGATACAGTTTGTTCGCCACGACCGGTGGTTCTGCCCGCCCTCCTGTCCGGCGCAAACGACATTCCTCGTGCCTACATACACACTAGTCTGAATTAACCACAAAGAAGGAAGAGTTCTAATGAAACCTTTGTACTCGCTTTCCTGGCCTGGCATCCGCCGGGCAGTGCTTATCTCTGCTCTGGGAGTCGCCGTAAGCTTCGTAGGGGCGATCCCAGCTTCCGCCCAAGGCATCTTCCGACAACTCAGTCAAGACAGCTTCACCGATCCCGCCGCTCAGCACATGACCGAAGTGGAACCCGGCGCTTTCTCTCAAGGACCGGTGATTGTCACTGCATTTCAGGTAGCCCGCATCTACAGCGGCGGCGGAGACGATATTGGTTGGGCGACCTCGCTGAATGGTGGGATTACCTGGACCAACGGAACCCTGCCCGGTCTTACCATTGCCGGCGGTGGCGGAACCAACAGCGCCGCCAGCGACGCCTCCGTGACTTACGATGCGAAACACGCGGTGTGGCTAATCAACACGCTGCCCATCGCAGGCGGCATAGATGTCGCGGTGAGCCGCTCAGCGAATGGCATACATTGGGACAACCCCATCTACGTTTCACGGGCCGGCGACGCCGACAAGAACTGGATCATCTGCGATAACACGGCTACCAGTCCCTTCTACGGAAATTGCTACGTGGGGTGGGACAACTCCCAGATACAGATGAGCACCTCCAGCGATGGCGGGCTGACCTGGGGACCGGCGAAAGCCACCGCGGCCGGCGACTTCGGTATCGGGGTGAATCCTGTGGTGCAACCGAATGGTACCGTCGTTGTGGGATTTGGGGACTTCAGCGGTGGCATGTCGGCGTTTACCTCTACCAACGGCGGTCAGAGCTGGAATGCATCCATTAGCATCTCCAGCGCTCCCAGCCATGGTGAGGCCGGCGGCCTGCGCAGTGCCGGTCTTCCCTCCACGGCAATTGATGGTTCTGGCAAGGTCTATGTCTCCTGGCCGGACTGCCGCTTCGAAAGCGGTTGCGCTGCCAACGACATTGTCTACAGCAGCTCGACCGACGGGATTCATTGGAGCTCGGTGGTCCGCGTTCCCATGGATCCCATCAATAGCGGGGTGGACCATTTCATTCACGGCATGGGGATTGACATCAGGACCTCGGGAAGTTCGGCTCATATGGCGATCACCTACTATTACTATCCAGTCTCGAATTGTGGAAGCAACTGTCGGCTTTTCGCAGGCTTCACTTTGTCGAATGACGGAGGACAAACGTGGACTGCGGGCCGGCAGCTTTCGCCTGCCATGCAGTTAAGCTGGCTGCCGCAAACGTTCTCCGGCAGAATGGTGGCCGATTACGTCGCGACGGTGTATCCCGCGGGAGGCAGGGCCTTCCCGATCTACGTCATCGCCCACCAACTGACGGGTGGCATCTTCCAACAGGCGGTTTATACCGAGGGTTACGGCTTCACCTCAGATGAGATGACGGGGCCGCGGTATAGCTCGAAAGACGACAAGCCCATGCCGGGCGCCAAGTCTGACCATCCGGCGAGAAGGCCCGAAGATCGTGACAACGAACTTCCAATGCAGCCGGGCAAGACGCCGCCTGCCAGATAATTATAAGAAGGCTTAGCTCTATGGCCGCTAGCGCATGCTGGCGGCCTTTTTCATTTCGTCGGACGTGCGCCCCGATTTGATGCTTCCGGCCGAATCGGCTAAAATCCCTTTCACCGATCCGCTGTCAATGTCAGGTCAGGCTTGCTGTTATCGAAGCTCTGGCGCTGGGCCCCGAGAACAGGGAGACAAGTCGATGTTCAACCCTCAGTAGTACGCCATCCTTGCGAATCCGCTGACCCGAATCTGCTGAAGCGGAGTCCTGTTTCCACGTACGAAGTACAACGCGCCGCCGCCGGTTTTTACTTATGGCGCGGCGCAAAGACGGTAGGTCGTCATGGATGTTGTTTCCACAGCCACGCCCAATTCGCAGCCCAGCCTGTGGAGTTCGTTGCGCGAGGCCATTCGGGGTTCGCATCGGGATTTCACCGCCGGAAACTTAAACCGCGCGATTCTGCTGCTCGCCGTGCCCATGGTGCTGGAGATGGTGCTGGAATCGCTGTTCGCCGTGGTCGACGTTTTCTGGGTGGCGCATCTGGGAGCCAACGCCGTGGCCACGGTGGGGTTGACGGAATCGTTGCTGAGCCTGGTATTCGCAGTCGGCCTGGGATTGAGCTTATCGACCACCGCGATGGTGGCGCGACGCATCGGGGAGAAAGATCCCGCGGGAGCCGCAGTGGCAGGGGTGCAGGCGATCGCGTTGGGACTGGCGATTTCGCTCGCCATCGGCGCACCTTGCCTGGTTTTCGCGCCTGATCTGTTGCGGCTGATGGGAGCCTCACCCGAGATCATCGCCGTCGGCAGCGGCTACGCAAGAATTGCGTTGGGCGGAAGTGGAGTTCTGCTGCTGCTGTTTCTGAACAACGCAATCTTTCGCGGCACCGGAGATGCGGCGATCGCCATGCGGATTCTGTGGGTCTCCAATATCATCAACCTGGTCCTCGATCCCTGTTTCATCTTTGGAGTGGGACCGTTCCCGCGATTGGGTGTCACGGGCGCGGCAGTCGCCACCATTACGGGCCTGAGCATCGGGGTCGTGTATCAGTTCTATCGCCTGCTGCGTGGCACCGAGCGCATCCGGATTCTTCGGCGGCAGATTCGCATCAACCTGCACGTGCTTCTGCGGCTGGCACGAGTGTCGCTCACCGGCATCCTGCAATTTGCCATTGCGCACACCAGTTGGATTGGGCTGGTGCGCATCGTGAGCATATTTGGCGCCGCCGCGCTTGCCGGATACACGATTGCGATCCGCATCGTGATCTTTGCCATTTTGCCGGCGTGGGGATTGAGCAATGCCGCCGCCACCCTGGTAGGTCAGAACCTGGGAGCCAAGCAGCCGGAGCGCGCCGAGCAATCGGTGTGGAGGACGGGAATTTACAACGTATTGTTCCTGGGCAGCGTGGGTGTTCTGTTCATCTTCTTCGCGGAGCCGTTGATCCGGTTGTTCAGCCATGATCCCGCGGTGGTGCCACTGGGCGCGGCCTGCTTGCGCATCGTCAGCTACGGTAACATCGGTTATGCGTATGGCATAGTGATGCTGCAAGCCTTCAACGGAGCGGGTGACACGGTGACTCCCACGTATGTCTATCTATTCGGCTTCTGGCTGCTGGAAATTCCGCTGGCTTATTGGCTGGCAATCCCGATGCACCAACGGTCGAATGGGGTTTTCATCGCCATTGTGATCGCGGAGACGGCCATCGCAGGGGCGAGCGCCATCTTGTTCAAGCGCGGCCGCTGGAAGCGGCAGCAAATTTGAGCCCGAAGCGCCTGGGCGCCACGGCCTGTTAGACGGCAGAACGCCGTCGTGGAATCGTGAGAACAAAGCATCCCCTCGAGCTGCGCCAACCCCTGGTGGTAGAGGCAGCGGAAAAGGTCGGAAAAGCAGATCCCTCACGGGCTGAACTTTACCCCAATAAGCGCAAAAACGGCGCTCGTTGGGGACCCCGGTTCGCCCGTTCGTGATGACAAAAATAAAGGCCTCGGGAGGCGCCCTCTTCGGCTGGCTCAGGGCAGGCTCTGAAGGTCCGCACTAACCGAAGGTCGCTGATCTTTAGCGTTGACATTCGTGACGTGGATGAGTCCATGTACGACGGGCTTGCCCGCCGGTCGCGCCCTTATCGGCCTATCGAAACCGGCTGGTACCGCCTCGTTCGTCATGGCGTGAACCTTTGGGCACTTGGGTGCGTATTACACAGAGGCCACAGCAATTCATAACAGCGGGAAAACACAAACTGACGTAAAAGTCAGTTTCAGGAGATAAGGAAATGTTTGTTGCCAGATTCGTGGAATGCGCGGTTCGAAAGACGGTCGCGCTGGGAAGCGTGGTTCTGCTTGTAACAGCGGGTTTTGCCCAGGATGCAACTCCACCCAGCAACCAATCGAGCGCGCCTCCGACGACGGCAATGCCGCAGGCTCCGGCGCCGCAGCATAACGCTCATTTGTATTCCGACCAGGACTACTCGAAGCCAAAATCTCCATTCCCCAATGTGATGGCGCCCTACACATCGCGCAACGTGCCGCCGCCGAACCTGACCAATTCCGCGCGGACCGACCAACTGTTCCGCGACGGCAAGATATACCTGTCCATCAACGATGCGGTGGCGATGGCGCTGGAGAACAACCTGGACATCGTCCTCCAGCGTTACAACCTCTCCATTGCGGATACGGACCTGCTGCGCACAAAATCCGGCGCGTTTGCCCTGGGTGTCAATGCCGGGGTGGTGACGGGTACGCCTGGCGGCTCGGGTGGGACGTCCGCTGGAGGGATCGGCAGTTCTTCTACCGGAGCGACTGGTACTGGTGCGGGTGGCACCCAAATAGGGGTTGGTGGGGCAGGCGCTGGCGTTGGGGGCCTGGTGGGATCCACGAATGGTGCAGGTCCTCCACTCGACAGTTATGATCCGAGCCTGACGGGCACGATTCAAGGCGAACGCGCCACGACTCCGCAGTCAAACGTCGTGATCACGGGAACGGCCAGCCTGGTGCAAAACACGAACCTCTACAACTTCGGCTACACGCAGGCGTTTCCAACGGGTACCCTGGCCACGGTTGCTTTCCAGAACAACCGGGTCACCACGAATTCGCTTTTCACTCTGGTGTCGCCACAGATATCGTCGGGCTTCCGGTTTCAATTGCGCCAGCACCTGCTGCAAGGCTTCGGGTTCGATCCCAACCTGCGCTGGATCCGCATTGCCCGCAACAATCGAGAGAATGGGGACATTGTATTTCGCCAGCAGATCATCCAGACGGTCTCGCAAGTCGAAAATATTTACTGGGACCTGGTGACCGCGTATGAGGCAGTGAGGGTGAACGAGCGCGCGCTGCAACTGGCCCAGAAGACTCAGTCGGACGATGAAGAGGAAATCGGGATTGGCACGCTGGCGCCCATCACCCTGGTGCAAGCCAAGAGCGGAGTTGCAACGGCGAACCAGAACCTGATCGCTTCGCAAACCCAGCTTCAACTTCAACAACTGCTGATGAAGAACGCCATCACGAAGAACATGGGGGACCCAATCCTGGCGGCCGCGACCGTAATCCCGACCGATACACTGCAAATCAACGAGCAGCAAGAGGTCCGCCCGGTCGAGGAACTGATCCACGAAGCCTTGCAGGCCCGTCCCGAGATTGCCACGGCGCGCGTCAATCTAACTAACGCGGAGATCTCGCGCAAATCGCTCAAGAATGCCCTGCGTCCGACGCTGGATCTGTACGCGTTTTATGGCGCCTCGGGACTGGCGGGCGATCAAAATGCGCTCTTTCCTCCATGCGACTTCCCCGGAGCGGTGCCGGGGTCGAATTGTTTGCCTCCGGGGACGATTCCCAGAAGCGGCTACCCTAATGCGTTTCATGATCTCTTTAATAGCTCGGGGCCGGACAAAGGCGTCGGAGTGAACCTCAACATTGTTCTTCGCAACCGTGCCGCGCAATCCGAACAGGTACGCTCCGATTTGGAATATCGGCAGTCCCAGGTCAGCCTGCAACAGATCGAGAACTCCATCACCATCGAAGTGCGGCAGGCCCAATTTTCGGTGCAGCAGGGTTACGCCGCTCTGCAAGCGGCCATGGCGGCTCGGGACTTTGCCAGGGAAAGCCTGGTAGCCGAGCAGAAGAAGTTTGGCTATGGCGCTTCCACGCCTACTGCGGTATTACAAGCGTCCAGCAATTTGACCCAAGGGGAATCGAACGTTCTCAACGCCGCCGCCAGCTACGAGAAATCCAAGGTGCAACTGGATAAGTCCACCGCGGAAACGCTCTCCAAGCTCGGCATCGATAATTGCGGACGCCGAATCCGGACAGGTGAAGCGCGTCCCGACGGTGCATGGCGTTGTCCCGGGGAACGTGCAAGAGTTGACTTCACCGACGCCGCCCTACGCCCAGCCGCAAGGAACCGGCGGGCCCCCGACTCAGCCCGGCGTGCCGCCTCAGAGCACGACACCACCTCCGCCTGGCCAGGGGCAGGCTGCACCGCATCGTTAATCTCGCAGCCAAGGCGTGCCTCAGCAATCTGTAATGCAAGCTTTACGGGCCGTTGAAAAACTCTGCGGAAGCCCGTTGGTGGGAGCCCCCTGCTGCAGCAGGGGGAAGCTGGACTTTAGTCCAGCGGAAAAGAGTTCGATTTCATGATGGGCTTTAGCCACGGGATTTCTCGATCCCGGCGCTAGAGCGTTTCCAGCGATAGTGTAGACTGTTGGTGGCGATTCTCTGCTCCACCCGATGGCACGACCCTACGCGAATGATTTGCGGCGAAAGTTTTTG
>Ga0208587_1000875_pt1 | contig 16409 bp, 9 predicted proteins | sample NGESurdeep092012_7_FD_184472 | JGI IMG/M metagenome (GOLD analysis project Ga0208587, IMG submission 184472) | Arctic peat soil microbial communities from Barrow, Alaska - NGEE Surface sample 210 deep-092012 (SPAdes) | ecosystem: Environmental > Terrestrial > Soil > Wetlands > Peat ...
CCATCGACAAAGCTACGTGGCGCTTTGACGATGACTGTTTGCATGTGCATCCGGCGATATCGAAAGGGCCTGATCCCGTACCGACGACAGAGCGCGATAAAGAGCTTTCGGGACCAAATATCTGGGACCGAGAATCTGATCTCCTGCGGCGCCTCGCTGCCGGCGGCATTCCCCAGGAGTGCGCGAATGCGGTCGGCTGCAGCACCAGCTGCGGCCTTCTCGCCAGCCGTACCGGCGCCGGCGAAGAGCGCTTCGATTTTACGGAGCTTCTCGCGCAGCCGCGCCTCAGCGGAATTCTCTCCGGTCATGGCGGCTAGGCCCCTTAGTATCGCCGACAATGGCGTCAGGTCGTTATAGCCATCCCCGCTCGCCGAATGCAGCAAGATCGACTCCATGCGGTGCGTACCATCCTCCCGCGCCATAGCGTGCGCCAAGCTTCAGAGCGACCTGCTTGTTGCCATAAGGAATCCGCAGTGGCGTACCCGTTACCGATTTTGGCTGAGTGGGAGCAGGTGAAGCGGCAGCGGCGGCAGCTGTACGTTTCCGAGACCTCTTCGTCGGCGCTGTCGATTGAGGCACAATTGATCCCATAGGCTTAGAAACGGTCTTGCGACCGCGATTGCGGCGCTTCGTGCCTCTGTTTGAGTCAATCCACGCGGACATGGCGGCCGAGTTGGCCTTGGCCTCGTCGGGGATGATGACGCCTTTCCCCTGCGCAATCTTCTTAGCGTACAACATCTGTGCCGGACTTACCGGTTTGGGGGTGACCTCCCCAGCCGTTTCACCGGCAGTTTTCTTGGGGGCATGTTGGTTGAGAAATGCCCGGCAGATCGATATCGAGTTCTTGTAGCCGGCCGGAGGCTTGATGCGCTTCTGCCGGGCGAGGCTGTCGGCAAAGCGTCTCATCGCTGGAGTTGGCGGATACCCTCCGGCGTCCTTGCCGACTGCAGCGCCAAGCAGGGGAGGTCCTCCTCGTGTGGCGCCTTCCTTCAGTTTGCCGATGATGCGCTGGGCGACATTGCACACGGCGTCGATCGCACCGATCATCTCCTGTTTGCCGACAACGACATCGTCGAGCAGACATTCAAGTTGCGCCGTCACGCCCGGGTCGACCAGCGCCGGATCGGCCTGTTTGAGAACGCCGAACAGCGACAGACCGGTCTCGGTCGGCACGATGTTCTTACCCTGGACAATCAGAAAACCTTGTTTCTTCAGACCGCCGATGATCTCGGCTCGGGTCGCGGGCGTGCCAATGCCCTTGGCTTCCTTCAGTCGTTCCCGCAAAATCTCGTCATCGACAAACCGCCAGGAATTTTGCATCGCCTCGATCAGAGTGCCTTCGTTATAGCGTGATGGCGGCCGGGTTTCCTTGTCCTCAATTTTTGGATCCTGCAGTTGCGCAGTCTCGCCGTTGCGCAGTGGCGGAAGCAATTGCGCCTCGTCGCCTTTTTCGTCTGCGGGCTGCCAGTCAGGGAATGCAGCGCGCCAGCCTAGATCGATGGGCTGGCGACCGGCGGCGCGGAAAGCAAAGCCGTGCACGTCGAGCGTTGCGGTTGTCTGCCGGTAGCGGAAGTCAGGCATTAAGGCGGCCAGATATGCCCGCGCGATGACGTCGAATAGTTTTTTCTCGTCGGATGAAAGCTGAGGCCAGACCTCCCGCAGGTCGTCGATCGTGTTGACGTTGGGAATGACGGCGTGATGGCTCGCGCCCTCCAGCCCCTTGTCATAGAAACTGCCGCTCGCGCCCCTGCGGACGACCGGCGGCTTGGGCACGGGGATTGTGCTGAACGATTGGCCCGCCCGAAGTCCGGACACGATCCGCGGCACGTCTGTTATCAAGCTCTGCGGCAGGTAGCGCACCTCGGCGCGAGGGTAGGTGATGATCTTCTTGCCCTGACCGTCATACAGCTCCTGAGCCACCTCGAGCGTCTTGCTGGCCGGCCAACCGAAGCGCGAGGCGCAGAGTTTCTGCAGCGAAGGCAAATCGTGCAGCTTGGGTGGCCCTTGTCGCTTATCCTCGACGCGCACAGCAAGCGGGCCCTCAAAGCCCTGAGCTGCATTGACTGCGTCCTGGGCAATCTCGCGCCGGACAATCCGGTCCTGAGGCGCGTGCCGCATCTGGAATTGGCCGCCCGCAATCTTCGCGGTGGCGACAACTTCAAAATAGGCGAGTGGCACGAAGTTGCGGATTTCCAACTCGCGCTTGCAGACAATAGCCAAGGTCGGCGTCTTCACTCGGCCAACCCCGATTACTCTCCGCGCGCCTTGACCGAGGATGACAGTCGCGGTGCGGGTGAGTGACAGGTTGTAGATCTGGTCGGCCTGCCGGCGTGCAACGGCGGCGGCGTAAAGGCGGGCATATTCGGAATTTGGTTTTGCCCGAGCAAATGCGTCGCGGATGGTCTGCGAGTCCTGCGCGGTGAACAGCACCCGCATGACTTGGCCGCGGTAATTGTAATGCTCGAGAATCTCCTGACCGATGAGCTGACCCTCACGATCGCAATCGGTGGCGAGCCAAACCCGCTTGGCGGTGCGCAATGCCTTGCGAATGGCTCTGAGCTTGGCGGCTTTGTTTCCGCCCTCTGCCGGGCGAGTGCCGTAAAGGCCTTCCGGCCGCAGAAGGATCGGTGACCAGCGCTTCCAGGCCGGCACAACATCCTCCGGCTCGAGCAGGTCGAACAAATGGCCCTCGGCTGGGAGGATGTCTCCGTAGCGCGAACCCACGGCGGCGCGGACGTCTTTGGCCTGGCTGGTTTTCTCCGTGATGACGATTTGGTCAGCCATAACGGGCTCGTTTGGAAGAATCGATTTGGCAGCACCAGCATGAGAACATATAGTGAACAATATGGCCTTGCAAGCCGCCTGCGCATCTTGAAGTGGCAACAGGATACGCCAGTGGCCGCATTTGGGCCGAGGTGCGGAAACCCGGTGCGGCATGCTTGGTGACGACATGCGGCCGAATTGAAATCAGCGACCGGCAAAACCGTGAGGGCCAGCACCCCTTATCCGCCGGTCCTCGAGCCGGGTATCGAAGAGATTGGCTGATTGTTTGGCCCCTTGAAAGTGCAAGGGCTCACGGCGGATTGACCGAACTCGGCAACGCCGATCTCCCCGACACGCAGATACGCGCTCTCAGGGGGTTCGATTTAAGCGCCTCGACGTTCGGAAAAACTATGCCCTTTTTCGGCAACATTCTGCCGACCCTCCGCAGCTATAGTGGGATTGAATATCCGCCCGGGCAGCGGCTCAGGTTGCATTTCGCGTTCGCCGCCGAGCGGCCGGGATCCGGACTTCGGGCTGACGCCGCGACAAGTCGCGTCCTTACTCGGGGCCGCCGACAGGGTCGCCGGGCCGCTGGTGGCGGCCGGCGCCGGGGGCGAGCGGTCGGCGCGGTCAACCCGATCAACCGATGCGCGCAGGTGGTCATCAAGCCCAAGGAAGTGGCGAAGTTTCAGAAGAAGTACGTGTCGCTGATCGCGTTGGCGCGTTGTGCGCGGTAGGCTGTTCGCCGCCTAGCCTTTGCGAAGGGCGACGGCTGGTTTTATCCGGGCGGACGCTTCGTCTTGCAGACTTGCTTTTCATGATTCGTTAACCATGCGCGACTAGCGTTCTCAATCAGTTTATCCCGAATGAATTCACGGGCCGCCGCTGCGGCGAGAAAGCGGATTGGCATGCGCGTATTGCTGATTGAGGATGACAGCACGACTGCTCAATCTATCGAGTTGATGCTCAAATCCGAGAGTTTCAACGTCTACACGACGGACCTCGGCGAAGAGGGCGTCGACCTCGGCAAACTCTACGACTACGACATCATCCTGCTGGACTTGAATCTGCCCGACATGTCTGGTTTCGAGGTGTTGCGGAGCCTGCGCGTCTCCAAGGTGAAGACGCCGATCCTGATCCTCTCCGGCCTCGCCGGCATCGAGGACAAGGTCAAGGGTCTCGGCTTCGGCGCCGATGACTACATGACCAAGCCATTCCACAAGGACGAGCTGGTGGCACGCATCCACGCCGTCGTCCGCCGCTCCAAGGGCCATGCGCAGTCGGTCGTCCAGACCGGCGATCTCATCGTTAGCCTTGACCAGAAGACCGTCGAAGTCAGCGGCGCCCGCGTCCACCTGACCGGCAAGGAGTACCAGATGCTGGAATTCCTGAGTCTGCGCAAGGGCGCAACGATCAGCAAGGAAATGTTCCTCACCCAGCTCTACGGTGGCATGGACGAGCCGGAGATCAAGATCATCGACGTCTTCATTTGCAAGCTGCGCAAGAAGCTCGCCAGCGCGTCGAATGGCAAGGACTACATTGAAACCGTGTGGGGCCGGGGCTACGTGTTGCGCGAGCCGTTGGACGATGAGGCAAGAATTTCTGCCTGATGTCTCGCATTAAGCCCGATTCAGCAGCTCGATGACAGTACTCTGAAACTTTGCAGGCGGCAGGGCAATCCGAGCGCTCAAGGTGTCGTGGTCGCTGCCAGCGTGGCGCATCGCGGGTACGGTCCAGGGATGGGCGCCGTCGCCCAGCAGCACTCGTGGCGAGTCGAGCAGCGACTGCATGTCGTCATGTGTTGCCAGTCAATCGGAGTATGGCGTCGATGATGGCGCCGGTCGAGCTTGCGATTACTCGCGAGACGATGCTGAGATCGACTCCCAATTGCACACCCAGCATCGGCAGGATGAAGAGGAGACCAATGAGGATTAGCATCCCGTAGGGCTCTATTTGCCTTTCCCGCGTAAGCCGCTGCGCGGCGCGGTGAATGGAATGACCTGGCCGCCGTGCTCGATTGGCTCGGGAGCGCAGATTGTTCCTGTCATCAAATCAATCCATATGATCCGGGGAGGCGTGCGGAGCAGCACCAGCTCAGCCTCTTTGCTTTGCTCATCAGCGCGGTCCAGGAATTTATGAACCATCTTCCCCCTCATCGTCATCGTCGCAGACAACCGCGGCCTGGCGAGCGGCCCGCAATTCGTCAATGCTGTGAACATCGGCGTCATTGAACACGTCGCCGACCGGCATATAGACCCGTGTGCCTGGAGGCGCCTCACGTAGGCGCCGCAAAAACTTTGCGAGGAACCGATCCCTTTGCTGCTTCTTGGTCTCGTAGGTCATGGTGATTTCTCCGGTTATTTGCGGCGCCATCAGGCAACCGCCACGTCGATGCGAGCCACCGTTGCCCGAAGCAAGCCGGTTGGCATTAGGCCAATTCGCGGAGGCCTAATTCTTGACGATGGGCCGAACCTAGAGCGGTGGGTGGAATAGCGCAAGAGCCGACGGACCGCCGTGGGCGGCCGACCCGTTCACAAAAATATATTGTCCGGATGATTTTCAACCCGGGCCTCGCGGTGCGGCGGAGTCAGACAAAAATTTCAAAGCGCATTGTCGAGTTGCTTGGCATGGTCTCCCGCCTGTAGAGCCCGACGTTGCCGTCGCGCTCCACAAGCCGACGATCATGCGGCCTTTCTTTTGCTGAGCCGAACCTCTTCGACTTCCGCTATTGCCAGCAAACGAGCTTGCTCGGCGTTGACCAGCGCAGTGATAGCTTTGTGCCACCGCTTTTGCGCTGCCGGAAATTTAGGTGTTGTCTCAGCGTTGAGCATCGCATTATGCGCGCGAACGAAATTGTGAGTTGCTCGCCACAGGCGATAGCCCGCTCGGTTGTGCGCCGCGATCTCCGGTGGAGTCTTCGGGCTGACGTATCCTCTCGATATTGTCTTCGTCTTCATGTGCTTCGCTTTCTTTGGAAGGGCGGTATTGCCCGACCTTGACATAGGCAGCGCGGGCCGTCCGGCAAAGCGTTGCTGGAAACTGTTTTGTTCCAGAGGTTGAGGATTAACGTTAAAATCGGCCCGAATTTCTCGGGGCCCGCCGCTCCGCAATTGCGTGATCCAGGTGGCGTATGCTTCCACCCGTTTCCGCATGCTGTCGCTATCGACAAGCTCGTCTGCCACGGTTGCTTTCTTCATCTGTGAAAGGCCGGTGGGCAGGCGTGAGCCAAATTAACTAATTTTTCATGAATTGCGGTTGCAAATATCGGGTTGCCAATTCCACCGACAAATACTCCACCCCGCCTCATCAGGCGGACGCCGCCGCCTACGCAATCCCGGTCGGGCGTCAGCGCGACCCGGAATGACAGCTGTTGCTAATACCCCGCCGCCAGGGCGCCGCGGGTGCGGGTGTCGGCGGCGCCGACATAGCCGTTGGGCGTGACTTCGATCGAATTCGCCGATGTGTGCGGCTGCGTCGCCACGATTCGGTGGCTGCGGCGTTCAAGCGCATCGAGCAGATCGGGCGAGAAATCCGGCTCGGCGAATACTTCCTCCGGCTGCCACTGGTGATGCAGGCGCGGCGCGCTGACCGCCTCGGCAATCGGCATATGGAAGTCGATCGCGTTCACGATCACCTGCAGCACCGCGCTGATGATGCGGCTGCCGCCGGGCGAGCCGGTGATCAGGTACGGCTTGCCGTCCTTGAGCACGATGGTCGGCGCCATCGACGACAGCGGGCGCTTGCCCGGCCCCGGCAGATTGGCGTTGAAGCCGACCAGGCCGTACGCATTCGCCGTGCCGGGCTTGGCCGTGAAATCGTCGAGCTCGTTGTTGAGCAGCACGCCGGTGCCGTCGGCGACCAGGCCGAGGCCGTAGGAGAAATTCAGCGTGGTGGTGTTCGACACGGCGTTGCCGTCGCGGTCGATCACCGAGACATGCGTGGTGTTCTGGCCCTCGAAATCGGCCGGCTTGCCGGGGCGGATGTCGGCCGACGGCGTCGCGCGTTCGCCGATGCTGGCGCGCAGCGCGGCGGCGTATTTTTTCGACGTCAGGCCGGCGATCGGCATTGTCACCGCGTCGGGATCGCCCATAAACACGGCGCGGTCGGCATAAGCGCGCTTCATGGCCTCGATCAGCAAATGCAGCGACGGTGCGCCGCGGCCGAGCTTGGCCAGATCGTAGCCTTCCAGGATATTGAGCATCTCGATCAGATGCACGCCGCCGGAGGAGGGCGGCGGCATGGAGACGATTGAATAGCCGCGATAGCTGCCGCGCACGACCGCGCGCTCCACCGCATGATAATTGGCGAGATCGTCCTTGGTTATGATGCCGCCGGCCTTTTGTACGGCGGCGGCGATCTGGCTGGCGGTGCGGCCTTGGTAGAAGGCGCGCGGCCCTTGCGTGGCGATCGACTGCAGCGTGTCGGCGAGATCGAACTGGATCAGCCGGTCGCCGGCCTGCAATGGCTGGCCGCCGTTCTTGAGATAAATTCCCGCCGCCGACGGCCAGCGCGCGAGACGCTTAGCTGCTCCGGGCAGCGAATCGGCGGTGTCGTCTTCCACCAGGAAGCCTTGTTGCGCCAGGCGAATCGCCGGCGCGATCAGCTCGGCGAGCGGGAGCTTGCCGGAACCGTATTTCTGGTGCGCCAGCGCGAGGCCCGCCACGGTGCCGGGCACGCCGATCGAGAGCGCGCTATCGCGCGACTTCGCCGGATCGGGTTCGCCGTGCGCGTCGAGGAACATGTCCTTGGTTGCCGCCGCCGGCGCGATCTCGCGATAGTCGATGGTCGTGTCGCGATTATCTTTGGCGAGATGGATCACCATGAAGCCGCCGCCGCCGATATTGCCGGCGCGCGGATAGGTGACCGCGAGCGCAAAGCCGACCGCCACGGCTGCATCGACCGCGTTGCCGCCGCGATCGAGGATCTCGATGCCGATGCGGGCGGCGCGGCTCTCCTGCGCCACCACCATGCCGTTGTGGGCGTGGATTGCAGTCGCTTGCGGAATCGCCGGCGCACGCGAAACCGGCGCAACTTGCGCCAGCGCCGCGGCGCTGAGCAAAAGCGCGACGAACAGGAAAAGAAGATGAGGGATGAACCGGCGCATGCTTCCTTATGTCACCTTTCCCCGTAAGCGGGGAGAGGGAAGCAGCTTACCTCGCCTGCCCGTGATAAACCGCATTCGGCCGCATGTCGGTGGCGCTGGCCACCCGGTTCGACATGTTGAAGAAGCCGACCACCGCCGAAATGTCCCAGATGTCGCGGTCGGCGAAGCCGGCGCGGCGCAGCCGTTCGCGGTCGGCTTCCTCTACGCTCCAAGGCGAGGCGGTGAGCTTGACCGCGAAGTCGAGCATGGCGCGCTGGCGCTTGCTCAAGCGCGCCGCGCGATAGTTCATCACCAAGTGCTCGCCGAGCAGCGGATTGCCGGAATATTGCCGCACGGCGGCGCCGTGGGCGGTGAGGCAGTAGTAGCAGCGGTTCTGCGACGACACCGCCACCGCGATCATCTCGCGCTCGAGTTTGCTGAGGCCGGAGGCGCCCAGCATCAGGTCGTTGTACATGGCGACAAAGGTTTCCAGCTTCGCCATGTCGAATGCGTAAGCGAGCAGCACGTTCGGCACGAAGCCGAGTTTGTCCTGACATTTCTTGAAATAGGCGGCCATCGCGGGCGAGAGTTTTGCCGGCGCCAAATTGAGCGCGATCACCGGCGCGTCGTCGGCCACTGCCGGCGCGGGCTTGAGCGGGAACGGCTTTGTCGCAGCCGGCTTGCTGGCGGGCTTCACCGTCGCCGTAAAGGCGGCAGGTTTGGACGGCAGCGATTTCGCGGGCGCGGCCTTGCCGCCCTTGATGGCGTGCAGCACCGGCTGGTCCTTGGCCTGCTTCGCAATGCCCGCCTTGACAGCGGTTTTGACTGACTTGTTGGCCTTGGCCATTTCCCTCGCCCCTGACTGTCCTCGCCCGGCGCCAAGACTACAACGTTATCCGGCCCCGCGATACGACCGCACCGCCCCGCTTTCGCCTTTTATTTCAGCATCTTAAGGGGTGGCGGCAACGGTGCTGCGCAGCTCCGTCACGGCCGCGTCAGCAATTGGTGTGTTACTCTCGACGGCCCGCCGCGGAAGGTGAAAACTCCGATCCCGGCGCGACTGATTCCCGTGAAATGGGCGAGGTTCCAGTGCCAGGTAACTTGGCCGTTGAGCTTCCCGCCAGCGAGGAAGAAGTCGCCGCCCGCGCTTGTCTAGAGCAGGCCGGCGCAGCGCTTGGCCGTAGCCGCAACGACATCCCGGCCAGCTTCGTCGCGCAGCTCTATGCTCGCGCGGTGCCGGAGGACGTGGTGCGTTACGGCGCCGCCGATCTCGCCGATCTCGCCGGGCGGGCTTACGATTTCGTCGCTGAGCGGCCGCCGGGCGCGCCGAAAATCCGCTGCGAGACGGTGACGCTCGCGGCCTCGGGCGAGCGCAAGGCGGTTTCGGTGATCGAAATCGTCAACGACGACATGCCGTTTCTGGTCGACTCGGTGATGGGCGAATTGGCCGATCGCCGGCTCGAGGTGCGGCTGGTCGCGCATCCGGTGTTCGGCGTGCGGCGCGACGGTGCCAAGCTGGTCGCGCTCGGCGCACCCGATGCGGCCGCCAGCGCGCGCGAAAGCTTCATCCACATTCATCTCGAGCCGATCGAGGACGAAGGCACGCGCGCCGAAGTCGTGCGCGCGCTCGACGGCGTGCTCAGCGATGTGCAGCGGGCGGTGCAGGACTGGCGCGCCATGCGCGCGCGCGTCAATGGCATCGTCGCCGAACTGAAAACCAATCCGCCGCCGCTGCCGGTGGACGAGATCGCGGAAGCGATCCAGTTCCTGCAATGGCTGCTGGCCGACAATTTCACCTTCCTTGGCGTGCGCGACTACACCTTCGACGGCCACGCGCTCAAACCCGATTTTGACAGCGCGCTCGGCATCATGCGCTCGCGCGATTTGCGCGTGCTCAAGCGCGGCGACGAGCTGCTGGAGTTCACGCCCGAGATCATGGCGTTCCTGAAGGAGCCGCGGCCGCTGATCATCGCCAAGGCCAATATCCACGCCCATGTGCACCGGCGCGTCTATCTCGACTATATCGGCGTCAAGCGTTTCGACGCGTCCGGCAATCTGATCGGCGAACACCGCATCATCGGGCTGTTCACCTCCACCGCCTATACCCGTGCCGCCCACAGCATTCCCTATCTGCGCCGCAAGATCGCGGGCGTCGAGCAGCGCGCCGGCTTCGATCCCAACAGCCATTCCGGCAAGGCGCTGGCGAATGTGCTCGAGCACTATCCGCGCGATGAATTGTTCCAGGTCGACGAAGACACGCTCTATCGATTCGCGCTTGCAATATTGCAGCTCGACGAACGGCCGCGCGTGCGCGTGCTGGCGCGCCACGACCGTTTCGATCGTTTCGTGTCGGTGCTGGTGTTTGTTCCGCGCGAACGCTACGACAGCCACATCCGCGCAAAGATCGGAGACTACCTTAGCCGCGCCTTCATCGGGCGGGTCTCGGCGTTCTATCCGTTTTTTCCGGAAGGCCCGCTGGTGCGCGTGCACTTCATCATCGGCCGCTCCGGCGGTGCCACGCCTGAGGTGGACCGCGCAACGCTCGAAAACGAAATCGCTGCGATCGTGCGCAGCTGGAGCGATGGGCTGAGCGCGGCGCTCGCACTGGTCAACGCGCCGGGCAAGGCGCGCGAGCTGTGCAACCGCTATCGCGATGCGTTTTCCGTCGGCTTCCACGAGGCCTATTCGCCGGCGATCGCGGCTGGCGACGTGCGCGTGATCGAAGGCCTCAGCGAGCAATGTCCGCTCGGCGTCGATTTCCATCACCGGCTGGAGGAGGAGCAGCGCGCGGGCGGCTTGAAAGTGTGGAGCTTCGCGCGCCCGCTGCCGCTGTCCGAGCGCGTGCCGGTGCTGGAAAACATGGGCTTCCGGGTGGTGGACGAGCGCACCTATCACATCGAGCCGCAAGGCGGCGCGGGCGTCTGGTTCCACGACATGCTGCTGGAGCGCAGCGACGGCGGCATGATCGATCTCGCTCAAGCCAAGGCGCGGCTCGAGGCCGCCTTCCTGATGGTGATGCGCGGCGTCGCCGAGAGCGACGGCTATAACGCGCTCACGCTCGCCGGCGGAATGGCGTGGCGCGACGTGGCGCTGATCCGCACGCTGTCGCGCTTCCTGCGTCAGATCCGCGTGCCCTATTCGCAGGATTACATGTGGGCGACGCTGGTGAAGCATGCCGCCATCGCCGGCGACGCGGTCGAGTTGTTCCACGCCCGCTTCGATCCGCGCGCCGAAGCCGCCAAGGACCGCGCCGATAAGCAGAGCGCGATTGCCGCGCGCATCGAAGAAGAATTGGGGAAAGTCGATAGCCTGGACGAAGACCGCATCCTGCGCCATTTCGTCAACGCGGTGCAGTCGGCGATCCGCACCAATTTCTACCAGATCGACAAGGACGGCCAGTCCAAGCCGCTGATCGCGGTCAAGTTCGAAAGCGGCAAGCTCACCGAGCTGCCGCTGCCGCGCCCGCTCTACGAAATTTTCGTCTACTCGCCGCGTGTCGAAGGCGTGCACATGCGTTTCGGCAAGGTGGCGCGCGGCGGCATCCGTTGGTCCGACCGGCCGCAGGATTTTCGCACCGAGATTCTCGGCCTGGTGAAAGCGCAGCAGGTGAAGAACGCGGTGATCGTGCCGGTCGGCGCCAAGGGCGGCTTCGTGCCCAAGCTGATGCCGAAAGGCGCCGCGCGCGAGGTGGTGCAGGCGGAAGGCGTCGCGACCTACAAGCTGCTCATCTCCACGCTGCTCGACATCACCGACAATTTCGCGCCCGACGGCGCGATCATCGCACCCGACGGCGTGGTGCGGCACGAGGGCGACGATCCTTATCTGGTGGTCGCCGCCGACAAGGGTACTGCGACGTTCTCCGACATCGCCAACGCCATTTCCATCGCGCACGACTACTGGCTGGGTGACGCCTTCGCCTCCGGCGGCTCGGCCGGCTATGACCACAAGGCCATGGGCATCACCGCGCGCGGCGCCTGGGAGGCGGTGAAGCGGCATTTCCGCGAGATCGACGTCGATACGGCCGCAACGCCATTCAGCGTGGTCGGCGTCGGCGACATGTCGGGCGATGTGTTCGGCAATGGCATGCTGCGCGAGAACACCATCAAGCTGATCGCGGCGTTCGACCATCGCGACATCTTCATCGATCCCGATCCCGATCCGACCGCGAGCTTCGCCGAGCGCAAGCGGCTGTTCGCGTTGCCGCGCTCGAGTTGGCAGGACTACGACAAGAAACTGATTTCCCAAGGCGGCGGCGTCTATCCGCGCGCATCGAAGGAAATCCGGCTGAGCGGGGAGGCGCAAAAGCTGTTCGGGTTAAGCGAAAGCGTGACGCCGCAGGACGTGATGAAGGCGATCCTCAAGGCGCCGGTCGATCTGCTGTTCTTCGGCGGCATCGGCACCTACGTGCGGGCGGCGAGCGAAAGCGATGAAGCGGCCGGCGACCGTGCCAACGATGCCATCCGTGTCAGTGGTGCCGATCTCAATTGCAAGGTGATCGGCGAGGGCGCCAATCTCGGCATGACCCAGCGCGGCCGCATCGAGGCCGGCTTGCGCGGTATCCGGCTCAACACCGACGCCATCGACAACTCCGCCGGCGTCAACACCTCCGACGTCGAGGTCAATATCAAGATTGCGCTGAGCGCTCCAGTGCGCTCCGGCGCGCTGACCATTGCGGCGCGCAACGCGCTGCTCGCCGAGATGACCGACGAGGTCGCGCGCCTGGTGTTGCGCAACAACTACCAGCAGACGTTGGCGCTGTCGCTGGCGCAGCGGCGCGCCTTGGAGGATCTCGGCTTCCAGCAGCGGCTGATGCAAATCCTGGAAATGCGCGGCCAGCTCGACCGCACGGTGGAATTCCTGCCCGACGAGATGGCGATCGCCGACCGCCGCAAGCGCAACCTGGCGCTGACGCGGCCGGAGCTCGCCGTGCTGCTGGCCTACGCCAAGCTCTCGCTTTACAACGAACTGCTCGATAGCACGGTGCCGGACGATCCCTATCTCGGGCGCGAACTCAACCGCTATTTTCCGAAGGAAATGTCGGAGCGCTATCCGGACGCGCTGCACGCGCATCGGCTGCGGCGCGAGATCATCGCCACCCAGCTCACCAATTCCATGATCAATCGCGGCGGCGCCACGCTGGTCGTGCGCATCGCGGACCAAACCGGCGCCGCGCCCGCGGCCATCGCCCGCGCCTTCGCGGCCGTGCGCAACAGTTACGATCTGGTTGGACTCAACAGCGAGATCGACGGCCTCGACAACAGGGTCTCCGGCAAGACCCAGCTCGATCTTTATGCCGCGGTACAAGATTTGTTGCTCGACCGGCTGGTGTGGTTCCTGCGCAATGTCGATCTCAAGCAGGGGCTCGAGACCATCGTCGCGCATTATCGCGACGGCATCGCGCAGGTGGCGGCGGCGCTCGACGCTGCGCTGTCGAAGGCAGCAGCGGCCGCGCGCGCCGCGCGGGTGGCGGAGCTTGCCAAGGCGGGGGTGCCCGAGGCACTCGCGCACCGCATCGCCAGCCTGCCGGCGCTGAAGGCCGCGCCCGACATCGTGCTGGTGGCGGATCGCGCCAAGCAGCCGGTCGGCGAGGTGACCGCGACTTATTTCGCCACCGAGGCCTTCTTCCAGCTCGACCGCGTCGCCCATGCGGTGCCGAGCATCGTGGTGTCGGATTATTTCGATCGGCTGGCGCTCGACCGCGCGCTCGATTCGATTGGCGAAGCGGAACGCCGGCTTACCGCCGCCATGGTCGGCAACGGCGTCGCCGGTGCCGGCGCGGTGGCGGAATGGGTCAAGCCGCGGCAGGCCGAGGTCGAGCGGATTCGTTCCGCGATTCACGAGATCGCCGGCTCCGGGCTGACGCTGTCGAAGCTGTCGGTGGCGGCGAGCTTGCTGGGGGATTTGGCGAGGCGGTGACTCTTATCCCTCCCCGCAAGCGGGGAATAAGAAGCCTCAATGCCTGAAATGCCGCACGCCGGTGAACACCATCGCGACATTATGCGCGTCGGCGGCCTTGATCACCTCGTCGTCGCGCACCGAGCCGCCAGGCTGGATCACCGCAGTGGCGCCGGCCTCAATCGCGACCAGTAGGCCATCGGCGAACGGGAAGAACGCGTCGGAGGCAACCACCGAGCCCTTGGTCAAAGGCGCTGGCAACTTTGCTTCTTTCGCCGCGTCTTCTGCCTTGCGGGCGGCGATGCGGGCGGAATCGACCCGGCTCATCTGCCCCGCGCCGATGCCGACAGTGGCGAGGCCCTTGGCATAGACGATGGTGTTGGACTTCACGTGCTTGACGATGCGGAAGGCGAAACGCAGGTCGCGCAACTCGGCCTCGGTCGGCGCACGCTTGCTGACGACTTTAAGCTCCATCTCGTCCACCACCGCATTGTCGCGCGACTGCACCAGCAGGCCGCCGGCCACCGATTTCACCGTCAATCCGACGCTACGCGGATCGGGCAATCCGCCGGCCAGCAGCAGACGTAGGTTCTTCTTGGCGGCGACGATCTTGATCGCCTCGTCGGTGGCGTCCGGCGCGATGATGACCTCGGTGAAGATCTCGGTGATCGCGCGCGCGGCATCGGCGTCGAGCTTGCGGTTGAGCGCGACGATGCCGCCGAAGGCCGAAGTTGCATCGCAAGCCAATGCTTTTCGGTAGGCGTCGAGCAGGCTGTCGCCTTCCGCCACGCCGCAAGGATTGGCGTGCTTGACGATCACGCAAGCGGCGGTGCGGCGCGGATCGAACTCGGCCACGCATTCATAGGCCGCGTCGGTGTCGTTGATGTTGTTGTAGGACAGCTGCTTGCCTTGCAGCTGGCGCGCCGACGCCACGCCAAATCGCTCGTTGGGCGAGCGATAGAATGCCGCGCTCTGGTGCGGGTTCTCGCCATAGCGCAAGGCCTCGGCCAGCCGGCCGCCGAAGGCGCGGTAGTCCGGCGCGTTGTCATGCAGCGTCTCGGCGAACCAGTTGGAGATCGCCGCGTCATAGGCGGCGGTGCGCGCGTAGGCCTTCGCCGCCAGCTGCTGCCGCAGTTTGAGCGTGGTCATGCCGCTGTGCTGCGCCAGTTCGGCCAGCACCTTGTCGTAGTCGTCGGGCTCGACCACCACGGTGACGTCGGCGTGGTTCTTGGCGGCGGCGCGAATCATCGCCGGCCCGCCGATGTCGATGTTCTCGATGCAGTCGTCGAACGCGGCGCCTTTGGCGGCGGTCGCTTCGAACGGATAGAGATTGACCACCAGCAGATCGATCGGTTTGATGCCGTGCTTCTCCATCGACGCGGCGTGGTCCTTGTTGCCGCGGATCGCCAGCAGGCCGCCATGCACTTTCGGATGCAGCGTTTTGACGCGGCCATCCATCATTTCGGGAAAACCGGTGAGCTCGGCGACGTCGATCACCGTGAGGCCGGCGTCTTTGAGCGCCTTGGCGGTGCCGCCGGTGGAGACCAGCTCGACATCGTAGTCGGCGAGCGCGTTAGCGAAATCCACCAGGCCGGTCTTGTCGGATACCGACAGCAGGGCGCGGGTGATGCGTCGCGGATGGCTGGTCATGGCTTACGAGCTAGCACATGAAGCGGGCGAAAGTGTATGCGTCCCTGGTCAGGTTGCCGGGTGCATCCACAAGCATCAGAGAGGCCGCACGCGCCGTTACAAGGGTCAGCCCCTAAAGCGGTAATTCCGGCTCGTCCGCCCGGGCGGGGCGGGTGCCCGGCGCGACCGGCGGGGTGTGGCAGAAGCTCCAGCGCACCTTGGCGTGCTCGCGCGCATGGCCGTAGATCACGATCTGCACGGCGCGGCGCGGGCCGTCGTTGCCGGCAAGAAACACGCTTTCTTCGATCTCCACCGCGTCGCCATAGGTCGCGAATGTCCACACCTCGCGGTCCGGCATCAGCAGAATCACGCCGCGGCCGTCCGACAGCCGGCTGGCCTTGATTGCCGGATGCAGGTGAAAGCGAATGGCGAATTCGTCGCCAGCGCGCGCGGAGAAGGCGCGGCCCGCGGGCGGCGTGAAGCTGTCCTCGCCGTCGAGCGCAGCCCCGTCGGTGCCAAGCCGGATGGCGCGGCTATGGATCACGCCGAAATCGTTGGCGTAGCCGTCATGCGACGTGCGCAACATCGCGCCGTCGGGCGTGTCCTCGCGCTCGACCTGCACGTTGCGCGGGCCGGTGACGATCGGCATGCCGGAGAGCAGCCGGCGGAACGGACCGGATTCGAGGAAGCGGCACGAGGATGTGTTGTTGAAGGTGACGGTCGAATGCGCGGCGGTCGCGCGCGCCACCTGCCGCCAGGTCTCTTTGTTGACCGCCGGCAAGCCGCAATTGATCACCAGCCGGTGCTGCTTCCACGACAATTCGAACGACAGGCAGCCGGCATGCGCCTCCTGGCTCAAGGCCACCGGCGGCGGGCGGCCGGTATCCATCAGCAGCGCGGTTTGGCCTGCGTCGATGCGCTGATAGCCGGAATGCGGCGCATTCGACACCGGCGTGCCGCGGGCGTCGTCATAGGCGAGCACGGTGGCGAGCAGATCGACCGGCGTCGGCCCCATGCCGTTGAATTGCGCGAAATTGCC
>Ga0208587_1000876_pt1 | contig 16404 bp, 13 predicted proteins | sample NGESurdeep092012_7_FD_184472 | JGI IMG/M metagenome (GOLD analysis project Ga0208587, IMG submission 184472) | Arctic peat soil microbial communities from Barrow, Alaska - NGEE Surface sample 210 deep-092012 (SPAdes) | ecosystem: Environmental > Terrestrial > Soil > Wetlands > Peat ...
GCTCGACGGAATGCACGTCGGGATCCTTGCCGCCGAGGGCGTCGAGGACCTGGAGTTCTGGGTCACCGTGATGCGGCTTCGCGAGGAGGGCGCGCGGGTGACCAGCATCGGCCTGGCCCCGGGCACGGTTCGCGGGAAGAACGGGCTGGCCGTCGGCGTGGACGCGGCCGTCGGTGACGTTGACGCCGCCTCGCTGGACGGGCTGGTCCTTCCCGGCGGCTGGATGCCGGACAAGCTTCGCCGCTACCCGGCGATCCTCGACCTGGTCAGGACCGTCCACGCGGCCGGCCGCCCCATCGGCATCATCTGCCACGGCGGCCTGATCGCGATCTCCGCCGGCATCGTGACCGGCGGCCGCGCGACGGGCTCGCTCGGGATCCGTGACGATCTCGTGAACGCCGGGGCGACCTGGGCAGACGAGCCCGCGTTCCGCGACGGGACTCTGGTCTGGGGCCGGGTCGTCGACGATATCCCCGCATTCTGCCGGGAGCTCGTCGGTGCGCTGGCGTCCACCCACCGCGTGTAGTCGAATCTCAATCCAGCCGTAATTGGCTTCGCGCCTCGGACCCGGCATGATGGGTCCTCCCGCCACGCCCCAGAGGAGCCGATGAGCCGTCGCGATCGCAGCCGCCCCCCGAGTCGCCGCCCCGAGGTGGGCTGGGACCCCCCAGTTCGCGCCGGCGGCTCGGCTCGTGGCAGGCGCGACGGACCGGTCGTCGCGTCACCGCCGGACTGGCGCCTCTTCGCGGCGCTGCTGCCGCTCCGATTCTTCGTCGGGGCCACGTTCCTCTACGCCGGCATCGACAAGCTCATCGATCCGCGCTTCCTGACCGCCTTCGGCCCGGGATCCATTGGGGATCAGCTGACCGCCTTCACCCGCGCGAGCCCGCTGGCGGGCCTCGTCTCGGTCTTCGCCCTGCCCTTCCCGGTCCTCATCGGTGTCCTGATGGCGCTCGTGGAGATCGCGATCGGCCTCGGGGCGCTGACCGGGCTGCTCTACCGCGTGAGCGCGGCCGCCGGGGCGGCGGTCTCCCTCCTCTTCTTCCTGACTGCCTCGTGGACCGTCCATCCCTATTACTACGGGCCCGACCTTCCGTATGCGGCCGGCTGGCTGACGCTGGCACTGGCCGGCCACGGCGGGCTGGCGGTCCTCCGCGTTCCATTCCCGGCGGTGCTCGCCCCGTACGGAGATCCTGCCGAGGCGTCCCCGGAGCGCCGGGCGCTCCTCAAGGGTGGCTTGCTCGCCGCCGCAGCCGTTGCTGTCGCGGGCGTTGCGGGTGTGGGCGGCGGGCTGCTCCGTGGTCGCGACCACGTCGCGGCGATTCCAGCGGCGGTTCCAGGGGCATCGCCGCCCCCCGGGCTCGGCAGCCCGGGCGCGAGCGCGGCCGCGCCGACGGCGGCCGCGAGTTCCGGCCTGTCCGCAGCCCCGGTCGCCGGGCAGATCGCGACGCTGACAAGCCTCAAGCCGCGGACCGCGCTGCCCTTTACCGACCCCACGAGCGGCGATCCGGCCATGCTCATCCGACTCGCCGACGGCAGCGTCGTGGCGTTCGATGCGATCTGCACGCACCAGGGGTGCACGGTCGAGTACGACCAACCGTCGGGCCTCCTCGCCTGCCCCTGCCACGGCGCGGTCTTCGATCCGACGCACAACGCAGATGTCCTGCAGGGTCCCGCGCGCGTCGCGCTGGCGGCTCTTCCGATCGTGGTCGACAAGGCGACCGGCGCGATCACGCTCCGCGGCTGACCCCGCGGGGCCAATCGACCGGCGCCTTACCGCAGCCGCTCGCCCGCCTCGATCGCGATTGCCAGGCGCGCCTCCTGCGGCGCCAGCGGGCACGCCCAGCGCGGGTCGAAGGCGCAGGACGGCTGGAACGCGAAGTTGAAGTCGAGGATCAGCTCGTCGTCGGCCGTCACCCCGAGGTCCGCGCCCTTCGCCGTGTCGAGCAGGTACCGCCCGGCGGCGTACGTGGCACCGCCGTTCGTCGCGTCCCCGAACGGCAGGAAGATGCCACCGGCGTACTCGAGCAGCCGCAGGACCGGCAGGCGAACCGAGCCGCCCGGAAGGGCCAGCGTCACGTGCCCGGCCAGCTCGAGCGGCGGCGGCCCGCCCGTGCTCGTCGGGATGAACGCGATCGCCGGCCGGGTTCCCGTCTCGGGCAGGGCTTCCTCCGGCTCAGGGCGAGCCGTCCGGCGCCACGCATCCGCGTACGACCAGTGGAGCGCGCGGAATCCGCCGCGCTTGCCGATCGGCACAGGCGACGCGGGGTGGCCCCGGTAGAGGGCCTCGCGCTCGGCCCGCCAGGTCGCGTGCGCGGCGGCCGGACTGGTCGCGGACGCCCGCCGAACCTCCGCGTAGAGCTCGGCGATTCGGCGTCGCCAGTCCGCGAGCGCCAGCAGTTCGGGATGCGACGTCACGGTTGCCTCCCCATCGCCGTGTCCGGCCGCACCGGGGAGCACCTAGCTCGCCAGCGTCATCGCCCGGTCCGGCCGGAGCAGGAACGGCGGCAGGAAGGCGGCGAGGTTGGAGAACGGCAGGACGTCCGGGTGCAGGGTGATCCCGAGCGCCTCGCCCATGAACCGGCGGCGCGCCAGGATGCGGCGCCACGCGTCCGGGTAGCGGTCGGCGAAGGCCGCGCGGAGTGACGCGTCCGCGAGCGCCACGCCGTCCTCGATGTTGGTGGTGAAGTGGTCGGTCCCGGTCGCCGGGATGATGTCCACCTGGAGGGCCATTCCGGAGCGGAGCTCGATCGTGGAGCCCGGGGCCACGGGGGAGTTCACCCACTCGTCGAGGTGGATCTGGTGGCCCGGGTTGAGGAAGATCCCGAAGAATGGGTCGCCGAGCCGGCGGTCGATGATCTCCTGGAGCGCCCCGCCCGCCTGGCCGACGTGGAGCGCCCCGTACCACTCCGCGACTGCCTCGAAGTAGGGTGCCACCAGCCGCTCGACGTAGTCGGCGATGCCGGCCGGGAGCTCGGCCGCGTCCTCGACGACGAAGCCGGCCCGGCAGGTGAGCGCGCCCCAGACGCCGAACGCCGTCGTGAAGCGGTCGCCGCGCTCGATCCGTCGATCGCCCGGGCTCGGCAGGCCGAACGCCGCCCGGGGACCCGCCGTGAGCATCACGTGGCAGGAGAGCGGCGTGCCGTTCCACTCGAGCAGGCGGACTGCCTCGCGCTCGCGCATGCCTGGCCGCAGGCCCCACAACAATCGCCGCACGCCGTCCGAGGTGTGGCAGGAGGCGTGCTCGAACACCGCGAGCTGCTCGACCTCGTTGATCACCCGCAGGCCGTCCGCCGCATCGATGAGCAGCTGGGTCGCGTTCTCCACGCGGCCGGTCGCGCCGGCGAGGCGGCGCAGCTCGTCCACGAGGTAGGCCGGAGCGTCGCTCATCTCCGGGTGGGCGTACATCTTCCAGCCGATCACCCCCACCCGGGTGCCGGGCCTGATCCCCTCGTTGCCCAGGATCTCCGCGAGCGACCGCGAGCGATCGCGCGGCTGGCCGGGCAGGCTCAGGTCCTGGAAGAGGGCCCGTCGCATCGGCAGCGGTGCCGCACCGGCCAGGTCGTGGCACTCGTTCCCGACCAGGATCGCCGGGTCGCCGGCCGGTCCGAGGACCAGGACGGCCTCCTCGAAGCGCGGGTCGAACCCGGTCAGGAAGGCGAGGTTGGCGCTGTGCTCGCGGTCGGCGTACACGACGACCCGGTCGTAGCCGCGCTCGGCAGCGCGCTCCCGGAGCCGCGCCACGCGCGCTGCATAGAGCGACGCCGGGATCTCCGGCCGCTCCTCGTCGGCCCCGAAGTCCGGCAGGTCGACTGCCGCCAGCCGCGCGTTGGCCATCCCGGACGCTCCTCTCGTCTCAGTTGCCCGCGGTCAGTTGACCGCGGGCCGCCAGGGCGTGACCTGGGTGGCCCCGCGCTCGATGACGACGAACTGGTCCGCGGTCACCTTCATCCACGGCCCGGTCTCGCCATCCGGCCACTGGACGCGGACCTGGGCCTCGCCGGCCGGGCCAAGCCCGAAGTGGGTCCAGCCGAGCTGGCCGGAGATATGGCCGCCGCCGACGGTGAGCTCACGCCGCAGCGTCGTGTCGCCGACCTTCACCTCGAGCCACGCGCCGATGGCGTCACGATTGGGGGCGGGTTGGCTTGCCTTGACGGCCAGCCAATGGCCCATCGATGCCGGGTTCGCGGCGTCGCCCGAGCCCACGTTCCGCCAGAGCTTCACTTTGGCGCCGAGGTTCACCTCGACGAGGTCGAGCATGCCGTCCAGGTTGAAGTCGGCGAGAGCGGCGCCGCGGCCGCGGTCGAAGGTCACGATGCCGGCGGCATCGGCGCCCTGGACGAAGGTGCCGCCGGGCTGCCCAAGCAGCAGCTCGCTCGGGTCTTTCTGCGCCTGGTCGGGCACCGCGCTGACGTTGCCCTTGGAGATGAACAGGTCAACGAATCCGTCGTTGTTCACGTCCTGGAACTCGGGATGCCAGGCCGTCGAGGGCAGCACGTCGCCGCCGGTGAACGGACGGGCCGCATTCACGCCTCGCTTGAGCGCGATGTCGCGGTAGGTCGGCTGGGCCGGCCCCGCGGTCAGCGTCTGGAGCCTGTTGTCGCCCTGGCTCGTCAGGAACACGTCGGGATAGCCGTCGCCGGTCACGTCGTAGCTGGCGATGCCCATGCCCCAGATCTGCAGCTGGACCCATCCCTCCGCTTCCGCGTACAGGCGCGGGGCCTCGCCGGCGGCCATGTGCCACAGCTGGTCCCCGCCGTCGGTGTAGTAATGGCGATCGTTCGTCACCCGCAGGTCGCGTCGGCCGGAGCGATCCCAGTCGCTGAACAGGATCGACAGCGTGCAGTAGCCGGGCGTGAGCGCCGTGGCCGGGCCGTAGCCGGTGCCGGCCGCGTTCGGCCGCACCAGCGCGCTGGGGGCGCAGTCGGCGCTGGGCGCGCCCGCCGCATCAAGGCGGAGGTAGTCGCCGAATGCGAGCGTCGGCAGCCGGCTCGCGCCCTCCCACGTCGCGCTGAACGCGGTGGTCCAGCCGCTGCCGCCGTCGATGCCCCACGCCTCGTTCGCCCGCTCGAAGCGGCAGCCGCCCAGGCCGCGAAGCAGGACGTTCTCGCCGACGCGCAGGACCGCGAGGTCCACGTTCCCGTCGCCGTCGATGTCGATCGGGTAGGCGCCCGTGACCCCGGTAAGGTCGGTGGCCGGGTCATGCAGGGGGGTGAACCGGAGCTGGCCCCCGACCGCACTGTCATTGTGGTAGAGGGCGGCGGGGTTCTTCCCGCCGGCGAGGTACAGGTCGGGCCTGCCGTCAGCGTCGCAGTCGAAGGCCGCGACGCCTCCCCCGGTGAAGAACGTCGAGCCGCCGTCATACGTGTGATCGATGCCGGCCGCGGCCGTCTCCTCGACGAAATGGGGCGGACCCAGGGCGGCGGTCGGCGTGGCACCCCGACCCTGGGTCAGGACGAAGCCACCGACGCCGACGCCGACGACGACCAGCGCGACGACCAGCGCGACAGCGGCGGGCACCGCCCGCCGGCGGGTCACGCGCTCACCGGAACGCTGGCCGCGCACGAATCGTGCCGGCCTCTCTCACGAGCCCGTCTTTCCGTCGTAGTAGCGCTGCGCCAGTGCCCAGGCGGCCTTGCCGCACTCGGCGCCCATGCGCCGACCCATGAAGTCGTCGGCCGGAGGGTGGATCCCGCCGTACAGGCGCGAGAGGCCGGCCTGGTCCGCGGCGTCGCCGTACGTGGCCCACTGGAACGTGACGTCCTTCGTGGGACCCGCCTCGAACTTGAGAGAGCCGGCCTTGACCGTCCATTCGCCGAGCCCGCCGGGGAAGTACTCGCTGCCGGTGAAGCCGGTGAGCACCTCGGCCGCTGCCCGACTGAACGTGCTGTGCCCCGACACCCAGCCGGAGAACGCGGGTGTCACGAACGTGTCCAGCTGGTACGGGACCCAGTCGACCGCGAGGATCCACTTGACCCCGCCGGTCTCGGTCTTGGGATCCTGCGGTTTCCCGGCCCAGGCACGGATCGCGATCTCGCCCTCGTGACCGACGAGCGCCGCATGACGCTGGCCGGGTGCGGTGGTCTCCTTCGTGACGAGCTCGATGAGGCCGGGAACCAGCGGCAGGCCGCGCTTGTCGTACGCCGGCCCGGCGGGGTCGCTCGACTGGCCCAGGCCACCCATGTACCGGATCATCGAGATGGGCCGAGAGGAGTCGTACGTGCCCTTCAGCCCCCAGGCCTCGACCGCGGCATCGTGGTCGGCCCCGTTGACCGCGAAGTACAGCTTGACGTCCCATTCGAGGCGATCGACGACGGGGCCGCTGCCGCCGACCCTCAGGTTCGGGGCGAGCTGGTCCGAGACGGTGTTGGCGATGACGTTCCAGTGCCCGGGCGGCGTCTCGGACTTCGGGCCGTCCGCCCAGAACTCCGCCAGCGCGCGGGCCCAGTCGCCCTCGTTCACGACGTTCGCCGCGTAGGGCTGTCCCGTCACCGGGTTGACCGGGCGACCCCGGCCGTCGTTGGTCCCGAGCGTGTTCGCGCCGATCCTGCCGGGCGAGATGTCGATCGTGAGCCCCTCTGCCGGGTCGAGCAGGCTGCTGTCGCGGATCACCGCGACAGCCCCGTCCTTGTACCCCTGGTCGGTGACGGGATCGCCGAGCCGCGGGGGCGGGCCCGGGTCGATCGGCAGGCGTGCGGAGCCCCCATCCGGCAGCGCGAAGCTCTTGACCCCGCCCCAATGCGGATCGACCGCCTGCTGGACGCCATTGACGACCGGAATCCCGTTCTGCGAGATCATGTGCGCGAGCTGGAGCGGCTGCCACCGGTTCGGGTCGACCATCGTCGTCCCCGAATTCGCGACAACGAGCGGCGGATTGACCGGCTTGTAGGTGGGGTCGCTGTAGCCTCCGGCTTCGTTTGACCCATCCGCCAGGCCGTATGCGATTGCCGCCTTGGCGATCCGGTTCCCGAGCGCGGCGGGGGAGTCGCCCTGGGTCGTCGTCACGTCGAGCGGGTAGCACAGCGCGTCCATGAGGTCGTCGAACTCCGACAGCGACTGGTCGGCGCCGACGGCCTTGATGTATCGCTCGGTGAGGACGCGGTAGGCGGCGTAGCTGATCGCCTCGTTCCGGGCCGCGGTCACGTCCGATGCCGAGGGCTTCTCCGTGACGAAGTAGCCGGAGGCGTGGGGGTCGTAGGCGGCCCATGCGTCCCACATGGCCGCCGACACGTGGAACAGGTTCCGGGCGTGGTTGGGTGGGGCAGGAAGCGCGCGCCGGATCGCGTCGAGCAGGGCCTCGTCCCACCGCCGAGCCACCGACCACTCCGGATGATCCGCCGGTCGGCACGACGGCTGCTGCACCCACGGCTTGGCGACCACCAGGCCAACCACCAGCACGCCGAGCACGGCGAGCCCCGCGATCGCGGCGACGGCCAGCGCGCGCCTGGATCGACGGGCCGCCGCGCCTCCTCCGGTCACGGGCGTCTCGTTCGCCGGAAGTGTCGCCTCGGGCTCCATCCTGGTCGCTCCGTCTGGGGATTCAGCCGCCGAACAGCCCGGCGTTCACCCGGGCCGTCTGATCCAGCTCGACGAGTGTGGCGATGTTACCGCGACTGAAGGCGAGGCCGATCCGTGGCGGGGTGCCATCGAGGATCGCGGCCGTGAGGTCGTCCACCTCGGCGTGATACTGATCGACCGACGCGACGTCGATCTTCCTGGAGTCGCGGGCGCGCCACAGCGTCAGCGACGGCGGCGGCCCGTCCGGGGCCGGCAGGAACCCTGCCGACTCCTTGGCGGATACTCGCAAATGGCGCTTGAGCAAGATGGTAGCCTAGCTCCGAACCACGGCCGTTTAGCTAGGAAACGTGGTTCTCAGGAGGAGTCAAGCGATCATGGTCAATCGCAACGTGGCGGCGCTCCTCGCGTCCGCCGCGGTTGTTTTCGCAGCCTGTGGCGGAGGTGCGACCCCCACGCCGAGCGCCCCAGCCGCCGCGTCGGCCGCCGCCTCGGCCCCCGTGTCGGCCCCCGTGTCGCCTCCCGCCTCGGCCGCCGCGGCCGCCGGGTGCACCGTCGGCGTCTCGTGGAACAACTACCAGGAAGAGCGCTGGGCAAAGTGGGACGAGCCGGCCATCAAGTTGGCTCTCACCGCAGGTGGCGCGACGTACATCTCGAATGACGCGAAGTCGTCGGCCGAGACGCAGGCGAACAACGTCGACAACCTGATCAGCCAGGGCGCCAAGGTCATCATCATCCTGGCCCAGGACGGAACGGCCATCAAGCCGTCCGTCACCAAGGCCCTCGCCGCGGGCGTGCCGGTCATCGCGTACGACCGCCTGATCGAAGACCCGAAGGCCCTCTACCTCACGTTCGACAACAAGCTCGTGGGCAAGCTCCAGGCTCAGGCGGTCCTCGCGGTCAAGTCGAGCGGGAACTTCGCGATCATCAAGGGCAACAAGGCTGACGCCAACGCCGACTTCCTTCGGAGCGGCATGGTCGAGGTCGGTGTCCCCGATGTCGGCAAGACCGACCCGGCCGGCAAGATCGTCCTCGTCGGCGAGACGTACACCGACAACTGGGATCCCGCCAACGCCCAGAAGGAAATGGAGCAGATCCTGACGGCGAACAACAACAAGATTGACGCCGTCATCTCCGAGAACGACGGCATGGCCGGTGGCGTTATCGCCGCCCTCAAGGCCGTCGGCCTCGCAGGCACGGTCCCGGTCTCCGGCCAGGACGGCGACCTCCCCGCCCTCAACCGGATCGCTCTTGGCACCCAGACGGTCGACGTCTGGAAGGATGCCCGCCTGCTCGGCAAGGCCGCCGGCGATGCCGCGGTCCAGCTGTGCGCCAACCCCGACATCACCAAGGTGGCCGGCACCGCGCCGTTCACGAGCCCCGGCGGCAACACGCTGACGTCCCAGCTGCTGACGCCGCAGGCGATCACCAAGGACAACCTGAACGTCGTCCTCGACGCAAAGTGGATCGACAAGGCCACGCTGTGCCAGGGCGTTACGGCGGGTTCCGTCGCCGCCTGCAAGTAGCGGGCTGACGATCACTCGCGCTTGATGCGCCCCGCCCGCGGCATGCCGGGGGCGGGGCGTTCCCACATCCATTCACGGGCAGATGAGGCTCGGCGATGACTGAGGCGACAGGCACGGTCCCGGAGTCAACCCGCGAGCAGGCGCCGCGCTCCCTGCGCGGGCTGCTTCAAGCTCTGAATCTCGACACGCGCCTGCTCGGCATGGTCGGCGCCCTGGCGGTCATCTGGATCGGCTTCCAGATCCTGTCGGGCCTGACCGGCCCCAAGCACGACATCTTCTCGGGGACGTTCCTCACGCCCGTCAACCTCTACAACCTGGCCCAGCAGAGCGTGTCCGTCGGGATCATGGCTACCGGCATGGTCCTGATCATCGTGTCGCGCAACATCGACCTGTCGATCGGCTCGATCCTCGGGTTGACCGGCTACACGATGGCGATGGTCCAGGTCATCTGGATCCCCAAGTCGCTCGGTCTCGGGTTCGACCAGCCGTACACGTGGATCATCGCCCTGGCGATCGGGATCGCGCTCGGGGCCGCCATCGGCGCCTTCCAGGGCTTCCTCATCGCGTACGGGAAGGTGCCGGCGTTCATCGTCACCCTCGGCGGCCTGCTCGTCTGGCGCGGCCTCGTGTTCGAAGAGCAGCAGGGCCAGACGATCTCGCCGCTCGACAAGACGTTCCAGCTGCTCGGAGGCAGCCCGACCGCATCCCTTGGCGACGTGGCGAGCTGGATCCTCGGCGTTCTCGCCTGCGCCGGCATCGTCTATACGCTGATCGCGACGCGGCGGAAACGGCGGAAGTACGGGTTCCCCGTCCGCCCGACGTGGGCCCTCGCCGTCCTCGTGGCGCTGGGCTGCCTCGCCATCCTCGGCTTCGTCTGGATCATGAACAGCTACGCGTGGCCGCCCGGGCTCGCCACGCAGTACGCGCACGACCATGGCATCACCCAGCCGCCCGGTGGACTCCAGATCGCGACCGGCATCGCCTACCCGGTGATCATCCTGATCGGGGTCACCCTGGTGATGACGTATATCACCACTCGCCGCCGGTTTGGGCGGTACGTGTTCGCGATCGGCGGCAACCCTGACGCCGCCGAGCTGGGCGGCATCAACGTCCGCCGGACCATCATGCTGACGTTCGTCCTCATCGGCGTCCTCGCCGCCATCAGCGGCGCGGTGCAGTCGGCGCGACTCCAGGCCGCAGTCACGAGCCTCGGGACGCAGGCGGAGCTGGACGTGATCGCCGCGGCCGTCATCGGCGGCACATCGTTCTCGGGTGGCATCGGGACGATCCCCGGCGCTGTCCTCGGTGCCGTGGTCATGCAGTCGCTGCGGTCCGGGATGCTGCTGCTCAGGGTGGATTCCCCGATCCAGGACATCGTGGTCGGCGTGGTGCTCGTCTCGGCGATCGCCTTCGACACCTACGTCCGCGGGCGGAGCGCACGATGAGCGAGGGCGCTATGAGTGCCGACAGGGTCACCAGGGTCGACTCGGCAGCCGCGCAGGCCGGGGCACCGCTCGTCGAGATGCGCGATATCCGCATCGCGTTCGGTGGCGTGCACGCCGTGGAAGACGTCACCGTCGATCTGTACGCGGGCGAGGTCGTGGGCCTCGTCGGCGGCAACGGCGCTGGGAAGTCCACGCTCATGCGGGCGCTCTCGGGGGCGCATCCACCCGACTCCGGGGAAATCCTCGTGGACGGCCAGGTCGTCCCGATCACGAACCCGCGCGATGCCAAGGCGCTGGGCATCGAGACGATCTACCAGACGCTCGCCCTCGCCGACAACATCGATGCCGCCGGCAACATGTTCCTGGGCCGCGAGCTGCGGACGCGAATCGGCGCCCTTGACGACGACGCCATGGAATCGGCGACCCGCAAGGTCATCGGCCGCCTCAACCCGCGGTTCAAGGCATTCAAGCGGTCGGTGATGTCGCTCTCCGGCGGCCAGCGCCAGTCCGTGGCCATCGCCCGCGCTGTCCACTTCAACGCCCGCATCCTGATCATGGACGAGCCGACGGCCGCGCTCGGCCCGGCCGAGACCGTCCAGGTCCGGAACTTGATCAAGCAGCTCAAGAGTGAGGGGATCGGGATCTTCCTGATCAGCCACGACATCCACGACGTGTTCGACCTGTCGGACCGCATCAGCGTGATGCTCCATGGGAAGCTGGTCGGGACCGTCCGCAAGGCCGACGTCACGACCGACGAGGTCCTGGCCATGATCATCATGGGCAAGCTGCCGAGTGAGGTCTCGGAGAAGGATCTGGCCGAACTCCATCGCTGACGGCGCGCAGGCGTCCGGGGCCCGCACGTCAGTCGGGGCGCGAACCGGCGGGTCGAACGGGCGCGCCGGGCCCGACTCCGGTAACCGTTGATTCGCCCGCGGGGTCTCGGGCTACAGCCGGTGGAACGTCGGGGCCAGGGCGGGGTACAGCTCCCGATAGATCGAGTGCGCCTCGCGGTAGGCCGCGGCATCCGGGCCGGGTGCGGCCGTGGGCGTCGCGGTGACGAGCGCCGCGGCAGCGGCCTCGACCGTCGCGAACCAGCCGGCGCCGACCATTGCCAGGAGGGCGGCGCCATAGGCGGCGCCCTCTGATGTGTTGACCGTCGCGATCTCGGCCTCCAGGACGTCCGCGAGGATCTGGCGCCAGAGCGGGCTCACCGTTCCGCCGCCCGACGCCCTGATCTGGGCCGGGGCGGGCATGCCGGCCTCGACCATGAGGTCGAGTCCGTCGCGCAGGCCGAACGCGACGCCCTCGAGAACGGCCCGGGTCAGGTGCCGCCGATCGTGGACGAGGGTGAGCCCGACGAACGCGCCACGCGCGAGCGGGTCCGGGTGCGGGCTGCGCTCGCCGGACAGGTAGGGAAGGAAGAACAGCCCCTCGCTGCCGACGGGCGCGTCGCCCGCGATCGCAACCAGGTCGGCGAATTCCGCCTCGGGCGCCAGCGTGTCCCGGAACCAGCGCAGGCTGCCCGCCGCAGAGAGCATCACGGACATGAAGTGCCAGCGCTCGGGGACGGCATGGCAGAACGCATGGACGCGCCCGTGCGGCTCGTACAGGGGTCGGTCGGTCGTCGCGAACACGACGCCGGACGTCCCGAGCGAGAGCGCCATCGTGCCGGGGACCACCGCGCCGACGCCCACCGCGTTCGCCGCCTGGTCGCCGCCCCCGGCCACGACCGGCGTCCCGGGTCGCAGGCCGGTGATTGCGGCCGCTTCGCCGGAGACGACCCCCGTGACCTCCGGGCCTTCCCAGGTCCTCGGCATCCATGTCGGATCGATCTCGAGGGCGTCGAGGACCTCGCTCGACCAGTCCCGCGCCGCCAGGTCGAACAGCAGCGTGCCGGCGCCGTCCGCCTTGTCCACGGCGTACTCGCCGGTCAGCCGGAGGCGAACGTAGTCCTTGGGGAGGAGCACATGGGCGATCCGTCGCCAGACATCTGGCTCGTGATCGCGAACCCAGACCAGCTTCGGTGCCGTGAAACCGGTGAAGGCGTCGTTGCCGGTGATCTCCACGAGGCGCTCGGCGCCGACGGCCTGCCGAATCGCGTCGCACTCGAGGCCCGTCCGCTGGTCGTTCCATAGGATGGCCGGGCGCAGCACCTCGCCTGCCCCGTCAAGCAGGACGGCGCCATGCATCTGGCCGGTAAGGCCGATCGCGACCACGTCGCCGGCCGGCACGCCCGACGAGGCGAGCACGGACCGGATTGCCGCGACCGCACCGTCCCACCAGAGGGCCGGTTCCTGCTCGCTCCAGAGCGGCCGCGGCACATCGAAGCCGTAGCTCGCCGCCCCCACTCCGATCACGGCCCCTGCCTGGTCGACCAGGATGGCTTTTGTCGCAGTGGTCGAGGCGTCGATCCCCAGGACGTGGCCCATCGCGGGTCAGCCGGCCGTGCCGGAGGCCCTGTCGACCGACCAGATGGCCTGGTTGACGACGCTCTCGAGCAGCTCCTGGCGGCCGCTGACCGGGTGCGGGTCGATCTCCCCCGACTCGACCTTCGCAGCGAGATCCGCAAGGGTCGCGTTGCCGCCGAGGATCGCGGTCCCGAGGTCCTCCTTCCAACCTGCATAGCGCGCCTCGACCATCCCGGCGAGCGTGCCCTGCTCGAGCATGTTCGCGGCGACCAGGAGCGCGCGGGCGAGGGTGTCGATCCCGCCGATGTGGGCATGGAAGAGGTCGGTCCGGTGCAGGCTCTGGCGGCGCAGCTTGGCGTCGAAATTGAAGCCGCCCGTCGTGAAGCCGCCGCCCTTGAGGATCTCGTAGAGCGGCAGCGCCAGGTCCTCGACCGAGTTCGGGAACTGGTCCGTGTCCCAGCCGTTCTGGGGATCGCCACGGTTGGCGTCGATGCTCCCGAACATCCCTGTGGCGAACGCGTAGGCGACCTCGTGGTGGAAGCTGTGCCCGGCGAGCGTCGCGTGGTTGGCCTCGATGTTCAGGCAGTACTCGCCGTCGAGCCCGTTGCGGACGAGGAAGCCGTGAACGGTCGCGGAGTCGAAGTCGTACTGGTGCTTCGTCGGCTCCATCGGCTTGGGCTCGATGAGGAGCGTTCCCTTGAACCCGATCTTGTGCTTGTGCTCGGCTACCAGGTGCAGGAAGCGGGCCAGCTGGTCGCCCTCCCGGCGCAGGTCCGTGTTGAGGAGCGTGTCGTACCCTTCGCGACCGCCCCACAGGACATAGTTGACCCCGCCCAGGCGCTGGGTCACCTCGAGCATGTTCTTCACCTGGGCCGCGGCGTAGGCGAAGACTTCCGGGTCGGGGTTGGTCGCCGCCCCGGCCGCGTAGCGCGGATGGCTGAACAGGTTCGCCGTCCCCCAGAGGAGCTTGACGCCCGTCCGGGCCATGTGGGCCTCGGCCAGGTCGATCATCGCGTCGAGGTTGGCCTGCGTCTCGGCGAAGGTCCGGCCCTCGGGCGCGATGTCCCGATCGTGGAAGCAGTAGAACGGGACGCCGAGCTTGGCGAGGAACTCGAAGGCCGCATCGAGCTTCGCCCGGGCGGCGATCATCGGATCGAGGCGGGGGTCGAGCCACGGCCGGTCGAACGTGCCCGAGCCGAACACGTCCGAGCCAGCCCAGGCGAACGAGTGCCACAGGCAGACCGCGATCCGGAGGTGGTCCTCCATCCGCTTGCCCAGCACGAGCCGATCGGGGTCGTACACCTTGTAGGCCAGCAGATCCGTCGAGTCAAGCCCGCGGAAGCGGATCGGCTCCGTGACCTCAGAGAAGAAATCTTCGCCCACGACCCGTCCTCCTGCACCCGCTCCAGATCTGTCGCGGCCCCGAGAAGAGACCGACGAACTCTCCGTGCGATCGTACTACGCGCATTTGTGCGAGGGGACACTGGTTGGCGTGTGCCGCACGGGTTGCGACGGATCGGGGCCCGGCGGCGAGTCCCGCGGTGATAGTCCGCGCCGGACCCACGAGAGATCGTCCGCGCCGGTCGTTCCCGGGCGCCGTACACTCGACCCGCCGACCCGCACGAGGATCCCGCCGATGCCCCAGCTGCACCTCCGCGCCGAACCGGGCGATTACGCGCCGATCGTCCTCCTGCCCGGCGATCCGAACCGGGCGACCGCGATCGCCTCCCTCTTCGACGGCGGCCTGGACGGGACGCGGCGGGTCAACGACCACCGCCTGATGTACGGGTACACGGGCACCTACCGCGGCGTGCCGATCAGCGTCCAGACGACCGGCATGGGCGCCCCAGCGACGGCGATCGTGGTGGAGGAGCTCCTCCGCCTCGGCGCGCGACGACTCGTCCGCGTCGGGACGTGCGGAGGGATCGGGCGTGGCATCCGCACCGGCGAGCTGGTGATCGCCACGGCGGCCTCGTCGTTCGACGGCACCACGGCCGCCTACCTCCACGGGGAGCCCTATGCGCCGGCCGCCGACTTCGTACTCACCCGGGCGCTCGTCGACGCGGCCGAGGCCGAGGGCGCCGCATACCACGTCGGTCCGATCTGCACGGTGGATGTCTTCTACAACCCGGACGCCGACTACTTCAGCCGGTGGGCGGCAAGGGGCGTGCTCGCGTTCGAGATGGAGAGCTCCGCGCTCTTCTATCTCGCGGCCCGGGCGCACGCGGCCGGTGACGACGTGCGAGCGGCGACCATCCTGACCGTGAGCGACGTCCTGGGCCCGAACGTGACCTCGGAGGACTCCTACCTCCCGCTCGACGAGCTGGAGCGGCGGACGGCGACGACCATCCGGGTCGCCCTGGCGGCGGCGACCGCGCCGGCCGTCACGGCCGGGCTCTGAGCGTCGCCCGGGGGACGCCGGCGCCGTTCCCGGTGCTCGTCAACCTGCGGGCGATCGGCGTCTCGTACGCATGGTTCCGCGAGCAGTCCCGGCGCCTGGAGGCCGCGGGCTACGACGGCGTCGCGATCTGGGACCACTTCGTCAGCCGGGGAGTCCGGCGCGATCCCGTCCTCGAGTGCTGGACGACGCTCGCGGCGCTGGCCGGGAGCACGAGCCGACTCCGCCTCATGACGTTCGTCCTCAACGTGATGAACCGGCCGCCGGCGGTGGTCGCCCGGATGGCGGCCACGCTCCAGGAGGCCAGCGGCGGCCGCCTCGTGCTCGGGATCGGCATCGGCGGGCACCCGGCGGAGCATCTCGCCTACGGGATCCCGTTCCCGGCGGCGCCGGAACGGGTCGCGCGGCTGGAGGAGGCGGTGGCGGTCCTCCGCGCGCTCTGGGCCGGTGGCCCGGTGAGCCGCGAGTCGCGGTTCTACCCGCTCCGCGACGCGTACGCGTTCCCGATCCCGGAGCCGGCCCCGCCGATCATCGTGGGCGGCGAATCGGCGCCCGGCGCCGCACTCGCCGGGCGGATCGGCGACGGCTGGACGGTGCCCGCGCCATTGCTCGCGGAGCACCTGCCCGTCTACCTCGAGGCGCTCGCCGGCATCGGGCGCGACCGGTCCACGACGAGCGTCATCGCGGCGTTCGACCTCGGGAAGGGCGAATCGCTGGCCGGCAGCTCGTGGGTGGAGGATCCCGCCGGCACGGCCTTGCGCTGGCGGGCGGCCGGCGCCGACGGCGCGGTGGTCGGCGTGCGCACCACCAACGACGTCGACCTCCTGGTGGCGGCCGCTTCCCGGCGCTGACCTGACGCGCGTGGGAAGATCGCGAGCGTGATGACGATTTCCGGCTCCGACCGCTCCGCCGCTCCCGCGCCGACCCACGGCTGCATCCGCTGCGGCGCGCCCATCCCGCTCGCGGAGGCGCTCTGCGCGGCGTGCAACCCCGGCGGACTGGAGCAGCCGGCCGCCTCGCAGGCCCACGGGACAGTCTTCGCGGGGATCGCGCTGGCAGTCGTCGCGATGCTCGTGGGTGCCACGCTCCTCATCGGTGGCGTCGGCCCATTC
>Ga0208587_1000877_pt1 | contig 16400 bp, 24 predicted proteins | sample NGESurdeep092012_7_FD_184472 | JGI IMG/M metagenome (GOLD analysis project Ga0208587, IMG submission 184472) | Arctic peat soil microbial communities from Barrow, Alaska - NGEE Surface sample 210 deep-092012 (SPAdes) | ecosystem: Environmental > Terrestrial > Soil > Wetlands > Peat ...
CCCAGCCCCATCGACCCGGTCGGAAACTGCCAGAAGTCGGGCATCAGCCAAGGATGGGGATAGGACGACAGTCCTTGGCCCTTGTGGGCCAGGGCAGAGCCGACGCTAGCCGGGGGCGCATCGCCGGCGGTGCCGGTCTCGCGGCGGTAATGGGCGAGCTGCTCCTCGCTCAAGCGCCCTTCGAGAAAAGCGCGCGAGTAGACGCCCGTCGCCGAGTGCGGCTGAAAATAGACCAGGTCGCCGCCGTCGCTTCCGCTTTTCTCGCCCGCAGGCCCGGCGCGAAAAAAATGGTTGAAGCCGACCTCGAACAAATCCGCCGCCGAGGCGTAGCTCGCAATGTGGCCGCCAAGCTCGGGATAGGCGCGGTTGGCGCGCACCACCATCGCCAGCGCATTCCAGCGCACGATCGAGGACAGGCGCTGCTCGATATCGAGATCGCCGGGAAACTGCGGCTGGTCGGCGAGGCCGACGCTGTTGCGGTAAGGCGTGTTGAGCACCGGCGGCAGCTGCACGCGCCGCTTGCGCGCATGATCGAGTAGCCGGCGCAGCAGATAAGTCGCGCGCTCGCGGCCTTCGGCCTCGACCAGTGCGTCGAACGCGTCGAGCCATTCGCGCGTCTCCTGCGGATCGGAATCCCTGGGATTGACGCGCCAGAACGCGGAGGAACCGAGATCGGACAGGTCGGTCATGATGACTTCCTTTGGCAAGTTCGCCCTCCGGTGCACCGAAGGGCGACGGGATAGGTCAGATGCTAGCGCGGAATCCGCCGCAGGTGCTTGCGTTAGGTCTTGTCCTATCGCAGCTCTTTCGCATATTATTTCCAAAATCAGTCATTTCGGCATTTTAAGCTTGCACCTGGGCTTGGTGCAGTAGATTGAAAAATCCTCGCCGGAGTACGGGAGGACACGCGCATCACCAATGTGGAGTTTGCGCGTATAGTCGAGCGCGCGGATTGATTTTGCTGTTCATCGAAATTCTACGGAGGAAGACATGAAGACCCTGTGCGTTGCGACATGTCTGGCGGCGGCCCTGTTCTCAGGCTGCGCCTCCTATTCCGGCAGCAGCCTGGTCGCAGGCAAGTCCACTGCCGCCGAGGTCGAAGCCCTGATGGGGCAACCGGCCGAGCGGGTCGCAAAGCCCGGCGGCGGCAGCGCGCTCTATTACCCGCGCGGCCCCTTCGGCCGCGAAACCTATGTGGTCTCGCTCGGGGCGGACGGCAAGGTCCAGGCAGTCGAGCAGCGCCTCACGGATGCCAACATCGCCAAGCTGGTGGCGGGGACCACGACCGCCAGAGAGGTGCGCGAGTTGCTCGGGCCGCCGTCGGCGACGCAGCGTCTGCCGCGTCTGCCGCGCGATGTGTGGGAGTACCCCATGGACAATATCGCAATGCCCTACCTCCTGTTGGTGCAGTTCTCCCCTGACGGCATCGTGCGCGAGGTATTCAAGCTAAAGGACTACAACACAGAGCCCCCGAGCGGCAGCGGCAGCATGCAGTGACCGAAAAAAAACGCGCAGGCTGGTCCGGGGTTCCCGCTCGCGCGGATCACACTTTCATCGGCAGGATCACCATCTGCATCCCCTGCAGGTGCAGCCGGCTTTGCATCGCCAGCGCCGTCTGGTTGTGCAACTGGCGGATGAACCAGTTTTCGCGCTCGAACACCAGTTTGCTGGTGAAGAACACGCAGTTGGGAAATCCGTCTCGCGCCTTGAGCGAAAGTTTGGTCATTTCGTCGGCGGTGTCGGTGCCGAAAGCGAGTTCGTATTTCGCCGCCAGGCCGTGGCTGTGGCAGAAATTGACATAGTAGTGCATATCGGATTTGGAGTGCTGGCGCAACGCGGCCAGCGCCTCGGCGCCGCCAAAGCTCTGGGCGTCCACCTCGCGTGCGCTGAGAAAAATGAAATTCTTGTAGTGGTCCGGCCACAGGCGCTGCACCCAGAGCAGCGCATGCATGGCGCCGCCGCGGCTGGAGCCGACCATGAATACTGCGGTCGGTTTGGCCGGGTCCAGCGGTGGCGGGTTGGTGACGCTGCCGTAGAATTGGTCGCCGAACAGCTTATCGGCCTTGCGCAGTTGTGCCCTGGTAGCGTCATAGTGGCTCTTGATTGCCAGGCAGCAGGCAATCACGACGCCGGTGATCACCATCGTGACCCAGCCGCCTTCGGCGAATTTCTCCACCACGGTAACGACGAGGATGCTGCCGGTGACCGACAGCCCCACCGCCGACAGCAGCAGGCGTTGCCGCCAGCGGGCGTCGCCGCGGCGCCGCCACCAGTAGATGCACAGCCCCAGCAACGACAGGGAAAAGGTGAGGAACACGTTGATGCTATAGAGCACGACCAGCAGCGCGACCTTGCCTGAGCTCCACAGCAGGATACCCAGGGCCGCGACGCCCATCATCAGGATCCCGTTCTGCGTGACCAGCCGGTTGGAAAGGTGGCGGAACTGGTTCGGCATCCAGGAATCCGCGGCCATGTTGGCGAGCACGGCCGGACCGCCGAGAAAGCCGGTATTGGCGGCGACGAACAGCAGGCCGCCTTCGGATGCGAGGGCGATCCACAGCGCGGCCTGGTTGGCGAACGGACTCTCCCACTCGAGACTTTGAATGATGGCAGTGAAGGTCACTGCATTGAGCGTCTGGCCCGCAACCGGTTTTGCGCCCCACAGCAGGTACAGCAGGATGATTCCGCCGGCGGTGAACGACAGCGACAGCGCCATGTAAAACATGGTGAGCTTGCCGGTTTTCACGCGCGGCTCGGCCAGCATCTGCACGTTGTTGGAAACCGCTTCCAGGCCGGTGTAGGTGCCTCCGCCCAGCGAGTAGGCGCGCAGAAACAAGGCCGCAACGAAAATCCAGCCATGCTCCCGCGTCAATTCGGCGGTCTCCCGGAACGTATCCGGAACCACGCCGGGGAGGCCCTCGCCCTGAAACGCGATGCCGTAGGAGATCAGCAGGAAGTGCGTGATGAAGAACGCAAGGAAAATCGGCAGCAGCACCTGGATCGATTCCTTCATCCCGCGCATATTGAGGAATATCAGGAGCGTCACCAGACCGAACTCCATCGCCAGCTTGACCGTCGCGGCGCCGGGCGGCAGCAGACTGAAAAGCGCATCCATGCCGCTGGCTGCCGAGATCGCGATGGTGAGCACGTAGTCCACTATCAGAGCCGCGCCCGACACCAGGCCGGCGTGCGACCCGATCAGGCTGGTGGCGACCTTGTAGCCGCCGCCGCCGGAGGGGAACAGTTCGATCACCTGGTTGTAGGCGATCGAGATGATGAAGACGGTCAGCGCGGTCGCAAGCGCGAGATAAAGGCCGAGATGGGCATGCTCGCCGAGAGCGAGGAAAGCCTCTTCCGGTCCGTAACAGGCGGAAGACAGGCCGTCAGCGCCGAGTCCGACCCAGGCCAGGAACGCGAGCAGGACGATATGCTGGCGCGATTTCGGGTTGAGCGGATCGAGCGGTGCGCCGAGCACGATCTGGCGTAGATGTTGGAGATTCATGGTCGGTCCGGGCGGCGCCGCGTAGGGATGATCCCGCGCTGGGGTGCTGCAGGGAGGGGATACGGACGCATAGACTAAGGCGAGAGGCCGGTTTTGTCTAGGGCGGACAGCGCTTTGGCCCTGCGCGCGCGCCAACCCACGGCTGCCCGACGCAACACGGCGCGGCGACGGCAGTCCACATCCAGGCTTCATGCAACGAAATCGCCTGGATACTGATTGCGCTACTATACGGACCGAGCTAGACCCCGGCCGGAACCGCATGCAGGTCGTCGATTATGGAGTCCTCCGAGCTGTCCAAGACCCATCCCGGCCGCGGCGCGCGGCAGCCGCATCGCCCGCTGGTATTTCCGCCTGCCTGACTTGAAATTGAGCCGGCTGCCTTTTTACCGCAGCCTGAATCGCAGCGCATTCCATACCCGAGGCCACTGCCATGAACCTAGAGCTCACCCTCCACGAAACCCGCGTAATCGGCTGCCTGATTGAAAAGGAAATCACCACCCCGGACCAGTATCCCCTGTCGCTGAACGCGCTCACCAACGCCTGCAACCAGAAGAGCAACCGCGACCCGGTGCTGGACCTGGACGAGGCCACGGTCCAGCAGACCGTTGATCAGCTGGTCAAGAAACGCCTCGCCAGCGAGCAAAGCGGCTATGGAAGCCGCGTGCCCAAGTTCCAGCATCTGTTCTGCAACACCGCATTTGGCACCCTGAAGTTCTCGCCGCAGGAACTCGGCATCGTCTGCGAGCTGTTCCTGCGCGGTCCCCAAACGCCGGGGGAGTTGCGCAGCCGTGCCAGCCGGTTGTGCCGGTTCAGCGACGTGACGGAAGTCGAAGCCGTCCTTACCGGCCTCGCGTTACGGGAAGACGGCCCGTTCGTGATACGCCTCGCCCGCGAGCCGGGCAAGCGCGAATCCCGCTACGCCCACCTGTTCAGCGGCGAGGTCGCCGGGCGGGAGGAGAACGAAGCCGGGGAGGGTTCGGCTGACTTTGTGGAGAGGACCGATGCCGGGGGCGGACGCCTGAACCGACTGGAACAGCGCGTCGCCCATCTCGAAGCCGAAGTAGCCGAGCTGAAGAAGTTCCTCGGCGGACCGGCCGACCCTTGAGGAGGCGAATGGAGCGCTGCCGGGCAAGCTTACAGCTTCTTGCGAAACGTTCTGCCTATCAGCTCCAGTGATTCCGCACTGTCCCATTCCTTGGATCCATGGATCTTCTTGAGCACGCGGCCATGGGCGTCGACCAGAATCGTCAGCGGGATCGTATCGGCTCCCAGCATGTTTTCCAGCAACAAGTTTCTATCGAGATAGTTGTCAAACGTGACCTTTGATCGCGCGAGGAATGCCGCCGCCGCGCCGGCATCGTCGTCGGTCGAAACGCCGATGATATTGAACTGTTTCCCGCTAAAGCGGCGGGAAAGCCGCTCGAGGGATCCCATTTCCGCCCGGCAGGGACCACACCAACTGGCCCAAACATTGATGATCAGCGGCTTTCCGCGCAGTTCCGAGAGCTTTCGGAAATCACCGGCAAATCCATACAACGGCGCATCGCGAAGTATGCTGCCGACGTCGACCTCACCCGGCGTTTTCGCGAAAACGGTTGTGGATATTCCCGATATCCAGAAAACAATTAGAAAGATTGCTTTCGTCATTTGCCACTTTCCCTCACTTGGCCCATAGTTTACAGCCTGAATGGCTGACAATTCCAGAGCCGGATCAATTCCCTCTGGGCAATTTCTTGCAAACGGTTTCTTGCTTGTGCGAAGTCATTCTTGCATTCTGCGACCACGTCTTGCGGCTATGAGACTGGGTCAGAAACTTGATCAGGAGGCATTATGTCCATCGAAATTCGGGAGGTAGTCAAAGAGTATCTTATGAACGTGCCGAGGATGAAACAAACGGTGAAAGCTCGAATCTCACACGGGGAGTTGAGCAACTTCTATCGCTGGGAGATCAGCCACTATTATCGCCCCGAAAACGCAGCGGACTTTCATCCCCCGTCCAATGTCCAGCTTCACACTTTGTCCGAATGCGAATCGACGCTGCTTTCCTACATGCGCAAATTCACGGATAAGGTGGAAGTGAACGAAGATTATTGAGGATTGCTCGGCACTGCGGACCGATCCGGCATTCCCGAACGGAATCGAGGTTGATGGAAGTGGTGGCCACGGGCGGAATCGAACCACGGACACAGGGATTTTCAGTTTGACAGAGTAAATTGGGTGTTCAAAAGGATCAACAGCTTACCAATGCTTGCCATCACCCAATCCAATCCAAATGGGCGCTTTTCAAGGCGCTTCCCGGATCATGCGAGCACACTTTCAGCACACGGGCTTACCCGGTCCAGCAGCTTCCGAGTACAGCGGAGCGTCATCATGGGTTATCGTCGCGGGCCTTCACCATTTCGCCTTCTCACGCACAGCAGTCGCCGCCGGCCAGTTGCATGGGCGGGCATTTCACCGTGCCGTAACTACAGTAGACGCAGCAGTCTCCTGGCTTCGGCTTAAGCACAGCGTGGCATGCTTCACATTCGTAGAACCATTGGCAGGCGTCGGACGGCATGCGCTCGGTCTTGCGATGACCGCAACGCGGACAAGTAATCGTCGACTCAAGAACAGCATTTGCGTGCATGTGGTTTCCTTGCCGGAGCTTCGAGTACCTGGCTACGCCGTGAGCGCGTCCAGAGTTTTGCGGAATTGCGGTACTGTCGATTTGAAGTGGCCACCGGGGAAGAGCGAGGTAGAAGTTTCTTACCGCGTCTCGCTCGAAAGCTGTCAGCGTCCTGATAATCATAGGGTAGGCTTCCGTATTAAGGCCTCCCCGCAAAGACATTTATACCATATTGCTGCGACGCCGCAGTACGTTTAACTGATGGGCAGTATCAACAAAGCAGATAGAAAGGCGGCAGAGCAATCCGGGCAAATAACAAACAACTGTGGCATTGCAGCAATGTTTCTTGTACCATTGGTTTGCGGGGTTTCTGCTCCTCCTCCTTTGGAACCCCGTTCTTAAGCCGATGGCGCTTCAAAAAGTGAACTTGCCCCTGAAAAACGTATTTCTTAACCGGGTTAAATTTGACGGTAAAGGAGATACGAAATGATGACAGAAAAGGGTAAGAGAGCGGCGTACACGCTGGAGTTCAAGCTGGAGGCGGTACGTCTGGTACAAGGCGGACAAGCCAAGGCGGTCACGGCCAAGGTTCTGGGTATTCCGGAGCCGACGCTGGGCAACTGGGTGCGCCTTGCAGCCCAAGGCAAGCTCGCAGGGGCTGGCGCCAAGCCGGTGAGTGCGGAGCAAATGGAGCTTGCGCGGCTGAGGGCCGAACCGCACTCGCCCCGGCAGAACCAGCTTCTCGCCGCACTGCCGGCAGCGGACTACGAGCACCTGCTGCCCCATCTGGAACAGGTTCCATTGGAACCCGGCAGCGCTCTCTACGAATCCGGCAGTCGGCAGGGATATATGTATTTCCCCACCACCAGCATCGTGTCCCTGCTCTACGTCATGGAGGACGAATCCTCGGTGGAGATCGCGCTCGTAGGCAACGAGGGCGTAGTGGGCATCGCCCTGTTCATGGGCGGCGAAAGCACCCTGAGGCGCGCGGTGGTGCAGAGCGCGGGCTACGGCTATCGGCTCAGAGCCAGCGTGCTGAAAACCGAATTCGGCCAGGGCGGGGACCTGCAGCATCTGCTGCTGCGCTACACGCAGGCGCTGATCACGCAGATGGCGCAGACCGCGGTGTGCAACCGGCACCATGCGGTCGAGCAGCAGTTGTGCCGCTGGCTGCTCTTGAGCCTGGACCGGCTGCCCTCGAACGAGCTGACCATGACCCAGGAGCTGATCGCCAACATGCTGGGAGTGCGCCGCGAGGGCGTGACCGAGGCCGCCGGCAAGCTGCAGGCGGCGGGATTGATCCATTACAGCCGTGGCAAGATCACCGTGCTGAACCGTCCGAAGCTGGAAGCACGGGTGTGCGAGTGTTATGCCGTGGTGAAACGCGAATACGACCGCCTGCTTCCGCAAACCACCGCGATCTTGGCTCCCCGAGCAGGGCAAAACCGGGCACTTCTGGGAATTGGCCGCGCCGCTCGCGTAAACATCTCACGAGGTCTTCATGAAGCAGCTACACTCGTGTCATAACGCTGTTGCACTTCAGGCTTGAATCCGCCATCTTTATTAATCTGAGGCATTCTGAGTTGGCGCATAATGAAAACTCGTTAAAAGTTTTCGGGCTCCTCCTGTTCTTTGAACGCTTAGGCCCAGCACAAAGTTGTTCTGGGCCTTTTCTTTCCTGGTGAGTGCTGCGGTGGATGAAAGCATCTCCATTCCCGCGGAGGAACCGGTTTGATCTGCTTTACCGCTACTGCGATGCCGGGGGATCAAATTGGGGCTACGAGCTCGAGCGCTCGTGGAGCAGTCGCGATCGCATGGAGCTTCCCGAGTACGATCCCATGACCCCGGAGGCGTTGCAGTACATCCGCACGGCGCGGCCGTCTGTCCGTGGTTAAGATGACTGGGGCGGTCTTGGTGGTTGGGTGGCGGTCGCGGGAGCGCGAGGTTTTGATTGCCTCGGCTCACTGTCGCAAGAACTGCGACACGTGCGGGCGTCGGTCATGCGTTGGGCGGGGGGTTGTTCGGGAGGAGTCGCGCGATGCGAGGCGCAAGCGGATGCGGCGGGTGCGGGAGACCTTGCAGGAAGATTGAGATGCCTGTGCGGTGTGTGTCCGGGTGCAATGCCTGGGTGTGCAATGTTCTTCCCTGATAAACACTCGGACGGTCCGAGGGACTGACGCGCCCGGCGGACCGTGCTCGAGGTGAGCGAAGCTATCCGATTCCAAACACTGGGCACGTAATCGTCTATCGCGCTACGCCGGCAGCCGTGCAGGTTCATGTCTGATATCGCGCGCGGCAAAACGTGCGCCGCTAATGGGTCGAAACAGAGGCCCTTCGGTGAGTCCCGAGACGGCAAGCCAGTCTTTGACAGCCTGAACGGGGCACACCTTGACACGGGCAAAGGGAATGCCGACCTTTCGGCCAATACCCTCCTGATCGGTTTTTGACCTTCTCAGGTGGACGATTAGCCCCCGGTCCACGAATTCAAGGTCCCCAACATTTAGGCCGACCAGTTCAGACCTTCAAAAGGCCCCCGCGAAGCCAAGCAGCAGGAGGGCGCGGTCCCGGCTTCCCTTGAGCCCAGGCGAGGCCCCGGACCATCGCTAGGATGCCGTATTGGCTATTTCCTTGATTGTTGTCATATCGACGAAATTGGGCAGAGGTAACCTAAAGCCACAGCCCAAAGGAGAACGAACATGCGCAGGCTACATGCTAAATCGTCTGCCCGCTCCGGTAGCGATCGAGGCTATTCCCCTGAAAAGCGACATCAAACGATCGCCGCAGCTGGCTACTACCGTGCCGAGAGCCGAGGATTCCGGGGCGGCGAGGAACTTAGCGACTGGCTGGAAGCAGAAGCGGAAGGCGAGCATCTGCTTGAACCGCGGCCCGGCAATGAATCAAAGACAAGCGCGAAACAGGGCTTCCAGCAAAAACTCGAAGCTCAGCTCAAGGAGTGGGATGCAAAACTCGAGGAATTAAAGGCCAAGGCGCGAGACGCAAAGGCGGAAATCCGCGCCGAATTCGAGGTACAGCTTGAAGCCCTTGCGGGCGAGCGTGCAGTCGCCCGGGAGAAGCTGCAGGAACTGCGCCGGCACGGGGAATGGGCCTGGGAAGATCTGAAAGATAGCGCGGAACAGACATGGAGCGAGCTGCGCGAGGCGATCGAGCGTAGCGCATCCCTTTTCAAATGACGGGAGACGCGCACCAGTGCAGCGGGGGAATTCCAGTAATCCAAACGCGGGGAGTTTCCAAATGAACCGTCTTTTATCGTGGTTGATCGTTCTGGGGCTGGCTGTAGGTATTTCTGCTTGCGACAAAAAGGAAGGGGTGCCGCTGCCCAAAACAGGCGCCGGGGAAGTCAAGCAGCAGGCCAAGGAGGCAGTCGGCGCGGTGGAGAACGCCGCGAAGAAGGAGAAGGTTGCCGGCGGCGCCCCGGATAAGCTAGAAAACCTTCGCCCTTTTCACTGGCGTAACCACTTCGACATAGCCGGCAATAAGTCGCACTGCCAAGTGAAGGCGGATCGGGCCGACGTGCCAGCCGGCGAGTACGCCCGCCCGCCGCGGAATCGCGGCGTCTAGGCAATCGCCGCCGCAGGATTCGGATCCTTCACGGATACGACATATGACCATCAGACCTTCCATCGACGTCGCGACGCGCATCAGCCCCGAACTATCGGCAATCATCGAAGGGCTGGTGAATGACCCGGATCGAGAGGTGCCGCCGCAGACACTGGAAGAGGTGCGGGTCGCCTTGGTGAAACGCAGCACCTGCGAGGCGCGGGAAACGGAGTTTCTGCGCCCCCAGGATGAAACGTCGCTGCTCGTCGAACTCGACCGCTTGACCGAGGAGTACGGCAAGGAAGCGCCCGCGATCGATTTTGTCGTCGTCAAGGCAAGCGAAGGGCTATCGCGGGTCATCCAAGCGGCGATGGACGACATCAGGTTTCTGCGTGCGTCGACGCTGGGTGCCATGCGCGAGGCGATGGTGAGCGGCCTTACGGCCCGGCTGATCGGCGAGGGCGCGATCGACGAGGACGATGAGGGCGTGCTGCTCAGTGAGATCGACGAACTGATTCGACGCTACGGCGAGGACACCCCTGCGGAAACATTGATACGCTTCGAGTAGCAGCCACGACCGCAGCCACCCGCGACTCGTAGTATCCATCCGACGCAAGACTTTGATCTCAAATAAAGGAGTAGCTCATGGCCGATCACGTGCTTCAACTAGGCGCTCCCGATCCTGAACGCAGGACCTCGCCGATTATCGACGAGTACGAAGAGATTTCGCTCGACATGGAGATCGAAGCGGGAGTCTGCTACTTCAACGATTCTGCCTATACGATTGGCGTGTATGTCCTGAGCGGCAGCGAATTGCTGCATTGCGAGGAGCGAGGCGTCTGGGTGCGAAAAGGTGAAATGCGGCCGGGTGGCCCGGAAGAATAGTCCCTCGAGCATGTTCGGAAGCGCATCGACAACCGACTCTTTGCGAATGGACCCATTGTGGCTCGTGGCGCTCGCGCTTTGCGTAAGCCCCGATGCAACTGAGGAAAGTCCCTCGTCCGAACTACTCCTGCAGCATGGGGGTGTGGGCGGTGCCCACCAGGGACTCTGGCTTGCTCATCGCCACAACTCTAACCCGTGTGGCCCAACGGTAAGCCGGGAATGCGCCGATCTCTGAATGAGATTGCCTGCGAGGATTATCGGAGTGTCATCGTCCTGGACATCTCGTCTACGGCTATCGAAGTCGCCCGTAAGCATGCTGGGGAAGCCACGAGGCGGAAGCTTCCCTGCGCGCGGGCTTATGCGCTCCTCGTTGCATCGTTGCGAGTGCCCGGTAAAATGGCTTCGCGGATGGTCCGCGTTGAGCTTGCACTCGACTACGTTTGACCAACGTCAATGCGCTTCCTCTTTGACCTGTTACGATAAGGGGCAGGTGGCGTGACCTGACGACATCGCCGCCTCCTCCGTGCACATCCACAGGCTCACCGCCGACGAGGCTCTCTCCAGTCTGAAAACTTCCCCCGCCGGCCTCCTCCAGGCTGAGGCCGCGCGCCGGTTGGCGGAGTTTGGGCCCAACCATGTCGAGGAGGTGGGCCGCGAGCATCTGCTCCTTGGCTTCGCCCGCGAGTTCACCCATTTCTTCGCCATCATCCTCTGGGCCGGCGCGGCGCTGGCGTTTCTCGCCGAGCATTTTGATCCTGGCCGTCGACCTCGGCACCGACATGCTGCCGGCGCTGGCGCTGGGCGCCGAGAAACCCGATCCTGGCGTCATGAGCCGACCGCCAAGAGCGCGCGGCGAGCGGCTGCTGTCATGGGGTCTGATCGCCCGAGCGTATCTCTTCCTCGGCGCGCTGGAGGCGGCGGCGTCGATGGCGGTGTTCTTCTTCGTCCTGGACGCGGCCGGCTGGCGCTACGGCGATTTGCCCGGCAAGACCGACCCGCTCTATCTGCAGGCGACCACCGCCTGCCTGGTGGCCATCGTCGTGACCCAGATGGTAAATGTCTTCCTCTGCCGCCACCCTCTGAAATCGTCGCTGTCCATCAGCCCCTTTGGCAACGCGCTCATCCTGCCCGGCATAGCGGCGGAGCTGGGCATGATCCTGTTCATCGTCTACACCCCGGCCGGCAACTGGCTGTTCGGCACGGCGCCGATCGGGCCGGAGGTCTGGTTGCTCGCCGGCTTCTTCGCGGCGCTGATGTGGGCGCTGGAGGAGGTGCGCAAGGCGTGGTTGCGGCGGACTGTTATCTGAGGAGCCCATTGTTTGGAATTTCTCACTCTGCATGTAAGTGAATCAAAAGCTTCTCCATCGTACCCGCTGGTAGATTACGGACTCTGTTTCTTTTGCATATATTGTTGCCGGCCTAACTTCCTGTCACGGCTACACCAAAATTACACCAGCAATCAAAACTGTGAAATTCTGCGGCGAGGTTGGTATTGTATCCGTGGGCCATGAGCGCTCTAACGTGGCTAGATGCCGGTGCACAGCATCACAACCGATCAACGCGGCGGTTGTGCGGGAACACGCTGCCAACCACCGGGACACTCCCTGACATAGGGGTAATAGGCATTGGAACCCGCGCAGTAGTACCAGTCTTGCTGCGGGGCCGGTGCCGCCTGTGCATAGCCCTGCTCAACGTATGCGCCAGAAGGTGCCATCGCAGGTGCGGGATAGGAGTATGCGGGTGCGGGATATGCGTAGGCAGGGTAAGAATAATAAGGAGCGGAGTAATAGCCCAGCCCGTAGAGCGGAGCACCAAGATAAATGCCAACGCCCACGCCGCCGTAACCGTAACCATGACCATAGCCGCCGCCGTGGCTATAGCCGCCACCATGACCAGCGCCACCATGACCCGAGCCCCCACGGCCGCCCCGGGCCATTGCAGATTCACTAGCCACTGCCCCGAACACGAGCAGGATTAGCACCGCAACCACCTTCCAGTAACGTTCCATAATCCACTCCTTACCGTTCCGACAATACTCAGACTAGCAAATTGCGGCATTGAAAGCAGTAATCAATTTTAAAGGGTAGTCCATTTGCTCCCTTCGAAGCAACTATGTCCATTTTCTCTCCTTTGTGATGTCAGTGTTTACACGGACACCAATGCCCATATATCAATTGACGTTGTGGGAATCCGCTACCACTTTCAAGTGGCACTGCTATCAATGATACGCGCACCGCATCGCTATACGGTTCAGAGGACGAGGCTGTGTAGCCCGCTCCGTGGGGCACCGCACAGAGCTTTCCGCGTTGTAGCTATACCATCACCACTTATAACAGCAGCGGAGTAGTACAAGGTTCTTTCACTTTCACCAAGATTACCGCGTCAGGCACGAGCATCGCCACCAATACGCAGTACCTGGGGAGGCTGGTATGCGACCTACACCCCGAACGCTGCTGCAGTAGCCACCCACGGAGACAAGCATGAGCACAACCCCAATAATCAAGTCGCCCGAAACAAACGAACGGCATGCCGCGCAAGGGCTACGCAGGCATCTGGCCGGCGCGTTCGACGAGGGCGGCTTGGAGAATCTGGACGCTGAGCTGCATAGCCTGTGCGTCACGCTCTCCTGCAGCACGCCAGAGCACGCCGCGGTTATCGACGGCTGGCTCGCGGAGCGCGCCCGGGAGTCGCTAGAAGCCTCTATTGCGGCGAGGGCATCCTTCGCTTAGGGGAAGCGCCGCACCGTTGTTGGATGCATGAATCGCTGATATCAAAAAACCCAGCAACAGCGCTGGGCTCGGGGCGACGGATGCGGCGGAAATATTTTCTTACAAAATTCACGCCGAACCATCGCGACTTAGACCCTATACTCAAATGAGTTTATTTGTCGCGCGGTGCAGGAGACCGCTTGGTAAACCACGCGGCTTGGATGCAATAGGGTCCGGCGCCATTTTCCAACGCAACACGGAGACCACAAAATGACGCAATACGTACTCGGGCAATTCTTCGCAAACTCGAGAAGGTACTTGGGCCAACATCAGCCAAAGGCGGCCAGCTCAGGTTCTCCCCCCAAGCTGGCCCGCCCGGAAGGCTCCCGTTCCCTCCCTGAGCGGGAGCCTTCCACCCCTTATCAGCAGACGATGCATCGACGGAACGAGGAGCCATAGAAATTGCGAGTCTCGGAGAGTCTCTTTGCAAAGTTTTTAGCAGGAGAAAGCAATGCTGTATGCAATGCGAAAAGCTATTTTGGTGTTTCTGCTGGCTGTTGTGAGCAGCAGTGCGATGGCGGAGTGGGTTAAGGTTGGGAGTAACGAAACCGATACCCTTTACGTAGACCCCTCAACCCTTCGTTTTTCAGACAACACTTCGAGGATGTGGGCTATGAATGATTTCAAGGTGACCCAACAACTCCACGAGCGTGAGCCATTCAAGTCTGAAAAGGTGGAATATGAGTACGACTGCAAGCTAGCGCAATCGCGCCTACTCTATTTCACTTCGCACACTGAAAGCATGGCCGGAGGCGAGGTAGTTGACTTTAACGTTGTGCCTGGAGAGTGGGCACGAGTTTCGCCAAACACCGGATTAGAAGAATTGTGGAAAATCGCCTGCGGGAAGGCGTAGTTCCCGTTCGGCGTTAACCCTGCTGAATTCCCCGGAACTGCCGGAGCCAGGCCCCCGTCAACTCTTGTTAGGCCGAGAGGATTCGCCTAACGACGGCGCCAACGCGCGAAGTGCGACCGGATTGCCATCAAATTGTCTAATATGACCCTGGTTTTGTGCGGTACTCAACGGAGAGTCTTGTAATGAAGCAACTGAAAAGAAGTGCGTCCGCCGTTTTCCTCGCCGTCACGCTAGTAACCATGATGGGCTGCGCGGCAAACCTGCCGCAGGAAAGCGCGGGAGAGTACGTCGATGACGCCGTCATCACGACCAAGGTGAAAGCGGCGATATTGGACCGACCTACCCTGAAATTATTTGATATCCATGTAGAAACGTTTAAGGGGGAGGTCCAACTCCGCGGCGTCGTCGCGTCTCAGTCCACCATAGACGAGGCGATTAAGGTCGCACGCAGCGTCAACGGCGTGAAGTCGGTCAAGAACTATATGCGGGTCATGTAACGGGAGCCCGGGGACGGCGGACCCGATGCCGTCCCTTTTCGATGGCATGAGACCGATGCACCAGTTCGACCAGATATGCCATGCGACGTATTGTTGTGCCATGGTTGAACGCCCTAATCCGCGCCGTCCAACTAGCTTAACGACGGCGCCAGTCCGCGAAGCACGGCTGCATTGCTATCAAGCTGCCGAATAGCCTCGTCCTCCCGAATACCCCACACCCGCGCGCATTCCTTCGGCACAGCCTCAACATGCCAGGGCATCAACCGTCTGCCGTTGAGGTCGGCATACGGGCCGTCGGTCTCTGAAACAACCCTATCGCGCGGTATCCGCGCCACGAGGTCTCGCCCCCATGCAGCAACTAGCATTGCGGGCCCAACGCTAAACCAGCACCCCAGCGCAATCGCTCGCTCAAGCTCGACGACAGGTCCGGAGAACCAATGCAAGATGGGAGTTCCGCAGCGCCTCGCCGAGGGCTCGTTCCGGCGCCTGAAGGGATTCGACTGGCTGGCCGAGGTGATTCGCGGAGTGAAGTTCGTCGACGGCATTCGACAGGATCAGAGTATCGAGCAACGAAAAGTCGCCGCCTGATTCACATCATCCGTACATAACATTTGATGATAGCTCTGCACTAACCGCTAAAATTTGACATAAGCTCCCGAAAGGAATACATTGGACTAAGCTAAGCTAAGCTAAGCTAAGCTAAGTTAAGCTAAGTAAGGGCTGTTTTTTAATGAGTAACAAAGATGGAGATATCTAAACATGGCCGTTAAAATTGGTGAAGGTACATCTGAAGTAACTACTGATGTCAAGAAGACAGAGGACGTGAAGGTTTCACTAAAAGCCAGCTATTCAGAGAGGATGAAGGAAATCACATTCAAGCCTTTAGAAGACCTGAAAAAGGGCGACAAAGTAAAAATCACTGTTGAGAAGGTATAATTTAGGTTGAACTAAACCGCTTACGCGGTGCTGGTCTGAGCTTCGCCATCCGGTGAAGCGATTCGAATTCCGGTAGCTGTCCGAGCGGTGTGCATGAAGCGGGTGCACGCGGTGCCGATGTGTGTCAGCGTGGTTGCGCGGGGATGTTCCCGCGTCAACGACGAGGAGACACACATGGGCGCATTGCGCAAGCAAATGGAAGCGGATAGCGGCCTGGGTCATGGCCGGATGCGCATCTTCTTAGGAGAACTCGAATGCCCAAGGGTCAACAACGAGGTAATCGTGAAGCCAAGAAACCCAAGCAACTGAAAAAACCCGTTCTACCGGGGACGCCCTTTATCCCAACGCAGGCGAAAACAGCCGTTCCCGCGCCCGGCAAGAAGAGATAACGGGCGCGATAATTTGCACCTTCGGGGCGGGTTAGCCCGAGCGTTAATCCGTATAACAATGGTGGCATTGCGCATGGCGCGACTGACTATATCGGGTCGATTCCAGCCGTTCAAGACACAGAAATAACCTCGCACCAGTGCCCGGATTTGCCCGGATCGGGGAGCCAATCAAATCAAGGGTTAGCGAGTTGCTAGCCCTTTTTTGTTGTTCTCACGTCCCTGCGAACGCAGAGTATGATGATCTCGCGGTCGAAGTGTCGTTGTTACTTGAACAGTTTGTCGAGGGTGTGCGAGGACGTCATGATCGGCTCCGAGGATGAATCCGATCAGTGTATGCCTCCGGTGACCCCTCAATTTGTTGCACCAGAACCGGACCATGGCAAAGGTGAAGAAAACGAAGGCTAAGT
>Ga0208587_1000880_pt1 | contig 16369 bp, 9 predicted proteins | sample NGESurdeep092012_7_FD_184472 | JGI IMG/M metagenome (GOLD analysis project Ga0208587, IMG submission 184472) | Arctic peat soil microbial communities from Barrow, Alaska - NGEE Surface sample 210 deep-092012 (SPAdes) | ecosystem: Environmental > Terrestrial > Soil > Wetlands > Peat ...
CACGCGTCCGCGCTGACGCGGTACTACGCCGAATCCGGCACACCACCAGGTCGATTCATCGGCCAGGGCCTCGCAGGCTTGGGTCACGGAATCGGCATTGAACCCGGCACCCAAGTGACCGAAGAGCACCTCTTCCGGATGCTCGGAATGGTCCAGGACCCCCTCACCGGAGAACAACTTGGCCGACCACCGCGCGCACAGAAGGCGCCATACGCGGAGCGGGTGCGGACCCGAATCGGCGCCGAAACGGCCGGTCTCAAGGGCGACGAGAGGGACGCCAAGGTGCTCAAGATCAAGATCGAGGAGCGCATCGCCGAGGCGAAGATCGCCCGGGCGGTCGCCGGATTTGACCTCACTTTCAGCGCACCGAAAAGCGTCAGCGTGGCGTGGGCGCTGGCCGACGGGGGGACTCAGGCGGTGATCTACGCGGCCCACCAGCAGGCCCTGGCCTATGTCCTGGCCTACGCCGAGCAGTGCGTGTTCACCTCGCGATCGGGCAAGAACGGCGTGGTCCAGGAGGAGATCCGTGGGGTGGTCGGTGCGGCGTTCGACCACTGGGACTCACGCGCGGGCGACCCGCAGCTACACACGCACGTCGTCGTGATGAACCGTGCCCAGAGCGAGGACGGCATATGGCGGACCCTGGACTCCCGGGGCATGTTCCGTGCCACGGTGGGCCTGTCCGAGATGTACAACGGCGTCCTATCCGACTTCCTCACCCAGGCGCTCGGCTGGGGATGGGAGCCCTCCACGCGGTTGCACTCCCAGGTCCCGAAGTACGAAGTCGCCGGCGTCCCGCAGGAGTTGCAGAGGGCGTTTTCGACACGGTCGGCGTCCATTGAGGTCGCAACGAACGCGATGATTCCGGACTTCGTTGCTGCCCATGGACGATCGCCAAACAGCCGCGAGCTACTCAGGCTGCGACAACGAGCCACCCTGGCGACAAGACCCGACAAGCACGTGCACCCGCTCGCCGAACAGGTGCAGGGTTGGCGAAAGCGCGGCCAGGTGCTCCTCAACACCGACCCCGTTCCGTGGGTCGCAACGCTCAGAGACCGTAACGACCTGCCACTGTTGCGCGCCGACGACCTCACCAGCGAGATGCTCACGGAGGTCGGCGTCATCGCCGTCCACGTCGTTGCCGAGAAGCGCTCGACGTTCTCCCGCGCGAACGTGTTCGCGGAGGTGCTGCGGCAGATCCACGGTGTCCGGTTCGCCTCCGCAGACGACCGGATGGCCGTCGTGGAGCGCACCGTCGGTCTCGCCCTGGCCGAGGTCCTGCTCATCAGCGCCCTTGAGATGGCGCACAGTCCGGCCCGGTTCACCCGCCCGGACGGCACCTCCCAGTTCCGTGCCCGTGGCTTCGAGGTCTACACGACGCAGGCGCTTCTGGATGCCGAGGCACGACTCCTGGAGGCTGGCCGCTCCACCCAAAGCCCGCGAGTCGGCATAGGGATCGTGGCGAACGTGACAGCAGAGAACCTGCCCGGGCGAGCCCACGGTCTGTCCGCTGACCAAGGGCGCACTGTCGAACAGATCGCCACCTCCGGTCGCGTCCTGGACGTCCTTGTCGGGCCGGCCGGTACCGGAAAGTCGACCACCATGGGCGGCCTGCGCGCTGTCTGGGAGCGGCAGTTCGGGCCCGGTTCGGTGGTCGGGTTGGCGCCGTCCGCGGCCGCGGCCCAGGTCCTCGCTGAGGAGTTCGGGGCAGCGACGGAGAACACCAGCAAGTGGCTGACCGAGCAGGCCCGCCAGCCCGACCGACTCCGCGAGATCGACAGCCTGCGAGCAAGGATCAATCGCGCCGGACCGTCGATGAATGCCTCCATGCTCCGCAAACGCATCGATAACCTGGGCGCGGAAGTCGACAAGTGGTCGCTGCGATCCGGGCAGCTCGTCGTCGTTGACGAGGCCTCGCTTGCCGGGACCTTCGCCCTGGACACCCTCACCGAGCAGGCGCGCAACGCCGGCGCCAAGGTCGTCCTCGTCGGGGACTGGGCACAGCTGAGTCCGGTCGAAGCAGGCGGCGCGTTCCACATGCTGGTACATGACCGCGACCTGGCTCCCGAGCTCGCCGACGTCCGAAGGTTCACCCACGGGTGGGAGAAGGCCGCGTCCATCGACCTTCGGGTAGGCCGCCCGGAGGCCGTGGACGTCTACGAGGAGCACGACAAGATCGTGGGCGGAGAACGCGATTCCATGCTCGACCTGCTGTATGACGCGTGGCGGGCCGACGTTGCGGCAGGCCGATCATCCCTGATGATCGCCTCTGACAACGACACCGTGGCAGCACTCAACGGTCGCGCCCGGGCACACCGGGTCGCGGCCGGCGAGGTACGCGCGCAGGGCATTCAGGCGCTCAGCGGTGCGGTCCTCGGGGTGGGTGACCTGGTCGTCACGCGCCAGAACAACCGGCTCCTTTCCTGCGGCAGGGGGTGGGTCAAGAACGGCGACCAGTGGATTGTGGAGACGGTGGCTGCCGATGGCGCAGTGACGGTCGCGCGCACCAGGGGTGCCGGCATGCGAGGTGGTCGCCAGGTCGTGTTGCCGGCCGACTACATGCGCCAGCATGTCGAGCTGGGGTATGCGACGACGGCGCACCGCGCCCAGGGGCGCACCGTCGACACCGCGCACTCCTTCGTGTCCGTGACCACCCAGCGTGAGGTCCTGTACGTCGCGGCGACCCGAGGTCGAGAGTCGAACAGGCTGTACGTCGACACGATGTACGACCCGGACGCCGACACCCAGCACGGCCTACCCGTCGAACGGGACGCGGGCGACGTCCTGCGGCAGGTACTCGAAGCGCGCGGGGCGGACCTGTCGGCGACCGAGACGATCGCCGCGGACTGGGCCGAGCAGCAAGGAATCATCCGGATGTGGGCCGAGTACGACACGATCGCGGGAGTGGCCCAGCGCGACCGGTATGACCAGCTCGTCACCTCATCCTGCTCCGGGGTGCCACCTGAGCAACTCGAGGGGCTGCGCGATTCCCCCGCCTACGGCCCCTTGCTTGCAGCGCTGCGGGACGCCGTCGCGTCTGGTCTGGACGTCGGGCGGGGCCTGCCGCGACTCGTCGAGGAACGCTCGCTGGTAAGCGCAGATGACGTCGCAGCCGTCCTTCACAGCCGGGTGCACCGGTGGATTCAGGCTTCGAGCCCGCAGCCGCGTGCGGAGGACGGAAGGATTGTTGGACTGTTTCCCAGGCTGGCCGGGGTGACTGACCCGGACATGGCCAAAGCCCTGGATGACCGGCAGAAACTGATCGAGCAGCGGGCACGAGAGGGGGCTACGACGGCGGTCGAGAACCGGCAGCCGTGGACGGTACAGCTTGGCTCGCCACCATTCGATCTGTTTCGGCGGGAAGTATGGCTGCGGCGACTCGACACCGTTGCCGCCTATCGGGAGCGGTGGGGGATCACTGACCGAACCATCTTGGGCACTCGCGAGGCGACCTCACTTGAACAGGAGGCACAGCGTCGTCTCGCTCAGTCTGCGGTCGAGGGTGCGCTGTCGATCAAGCGCGACGAACGGGCGAGTGTCGGCGCGGTGGGGCAGGCTGTGGAGAGCCAGGTGAGCAGGGGAGGGGCGGAGCTGTGAGAAGGAAGCAGAAAGCCGCGGTTCTTGTCGAGCAACGGCTCGCCCACGATCGCACTGAGGCCTACCACGACGCCCGCGCCCTGGCGATCGAGCTCGCCCGCGGCGTGCCGTCTGCGAGGTTCGACCCGATGACGGCTGGCGTCGTCCTGCAGCCGGGGGAAACCGTCTACCGGCAGGTGCCGCTGTGGATACGTGTTCAGCAGGAGGGACGCTGGGCCGAAGCGAGCTACGCAGATGTGCTCGTGACGGACATGCGGCTGCTCTGCCGGTTCGCGACGGGCGGGATCACACTGCTGTGGTGGAACGGCGTCGTCGCGATGGATGTTGACCTGACCATGGAGCACTTCGTGATCGACTACGGAGACGGACAGCCAATCGGCTTGTCGGGACCATGGGTGGTTCCGGCTGCCGTTGTAGGAGTCGCGGCGATCTACGGCACGCAAGCGCTAGTTGACCATCCGGCTTTGATCTTGCTACGAAGAACGGGCTACGGCGGCCCCGGAACGGGGGGCCTGGCTAGTTATTAGAGGGCGCGAGCCAGAAAAGCGTTAGGAAGGGGTAGTAGCCGAAGCCGGTGGTCAGTCCGTAGAGGAACCGAGGCCAGGAGCGGAGATGCGCTCGGGACTGAAGGACATTGCTCCAGCCCGAAGACGCCGCGCCGCTGTGTCGTTGCCGACGCGTGCGTAATTGTCGGCGAGTTGCGAGTACGGCTGGGCTGCGCGAGGCCTGTCGGCCTGGCTGGCCAAAAGGCGCGCGCCCTGGCGGGCGTTTCCGGCTGGACCTCCATGAATCTGCTCATATCGCAAACCCACCAGGTTGTGCTGACGCCAACCGCCCGGAGGTGGATCGTCATCGAGCACCAGATTACCCAGCCACGCGTACCTTAGGGCCAAAGTGGCGCCTCTGGCGACCTGCATGTTCTTCAAGAAGACGCTGCCGTCGACGCGTATCCGGTCGGCGGCAAGGGCGTTGCCGTGATCGTTCTTCCCGTTCAGTTCGGCCTTGAATAGCTTGAGTTGGCCGGTGATGGTGGCCCCCATCAGTCGGACCGCGCCTGGGGGACTTCTATCCGGGTTAGGAGGGCGTCTCCATTGACACAGACGCGGTCGGCGACCAGTGCGTCGTCGGAGTCGTCCTTGCCGTTGAGTTTGGCCCTGGTCATGTCGAGATGGCCCTTTATCGTGGCGTTGGTCAGACGGATCGCGCCTCCGGTTACCTTCAGTTCCTTCAGGAAGGCGCTGCCGTCGACGCGCATCCGATCGGCGGCAAGGGCGTTGCCGTGATTGTTACTGCCGTTCAGCTCGGCCCCATTAAGCACGAGAGCGCCTTGATGGTGGCACCCACCAGTCGGACCGTGCCCACGGCGACCTTCAAGTCCAGGAAGGCGTCGCCGTCATCGTTTCTGCCGTTCAGCTCGGACCCAGTCAGTTCGAATTGTCCGGTGATGGTGGCACCCACAAGCGTCAACACGTCTTTGAAGACCGCGCTGCGCAGCCGTAGCGACACTGGAATGGTGCAGTAGGAGAGGTCAAGCACATCGGAGATCAGGGCGCCCACGACGCTGAGCCCGCGGGGATCACGATCCGCCCCTTTGTCGATGAGAACTTCGCGAAGGAGGGGACCAGCAATGGTCCGACCCGCCTCGTTTCGTTTGCTCAGATCGAGCGGGTCACCGGATGTGAGATGGGCTACCAGTTCCTCTCGGGTCACAGAACTCAAGTTTGGGGGCCGGGACTCATTGCTCACGAGGGCCATGGTGTCTGATTACGAACCTGTTGGAGCCGTGGCGCGCGGGAGGGACCTAACTTGAACAGGGCTTCGAGTCGCTACATACGCGCTTGATCGACAGAAGGCCGGGAGCCTGGTTTGGTCCTGGCCGAGCCCGTGTCACCTCAAACTGGAACTGGTCGGCTCAAGGTCGAAGCGGGAGTCCGCGGAATCACGACGGTCTCGTGCCGGAAGCTCCTCCCAGAAGGTCAGAACAGGAGTTCTGGGATCGGCGCACCGGTTGACCGAGTTGCTCGCCGTGGCCGGGTCGAATGGCGGTTGGAGCCGTAACGTACTACGAAGGTCGTCAAGCGTTGCGCCCTGCCGGAATCGGGCGGACTGTTCGACTCGTGCACGCATACATCCTGGAGAATTGCTGATGACTGATCCAGAAGAACTACTGGCGGGTCCCGCTTTCGGACACCACCCTTGGAGCGTGCAGGAACTTGTCCACGATATCCATTCCGGCCAGGTGCGCCTGCCCGACTTACAGCGACCGTTCGTGTGGTCGAACGCGAAGGTTCGAGACCTCATCGACTCGATGTATCGCGGCTACCCGGTTGGGGAGTTGATGTTCTGGGCTAACAGGGATGAGGATCACACACGACCCGTAGGGGGTGACACCAAGACTCAAGACGCCACAATGCAGGTCATCGACGGGCAGCAGCGTCTAACCAGTCTGTATGCGGTGGTTAAGGGATTGGCGGTATGGCGGGACGATTACACCCGTGAACGAATCCGGATTGCATTCAACCCACTGACAGAGCGCTTCGAGGTCACCACTCCGTTGTTCGAACGGTCTGCGGAGTGGATCCCCGATATCGTCACGGTGTTCACCAGCCCGATCGCCGCTCGCAGCGCCTACCTTCGCAGACTCACCAGTGACGACCGCGAGGTCAACTTGGAGATGGCCACCAGCATCGAATTGGCCTTGAACCGCCTCCACCAGTTGCAGAACTATATGTTCCAGGTTGTTCAAGTTAAGGAGTCCATCGGCCGGGAAGAGGTCGCTGAGATCTTCGTGCGGATCAACTCCGAAGGTGTCACCTTGTCCAGCGCGGATTTCATCCTTACCTGGATGAGCGTGTTCTGGGAGGGGGGACGCACCCAGCTCGAGGACTTCGCCCGGGACTCGCGGTTCACGCCAGCGGGAATCTCCCAGATCACCGGAAGCAAGGTGACTTGGACGCCACAAAATCCCTATATGTCCTTGAGCCCGGGGCAGCTTGTGCGTGTCGTCGTCGCATACGGACTACATCGCGGGCGCCTGCGCGACGCGTACAACCGACTCCGCGGGCGTGACCCACGAACCCGCGAGATCATGCCAGAGCAGCGTGTAGCAGAATTGGCGAAACTCAGGGCAGGCCAGGTCCACGTTCTCAAGCCGGTGAACTGGGACGAGTTCCTGAAGGTTCTTGAACGAGCTGGGTTCCGATCTTCGGAGATGATCACGTCCGCTAACACGGTCCTATACTCCTACGTCATCTGGCTCATGGGGCGAGTGGACTTCAAGGTTCCGATCGACGAACTGCGCGAGATCATGGCCCGCTGGTTCTTCATGTCCCAGATCACCGGCCGGTATACAAGTAGTCCAGAAACGCGGATTCAAGAGGATGTCTCCCGCATAGACCTGCTCGCAGGCAAGCCCGCGATGGCCTTCGTCGCGGAACTCGCGGGAATGATCGACTCGGCCGTCCCGTCGGACTGGTGGTCCGTGACGCTGCCGGAGGACCTGTACACCTCATCGACGGGTGCGCCCGCTTACGTCGGATACGTGGCAGCCCTCAACATCTTGGATGCCGAGGTGCTCCTGTCCACGATGAAGGTTAAGGAGTGGATCAACCCGACTCGCCGGTCCGTCAAGGGAATCGAACGTCACCATCTCTTTCCCAAGGACTATTTGAAGACTGACCTCGGGCTGAAGGCAGCCAAGCGAATCAACCAGGTCGCCAACTTCGCCCTCGTGGAATGGTCTGACAACATCGACATCTCAAACAGCCCGCCCCACGTATACTGGCCGCAGCAAGTTGCGGACAAGAACATGGACGAGTCTCGCCGCGTCCACCAGGAGGAGTGGCACGCACTCCCGGCGGGCTGGGAGACCATGGAGTACGAGTCATTTCTCACGGCCCGCCGCCGGCTCATGGCTCGCGTCACGCACGAGGGATTCAAGCGATTGACTGACCCGAACTACCGGCCGGACCTAACCCGAGCCGCAGTCCCAGCTGCATCGGCCGAAGGGACGCTGCCCACCCTGGAGGCCCTCGTCCTGGCTGGCGTCCTTCCCTCAGGCACACTACTTTCTCCTGCTGAAGCTGACACCGAAACCATCGGTGAAATCACCGAGGATGGACGATTACTGATTGGTGAACGGCTGTACGAAAGCCTTACGCGGGCAGCACGCGACGACGGTGCTGACAACACGGACGGCTGGGCATACTGGCAGGCTCATCTCGACGGCTCGTCACCGCTCCTAGCTGAACTCAGGCGCGCACCACTGACCACCGAGCAGGCATGAGTGAGGGGCCTTGGGCGACCTCAACTGCCGAGGGCGGCTCACCCGGTTCTATTCCTTCGCGCGAACTCGCTCACGAGAATCTTGGGCACCGACGTGTCGATGTATCACCTGTCAGATCCGCTCAACTCATCGACCAATGCTGACAGATCGCGGTCCTGCTCTGTCAACTCGGACTCCAGCGCCTGGTGGTATGAAACGAAGCGCGCCCCATCCTTGCCGAGCCGGCTATAGAAGTAACAGGCAGTGGCCGCGGGTATGCCCGCACGCATGCGCACGAAGGGCAGGAGTCTCAGACCATCCCGGCCTTCGCGCTCAAGGATGTATAGCCCGCCGGTCTTCATCGGCGTGATCGTTTGGAAGGTGGCCTCTCGGAAGGGAACAGCAGAGCCGATGAGGTCTTCGGCGACAACCGAGTAGACCTGCCCGTCGTACTGCATCGTCTTGGGGCGTACGAGCGTGAGGTCCTCGAATGCAAGAGTCAGTGGCGTTAACAACGCTGTCAGTTCCGACTGCAGGCGCTCAAGACGCTGTGCGGTCTCTTGATCGGACTCGATGCCACCGTGTCCCTTCCAAGCGTTCCGTAGTTCGCCGACTCGCTGGACAACTGCAAATAGATCCTTGCTGGCCATTGCATCGAGCCAATTACCCGAGCACCGAAAGAGGTCGAGACAGACCAAGCGTTCGTCCGACAGCATGCGCCGCACCGTCTTGGCGAGATTCATGCCCGTGACAATCCAGAACCCAAGCGTGGCGTCACGCCAACGCGTGCCTTCGATTTCGCTGAGCGGACCCCGCTTTAGCTGCTCATATATCGAAGGATTCGAACGCAATCCGCTGAGAAGGATGGTGCTCACGAACTCGGCCGTCGCCTCGAAGAACGCGAAGAGGATCTCGGTCTGCCGACGTGGATCCAGCGTTGCCTGGTAGTTCCAAAGGATCGAGGACAGCGGGTACGGCAGCCGGGGGAGCCAGGTCTCCAGAGTGTCTTCTTGGTGAAAAGCAAGTAGCGCCCGGCCGACGACTTTCGAACCGTCCTTGCTTCGCCATAAGTCGCGTTCTGCTGCTACGAGTTGGCTCTGCAACTCACTGATGCGTCGCTGCAGTCCCACCATGTGGATCTGCTCCTCGATGGGAGGGAGCACGATTGGCGCCGCACCGATCGTGCTGAGCGACGCTGTTGGGATCACACCTGTGTAGGCAGTCTTCCGCGTGAGATGGCCGAGCGGCGTACTGAGATACTGCGCGACATAGTCGGCGTCGGCACGATCCGGGTCCAGAATGAGCTGAATGTAGTTGTGTGGCTTGATGATCAAGGCGGATCGGCTTGTGACAGCGGGAGACGTACCAAGGGTCGGGACGAAGACTGCGTTTGGGCGGTCTTCAAATCCGCCGTCGGGGGCTCGATTGCCCCGGTACTTCTCCACGACCACAGTGGACACCGCTACCACCACCGCCCCGCCGAAGTTCCTCGCCGCGGTCTCGAACGAGAGTGCAGTCTCGAAGGCATCCCACGTCGTCAGAGCGTCAGGCGCGACTAGCGAACCGACCTCAGCGACCTTGCCTCGTCGGCGGTCACGAAGATTCTTCAGCAGCGCAGCGTTCGGCGCGTCCGGAGACGCCTTTGCCAAGAAGATCTCGCCCACAGGGCGAGGGCGGATCTCGACAAGATTCAGCCGTATCGACATGTTCGAGTTCCACGACGCCGGCAATGAGATGACACTCCAAATGTGGAGCCCATGCTCCTTCAGGAGGGCTCGGGCACCTATCCCAGGCTTGAGCAAGAATGTGTCCGGCAGGACGAAGAAGGCTCGACCTTCGTCAGACAACAGCCTCGAACTGGCAAGCACGAGCCGCTCATCCAGCCTGAGCTTAGCGATCTGCCGATCTGCGGAAGTCGGCGTCATGGGTGAGGGTGGCCGATAGCTCAGCGGTGGATTGCTCACGACCAGATCAAATCGGCCTGGTCCATCCTGGAGCGCCGCAAGCCCAGGCAGTGGATCACCAACGTCCCATCTCGCTTCAGGCAGCAGTTGCTGAGCCAAAGGCATAAGAGCCGGCTGAGTAATGAGGCCTTGACACGATCCAGCGCCGCTGGCAGTGGAGACTGCCGCCAACAGAACGCCTGGGCCAGCCCAGGGGTCTAGTAGTCGAGCTCCCCGGTTTGGCCCGATGACTGCGCTGATGAAGTCGGCCATAACTTCAGTCGGCACTTGTTCCCACAGTCCACGACGACTGAGCCGTGCGAGCGTCCGCCAGTTTGGAGCGAGTCCCTCCTCCTGGAGGAGGGTGAAAACGTCCGGCAGATCCATGCTGCTGCGACCGCGGTTTCTGTCGAGAGCCTTCCAGACAGTTGCTTCATCAACCTCAAGCAGGGAGTCGTCCGACGCCACGATGATCCTCTCCTTCCGATTCTCCCAGCCAAAGCTCGCTGCCAAGGCGTGCGAGATCGCCCTTCGCACCTAAGTACGTGGGCATCGCGCGTTGAACCGTCGACCAGAAATCCGGCGTGTGGTGACGTTCGTGGGTATGGGCCAATTCGTGGACGATGACGTAGTCCACGAGTGCAGGCGGAAGCTGAATCGTCGCCCAATGGAAGTTGGCGCGATCGTTCTTGCCAAGCGAGCCCCATCGGTACCCAAGATCGCGTACGTCTATGGCGGGTGCACGCACACCCATACGTTGCGCCCATGGCTCGACACGTCGTGGGAGCCACCGCGACGCCCGCGCCCGATACCAGTCGACCATCGCTAGCGGGCCGGACCCAGACGCCGCGATATCGCGACTCATTACGAGCCGCCCACGTTCTAGCTTGACGGGGTCCACATCTCCGTTGCTCAGTAGAAGACGATACGAACGGCCGAGGTAGACAAATCCCTCGCCGCTGACGAACTCCTTCGTCGGACGACGAGACAGGAGAAGATCCTTCTCTGCAAGCTTCTTGTAGACCCACATCCTTTTGTCGTGGGCGAAGCGGGCCAATTCGGCTTCGTCACAGTCCGGCGGGGCAGTGACGATCAGCGAGCCATCGCGATCGACCGTGATTCCGATTGAGCGACGCGCCCCCGACAGTTGCACCTCGAAGTCGAGACCAGCCACGACTAGCCGCTTCGTTGTCGTTGCTTCAACCTCTCGGGGAATCGTCGTCGTCGACATCATGCCCGACCCACCAGTTTTGAGTGGTTCGCTCGCGCCAGCTCAACGACGTGAGCCGCAACCTCCGACAGCCGATCAAGCTGGAATAGGTCGTGGCCGCCCACTTGCTGACTATCCAGGTGCTGCACGACCCACCTGCGGAGCATGTCCTGCGCATACGCGTTCTGCCAGAACCCGACGACAGCGATCTCTCGCCGCAGGTGAGCAACCAAACCCACCGTCGTCTGTCGTAGAACCTCTGCCTCCATTGCCGACAACTCTGCGACTGGCGCATCGGGCGTCGCCAGGACCCGTTCAGCTGTGGCTTCCGCTTCCAACTCCTGACCGAGCAAACCGTAGAAGGGCGCCTCAGTCTCTGGGTCCAGCCCGGTTGAGTCGACCTGACGACCCTTTAGCGCGTCGTCCACCAGATCTGATAACGCCAGCGCCAGCTGGTCCCACTGCTCCTTCAGTGCTTCCAGGATCCGGTCGAGCTTCTCGGACAGCTTGGAGTAGTGCGCGGGATCCTCATCGAAGTGCTTGCGGATGTGGTACCGAATCGCATGCTCCATCTCCGACGCCTTCGCACGATCATTGCCAAGACCGGAGACTTTGGAGCGGAAGTCGGGAGCCGTGATCGACACCGGCGGGATCTTCTGATCGACACCGAGCGCGAGTACGTGATCATCGATGAGTGCGCGCACTTTCTCGCCGTAGAGGGAGACGTCGAACGTGTCTCCCTCTCGGTAGCGGCGACGTGCCCTGACCTGCACCATGCCAAAGAACTTGGCATCGCGGTTGAAGGGCAGTGACTCGGGTCGCGGCATGACGATGTCGAGTGTGGTCAGGAACTGCTTCAGGGACACCTCGAAGGCCGCGCGCAGTCTTTCGTCCTCTAGGGCCGTTACGCACGCTTCCAGATCGTTTTCGGTGTCGAAGCGGTCGAGGCCTCGCTCCAGGAAGAGGTTGCGGACACGCTGGCGTCGGTCCGTGAGCTTCGGCAGTTCGTCCTCGATGGTCTGGAGGAGCCCTTCGAGGTCGTCGCTGGAGTACGCGGCCAGCGCCTGTTTCAGATGCTCGCCGACCCCGTAGTAGTCGACGACGTAGCCGACGTTCTTTCCTGACGCGGTGCGGTTGACCCGCGCGATCGCCTGGAGCAGCTCAGCCTCTTTGATCGAGCGGTCCAGATAGAGGACCTGCTCGACGGGAGCGTCGAAGCCGGTGAGCAGCATCGACTTCACAATCAAGAAGGCTACCGGAGACACCTGTCCAGGCTTGGTCTCGGACACCTGCCCTAGCGCCAGTTTGAAAGCGGCGATGTTGGTCTTGTGCTTGTCCCCAGTGGACCACTGAAGCCAATCCGGATCGTCGTTGTGGCTGCCCGATATGACAGGCACGAAGTCGAGCGCGCGGATCAGAGACAGATGCGCGGATGCGCGGACGAGGCGTGCCGTCTTGGTCGGAAGGTCGGCCGCCCTGTCGATCCCGTCTGGAGTGGTGAGCGCAGGGTCGAGTCTCTCGATCTCGGCTACCAACTCGTCGCGGGCTCGCAGGAACCCGTCCCTGTACCGCACCGCAGCCAGTCGGCTCGTCGCGACCACCTGCGCCTTGAAGCCGTTGGGCATGACGCCGTCGACGTAGTGGCGCAGTATGTCGCGCGCTTTGGCGTCGATCATCTTGGGTGCTTCGAGGACGTTGCCTTTGGTGGCCCACCGCTTCTTGATCGCGTCAAGTTCTTCGGTGGTCCTCTCGGAGAACATGTCCTCGAAGACCTCGTCGAGATCGCGCCCGTCGGTCACTGCACCGCGTGTGGTGCGGCCCTCGTACAGGATCGGGACGGTGGCTCCGTCCGCTTCCGACTCGCGGATCGTGTACGTGTCGATGAACTCGCCGAAGATCTCATGGGTGCGCTTCCGCTCACCCATGATGATCGGTGTGCCCGTGAAGCCGATCCGTGCACAGTTCGGGAGTGCGCTCAGCAGATTCGCGTGCAGGTTGCTGGAGTGTGAGCGATGCGCCTCGTCGACAAGGACGACGATGGCGTCGCTCTCGTTGAGGAGACCGAACTGCTCTTTGTCCTCTGACTTGCCTTTGGTGTCGGTCGCCTCGCCAGCAAGGTCAGCGTCGACTTCCCGGTACTTCTGAATCATCGCGAAGACCAGGCCTGGGCCGGGCCGAGCGAGTAGCTCCTTGACCTTCGCAACGGACTTGCCGACATCGACCGTCTCACCAGTCAAGGCGGCCGTGTTGCTGAGCTGACGCTGTAGATCCGTGCGGTCTGTGACCGCGACGACTTTGAATCGGCGAAGCTCGGGAAGTGTCCGCATCTTGCGAATCAGGAAGACCATGGTCAGGCTCTTGCCCGATCCCTGGGTGTGCCACACGATGCCACCCCGACGATCGAACTCGCCGTCTTCGGCACGTGTCTTGCCGGTGGTGAGTCGTTCGATGGATCGCTGCACCGCTCGGTGCTGCTGATACCGACCGATGATTTTGACCGTGCGGCCCTCGATCGGCATGTGAAGCGTGAAGTTGCGGAATATGTCCAGCAGGTGCGCGGGTCGCAGCATGCCGGCGACGAGGATCTCCTGGCTCGATAGGTCGGCGGGAGCCTTTCCCAGCTCGGTTGCGACCTGGTCGCGAGATACCGGCTCGGTCTCTTTCCACTCCGCGAAGTGCTCGCCCTCTGAGGTGAAGGTCCCAACCATCGCCTTGTCGAAGTAGGTCGCTACGACGAACTGGTTGGAGTGAAACAGGCGTTCGTTGCCCTCGGCGTCGTGGACGCGCGATCGTTGATTCGCGTAGCGCTGCAACTGGTCGATAGCTTCGACAGCGGGGGCTGTGATGTAGGGGTTCTTACACTCGATGACCACGAGCGGGATGCCGTTGACGAAGAGCACGACATCGGGGACGACGAACTTGTGCGCTTGGCCACCGGGCTCATCAACCCGGAATTGGTTGATCGCCAGGAACTCATTGCGCTCGGGGTGCTCCCAGTCGATGTAGTGGACGGTCTGTCCGCGACCCCCGTCCCGACCTTCAACCCCGTCCACCGTAGTGCCAGTGAGAAGAAGAGCCGTCACTTCCTGGTTGGCCTCGATCAGCTTGAGTGCGGGCGATCGAAGGAGAGTCGCCTCTGCTTGCGCGACTCGGCTCTCGTCCAGCCACTCGTTGCCAACGTCATCAACGTTGATGCGACGCAGCGCGTCGCGAAGACGCCTTGACAAGACGACCTCTCCGAACGATTCCCGGTCCGAGGCGGCCGGTTCCCACTTGGACCCCTCGACATGCGACCAACCCATCGCGAGGAGCTGTCGCAGCAGAGGAAGCTCCACCTTCGTGTACTCGTTCGGCAGTGCTGACATCACGCCACGTCCATATCGGCGGTAACGCGAACCCGACCTGACAGAAGGTCGTTCATAAGCCCAACCTTGAGGAGAGCAAGCTTCTCCCGTGTCGCCGACGAGTCAGCGACTTCTCTTGCATGCGCCTCATAGATCGCAACGATAGCCATTTGCTCAGATTGACTCGGAACGGGAATCAGCAGCGGGCGCAGGTCTTTGAGGTTGATGTTCTTCTGTGCGCTCTGTGGCGCGCGCGCTTCGAGACGTGGTTTGGCGGCGCTGATGCAGAGTTGGACGTAACGAGCCGAGTGTGAGGGCATGCACTGAACCCCCACCACCGAATCTGGGAAGAACATGGGCATACCCAAGATTGCGGTGTCGGCAATATTTGCCGCAATGGTGACGGCAATTGTGTGCGCGGGGAACTCAGTACTGACGGCGATCCCGCGCTTACTCAGTGATTGCGACGCCTGGGTAATCACGGAGCCATTCGCGGCGGCAATGTCGCCCGTTTGGATGAATGGAGCCCCGCCTCCGTAGTACGCCGGGTCGTTTCGGGGGCGGTGAGTGAACTTCCCCCTCGCAACGTCAGCTACATCCTGCAGCATCCGCACCTCCCACGAGTCTGGAAGTAGTCCAAGTGCAGTTGTCCTAAATCGCTCAGGTTGACGGAACGGGTCGCGAAGCGTGCCATTGTCATTTAAACCGCACGTCAGCAGGTCGTGAAGAAGCCCCTGGCTCATCTGCTCCAGCTTGGCGATGAGTCGCTCGGTCACAACGATCTCGTCGTCGACCGTATCGAGGATCCGCGAGATGAGCGACTGCTCCCGCACCGAAGGAAGTCGAAGCGGGATGCGTTCGAGGATCGCCTTTGAGAGCCCACCACGCCCGCCGCCAGACGACCGGGCTCGTAGCTCCTCGTAGCGACGATCGAGATCGTGGAACAAGTAGGAAGTCAGGAGATGCTCAGCATCCCCTGAGATCAATGCCACCGACTGGTTCGTGCAGAGCCGACGCTCAACGAGCGCCGCCGTCCCGCGGGTCTTACCCTGGCCGGCCAGACCAATCGCCACTGATGGCGGATCGACCAGCGTTGCGTTCGACGACCTCAATCCCAGGGCACTGATTCTCCCAGGTACATCAATGATGCGTCGCTGATTTACATCCCCTGATGCCATCCATGGAACGTCGCCACCCCAGAAGGATGAGACCGCAGTACTTGGGGTTCCGCCGACGGTTATCGATGCCACGTCGCCAAGCGCGAATTCTCTCCATGGATCAGGATCGTGCATAGCCAAGTTCTTCCAGGAAAACGGCGAGCACCTTGGCAGACTTGTCGCGCGCGGTTTCAATCTCACCAAGAGCCACGGCGTACTTCTCCCACCAATTCTCCAATGCCGATGCCACCAACTGCCTGTGCCTGTCGACATACGCGTCGAGATGGTCCGTCAGATCAGACCGTGCGATACCGAGGACAAGGGTGTCCTCGCTCTCGGAGGAGAGCTGACCGCGCGCCGCCGTGAGCTTGACCACGAACTCCTGCTCCAGTGCCTTCACCTTCTTCTTCGCAGCACCCAGCTCTTTCTTGAGTGCCGCTAGCTCCGCTGGCGAAAGGGCCTCCTCGTCGTCCCTCTCCTCTTCTCCCTCGTCCTCATTGCTGGCCGATGCTCCTTTGATTGTGGCGTCCAGTTCCGCCCGGCGGGCCTCTGCCTCATCGATCTCGACGATGTACTTCGGAACGAGGGCTCGAACCAGCCGATGGTCGAGTGGGTTGCCCCTGACCGTTTTGTCGTCGAGGGCGGTCGTGATCGTTGTGACCCAGCCATCGATGACAGCCCCAAAGCCGCCTGCAGCGAGGGTTCGGAGGTCGAACTGGATTTCGCCCCACCAACTCGCAATGACCCCCGCCACTTGGAACCGGTCGAGAATACCGACCGGTGTGAGCGCACTTACGAAGCTGTCGAGCAGTGTGGCGCGTGCCGCCATGAGCGTTTTGGTCTCTGGCAGCTCG
>Ga0208587_1000891_pt1 | contig 16211 bp, 15 predicted proteins | sample NGESurdeep092012_7_FD_184472 | JGI IMG/M metagenome (GOLD analysis project Ga0208587, IMG submission 184472) | Arctic peat soil microbial communities from Barrow, Alaska - NGEE Surface sample 210 deep-092012 (SPAdes) | ecosystem: Environmental > Terrestrial > Soil > Wetlands > Peat ...
TCAAGGTGATGCCGTCGATGATCTCGCGCCCGCTCGCCTTCCGGAAGACGCGTCGCATTGCGCAACGCTATCTGAATGGGAACGTGCGCCGCGTGGGGCAGTTCGTGCTGCTCGAGGTTCCGCGCTCCATCACGCTCGGTGTCGCGCCGGGGAGCACTGGCTGCTCGTATTACGAGTCCTGGCTGCGCGAGGTGCTGCGATTGCTCGTCGGAGGCACCGGCTCGGTGGAGCACACGCGGTGCGAGGGACGCGGCGAGGGGACGTGCGAGTGGCGCGCGGATTGGCGCGGCGCGGACCAGTCGCGCGCGCATTAGTGTGCAGTAGCATGAAACAGGTACAGCGCCTTCGCTTCGCCCAAGACGACAATTAGATGCTGACCCCAGAGACACTTCCCGACCTGCAGCAGGCGCTTGCCGCCGCTGATCTCGACGGCTGGCTGCTGTTCGATTTTCAGCAGACGAATCCCATCGCCATGGGGATGCTCGGCCTCGAGGGATTCATCTCGCGGCGCATCTTCGTGTGGATCCCGCGCTCGGGGGTACCACACGCGCTGGGGCACGCGATCGAGCCGGGTCCGTGGCACAGTTGGCCGAAGGCCTGGGGCAAGTCGACGTACAGCTCGTGGCGCACCCTCGAGAGCAGCGTGAGCGAGATGGTGAAGGGAAAGCGCATCGCGATGGAGTATTCAGCGGGCGACGCGGTGCCCTATCTCGACCGGGTGCCGGCCGGCGTGCTCGAGATGGTGCGCGCGGCGGGCGCGACGTCGATCACGTCGAGCGGCGAGCTGGTGACGCGATTCTACGCGTCGTGGAACGCGACGGACATCGCGTCGCACGTGCGCGCCGCGGAGGTGATCGCGGCGATCGCGCAGGCGGCGTTCCTGTTCGCGGGCGAGCGGTCGCGCACCGCCCAGCCGATCACGGAGCACGAGCTGATGATCTGGATGCAGGAGCGCTTCGCCAAGGCTGGACTCTCCACCGATCATGGCCCCAATGTGAGCGCGGGCGCGAACGCGGCCAATCCACACTACGAGCCGTCGCCGGAACAGCCGCGCCCGATCCGCGATGGCGAGGTGCTGCTGATCGACCTCTGGGCGAAGGAGCCGAACGGCATCTACGCCGATCAGACGTGGATGGCGACGCTTGGGCCACCATCGGCGCGGACGCAGGAAATCTGGGGCGCCGTGCGCGACGCGCGCGACGCGGCGATTGCGCTGGTGCAGGATGCGGCGAAAGCAGGCAGACCGCTGCGCGGCGCCGACGTCGATGATGCCGCTCGCGCCGTCATCGTCGAGCGTGGATTTGGTGAATACTTCACGCACCGCACCGGCCATTCGATCGACCCACGTTCGTTGCACGGATCTGGTCCGCACCTCGACAACCTCGAGTCGCGCGAGGAGCGGTTGCTCGTGCCGGGCGTCGGGTTCTCGATCGAGCCGGGGATCTACATCCCGGGAGAGATCGGGATGCGGACCGAGGTGAATGTGTACATCGAGCCTGATCGGGCTGTCGTCACGCCGAAGACATACCAGCGGGAGCTCCTCGTGGTCTAGTTGGATAGTTTCGAGTCGGGGAGTAACCTTCAGTGCTTGGTTGAAGTTGTTTCAGTCAAGAGTTGAAGTTCACGGCGGTGAACGCCCCGACGTTATTCGTCCGGTCAACGACGGTGCTCCAACGACGACGAAGGCTGACTCCGCGCCGACAGTCGCGCCGCGCTCATCTCCAGATCGCCGGATCCTCCAACCCGAGCCGCCAGTACGCCACCCGCCGTACGCCGAGCGAGGCGACTTCTCGCTGTAAAGCCTCGATCAGCACCGCGTCGCTCACCCAGAGCTCCCAACCATCCGGCCCCGCGCGCATCGCGTGCAGCGTCGATGTCGCTGGATCGCGATCGAGTGCGACGCCGGCCTCCGCCGCCAGGCGGCGCGCGTCGTCGTAGGAGATGATCGCAGTCGGAGCGTCGGCGCGCCACTGATAGCCGTACAGCGGCAGCGCCGCCACCACTCGGTTCGCACCGCTCTCGGCGACGCGCATCGCGAGTGTACGTCGCACCCACAGTGGTTCGGCGATCGCGCCGGCCGGCGACGTCGCCCAGTGCTGGTCGTACAGCATGATGAGGAGCAGATCGGCGCTCGATTCGAACAGACGAGCGGGATAGCCGACCGTGTCGCTCGCCGGTATCGCAATGGCAACCGGCCCAACGCCGCGCGCGCGCGCCGCGCCCGCGATCGTTGCAACCACGGCTCGTGTGAGCGCCGTGTCCGCGCCGGTCATTCCTTCGAAGTCGATCACGACGCCGCGATCGCCGCCGCGCTGCACGCGCTCGGCGATCGCGGCCGCACTGCGCTCGAGTGCGAACGAGTCGACCGCAAGGCGGCGGATGAGCGACGGATGGAATTGATCGGTGACGAACGACGTGACGAGCGCCATACGTCGGCTACCCGCCGGCAGCACGGCGGAAACCGAATCGGTATAGAGAACGAAGGGCATCCCCGTTATCGTGTCGAGCGGAATCCAGTCGAGCACGACGCCATCGAGTGCCAGGCCATGTGCACGAACGCTCGCAGCGCTTCGCGGATCCCACGGCGCTGTGAAGGCCCAGCGCTCCTCGGCGGCGCGGCCGACGATCGGCAGCGACGCGCACGCCGAGCCGAGGGTCAGCGGGAGGAAGACAAGTGCGCGAAGCAGACCTCGCATCGAGCTCCGGAGTAGAAGGCGAACGCGCGCGGCAACATGGCGCGCGTCAAGATGTTAGTCTGCGTCGCTGATACGAGCGAGCTCGGCTGATGCAGCGGCGCCTGCTGCTGTGACGGCTCGCGCCTTGCCTCTACACGGGATGAATCCACCCTCCAGACACTAGACCGATCCAGTGATCGCCGCACCAATCTCCAGCATTCCGGTTCGCCGCAGCTTCGCGCTCGCCGCGTTCGTCCTGAGCTTCGGGTCCGCGTGCAAAGGCGACGCGGACGGTGACGCTCGGCGCCTCGCCGCCGCGACACCGGCGAAGGGCGCCACGACTGCCGAAGCTACGGGCGACGTCGTCATCGCTCCGCCAACCGCTGCGTACACCACCGTCGCCGTTGCCACACCAGGCACGGTGACGGGAACGGTCACGCTGAAGTTCCCGCTCGCTCCACTCGCGCCCCTCGTGACGGGCAACGAGGCCGCGCTGTGCGGGCCGAGCGTGCCAGACGAGTCCGTGCTGATGCAGGGCGGCGGGTTGGCTGGCGTCGTCGTCTGGCTCGACGGCCTCCGCAGCGGCAAGGCGCTCGGCCTCGAGCGCCGCGTCGAGCTGGAGAGCGACCGCTGCAAGCTCACGCCGCGAGTGCAGGCGGCGGCGGTGGAAAGCGCCGTCAACATCATCGGGCACGATGATTTTCGTCAGCATCTGCGCTTCACCGCTGGCGGCGAGGCCGCGCCGCGCGCGACGATTCTCCTCGGCGGCGGCGAGCAGGTGATTCCCACGGAGCTGCCGTTCAAGGTGCCTGGCTTGGTCGCGGTGCGCGACACCGATCACGCGTGGACACGCGCGTACCTCGCCGTGTTCGATCATCCGTACTTCACTGTGACGGGGGCAGGAGGGACGTTCACGATCGATGGCGTGCCGCCGGGCAAGTACACGCTGCGTGCGTGGCATGAGCGCACCGCGGTTGCGACGCAGACGGTTGACGTCGGCGCGAACGGGGTGGTGAAGGTGACGGTGGTGTTGGAGGGGAAGTAGCGCAGCTCCCGACTGGAGGCAGGGAGCTATCAGGACGTAAGAACTAATCCCGTAGCTCGGCGCGATACAGCTTCCCGTACACACCTGCGCCCGCCGCAAGGACATCGTGCGTGCCTTCCTCGACGATCCGCCCGTGCTCGAGCACCAGCACGCGGTCGGCGCGACGCACCGTGCGCAACCGATGCGCGATGATCAGCGTCGTGCGGCCGCGCAGCAGTTCTTCCATCGCTTCTTCGACCAGCCGCTCGCTCTCGTTGTCCAGGCTCGACGTCGCTTCATCGAGCACGACGACGACGGGATCCTTGAGAAAGACTCTCGCGAGTGCGATGCGCTGGCGCTGTCCGCCGGACAGCTTCACGCCACGCTCGCCGACGCGCGTCTCCATGCCCTGAGGCAGCCGGTCGATGAACTCGATTGCGTGCGCGGCGGCGGCGGCGGCATTCACGTCGGCATCGCTCGCGTCCGGACGCGCATAGGCGATGTTCTCGCGGATGCTGCCGCTGAACAGCGCGGGCTCCTGTGGCACGAGGCCGATGGAGCCGCGCAGATCGGCGAACGAGATCTCGCGGATGTCCACACCGTCGAGGGTGATGCGACCGCCGGTCACGTCCCAGAAGCGTGGAATGAGCGACGCAACGGTCGTCTTCCCCGCGCCACTCGGGCCCACGAGCGCGACGACTTCGCCGGGCTTGATGGCGAAGGAGACATCGCTGAGCGCCTCCGGAAGCTCGGGTGCGTAGCGGAAGCTCACGTCCTCCAGCGAGACGGCGCCGCGCACCGGATGCGGAAGCGGGACGTGATGCACGGGCTCAGCGACAGTCGGACGCATCTCGAGCAGCTCGAACACGCGCTGCGCCGCGCCGATGGCTTCCTGGTAGCTGCCGAACAGCGACGCGAGCGATCCGACCGCCGCGGCGACGGTGATCGCGTAGAGCAGAAACGAGACGAGCGCGCCAGGCGTGAGCACCCCTTCGAGCACGAGCACGCCGCCCTGCCAGAGCACGGCGACGACGCCGGCGAAGGCGACGAAGCCGACGATGCCGAAGAGCATCGCACGCATCTTCGCTCGCAGAATGGCGGCGCGTACGACATCCGACAACAACGTCTGATACCGGCGCGTCTCCTCGGCTTCGCGCACGAAGCTCTGCACCGTGCGGATCTGCGAGAAGGCCTCGTCGGCCATTCCCATCGCCTCGGCGACCCTGTCCTGCACGCCCGTGCTCGCGCGGCGCAGGCGCCGGCCGAAGAAGAACGCCGTGGCCACCACGACGGGCACCACGGCGAGCGTCGTCGTCGTGAGACGCGGATGCGTGAGCGTGAGTAGTACGATACCACCGATGAGGAAGAGCGACTGGCGCGAGAGCTCGCTGATCCACGTGCCCATCAGCGTCTGGAGCACCGCGAGATCGGCCGAGAGACGACTTGTGAGCTCACCGGTTCTGCGCTCGGTGTAGAAGCCGGGCGAGAGATGGATCAGGTGCGCAAACACGTCTTCGCGCAGCTTTGCGACGATCCGCTCCGCCGTGCTCGTGAGCAGGTACACCTGGATGAAGTTCATCGCGCCCTGGAGCGCGAAGGCGAGGACGAGTGCGATCGCGATGCGGTCGAGCAGATCGCGATCGTGCTGCTGGAAGGCCGCGTCGAGCAGCTTGCGCACGACCTGCGGAAAGGCGAGCCCCACGGCCGCGGCGATGAGCAGACACACTGCGCAGATCGCGAGGCGGCCCACATACGGACGCACGCGAGGCAGTAGCGCGGTGAGTGGCTTCGGCGATTTTGGCTTCAACGAGGCGCGCTCCCTTCGCCACGCAGCCAGAGACGCACCGCGTACAGCGACTGGTTCATCGTGCGCCCGGTTGACACCTGCCGCTCCAGCCACTCGAGCAGGGTGCTCGCCCGCATGCCACACGATCGGTCATGCGACGGCCCGATCCACGACCATCGCTGCGAAGAGCAGCGCGAGGTAGAGGAGCGAGAGCTTGTACAACGACCACGCCGGCTTTACGAAATCGGTGGCGCGAATCACGCGAATCACTCCGACGAGCAGCCACGTGCCCAGCACCGCGGCCATGACGACGTACGGAATGCCGAGTGCCCCGAACGCGACCGGCAGCAGCGTGATCGGCAGCAGGATGAGCGTGTACCAGAGCATGTTGCGCATCGTCTCGCGTTCGCCCCACACGAGCGGTGCCATGGGCACGCCAGCGCCGCTGTAGTCCAGCTGCTTGTTCAGCGCGAGCGCCCAGAAGTGAGGTGGCGTCCAGTAGAAGATGATGAGGAAGAGATAGATCGCGAGCAGGTCGATGCGCCCCGTGACGGCGGCCCAACCGACGAGTGGCGGAAATGCGCCGGCCGCGCCACCGATCACGATGTTCTGCGGCGAGCTCCGCTTCAGCCAGCGGGTGTAGATGAACACGTACCAGTAGAACCCGCCAAGGGCGAGCGCGGCGGTCAGTACGTTCGCGACGTGCGCCAGGAGGAAGGTCGCCGTCGTCGCGCACAGCACGCCGAAGGCGAGCACCGTCTTGGCGTGCATGCGGCCACTTGGAAGCGGGCGAGTTCTCGTGCGCGTCATCCGGTCATCAATGTCACGGTCCATGTACATGTTGACGGAGTTCGCGCCACCGGCCATCAGGTATCCGCCGATGAATACGGCGAGCACGAGCTGCCAGCTCGGCGAACCGGCGACGTACATCGGCGCGATCGTCGTCACGAGCAGCAGCGAGATGATGCGCGGCTTCGTGAGCGCCACGTAGTCTCGCCACGGGTTCTGGTGCGTCGCAACGTCGGTCGCCACGTCGCTCAGACGTCGGCGCCTCGCGCGACGATCACCGCGACGCTGTGCGACATGGTGGACAGAGAGCGCTTGGCTGCCGCGAGCGGGAGCGACGAAGTCCGATTGTCGCTCTCGCCGACAGCGCGGGAGAGGTCGGCACTCGTTTGCCACGGCTCCTTTGGTTCCTTCGGCTCTATCGCGCCCGCGAGATCAACTGGCGTCGACGCCACGCGAGGCTCGCGCACGCCATGCCCGTCGCCCGAGACACGAGCCAGATACGCGAGCGCAAAGGTCGCGATCCAGATACTCACGCCCGTCGCCTCGTGCAGCGAACGAAGCACTGGCGGGAGATGCATGCCGATCATCGCGCCGGCCACGAGAAGCTGGAGCACGCCCAGTGACAAGGCGATCGTCGCCGCGCGCAGGATGATCGGTGACTCACGGTGCTTGCGCTGCGCCATGAAGAGACCGAACAGATGGAGCACGAGCAGCACGGCAAGCACGCGATGCGTGAGCTGGACGTGCACCGCCGCGCCCTGCACATCCGGGTTCGTTCCGCACAGCGGGAACGAGGGGCACGCCACCGATGCGCCGGGATACTTCGCGGTCAGTCCGCCCACGACGACTGCCAGCAGCGCGATCGCCGCGCCAACCAGCGTGCCGCGCTTTGTCTTCCCCGACACCTCTCGCAAGCGTGTAGCTGCGCCGCCAAGTCCACCGGCACGAATGACCGTCGCAACGACGGTGGCGACGAGACTCATCGCCACTGTCCAATGCGCCAGTGTGGCGAGTGGCGCATTGCCGAGCTTCACGGTCATCGCGCCGAGCAGGGCGGCAGACACTCCAAGCGCGACGGCGAGCGCGGAGCTGCGCAGCACGCCACCAGGTCCGCCTGCCCCCGGCTCCGCGCGATGACGCCATGCGGCGACGAACAGGACGACGAGCGAGAGCAGCAGGATCGACGCGAGGTACCGGTGCGACACCTCGATGATGAGATCGGGGCGATTCAGCGGCGGGAAGAACGACCCGTAACACCTGGGCCAGTGATCGCCGCAGCCCATCCCGGATCCGGAGATGCGCACGATCGCGCCGAACACGAGATGTGCGCAGGCGACGCCGAAGGCGACGTACGAATAGCGGCGGAGCGTCGGCATCTTACGTCGCCACGAAAGCGCTCGGCGCCCGAACGGGCGCTGCGTCGTCCGTCGCTCGGACCGCACGCCAGGTGAAGAAGAGCAACATCGCCAGCCCGATAGCAGGTAAGACAGCCAACATCATCTCGATACCGCCGCGCGAGTGCGGCACGTTCGCCTTCGGCTCTGGAACGTGACGACCGCCACGGACCGAGCAAATGATGAAGAACTGGGCGATCGCACAGCACGCCACAGACAACCAGAAGAGTCCGTCGGCGAAGGAGAGGCGCATTTGCAGCGTTGGAGCGGACAACTATTAAAGGACGACACGAAAGGTCACCGTTCGTCGAGCAGGGGTCAACGGGGAAAACCCTGATGGTTGAACACCGTTCGAACCGAAAAGCGCTCTGGGTTCGTTGCGCGATCACTCGCCCGAGTCATACCATTCGCGCATGGCGACCTCTTCAACAGCACAGTCCACCGCACCAAAGCTCCAGCGACAGCTCGGCCTCTGGAGTGCAGTGGCCGTGCTCATCGGCTCCACGATCGGCTCCGGCATCTTCCGCTCGCCGGCTGGCGTCACGGACAAGCTGCCCGGACCGTTGCCGCTCATGGCGGTGTGGGTGGCCGGCGGTCTGTTCGCGCTGTGCGGTGCGCTCACACTCGCCGAGTTGTCGGGCGCCTATCCCGAGACGGGTGGCGCGTACGTCTTCATTCGTGAGGGATGGGGACGTCTGCCCGCCTTTCTCTTCGGCTGGTCGTCGCTGGTGCTCATTCGCGCCGCGTCGCTCGGCGCGATCAGCACCACCTTCTCCGAGTATCTGCTGCGTGTGCTGGGGTACGACCCGGCGATGAAGCCCTACAGCGACTATGTGCACTACATCGCCGCCATCGCCATCGCGCTCACGGCGACGTTCAACTACGTCGGGCTGAGGTGGGGCGCGCTCGTGCAGAACCTCACGACGGCGGCGAAGTACGGCGGCCTGCTGTTCATCATCATGCTCGCCCTCGCGCTTGGTCTGCCGCGGACTGGCGGCTATTACACGCCGGGCGTGCCTGAGGGCTCGTTCCACATCGCCGCCTTCGGACTGGCGCTCGTGTCCGTGCTCTGGGCGTTCGACGGATGGGCTGACCTGAGCTTTGTCTCGGGCGAGGTGAAGGATCCGCGCAAGACCCTTCCGCGCGCGATCATCATCGGGACGTGCGCCGTGATCGTGATCTATCTGCTGGCGAACGTGGCATACCTCGCCGTGATGCCGGTCGAGGAGATCCGTCACTCGAAGCTCGTCGCGGCAGATGTCGCGCAGCGTCTCATCGGTGCGCCGGGCGTCATCTTCGTCGCGATCACGGTGATGCTGTCCACGTTCGGAACGCTGAACGGTACGCTGCTCACCTCGCCGCGCATCTTCTTCGCGATGGCGGACGACGGATTGTTCTTCAAGAAGGTCGCGGCCGTGCATCCGAAGTACAACACGCCGTACGTGTCCATTCTGCTCGTGACGGCGCTGGGAGTCATCTTCGTCATGCTGCGCACCTTCGAGCAGCTCGCGGATACCTTCGTCACGGCGATCGTCCCCTTCTACGCGCTCGCCGTGGCCTCGATCTTCGTGCTGCGCAAACGACCGACGTACGATCCACCGTTCAAGACGCCGCTCTATCCGATCGTTCCGTGGATGTTCATTCTGGCGACGGTGTTCCTCTTGGGGAACGCGATCGTCGATCCGTCCAGCCGATGGCCGACGCTGGCGGTCCTGGGAATCATCCTCCTCGGGATTCCGGTCTATTATCTGACGGTTGGCAGGAAAGTCCCCGCGCGGGCGGGGTAGACGATAAGGCGTCGAAAGTCATGCAACAGCGGTGTTCGGGGCGCTGGCGCCGTTCAACGTCCTTCCACCGCCTTGAGAACCGCCTTAGAAGAGTCTCAAATTGATGTACTTCTTCGGATTCGCCTTCAGATCCGCCAGCACCGAATCCGCCTGCGTCACCAGCCCGCGCAGATCGCGATAGAGCAGGGTGTCCTTCATGAACTTGCCCACGGTGCCCTCGCCGCGCTCGATGCCGCCGACGAGGCTGTTGACGCGCTTGGTCGTGGAGTCGATGTTCGACGCGATGCGCGTGAGACTCTCGCTCGACTTGCGGAAATTCTTCAACGTCGAGTCGATCGACGCCGAGTCCACCGCGCTGGCGGCGCGCTTGAATGACGCCATCGTCGCCGTGAGGTTCCTGTTCTGCTCCGCCGCGATCTGATTGAGCTGCACCGATAATCTCGTTGCGTTCGCCGAGAGCTCCGCCGCATTCGCCAGTGACTTTCTGATGTCCTTGATGCCGCCCGAGGAGATCAGCTCGGCGTTGAGCGCCTTCGTCATCGCCTGCACTGTGATGCCGATCGAGTCCACGCGATTCATGATCGCCTGAATGTCCGTGTCGCTCGCACCCACGGGCACCGTGTCGCCCGGTGCGTACCAGATCTTGCTCGGCCCCTTTGGCGTGAGCGCCACCGCGGCGTCGCCAAAGATGCCGATCGGCTTCACGCTCGCCACGGCGCTCTTCGGCACCTTCACGTCATCGTTCACCCGGAGAATCACGTCCAGGTAGCCGTCGTCGCGGAGCTTCACGTCGCGCACGCCGCCTACGTTGACGCCCGCCAGGAGCACCGGCTGCCCCGGCTTGAGGTTCTGCCCCCAGGCGAACTTGACGTACAGTGGGTAGCCCGACGACAGGCCGCCCCGGACGAGCCAGAGCGTACCCAGCAGCCCGATGGCCATCGCCGCCACGAGAAAGAACCCCACCAGAACTTCGTCGCGCCGTTTCATGTCTGTAGGTAAGGGGCAAAAAGTGCCGCCGTCAACGCATCGAGAACGAGGATGGACACCGACGTGATTACGACCGCCTTGGCCGTCGAGCGTCCAACACCCTCCGCGCCCGCTTCGGTCACGAAGCCTTCGTACGAGCAGACGAAGGCGATCGCGCCGCCGAAGAGCGTCGCTTTCATCAGGGAGTACACGACTTGAAAGGTACCGAATCCGAGCCGCACGCCGGTAACGAAGTCCTGCGATGTGACGTCGGTGCCATACACGGACACGGCATACCCGCTCAGCAGGCCCGTGAAGTCGGCGAGAATGACCAGGGCCGGCAGCATGACGAGACAGGCGAGCAGTCTCGGTACGATCAGAAAGGCGAGCGGATCGTACGACAAGGTTTCGAGCGCGTCGATCTGCTCCGTCACGCGCATCGTCCCGATTTCGGCCGTCATCCGTGCGCCGACCCGACCCGTGAGTACGAGCCCCGTGAGCAGCGGCCCGAGTTCGAGCACAATCATCAGACGCGTCGAGAGTCCGATGATGGAAAGCTGGACGCCCGGAAAGAGCTGGTAGCGGGTCTGAATCGCGATGACGCCGCCGATGAACGCCGCGACGATGACCGTGAGTGGAATCGAGTCGACACCGATGCGCCGCATCTGGCGTATCGTCTCCGGTACGAAGGTCGCCGGATCGCCAAGCGCCCGCCCGATATCGCGCAGGAAGTAGCCGCGAACTCCGACCTGCCGGAAGAAATCGATGAAGCTCTGCGTGAAACGGCGCAGGAACAGAATGCCCGTGCGCTGGACGACAGGGAAGGAGGCTGTGGTCCGCCTGACCCCAAGCGGCCGATCGAGCTCACTCACGTTCGCACGCGGACCAGCAACACGAGTCCGAAGACCGCGAAGACTGCATTTGGCAGCCATGCCGCGACATCGGGCGACACGAGTCCACCCTTCCCGACGGCCTTCGTGAGTTGAATGAGCATGAGGAACGTAACTGTGGTCGCCAGGCTGATGCCGATTCCGTAGGCAGTGCCGCCGCGCTGCGTGCTCGTGGCAAGGGGCGCGCCGAACAGCGCGATGACGAGACAGGTGATCGGGATCGCGATCTTGAGCCCCCGCTCGACGCGCAGCAGGTTCGCGTCGCCGCCCGACCGCTCCAGCGACGTGATGAATCGCGACAGCTCCTTGTACCGCATCTCGGCCGGATCGCGCGGTCTCGCCATCAGGTCCGTCGGCTTCTCCTTCATCCGAAGGTCGGTCATCTGGCCGAAGCTCATGTTGAAGTAGGGCAGCGAATCACGGATGACGTGCATCTCGCCCTGCTGAAGGGTCCACTTGCCGGTCTTTTCCGAGTACCTGGCCCCGGACGACGAGATCAGCACCGTTGGATAATCGGCGCCAGAGCCTTTTCGTTCGATCTGCACCCGGTCCAGCGTTCCCGTCGTGACGTCGAGCGACAGCGCCTCGTAGACGCGGCCATAGTCCGCGGCATACGCGAAGTTGGTTCGCTGGGTGCCCGAGCCGATCCGGCCCTCGCCGAGGAGGTCGTTGCGCCGCGCATCGGTGACTGGCACCATCTCGCCGATCACGAGATCGATGCCCGACGCGATGAGCGCCCCGAGCAGAATGGGTGCGATCAGTCGATAGAAGCTGATTCCCGACGCTTTCGCCGCGGTCACCTCGGAGTGCCGAGTGAAGGTGCCGATGGAGAACACCGTCGCGAAGAGGACGGCGGCAGGGAGCGCCTGAAACATCGACTGCGGCATCCAGTACACGTAGCTCAGCGCGATGTCGGCGCGCGGGATGTTCCGGTCGAGGTAGACCTGCAGGTGATCGGTGACATCGATGATCACAAGCAGAATCGGCAGGCCGATCGCCGTCGAGAAAAAGATCTTCATCCACTCGAGGAAGACGTACCGGTCGAGGGGACCTCCGACGCTTCTCACGCGGCCACCTGCTTCGCGGCGGCTCGGCGCTCGTCGCGCAGAAAGCGCCGCTGGTCGAGCCAGTCGCGCAGGCCGCCACCGCGTCCCGAACCGGAGTCGCGCCCCATGCGCAGCAGCAGCACGATCCCCACGAACGTCATGATGACGTTCGTTCCCCACATCGCCCAGAAGGGAGGAACCAGTCCCTTGTTGGCAGCCGCCTCGCCGCCGATGAGACCGACGTAGTACATGGCGAAGACGGCCAGGCTCACTCCGATGACGAGTCCGACTCCGCCGCGGGGAAAGCGCAGAGCGATCGGTGGGGCAACGATGCAGAAGATGAGACAGGCCGCGGCGAGAGAGAACTTCTTGTTGATCTCAATCTCGTACCGGTCACGGCTTCGCTGCGAGTACTCGAGCCGGAGCTTCGCCTCTGCGGCCCGCGAGCTCGCCGCGAACTGCTGCGGCCCCGCGTCTGCAGGCGCGGGTGCGGCCGAGGGATGCATCAGTTCAGCGGCGGCCCGCGCCCCGATCTGCTCCTGCGTCAGCCCCGCGGTGTTGGGCGCCGCTTGCTGCACCGGCGGAACGACGACAGGCGTCCCGGCACCTGGAGGGGCCGGCGCGGGCTTCTTCTTCGTGCTCGTGTCCTGCGCGGGCGTCGCTGCCGTCGAGTCGGGCTTCTTCTTCGGCGTCGTGTCCTGCGCGCCGCCCTCCGGCGTCACGACACGGTGCAGGGTCGCCGCGCTCACATCCGCGGCGTGCGCCTCACGAACGCCGCTCACCGCCCGGAGCATCGTGCAGTACGCCCAGCCGAGTCCATGGGGCTCGGTCGTTATCGCACGGGCAGGTGGTGCGTCCGTCGCGACTTTCGGCGGTGACTTCACGTCCTGATATTCTTGAAGGTCCATCTCGTACTGCCTCTGAGCCAGCCAGAGCCGCCTCTGCATTTCGCACACGCTCATCTCGCGATCGCCCTTCGACGTCGCGTCGCTCTTGCTCTGCTTGAATGAAGGGCTTCCGACGTTGCGCATTCGGATGCGATCCTGGTCGAAGAACAGGCGATTGAGCTGGGTGGGCTTGTCTGTCGAGACTTGCAGCATCTGTCCGTGAAACAGATTGAGGTCGAGGTCCACCCGGTTCGCCGCGAAGGCGATGCGTCCGCTGTCGGCGTAGATGGTGCGGCGTCGCGCGGGGTCGGTCAGGTCGTAAATCACCACCTCCCACAGTCGCGCACGCTCCGGGTCGTTGGTGATCTTGCCGGCCTTCAGGTAGAACTTCCCCTCGGCGATCGAGTTGATGACCTGCTCCTTAAGCAGGAGCGCGGGCTTGGTCTGCGCGATGTCGTCCTGGAGCGTCTTGAGTTCGTGATTCGCTCGCGGCAGGACCTGGTCGTTGAAGGCCAACAAGCCGATCGACATCACCACCCCTCCGACGATCGCCGGCGCGACGAGTCGCCACGGGCTCACCCCGTTCGCCTTGAGCGCCGTGACCTCGTTCTCCGAGGCAAGCCGGCTGAAGGCGTACAGCACCGCCACCAGCACCGACATCGGCACGGTGAGGGCGATGGTGAACGGAATGGACAGCAGGAAGAACTGCCCGATCACCTTCCAGGGCAGTCCCTTGCCCACCAGTTGGCCGAATTGGCGAGAGATGAAATTGAGCAGCATGAGCGACGTCAGCGCGGTGAACGCGAACGCGAAGGGCCCAGCATGTTCTCTGACGACGTAGCGGCTGATGATCTTCAAACGGAGACCCGGGAGGCGTATGGCACGCGGAACTTCAAGAGTGGCGCAGGCTTGTAGGGTGCGTCGTAGTCTGTAAATTCCGCACCAGCGACGCGGAAACTCAAGTCTAACGCTCCGCAGCGCGCCGCCGGCAGGATTCCGCGCCTTTGTGAGATGTATCCAAACGGCCGCGGCCGGTCTGTACCCCGCCTTCCTGGATTTGGTGCGCGTTCTCCGGTTCCCCGCCGCGCTCGCGGCGTTCGTCCGGCCTTTGGGTCTATGCGCGCAACAACCGGTGCCCGGCCGCCTCAGCGCCGATACCGATCTCAGCGAAACGGTCGTGTTTACCTTGCAGGGCTCGCGTATGGCGACGTTCCACAACAACTTCAATCGGCGGGCAACGCAGCTCGTTCTTTCGACCGTGCTTCAGGTGCAGTTCTTTGGCGACGCGAAGTAGCGCGTCGCTCTCACGATTCGATCAAGGTCTTACGCTCGTGCGGATGTTGACTCTGTGTTGTGCCATCGGGCTGGCGCTCGTCGGCGCGTGCGACAAGCTCCCGTCGCGTCCCAAAACGGCGTTCAACGCCGACTCCGCGTTCTCGTACACGCGGCAGCAGGTCGCCTTTGGTCCGCGCATTCCCGGCACACCCGGCGCCGAGAAGGCCGGCGACTGGATCGTGAAGATGATGAAGGCGCGCGCCGACACCGTGATCGAGCAGCGGTGGAAGCACAAGACGTTGAAGGGTGACTCGATCCCGCTGCGGAACATTCTGGCCCGCTTCAATCCGAAGGCCACGCAACGCGTGCTCTACGTCACTCACTGGGACACGCGGCCAATGGCCGACAGCGATCCGGTGCTCGGCAATCGCGGCACGCCGATCCTCGGCGCGAACGACGGCGCATCGGGTGTGGGATTGTTCGTCGCGCTCGGCGACGCGCTCAAGAAGACACCGGCGAACGTCGGAGTCGATTTACTCTTCGTTGACGGGGAAGACTACGGCGAGAGCTTCGATCCGCCGTATGCCGACGTGCTGCTCGGCTCGCAGTACTTCGCGAACAATCCGCCGTCGCCTGACTACAAGCCGATCTATGGGGTGCTCTGGGACATGATCGCCGATGCCGATCTGAACATCCTTCAGGAGCCGAAGTCGATGGCCGCCGCGCCTGAGGTCGTGACGCGGGTGTGGCAGAAGGCAGCCGATCTCGGCTACTCCAGGTTCTTCATCCCGAAGGCGTATCCGTATGCCGTCACGGACGATCACGTCCCGTTCATCGAGAAGGGGTTCCGCGTGATCGACGTGCTGGATCTCGACTATGGGCCGCCCGGTCCGGACGGGGAGGCATCTCCGAACTATCACCACACGCTCCAGGACACGATGGAGCACATCTCGGCGAAGAGTCTTCAGATCGTCGGCGATGTGGCGCTGGCGCTGTTGATGGACGGCTGAGCGTTTCACCCAATCATTGCAGCCCAATATTGTGGTCGATGAATCTGCGTTAGGCAGGGCACCAGCTTCGATTGAACCCAGGTGATGCATGGCTGATTTCCATCCAGTGTGTCCCAAGTGCGACAAGCCAATGGACCGCGGTCACGTACCCGATTTCGGGTACGGTCAGATTCTCCAATCCAGCTGGGCGCCTGGTGAGCCGGAGTCGCGGCGCTTCGTTGGTGGCATCAAGTACGAAGCCGACGAACAGATCCCGCTCATCGCCTATCGCTGCCCTGCCTGCGGCTATGTCGAGTTCTACGCGCGGCCTGCCTGACGCGACTCTATGAGATTGAAAGTCATGTGTGGCTCGACGCTCTCGGCATCTCGCTGAAGGACCCTCTCGAGCGCAGCTTCACCGCAACGTCTGCGGGAGGCGTTCATGACGTTCGTTGGATTCGATCTCCATAGGCGCTACAGCACTGCCTGCGCCCTCGATGCCGCCGGAGAGATGACGACACCGACGCTCGTTGCAACAGCGCCAGTGGCGGCAACGACGATCGCTTCACCACCGGCGACGCAGCCGGGTAGTATCCCCGAACCCACCGCGAAGGCGGCGTAGGACGCGAGGGGAGTCGTACGCAGGGATTCGTGGTAGCAGTGAGGAACGGGCTCGCCTGGCCAGCGAGCCCGTTCTGTATCT
>Ga0208587_1000893_pt1 | contig 16193 bp, 15 predicted proteins | sample NGESurdeep092012_7_FD_184472 | JGI IMG/M metagenome (GOLD analysis project Ga0208587, IMG submission 184472) | Arctic peat soil microbial communities from Barrow, Alaska - NGEE Surface sample 210 deep-092012 (SPAdes) | ecosystem: Environmental > Terrestrial > Soil > Wetlands > Peat ...
GCCATCGCGGAAGCCCTGCGAGCCATTACTGCCGACAACGCCTTAGCTTGGTTCTCTCATTGCGGGTATGGTCTACAATAACGCTGAAAATGCTCTAGACATCGGGCAAGCCACGCGATTCGATTGCGGGCGAAGTGCTCCGCATCCGAGCCGGTGGCGGCTAGAGCGTGGTTAAGGTCGTCATCATAGGAGTCTGCGTAGTGGTCGAAAGTAGGAGTATCGTTCATCGTATTGACATCTTAAATGTTAAAAGCAGTTTCACCGTTGGCCTATAGGATGAGCACTGCTTCACCTGGATTATTCATGAGCCACGTAGTTTTTTTGGGTGTCATCCTGAGCGACGAGCGCAGCGAGGAGTCGAAGGACCCCTTTTGGCCGCTAGCAATCTCAAGCTTGTTGCTGCCCCACGCGGCCACACTGTGATTTCTCGCAGCTATAGGGTCCTTCGACTCCGCACCCGCCCGACCCGCAAAAGAGGCGGGTCGGAAATTCTTTGCGGGCGCTCGCTCAGGATGACACCTCAACGCTCATGAATAATCCAGCTTCAGCGGTGCAGTTAAGATTCGAACATGAATCGGCTTGAGGCCGACTCCGACTATGCGCTATGCTCCCAACCTCCGCCGCAAGCCGAGAACGCTGAGAAAGAAGCTGCAAAGAACAACTTCAAAACCTAAGGTAAGGGACAACGCGGCTGGAATAACCAGCCGGAGCATCTGAGCGGGATCTAGAGCGCCAAAATGATGCACTCCCCAAACCCTAACCGCGTACAGGGTCGCGACCAGTCCGATCGCCATTAGCAGACCGCCAACGATCAAACCGACTTCCAGAGTTATGAAACGGAAGAGCCATGTTAGACGCGGATCCTCGGGCAGCAATCCTTCGGAGATGGCGAAAACTTTCGTGAAGGTCGCAAAAGCTATAGCTTGAAATCCCAAGAGGATGGCCATTGCGGCGTAGAGCAAGCTGTCAACGTCAAAAGTGACGTCGCCGATCGCTCTAGGACCGGCGAGCAGCCAGACTCCGACAATTGCCCCAGCCAGAATGAGCAGAGCGCCTGGATATAGAAAGAGCCAGCGTGGGCTATAGAGCAGCATGAAGCGTAAATGTCTCCAGCCATCGCGCCAGGTGCGCAGATGGGGAGGACGGCTCCGGCCGTCCTGCGAGAGCGTCGTTGGGATTTCCGAGATACGCATGTGCAGAAGCGTGGCTTTCACGATCATTTCTGTGGCAAATTCCATTCCCGTCGTACGCAAACCCATTCTCTCGTAGGCATCCTTCCTGAAGCCCCTGAGCCCACAGTGAAAGTCTCCACATGGCGCATTGAAGAACAGCCGGCCGATTAGAGTCAAGACCGGATTTCCGAGATACTTGTGCAACGGCGGCATTGCGTTGGGCTCGATCCCGCCCTTGAAGCGATTGCCCATCACCAGATCGAATCCCTGTCTTAGTTGCTCAAGGAAGGCTGGAACAGACGCGAAATCATAACTGTCATCAGCATCCCCCATCACCACGTACTTTCCTCGAGCTGCCGCAATGCCGCCCATCAGCGCCGCTCCGTAGCCCTTCGCTTCCACTGAAACGACGCGCGCTCCCTTACTTTGCGCGATGGCCACTGACTCATCGGAACTACCGTTGTCAGCAACAATGACCTCGCCCCGAATCCCGTGATCGCGAAATGTTCGCTGCAATTTTTCAATGCACACAGGAAGTGTTTCCGCCTCGTTCAGGCACGGCATAACGACCGATATTTCGGGTGCGGAGACCTGCGCACCTTGTACTCCTTCCGAAAGTGACTCTACCGACATAGTCATAATTGCAGCTCCTTCGGACCGGCTTCGTGAAAACGTGGACGCCCACTGTCACACAACAATGACAGGCCGGTAGTGAGGTTGTCTACCCCCACGGATCCCGAAAAGCGAGACCAGCACACGCCCACTATTGATGGGAGCATTGTGCCGTAGACGCTGGACGGAGCATCTCACGGTTGACTCCTAAGAGTTTCCTCCGGCGTGATTGCGCCTACCCGTTTACTGTCTGTCGGCCATCCTCCAAGTGGCGTGCTTCAGCTCTGGCCTGCGCCCAACCTGCTCGTACAAGCAACAGCAGACCTATAGGAAGGCATGCCAGATAAAAATACCAAAGTCGTCTGAGGCCGCCATGGAGCGGCACTCGCCAAAAGCGAATCAAGAACGACTGGGGAAATGCGTACTTAGCCAAATCGACGTCCCTTACTGCAGGGGCATCAGGCGGTTTCTCGAACCACCAGATGTGGCCAGGCGTCCAAAATCTCTGTCCATCATGCAAATAATAGGAAAACAAACGCTCGTCGAGCAAAATCGGATTCCAGACGGTGTCCCCTTGCAGTGTCTCAAGCGTTGACTGCGAGACGTCGATCGCCGCACGCTGCTGCACGCCGTACCAGAAGAACGCACCGAGGAAGGAGACCCAAAAGCCCAGTGCAGCCAGAACTAGTACTGGAATCGCTGTCCGTAAACGGAGGCGTTCTCGTGTCGCGCCTATGCAGAGGATAAGAGGTGCAATTGCACCGTGAAGATATCGCGGCCCCCAAGTCTCGTCCGTATAGCCCTTCTGCAGTGCATGGCCACTCACCAGGCCGCCCAGGACGAGGAGCGCAAATATGGCCAAAGCACTGTGTTCTTTCAGAAAACGAGGAAAAGCCCAAAAAGAGAGCAACACAACGGGCGCATAGACAATCAGTCCCTTATTCGGCGAACCGAAATAGCCGACCACTTGCAGAAGGAATGCTGTGGGCCCGCTAACTAGCCAGAACTTGAAGAACTGACCTTGGCCCCCAGTGTGGATATAGAAGAGGGAACGCAGAACAGAGTTCGAAAAATATACTACCAGGATGATTGCCACAGTCACGAGGAGCTTGGGGATTAGCCGACGCAGCCCCTGGAAAGAGTAGCGCCAATAATAACAAGCGATGAGGAACAGGATTGCAGGCACGAGAAACGTTCCCGACGCTTTTACCGACACCGCAACCGCACAACTAAAAGCAAATAATACAACTCGCGGCCAGGCAGCTTTGCCATCGTTCATTAGCCCCAAATATCCGGCCAGCAATAACGCTAACGACTGTTTAACTTCCAATCCAATGTAGGCGTATGGCCACAGCAGGGTGCAAAATCCCGCCACCAACGCCAGAAGGTAACTCCATCCTGAGGAAGTGAGCCGCCGCAGCCAGACAAAAAGTAGGGTCACGAGCAGGGCGGTAAACAAGACAGGTTCGAGCGAAGCCGTCCACCCCTGGTTGAGGTGTCCTTTTAGACGAGCACCCAGCCACAAAAAAGGCATATCGAACAGCGTGGCCAGTGGACCATGTCGCGGCCAAGCGATGGCGGAAAGCGTATTACCTTTCATCAAGGCGACAGCATTGGACATGAGTTGGCTTCCCGCCTGAAACTCCTCGGACGCGTAACCCATGCCTTGAACCGTTCCGGGAGAAAGGGCGAGATAAATGAGAGCCGTTCCCCAGAAAAGGTAAGCTGTCGACCGAGACTTCTTCGTATTTGGGAGCTGCGATTGCAACGGGACATCAACGGTCCAGTGATTTTTTAAGGATCGCATTGCAATATTCTACGACCACGGGGCTGTGTCTTCAACCGGAGCTTTGCCTTTCGCTTGCAATCCTGCCTTAGCGCAAAAGACTCCTCCAACTGGAGCGGATGGTGAATGCACTTTACTTCTTTGAATCCGACATACTCAAGCATCGCGATGCAGCAGGCAGGGTTAGGAAACCAGAAACGGTCAAGGCCTCATCCTCAGGCTCCCTGTGGAGCAGGCCCTGGTACACGACCCGAACGAACCGCTGCCTTTGCCGGAGCGAAGAATCGTCTTGTTTCCTTCGGAGGAACGTAGGCGACCTATGGGCATTTGCTGCTCCTGATTGGGTAGTGCTGGAAGATTCTATCCTGAATTCGTGAACTCACGGCTGGTTTCCCTCAGCAGACCTTACCTACCATGGCTCTGATTGGTGCCCGTCGAAATGGCCCCTGTGCCTTCGCGTCAACTCAAGCGAGGTATCACTGCGCACGCGAACGGAAAGCCGTCCGGCAAGTCTGAAATTAGCGTGCCATCGGAGGATAATTTTCAACGGCAACAACTCCGGAAGCTCCTCTGCGTTCTGCCTCAAAAGAAAAGAAGCCTTCCGCATGTCCGATGTCTAGCTTTCGCATGCCGGTCGGATTTCGGGCTTAACGCGGGTTAGGCAAATTCAGCAATCGGGAGGCGCCGATGATTTACATGCTGTGTCGCAATCGCGTGGCGGACTTCTCGCGGTGGAAGGCCGTGTTCGCTTCTCACCGAGCAGCCCACCAGGAAGCTGGGCTTCGACTCGTTCATATCTGGCGCAGCGTCGAAGAACCCAACAACGTTTTCTTCCTGTTCGAAGTTGCCAGCATGGACAAGGCCCGGGAGTTCATCGGCAATCCCGATGCCGCCAAGGCTGGAGAAGCCTCGGGCGTTATCGATGGCGAGTACCATTTCGTTGGAGATGGCGGCGGCTACTGATCGCCCAACGACGCGTTTGCCACTTTAATGCTCCTTGACGGCAACCGCATCGAGCGTTTTCTTCAGGGGGGTAAGGTCGGGTTTAAAGATGATGCCCTGGCTGGTTTTTCCATTCATGATCACCGTCAAGGGCGATGGGAACTGCAGGTGGCGGACGCAGCTTTGCTCCTCGACTGCGGGTTGCGCAGCCAGCCACTGCCAATCGACGAATCCCTCACCGGCATCGGGGTTGACGGTGAAGTAGCCAATTTGAAAGGCGGTGAGGTTCTGGAAGAAATGACTGCCCTGCGACGGAACCACGCGCAGGTCGCGGAATCCCGACTCGACAATTACCCGTGCTCCGGAGATCTGGTCCCAGGCCACCGGAATTCCGAGCCACGGATCCGTCGATCCCCAGCGGCCCACTCCGATCAGTAGGTACGGCGTATTCTCCTCGCAAAGCTGGGCGTTGAAATGGGCGACGCTTTGGGCCACTTCGGCGCTGCGGGCGCGTTCAAAGCGGTGGAAGTCAACCACGATCACGTCGCGTAGGTCCTGCAAACGGCCGTGTCCCAGCACTTGCGAGCTTTGGCATACCAGGCGTTCCGGTTCCACATTCTCCAGAGGAATCTCTTCGCCGCCGCGGGAAAGCACCAGGGGACGCAACTGAAGGAAGCCAAAATCCGCCGCTTCGTTGGGTTTCCTCGGAAGCCGAACGGCAAACTCGATTTCCACCGGACGCCCCATTGCGTCCTCGCCGATTCCCATAAGCTGATCGAGGATGGCAGGCAGGGGAAACATGCCGTGCTTGAGGATGGGCGCGAAACTGACAATGCGCGGACCCGGCCGGCTCAGCCCATCGTAGACCGCGTGATTGTCCACCGAATAGGTGGATCCCAGCATCTGCAACGTTCCATCGGCCTCCGCCGCGTCGAGTCCAAACGCCACCTCCCGCAGGTCGGTAACCGGGTCGGCTGGGTCCGCCGCATGATCCAGATTGAGCGCCCAAAATACCGTCTGCGAGTTCGCCAGGATGTCTTCCACGGACGAAAACTGTAACAGGTGCCGGGGATGACGCGGACTGAACGTCAGTGATTTCCCTCCGCTCACCACGGCGCATCCCAACCCCAAGGCGACGGCAGCAAAACCATCCTCAACCTTGACGGGTTCAACGGGATAAAAGTTGCGCGATCGCACCACCCCGGAGAAATCCGGATAGAAGCGGTTGCCATGGGTCGCGCCTGCCACTTGCTGAACTAGGACTGCCATTTTTTCTTCTTCCAGGCGATACGGTGTGGCGCGCACGTAGGACTTGGCATGCTGGCTGAAGGTGGAGGCATACACTCGTTTAATCGCCTCCAGAAGCTGCTCCAGCCGCAGTTGGATGTCGGCCTGATGGTTCCCCAGCATAAAGGTTTCGTACACCCCGGAGAACGGCTGGTATTGCGAATCCTCCAGCAGGCTGGAGGACCGGACTGCCAGCGGATAGCGCACCTCCTGCAAGAAGTCCAGGAGCTTATCGATCACGGCGATGGGCAGTGGTGCTGCCAGAAAACGCCGTACGATCTCTTGGTCGTCGGTGCTGTGAATCGCCAATTTCAGCAGGTTATTTTCGCGCAGGAAGTTGTCGAACAAGTCGGTGGTCAACACCAGCGTAGGCGGCACGGCAATGCGAATGCCAGGAAATCTGCGCGTCACGCTGCGCTGGTGCAGCAGGTGCCGTATGAAGGCCAGGCCGCGCGCCTTACCGCCCAGCGAACCGCCGCCGATCTGAAGAAAGAAATTGTCGGCCGGCTGAAATGTCGCCGGATTGAATTCGCCGATGAGCGTCTGACTTTGCTCGCGGCGATACTCGGCGATGGAGGCGATGAGATCGCGCCGTAGGTGCTCGGTGTCCTCGAAGTCGGAAACTTTGCGCGGCCGCAGCTTTTGTGCCAGAGCAAACTCGGTGCGCGTCATCAGCCAGTGCGAGAAGTGATTGCGCTGGGCGTGGTACTCAATGCTTTCCGCCGGAACCGTCGCCAGTTGGGTCTCCAGTTCGTTCAGGTCAACCGCGCGCCCGACCTCAGTCTTGCCGTCGGAGAGGCGGAAGACGAAGTCGCCGAAGCCCATCTCATCGATCATGATGCGGCGCAAGTCTCCGAGTAATGTGGGCGAGCGCTTCTGCAGAAAGGAAAACCCTTGGCGGTGCGCAGGCTCCATGAACTCGGGGCGGCTGGATTGCAGCACGATGGGAACATCGCGCACCGTATGGCGCACCATGCGGGCCAGCTCGAAACCGGCTTCCGGGGTAAGTTCACCCCCACGGGGAAATTCCACATCCGACACCAGGCCGAGTAGGTTGTCCCGGTACTGCATCACCTGCTCCTCGGCATCTTCGTAGTTAGAGCACAGCAGGATCTTGGGCCGGGCCCGCATTCGCACCAGCTTGTGCGCGACGTTAAGTCCTTCGCTGAGCAGCCGCCGCGACTGGCTGATGAGCTCGGTGTAAATGACGGGCAAGAACAGCGAGTAATAGCGAATGTCATCTTCCACCACCAGCATCACGGGTACGCCCATGGCTTCGGTGTCGTGCTTGACGTTGCGCTTGTCCTCGATGTACTTGACGATCGAGATCAGGATGCGGGCGTTACCTTGCCACAGAAATATGCGCTCGACATCGGTCTGCGGATTGCGCGCGATGAAGTCCTTGATCTCGCGGTAATCGTAGGCCAGAACGATGACCGGAACATCGAGATCGGCGGCCTTGATTTCGCGCGCCAATTGAGCCGCATCCATGTCCCCCACTTGCAGGTTGGTCACGATCAGGTTGAATCGCGGCTGGGAGCGCGCCAATTCCAGCGCTTTCGCCCCGCTCGGAACATGCGTGATGCCGGGGACCTGATGAATGTCCAACTCCAGCGACTCGCCCATCAGCAGCTCGTTCAGGCGTCCGTCTTCGCGCAGAATGAAGGAGTCGTACAGGCTGGAGACCAGCAGAATGTCGTTCACGCGGAACGGCATCAGATTTTCGAAGCCCTCGAATTGGGGCTCGGCATGGTTTGCGGGATCGAGAGTGGTACGAACTGCCATGAGACGTTCCTCCGGTGGAAGCGCCGGGCCTTAGCTCGGCGAACACGCCGTCCTCGTCGGAAGCTTTATTGAGTACTGCATAAGGTATGTCAGGTTTCGCTATCTCTGAATTGTCATCACGAACGGCCTTTAGAGGGTGTGTAAGAACTGTGTCGTCCCTGAAGGGACTCGGATCTATTTCCCACTTTACCCAGCACTCCGCCTGCGGCTCCGTGCCGGGCTAGACTATTCCGCGCCTACGGCGCTGGATTTTCCGCTAGGAAATTCCACTTGCAAATACCAAGTTTGGTTTCACAACGCTCTTTAGGCCGTGAGGGATCTGCTGTTTCCCCAAGCCGTCACTCCAGCCGGGACCAAAAGCAGATTCCTCGCTTCGCTCGTAACGACAATTTCAGAAGTGAACCGTCAATTCCAAACGGCCAACGTGGCACATTACTAATGCAGCGATCTACAGCCACCGAATTTTCCGGATCGATGTCTTAACCGATCCCAGCCGAACTCATAAGGATAGTCGGGCGCGTTCTCCACCGGATGCGCTCGTACTGGCTGACCCGTGGACTTCCGCCCGAACTTTTCACCTGAACCTGACGATCCTACTTGGAGTGTAGTTAATTTCCGAGGAAATTTGTCACCGCTCAATGTGAGCGTCACCGGCGGCTGTGACGCTGCAGGGCGTGCCTCCAAGTTCTCGGGCAGAATCTACAGGGACGAGACCTTAACTACGGGTGTCAGCAAGGAACCGGCCGCGGTAGTGCTGCGGGGCGACACCGAAGCGCTGCACAAACGCACGGCGAAAGCTGTCGGGATCATGAAAGCCAACCGAGTCGGCGACACTCTCCACGGTGGCGCCGGCCGCAGACAGCCTTTTGCGCGCTTCGTCGAGCCGCAGCCGCTGCACGAAGGCGGCGGGAGTGCTTTTGAATTCCTCCCTGAACCTGCGGGAGAACTGCCGCGGACAAAGGTTGATGCGCTCGGCCAGCACGTCGACCGAAAGGTCACGATCCAGGTGTCCCACCATCCAGGCCGCCAAGTCAGCAAAGCGACTGGTGGACGCGACCTGGAACTTCAAGGGCTCTGAAAATTGCTCCTGTCCGCCGGGGCGCTTCACATACACCACCAGTTCACGTGCCACCGCAAGGGCGACTTGCGGCCCGAAGTCTTCTTCAATCAGCGCCAGGGAAAGATCAATCCCCGCCGTAACGCCCGCCGAGGTATAAAACTTTCCGTCCCGAATGTACAGGGCGTTGGCATCGACCTTGAGCTCCGGAAAGCGCGCGGCCACGTCGGCTGCGAACTTCCAGTGGGTGGTGACTCGGCGTCCATTGAGCAGCCCGGTGGGCGCCAAGGCATAGATCCCGGTGCAGACCGAAGCCACCCGGCGGGCATGGTTCACCCGGCGGCTGATCCAGCTCGCCAGCTTAAGGTTGGCAGGGGTGGTTCGCATGGCCCTTCCACCTGGTATGAGGAGCGTGTCCAAGTGGCGCAACGAGCTCAGGAAGCACGTCGCCGTCATGCGCAGGCCGGACTCGGAGCGGAAGGTCTTGGCCCCCAACGCTGCAATCGTCACCCGGTAACAAGGCTGCGGGTTTCCGCGCGAGTCCTCGACATGGGCGCTGCTGAAGGCCTCCAAAGGGCCAGACAGATCGAGCGACGTGATGTCGTCATAGCCGACGATGACGATATGTTTGGGTGTCATAGCGCGTGGCGTCCAGAATAGACGGAATGGAGCACTGTCCGAAATGACATCGATCCGGCGATTTAGGACAAAGGCGTAAAACTAGAAATGTCGGAAAATGCCGGATGGATGTCATTTGAGACATTTCATTATCGGGGTATGCTTTTCTACATGCAAGCAGTTCCTGAGGAGGACCGCTATGACGAGGATGGATAAAGTGCTGTGGATAGCCGTTGCGATTGTTGGAATGATGGACCTGGCGGTTTTCATGAGTCACGCCAACACGCCAGACAAAGTGGCAGCTTCGGGCACGCAACTCCGGCCGCTGAAGCCGCCGGCGGCCGGACAGATCAAGGTGGCGTTCCTGGTGTCGGATCACGCGAACGTTATGGACATTGCGGGCGCGTGGGAAGCCTTCGGCGACTCCATGCTCAATTCCAAAGGCAAGCCGTGGCATGCGTCTGACGGCGACGACATGGTGATGCCCTTCAACACCTACACGGTTTCCGATTCGCTGAAGCCGGTCGACGCCAATGGGCTCACGATTGTCCCCAACTACACCTTTGAGACCGCGCCCAAACCGCAGATCATCGTGATTCCGGCGCAAGGGGGCCGCAGCGATGCCCAGAAAGCATGGGTGCTGGCAAATTCGGCGACTGCCGACGTCACCATGTCGGTGTGCACCGGCGCCTCCATGCTTGCCAAGTATGGCCTGCTCGACGGCCAAACTGCCACCACCCACCACCTCTACGCGGCGGCTATGCAGAAGCAGTACCCCGCTGTTCACTTCGTGAGCGGAACGAGGTTCGTGGAGAATGGAAAGGTTGCGACCGCCGGTGGACTGACGTCGGGCGTGGACCTGGCCCTGCACGTGGTGGAGAGGTACTACGGGCGCGAAGTCGCGCAGGGCGCCGCGGACTATCTGGAGTACCACGGCGAGCTCTGGAAGAATCCGGATTTTGACCAGGTGAAGGCGGTTGTTGCCGCCAGGTAGGAAACGCGCTCGGGCGGGCGAGACCGCGGGGTGAACGAATTCACCCCGCATACGCAAACGCTTTTAGACAGGTAGGCTGGGATGCTTTGCCGGGCGTAACGATGCCCAGCATCAGCGAAAGAGTCTCACCGTGTAGCGTGAGCGAAAAACGGGGGGTGGACCATTCCACACACAGGATACTCAACGCTGAACGCGGTGCTACGTGGGGGTGCGGTTCACACGGCTCCGTGCCCTCTCGGAGGCCTGGTGCACGTGCGCCGCTACCTTCGGAAACCGCTTCTGTAACTTTTGGAGGAGGCGGTGGGCCCAAACGTACTCGCTCGACAAAATCACCAGGCCGATGAGCAGAAACAATATGCCTTGCAGAATTGGCAGAAACAGGCCGGCGATGCCCAAGAGGATGAATCCCCAGCCGGTCAACAATAGCAACCATCGCTTGCGTTTCTGATTCAATTCGTCCTTTTCCGAAGTTTTCGCGAAGTTACCGAGTGCTCTCGGACGAACTTCGAGTTTACGCCATCAGGGTCGGGCATGCGTGGCCAGATGATCCGCCAACCTTGCTCCCTGGTGGACAGCGATAATCAGCCACACGGAGCAGAGGACGTAAACGAGACCAAAGACAAGAGAGGTCACAGACAGGGCCGTCGGCCGCATTCTGGCGGCCAGTGTCCGCCAGGCCAACAGCCCAGACGCAAACAGCAGCGTGGCCGCGATGAACGAACTCAGCGCGAGAATGACCAAATTGCGCTGATGTTCCAGTACCTCGGCTCCTGCCTGGCTGGTCCGAAGCGCTTCGGTCGCCGGTTGGATCTCCACGAGGGCGACAAACAGTGAGGACGCACCCAAAACCATCAGGATGACGGCGATAACAATAAGCGCCGGGTTCCTATCTTTGCGCAATGCGTCTGCCGCTAGCAACAAAGGTGTAACCAACACGCAGGCCAGAGGGAGGTCGACAGCCAACTGGTGCAGTGTTCCGTTGGAGAGTGCTTGATACATGGGACCTCCACCGCGCTAGGCTCTCCGGACCCAAGCTTGTGCTGCATTGCGACCAGCACCACAGAGTCGTAGTAGCTTAAATTGTCGCGCCGCACGTTGTGGTTTGTCAGTGATCCCTGGCCCGTCCGCTGGTGATTACCCCTCCGTGCGCTCCGTGTCCTCCGTTGCAAGACCCCTTGGCGTATCAGCCTTGCAACTAGCCACTGACGGCCCGTCACTGGCTACTGGGTTATAGTGGTCTGTGCTGCCGGTGAAATCTTCCCCTTCTCATCACACTCGGATTCCGCTGTTCGCCCTCGCGCTGGTTTTGCTTGTCCTGGGCTGTGCCTGCAAACGCCGAGCTTTCGTCAAGCACGAGTACATGTACGTCTCGGCACAGGAGACCAGCCTGCGCGATCGCGTGGCCACGATGTACAACAAGATCGGCACGGTGCACGGCGGCGATCGCTTGGAAGTTCTGGAGAAGCAGCGGCGTTTCCTGCGGGTGCGTACCGACAGCGGACAGGAAGGCTGGATCGAGGAACGCAGCCTGGTCCCCCAGGCGGTTTACGACGCCTTCCAGAAACTTGCCAGCGACAATGCCAGCCAGCAAGTGCAAGCCCATGGCACGGCCCGCTCCGAGCTCAATATGCACGTAACCCCGTCGCGCGAAGGCGAGCACCTTTATCAACTCAAGGACGGAGAGAAAGTTGAGGTCCTGAAGCGCGCCACGGCGGAGAAGAATCCGCCGAAGTCCGCGTCCGCGAATGCGACGCCAAATCCGAAGAGTACCGCGACGGCTCAACCGCAACCCAAAACCGCGCCGGTGCCGGCGAAGCCGGCTGCTTCCGCCAAAGCAGCGCCTGCCAGCGCCCCGGGCAAGCCACCTGAGCCGCCGAAGCCCGTGATGGAAGACTGGTATCTAGTGCGCAATTCCGCCGGACGCGTGGGCTGGGTGCTACTACGCATGATCGACCTCGATATCCCGCTGGAGGTTGCGCAATATGCCGAGGGGCAGCGCATCATGGGCTACTTCGTGCTGAACACGGTGCAGGAGGAAGACAAGCAGGTGCCGCAGTACCTGGTGCTGTTGAACCAGCCCAAGGACGGACTGCCTTGGGACTTCAATCAGATTCGAATCTTTACCAGGAACCGGGCGAAGCATCGCTACGAAACCGCTTATCGCGAGCGCAATCTTGAGGGATACTTCCCGGTGAAGACTGGCCATCGGGATTTCGGGAAAGAAGGCGACCTGCCGACCTTCACTATCCGGAAGAAAACTGACGATGGGCAGATGGTGGATATCACCTACAAATTGAATGGCCCCATCGTACGGCGAGTGCTGTCCCCGGAAGAAGAGGCTGCGGAAAAGGCCAAGCATGAGGCTGCGTTAGCCGCGTACTATGCGCAGCGCAAGAAGCAGGCGCCTGCGCACCCGCACCCTCATCACAAGCACAAGTGAGAGTAGTCAGGTCGTTCTATCGGCTGTAGAACTCGGCGATGGCGGCCACTACGCGCTGCTGTTCGTCATCGCGCAGTTCGGGAAAAATGGGCAGCGCCAGCACTTCCTTTGACGCGCGCTCCGACTCCGGAAGATCGCCCGCTTTATAGCCCAGGTAAGTAAAGCATGGCTGCAAGTGCAGCGGGACGGGATAGTAGATTTCGGTTCCGACTCCCTGCTGGGTTAAGAAGGTCCTCAACTCATCCCGCCGAAAGGCGCGCACCACGTACTGATGATAAATGTGATAGGCCTCGGGCATCGTCGCCAGCAGCGCAATGGGCGCCGGCGCGCTGACCGACTGCGCGCCGCCTTGCACCAGGCCGGAGTTGATGAACAAACCGTGATAGCGGCAAGCCAGCATCCGGCGCGCCTGGTTCCAGTCATCAATATGCTTCAGCTTCACTCGAAGCACAACAGCCTGCATGGCATCGAGGCGACTGTTCCAGCCAATCTCTTCGTGGTAATAGCGTTGGCGGCTACCGTGATTGCGCAAACGTCGAACGTGCGCCGCCAGCTCCTCGTCATTGGTGGTGACGCATCCGCCATCGCCATAGGCGCTCAGGTTCTTTGTGGGATAAAAGCTGAAAGCGGCGGCCTTGCCCAGCGCTCCCGCTTTCTTCTCGCGCCATTTCGCGCCGAAAGCCTGCGCAGCATCCTCGACAAGGCTGGCGCCGTACTGCTCGGCGAGGCGGGCGAACCTGTCCATGTTGGCGCATTGCCCGTAAAGGTGTACCGGCATCGCCGCGCGAACCTTGTACGAACGCCCACGCTGCAGCGCCCTTTCTGTTGCGTCGGGATCGAGGTTCAGCGTCGCCGGATCGATGTCGGCCAGAATCGGAGTGGCGCCGCAACGCACAATCGAACTTACCGAAGCGAAAAAGCTGAAAGGCGTAGTGATCACGCAGGCTTCCGGTCCAACCCCGGCGGCCGCCAGCGCCAGCCACAACGCGTCAGTTCCCGACGCGCAGCCAACACTCGCGCTTACTCCCAGATAGCTTGCAGACTCGCTTTCGAAGCCATCGAGCTCCGGGCCTCCAATGAAGTGTTGGGTAGTCAGCACACGTTCGATGGCCGCCTGGACGTCGTCCTTGATGGTCTCGTATTGGCGCGTGAGGTCAAGCATGGGGACGGGGTCGCGCTGGGTGGGAGGCGGACTAACAGACGATTGAGGCGAGGGCGATGGCATAACGAAAGTTTGATTCTATAGCGAATTCTCCGTTGATGTACGCAGACTTGTGTAGGTGGACTGAAGCGGCGGGTAGTGGCTCGGGTTACGGATTGGCGACTACTCGCCAGCAACCGGCTGGTTCCGGGGATTGCGAGTGTAATGGCGATATTTCGCCAATCAGCGGCGACGACGCTCGTTGGTTCTTAGCAAGCCGCCAACTAGTGCTTAGACCGCTTGATTGTGTAACGAAACTTGTGTCGGGCCTGCTTGCGCGTAAACTTCCACTGGATGGTAACCCGATCGCGATTCATACGACGATTCCAGGTCCGAGTTTGCTGGCGCAAGCAAGCGATCTCTCCGATGCGGCGCTTGCCTAAGCATTGCCGGGAAAGCAAACTAACCTCCATCTCCGCCTGGTTCAGCCAGCTTCCATGTTTGGGAGTGTAGTGAACCGTAAAGCGCTTCCATAGCCAGTTGCCAGCGCTTTCTCCGAATCGTTCCACTACCGCTTTGCGGGTGTGGGAACTGAGGTTGTCCATTACCGGATGGATGGTATCGGTCTCTCGATAGCTAGCGGCGATATCCAGCAGGTAATCGGCAAACTCAGCCGGGCAGCGAGTCGGGGTCGCCTTGGTGAAGTGCCGTCCCGCCTTGGGCTCGATCCCGCAAACTACGTTGGCGGTTCCGCAACGCCTGTATGCATAGTCCCGCCGGGCAGTTCTTCCCGGCTTCAGCGCAATCGGGGAACGGGTGTCGGCATGCAGCCCTACCGGCTTCTCGTCGATACAGCCCACCGGTGCCCGCTCGCACAGAGACTTTTCATACAGCCCCAGCAGCTCCTCCATGCGGGCGATGTACTCCTCGTCCAACTCCGCCACGCACCACATTTTTTTCCCGCCACGGCTGCAGGTCGTGGCTTTGCAGCAGGACCCGGATGGTCTCTCGTCCTACTCGTGGTACCAGCTTGCGTTTGATCGCTTCTTCCGTCAGCAGGCGCACCGTCCAGCGCGCCCGTCCTTGTTGCCGCAGGAAGTGGCGCATTTGGTACCAAACGAGATTGTCAGGAATGTTGGGGGTGAAGCGAGGTATTATCGTGCGAACAAGATTTCAATGGCTGACTTTAGTTGGCGCGACGAATCGTCAGCCATAGTTGCTGACCATATCGACAGGCTATCTTTTTTATACCGAAAGGCCATTTTTGCCAACAGGGCGGTCGAGTCGGTAAACTGGCTCGCGGATGGCCGGTTGGCAATTTACTGGAAAATTGGCGTTGCCCACTCCGAAACTGTCTTCTCAGTCCGCCTGCCGGACAAGGCAGTGGTGGCCATCGAGATTCACAAGACGCTAGACAGTGTCTACGGCTCCGTATTGATGAACACCGACAACGAGCTAGTGAAATGGTTGTGGCGTGTAGAGGGGAGTTGCTCAAAAGGAGACTGCGGGCTTTCACCAGAGCACTCGCGGCGACTCCGAGACATGGTCTGCTCATCTGCTCGATATCCCGATGGTGAGAGCTTACAAGAGTTTGCAAAGTACTTTGAAGGGTGGAGCCAACTCAAGGGACTAACAAGCGATTTGCATACTCCTGAGACCAAGATTTCCCGTGATATGTTTTTTCTCAAGTTTCAAGACTGAGGGCAGCAGACGCGCGGCACGGTTCAGTCGTAGCCGAATCGCGGGTCAGCTTTCAGCTTGTTCCTGAGCAACTCTTTGGAACCTCTGGACGATTTTCCCAACCGCCTGCTGGCCAACGCGCCACTAACACCTAACCCCTAACCCCTCTTCTTCACCTCCGCCAGCACCTCTTCCGCGTGGCCGTCGGGCTTCACGTTCTCGAAGATGTGCGCGATCTTGCCGTCCGGCCCGATGAGGAACGTGGTCCGGGCGATGCCCATCACCTTCTTGCCATACATGTTCTTCTCTTTGAGGACGCCGAACTTCTTGGCGACTTCCCTCTTCTCGTCGGCCAGCAAGGTATACGGCAGGCCGTATTTTTCTTTAAACTTCAACTGTGCCTTCGGCGTGTCGGGTGAGATGCCCATCACGACCAGTCCGGCCTTCTGCAATTTGCTGTATGCGTCACGGAACCCGGACGCTTCTATGGTTCAACCGGGCGTGTTGGCTTTGGGGTAGAAAAACAGCACCACGGTCTTGCCGCGGAACTGATCGAGCGAAACCGGGTTACCGTTTTCGTCGGGCAGGGTAAAGTCGGGAGCTTTCGATTTGATTTCCATATCGCACTATCTATACCGCAAATCCGGCAAATGGGCCACCGCGCCGCTGCTTGCAGTCT
>Ga0208587_1000895_pt1 | contig 16188 bp, 13 predicted proteins | sample NGESurdeep092012_7_FD_184472 | JGI IMG/M metagenome (GOLD analysis project Ga0208587, IMG submission 184472) | Arctic peat soil microbial communities from Barrow, Alaska - NGEE Surface sample 210 deep-092012 (SPAdes) | ecosystem: Environmental > Terrestrial > Soil > Wetlands > Peat ...
CGCGGCTGGAGGTGAGCTTCCCGGGTCTGGACGCGGGTATTTTCACCGGCTCGCTCCAGTACACCGTGTACCGCGGCGCCAACCTGCTGCGGCAGGAGGCCATCGCCAAGACCAGCCAGCCCTCGGTGGCTTATAAGTATGTTGGCGGGCTGAAGGGGTTTTCGATCTCCGACGGTAGCCGCATCGTCTGGCGGGACACGGCGCGGGCGTGGCAGCAATATGCTTTTGGTGGAGCGGTCAATCGGGAAGCGGTGGGCCTGCGTGCGCGAAACCGCTTGGGCATTCTGGAGGCGAATGGCGGCTCCCTGGGATTCCTGCCGCCCTCCCACAAGTTTTTCTTTTCGCGCGAAATCGAGACCAATCTCGGCTATGTGTATTACCGGAAGGACGGCGAAAACTCATTCGCTATCGGGGTGCGGCAGCCGGATCGGGAAGTGGGCTACAAGCCGTATGGAATATCCGACGAAGTGTGGACCCGCCGCGTCACCGAGTCGCGCAGCGAACTGGCTAACTTCGCGCTCTACAATGCACCCCCCGGAACCATGCAGCGCATGCCCGTCTATTTCTATCTGAGCCCGAACGGGAGCCATGCCACGCAGGAAGGCGTGATGGCATTCACGCACGACGACGTTTACAAGCCCTTACCGGGCTACAAGGTGATGGTCAGCCATTTCCATTTCCACCTGAACGAACAACTCACCGACGAACGATCCATGGACGTGGAACCCACGTGGCTTTCGGTTTTTCGCGCTCTCGGCATCAATCTCGCCATCCTGGCGGACTTCCATTCCGACTCCCATGCCACCGACACCGGCAAGGTTCGCCTGGACGAACAGAAGGTCTATTTCGCGGGCTGCGAACGCTTCTCGGACCGCGACCTGCTCCTCATTCCCGGCGAAGAGCCCGATGCGAATTTCGGCGGACATTACATGTTCCTGTTTCCGCGGCCCGTCTTCTTCACGCACGTGAAGAAACCGGCTACGGGACCGGCGGGTCAACCTTTCCAGGAGACGCTGCAACCGTATGGCAAGGTCTATCACACCACCAGCGCCGAGAACGAACTGGGGCTTCTGAATCAGGAGGCCGGCCTGGTGTGGCAGACCCATCCGCGGGCCAAAGGTTCCACCGGTTACCCGGACGTCGTGCGGGAGAAGGATTTCTTTCGGAGCGATCGCTACCTGGGCGCTTCCTTCCAATCGCTGCCGGTGGATCAATCGGAGAAGCGTCTGTGCGAAGCGCGCTGCATGGGCCTGCTGGACGATATGAACAATTGGGCGGGGGCCAAGTACCTGCTTGCCGAGGGCGACACCTACATGAAATATCCGGATGACGAGACCTACCCTCAACTGGTGGTGAATTACGTCAAGCTGGATCGCGTTCCGAAGTACCAAGACGGCTGGGCTCCCGTGGTCGATGCGTTACGCGCGGGGAACTTCTTCGTGACCAGCGGTGAAGTTCTGATTCGCGACTGGAGCGTCGAAGGCGCCGGGGCGAAGCGGACCTACGCGGCGGAAGCGGAGTGGACATTCCCGCCCGAATTCGCCGAGTTGGTGTGGAGCGACGGGAAGACCGTGGATCGCCAGATCGTCAGCCTGGCCGGAATGGGGCCCTTCGGCAGTCACAAATTCCGTATCCCTTTTGACGCGGCCGGAAAGAAGTGGGTGCGGTTTGCCGTGTGGGATTCGGCGGGCAATGGCGCATTCACGCAGCCGGTTCACCTGCAATGATCGTGGCGCAGCCTCTCAGGCTGCCGCGCCGGCACTCATGCCGGCGCTTGGGCCGTCGCATGAAGGAGGGTCGAGATGAGTCTCGACCCGGCAGGCAAGAGTGCCTGCGCCACGGATTAGCACGGAGTTTGCCTACGCCGCGCCGGGGTCGTCCAGCACGCAGATGTCGTCGAGGTTGCGATATCTCTCGGCGTAGTCGAGTCCGTAACCCACCACGAACTCGTCGGGGATTTCGAATCCGACATAGCTCACGTGGACCGGCCGCAGGCGGCGCTCGGGCTTATCCATGAGGGCGGCGATGCGGATGGAGCGCGGCTTACGCTGATCCAGCACGTGCATCAAATAGTTCAGCGTTACCCCGCTATCCACGATGTCTTCCACAATCAGCACGTCGGCGCCCTCGAGCGAGATGTCCAGGTCCTTGGTGACCTTGACTTCGCCGGAACTGGACTTGCCTTTGCCGTAGGTGGAGATGCCCATGAAATCGACCTGGACATCGCGAGTCATGGCGCGCGCCAGGTCCGTCATGAAGAACACCGCACCCTTGAGGATGCAAATCATGTGAAGATTCCCGGTGGGGTAATCGGCGGAGATCTTTTCGCCTAGTTCCCGGATGCGGGCCTGGATCTGTTCGGCGGAGATCAGAACCCGTAGTTTTGGATCGGTCATGGAGCTTACATTATCCGCCGAGTTTGAAGCGCGCGCTCATGGGACCGATGTGAATATGGGCGCCGGTGGCTTTTCCGGTTACTGCATGGCGGAAGGCGAAGTAGGGGATGTGCTTGTCCACCAGGTACTCCAGCAGCCAGTGGCCTTCGGGCTGATCCGGGTTGATGGCCACGTCGACGCGTCCGCGGTGGTCAAAGCCCAGCGAGCGGTGTACGGCGGTCTCGCCCATGGCGCTGACCGGCATCGGCTTGCCGAACTGCTTTTCGAAATCCAGTTCGACGCGCGCGAACGTGCCCATGGTGAAGATGCCATCGCCATCATAGCGGTCGGCCAATTCGCGGGCTGCCCGGGGATCCTGGTTCAGTTGGTTGGCCACGAGTTCCTCGGCGCGCGCCATTTGGGCCAGTTCGCGGGTGAATCGGGCGCGCGATTCGGCCAGATCCAGTTCCTTGCGGGCCGAGTCGAGTTCCTCCAGCAGCGGCGTGAGGGAAAGCAGCGAGGCGACGCCGCCATCCACCAGTTTCCGCCCGGCCTCCAGCGCCTGCTTGCGGCGGTCCAGGCGCCGTGCGGCGGCGGCGAGCATTTCGCCGGCCTGATCGTCGGTGAGATCGTTACCGTAGACCGTGCGGCGGAGCAGCGCGGCATCCTCGGCATCGGCGATGGCCGCCTCCGCCTGCACCAGTTGCGCCCGCGGGGTGACACCGGCCTCTACCAGGGAGCGCAGGCGTTCGATTCCGGCCTTGGCGCGCAATACTTCCGGAGGGTCCTCGGCCTGTGCAAACACACAGGTGGCGCACGCGACGAACATCAAGCCGGGGAGAAAACGCATGTAGTTTAATTATACCGCCAGAGTGATTTGGCGCGTTTGGAGGGGGTAGGGTTACAGGGGGCAGCCGTAGCCTGCATGCAATTGTGACCGCCAGCGGCTAACATGTAGGCTTCCATGCGTAAGATTATCCTTTGCGCCTTCGCTCTGGCCGCGGCCGCGTTGGTCGGCCAGCAAAGCGGCATCTTTCCGGTACTGGAGAGCGGCATCGCCATCGGCAAGCAGCCCGGCGGGTTTTTTCTGCTCCCGTCCAATCAACTGCTGCGCCCGTGGGGCGAGCAGACGGTGATCCCCGGCCGCCCGGTGGATATGACCTACGATTCCCAACGGCGCATCCTGGCGGTGCTCAACACGCGCAGCATCCTGCTGCTGGATGGCTCCACGGGCACGAAGGTGGCGGAGATCGCGGCGCGGAGCACCTCTTACGCTGGGATCGCGTTCCGCCCCGGAGACCGCGAACTGTGGGCCAGCGAGACCACGCGCAACGGGCCGGACAGTATCCTGATCGCCAAGATTTCCGCCGTGGGGATGCCGGGGGAAACCAGCCGCATCGGACTCAACGGCCATCCGCTGCCCACCGGGATCGCCTTTTCGCCCGACGGACGGCTGGCCTACGTGGCCTTCAGCCGGAGCAATACGCTGGCCATCATCGACGCCGACACGCTGGAACTGCGCAAGGAGGTCAATGTCGGCATGGCGCCGTTCGGCGTGGCGGTGGCCGGGGGTTCGGTCTTCGTCTCCAACCGCGCGGGACGGCGCGCCGGGCCGAACGATACGGTGGCGCCCTCGTCGGGTTCGCGGGTGGTCACCGACCCGGTGACCGGCGCCTCGACATCCGGCACGGTCAGTGTGTTGGACATGAAGGAGGGTGGCGTGCGGGAGGTGACGGTGGGCCTGGCGCCTTCGCAACTCGCCGCCGGGCCCGAGGGCAAGATGGTAGCGGTGGCCAACGGGCATGGCGATTCGATTTCGATTCTGGATAGCGCAACCCTGGCGCGTAGCGACGTCAAGATTCCCACGTTCCCGGAAGCCGCGCTGGGCAGCCAGCCGATCAGCCTCGCCTTCTCGGCCGACGGCAAGACGCTGTACGTGGCGTGCGGCGGGAATAATGCGATCGCGGTGGTGCGCGAGTTGGCGGGTAAGTGGCAGGTGGCGGGCGCGATTCCCACGGCGTGGTTCCCGTCGGCCGTCGCGCTGGCCGCCGATGGCTCGCTGCGCGTGCTGAATATCAAGGGAATCGGCAACACCGCCAACAAGAAGGGGACGTTCAACTCGCGGGTGTATGAAGGGTCGCTGGAGCGGATTCCGGCGCTCACGCCGGCGCAACTGGCCGCGGGCACAAGGGAAGTGCGCACGGCCAACAGCCCGAGGTTCGCGCCGGCCGGCGGCATCGCCAACCTTGCCTCGCTCGGCATCCAGCACGTGTTTCTGATCGTCAAGGAAAACCGCACGTACGACCAGGTGCTGGGCGATATCGCCAAGGCCAACGGCGACCCCAAACTGGTGATGTACGGCCGCGAGGTCACACCCAATCACCACGCTCTTGCCGAACAGTTCGTCGTGCTGGACAACTTCCACACCGGCGGCGCGATCAGCTTCGACGGGCACCAGTGGCTGATGCAGGGCTTCGTCAGCGACTACGTGGAGCGCGCCTTTGCCGCCTCGCCGCGCGGCTACGCGTACAACATGGCCGACGCCCTGGTGGTGGCTCCGACCGGCTTCTTCTGGCAGGCCGCCGCCAAGCCGCTCAGCGTGCGCATCTACGGCGAATTCCAACTGTCCGCGCGCTGGGATCCGGTCAAGCAGAACACCGTGGACATGAACGAAAGCGATAACCTGAGCTGGACCGAATACTGGCAGGCCTACAAGGATGGCACCTGGCCTACCGTCGTGGGCTCGCGCAGCGGCGTGCCGGCACTGGCGCCCTACTGCAGCAAACGCTATCCCTACCCCACCCTGGCGATCAACGACCAGATTCGCGCCGCGGAGTACCTGCGGGAATTCGACGAGCGCGAAGCCAGCGGCCAGATTCCGCAGCTCAGCATCATCGCGCTGAACAGCGACCACACCAACGGCACCAGTCCGAAGGTCCCGCGGCCGCGCGCCATGGTGGCGGACAACGACCTGGCGCTGGGCCGCATCGTCGAACGCATCAGCAAGAGCAAGGTCTGGGCCAACAGCCTGATCCTGGTGACGGAGGACGACGCCCAGGACGGCGTGGATCACGTGGATGGGCACCGCACGATCGGCCTCGCCATCGGACCGCACGTGCGGCGCGACGCGGTGGATTCGAACCACTACAACCACACCAGCATGATCCGCACCATCCAGGAGATCTTCGGCATCCCGCAACGCACGCGCGCGCTGGAATCGGCGCGCGCGATGACGAGCATCTTCACGGCGAAAGCGGATCTGACGCCCTACGAAAAGCAGGTGCCCAAGGTGGCGCTGGATGAGATGAACCCGCCGGTGGCGGCTCTGGCCGGCCGCCAGTTGTGGGCGGCGAAGCAATCCATGGCGATGAATTTCAAAGCCATCGACGACGCCCCGGCGGAAACGCTGAATAGGATCCTGTGGTGGGACGCGAAGGGTTGGAATACGCCGTACCCGAAGCTGGCGCGAGGGAAGGAGCGGTGAAAAAGCGCCCGTAAGCGGGCGCTGGCAGGCTGAAGCCAGCCCCACCATTGCGCGTCTGGTACGATACGGGGGAGGAGTATTGTCTGACCAAGAGTGACCGAAAACCGACCGCTGAAATCCAAATCGACACCCCTACGTGGCTGATTGCGGCGCGCGCCGCGGAAGCCAAGCAAGCCACCGACATCAAGGTTTTAGACCTGACTGGCATCACCTCGTTCGCCGATTATTTCGTGATTTGCACCGGATCTAACTCCAAGCAGATTCAGGCGATCAGCGACGAGGTGGGCATTCAGTTGAAGCAGCAAGCGCGCGAACTGCCCAACGGCCTGGAAGGCTATAACCAGTCCGAATGGATACTGGCCGACTACGGCGACCTGCTGGTGCATATTTTTTCACCCAAAGCGCGCGAGTATTACGATCTGGAGCGCCTCTGGCGCGGCGGTAAAAACGTCGAAATTCCGCCCGAGTGAAGATCTACCTCTACTTTATCGGCAAGCCGAAGGACGCGCACGCCAACGCCATCGCGGCGGATTTCCTGGGGCGCGCCGCCCGCTATTCTGCCTGTGAAATGCGCGAAATCCGTCCCGGCCGAATCGATCTGTGGGACAAGCACCCCTCCGCCCGCAAGATCTTCCTCGACCCGGCCGGCAAGCCGATGGACTCCGCGGGGTTCGCGCGGGTGATCGCCAAAGCCGAAATGGAGGGCCGCGACCTGGTGTTCCTGATCGGCGGACACGACGGACTGCCCGCCGGATGGGCGGCGCGCGCGGATCAACTGGTATCGCTGTCCCCCATGACGTTCCCCCACGAACTGGCGCGCGTCATGCTGGCCGAGCAGATTTACCGCGGCTTCGCGACCCTGCGCGGGCACCCGTATCCCAGGTAGTGGCAAACCGGGGACGGGGGCGAAGAACCACCTCGGGGGACCGGCTCGGGGACCCGGGGACAGACAGGACTGCCAGCGAATTTCCGGCAAACGGCGCCGGAAATTCATGGCAGTCTTGTCAGTCCCCAAGGTAGTGACATTCCCCACATTTGCTCCGGCGTCCCCACTCGCGTTAACGTAGGGCTTGGATGTCTTGGTTCAAGCGCGACAAAGGGGACGACGACAAACTCCCCAAATTGGATGACAAGGATCGCAAGGTCCGGACCGAAGGTCTGTGGCAGAAGTGCGAAGGCTGCCGCCAGATCATCTGGAAAAAGGACCTGGAGACCAACTGGAACGTGTGCACCAAGTGCGGCGCGCATAGCCGCATCGATGCCGTCACGCGCCTGAAACTACTGCTCGACGACGGCGAGTACACACGCCGCGATACCGAACTGCGCTCCAGCGACCCGCTGGGCTTTGTCGACAGCAAGCCGTACAGCGAGCGCCTGCGAAGCATGCAGCAGGCCACCAAACTGAGCGATGCCATGATCGCCGCGGAAGGCCGGCTGGCTGGCCGGCGGGTACAGGTCTGTTCCATGGAACCGCGCTTTATCGGCGGCAGCATGGGCTCGGTGGTGGGGGAAATGATCATGCGCGCGATTGAGCGCTGCATGGCAAACCGCCAGCCCCTGCTGATTGTCTCGGCTTCGGGCGGGGCGCGCATGCAGGAGGGCGCGGTCAGCCTGATGCAGATGGCCAAGATCTCTTCCGGCCTGATGCGCCTGGACGAAGCGCGTCTCCCCTTCATCAGCATCCTGACCGACCCGACCACGGGCGGAGTCACCGCCAGCTACGCCATGCTGGGCGATCTCAACCTCGCCGAACCGGGCGCGCTGATCGGCTTCGCGGGGCCGCGCGTGATCGAGCAGACCATCCGGCAGAAACTGCCCGAGGGCTTCCAGCGCAGCGAATTTCTGCTCAAGCACGGCATGCTGGACGCCGTGGTGCCGCGCCTGGAGCTGAAACAATACGTGGCCACGGCGCTGCGATTTTTTGTGGATTGAGCGTGCCTCTCCTCCGCGATCTTCGCTCGCTCCGCACACCCCACGGAGGAGGTGAATTCTGCTCCGTCCGTCGAGCCTGTTGTTGGTCTTCTCTGCGTTTTTCTCTGCGCCTCCGCGGTGAATGCCATCCTCGCACCCCGAGACCTCCTCGTGAAACGGTGTCCTAAGTGAATTACCCCGATTCGGTTCAGTTCCTGTACGCGCTGGGCAACGAAATCAAGACCGCCAAGCTCGGCCTCCAGCGCATCGCCCAAGTGCTGGACGCTCTGGGCCGGCCGCAGGACCGTCTGCGCTTCGTGCACGTCGCCGGCACCAATGGAAAGGGCTCCACCTGCGCCATGATGGCATGCGCGCTGCGCGCGGCGGGGCGGCGCACGGGACTCTTCACCTCGCCCCACCTGGCCGAGCCCACCGAGCGCATCCGGATCGATGGCGAGCCGATCCCCGCGGTGCGCTTCGCCGCCGCTTTCGAACGCGTGCATGCCGCCGTGGAGCAACTGCTCGTCCGTGGCGCGATCGACTCGCATACCACCTACTTTGAAACCGTGACCGCCATGGCTCTGGTGGTCTTCGCCGAAGAAGCGGTGGATATGGTGGTGCTGGAGGTAGGGCTGGGCGGACGGCTGGACGCCACCAACGTGGTGACGCCGGATTTGTGCGTGATCACGCCGATCGATTTCGACCATGAGGCGTTCCTGGGACGCAGCCTGGAAGCCATCGCGGGCGAGAAGGCGGGGATTCTCAAGGCGGGGGTGACGGCGGTCTTTGCGCGGCAGCGCAGCGAAGTGGCCGAGGTGCTCGATCTGCGCGCCGAGCAACTCTCGATCCCGGTGGCGCGCACGGAGGCGTGGAGCATCTACGATCTGGAGCTCGACGCGCGCGGCAGCCGATTTCTACTCAGCGGCGAGCTCGATCTGAAGATCGTGTGCCCGTTGGCCGGCGAGCACCAGGTGGAGAATGCCGCGACCGCCGCCGTGGCGCTCACGCGGCTGGGGATCTCCGAACCGGAAATCATCGCGGGGATTGCGCAGACCCGCTGGCCCGGACGATTGGAGCGCGTGTCCGTTCATCCCGAGATCGTCCTCGATGGCGCGCATAACCCCGCCGGGGCGAGGGCGCTAGCGGCCTACATCGCACGCTTTTATGCCGGGCGGCGCGTGCGCCTGATCTATGGGGCGATGCGCGACAAAGCCATCGACGAGATCGGCGGAATTCTCTTCCCGGTCTCTCAACAGGTGATCGTAACCGCGCCGCGCCAGGCGCGCGCGCTGTCCCCCGAGTCCATACGGCAGGTGGCCGAGCACCCCGATCTGCGAACCGCCGCGAATCTGCGCGAGGCGCTGGCGATGGTGAAGGACGCCACGGCGGAGGACGCCATCTTCATTACCGGCTCTCTGTTCCTGGTGGCGGAAGCGCGGGAAATGCTGGTGGTATAGTGGGCGAATCGATGAGCCTCCTCCGCTCCCTGCTGTTCTCCACGCCTTTGATCGTCATTTGCACTATTGTGATGGGGACTCTGTCCCTGATCGATTCCTTCTTCGACCGCACGGGGAACTCACAACACCAACTGGCGCGCGCGTGGGCCAGGATGCTGCTGGCGGTCAGCTTCATACGGGTGCGCGTCACCGGGCTGGAAAAGATCGATCCGCGCGGCGCCTACGTGTTCGTGGCCAACCACGGCAGCTTCATGGACATCCCGGCGCTACTGGCCTCGCTGCCGCGGCAGTTCCGCTTTTTCGCTAAGCAGGGGCTGTTCCGCATCCCTTTTCTGGGCACGCACTTGCAGCGCGCCGGACATATCCCGGTGGACCGGAGCAGCCCGCGCGCCTCCTTGAAGAGCATGATGGAAGCGGCGCGCATCATCAGCGAGCGCGGCGTCAGTGTGTTGAATTTTCCGGAAGGCGGGCGCTCGGCCGTGGGGTTGCGCGAATTCAAGGAGGGCCCGGCGTACATCGCCATCAAAGCCGGGGTGCCGGTGGTGCCGGTGGCCATCGTGGGCATGAGGGAGTTGTTGCCGATGGGCGCAATCCATCTGCGCAGCGGCAACGTGGTGCTGCGTGTGGGAGACCCGATCTCTACGAATGGGCTGAAGGCATCTGACCGCATGGAGTTGACCGAGCGGCTCTATCGCGAGGTGTCGCAATTGCTCGCCGAGGGAAGCCGTCCATTCAACGCAGAGACGCAGAGACGCTGAGGAAAACGCCGTAGCGTAGCCTCTCAGGCTGCCATGCCCCCATTCCTGGGGGCATTCTTCCGGGTTTCCCAGCCCATTCCATCACGGAGTTCTTCCGTGACATGGAACTCTGCGCTTATCTCAGCGTCTCTGCGTCTCTGCGGTGAAGTCGTCATCCGCTCATCCTCTGAGGCAGCATGCTACGCTCGGGGCATGGGCCCCTACGGCTTGTGCCGCCTGGCCGCCGCGCTGTGCTTTCTAGCCGCGCTGCCGGCCGCCGATTTCACCACCTACATTGGAGACGCCAACGACTATCGCGTGGCGCGCGTGACGGCCGATGCTTCCGGGAACACCTACGTGACGGGCAGCCGTGACGGCGGAATCTTTGTCATGAAGCTGGACACGGCGGGCAAGATCACGCTGTTCGCCACGCTGAGTGGAAAGGGCACGGACCAGGCGAACGATATGGCGGTGGATGCGGCGGGCAACCTCTATGTCGCCGGGGCGACCAACTCGACACTGCTGCCGCTGCGCAATGCGCTCGAATCCACTCCGGGGCCGGGCTTTGTGGTGAAGTTTAACCCGGACGCCACGCAACTCATCTTCTCGACTTACTTCCCCGCGGCCATCCAGGCGCTGGCGCTGGATGCGGCGGGCAACCTCTACGTCACCGGCTCCACTTACTCGGCGGCGTTTCCGGTCACGCCCGGCTTGCCGGCGGGGACAGTCACTCCGTTCTACTCGCTCAACGCCACGTCCGCCGCCTTCCTCACTAAAATCTCCGCGGCGGGCGACCGCATTCTTTATTCGACGCGCATTTCCGGCCACCAGAAGAACTGCGGCGCGGGCAGCAGTTGCTTCGTGAGCAGCCGCAGTACGCTGGGGAAGGCGATCGCGGTGGACGCCGCGGGCAATGCCTATCTCGCCGGCAACACCGACACCGCCGACCTGCCCACCACCACGGGCGCGCTGCTCGCGCAAGGCACCGGAGCGTTCGTGGCCAAGGTGAACTCCGCCGGAACGGCGCTGCTGTATCTGACCTACCTCGGGCCGGGCTACAACCCGGCGGGCCCCAACACCAATGCCGCAAACGCCGTGACCGGCATCGCGGCCGATGCGGCGGGCAACGCCTACGTGACGGGCTCGACGTTCGACGACGCTTTCCCGTCGACCGCCGGCAGCTACCAGGCGGCGCTGGCGGGCGGCACGGACGCCTTCGCCGCCAAGCTGAATCCCGAGGGCAGCGCGGTAGTGTGGGCGACGTACCTGGGCGGCAAGGGCGACGATGCCGCACACGCGATCGCGCTCGATTCCGCGGGCAACGTCTGGGTCAGCGGGACGACCGATTCGCCGGACTTTCCCAATCGGCAGGGCTGGTCGCAGGGCAGCGATTTCGTGGCGGCGCTGAATCCCGCGGGATCGGCCCTGACCTACAGTTCGCGCCTGCCGAACGATACCGCCGCCGCGAGTCTGGCGGTGGACGCCGCCGGCACGTTGCACTTTGCCGGGTACGGCGGCCTGGTTTCGACGCTCTCGCCCACCCAGCCCGGGCCGCCGCGCATCTTCGGGATCGCCAACGCGGCCTTCGGCCCGGTGGGCGGGCGCATCGTTGGAGGAGAGGTGATCTCGATCTACGGGCCGCACATTGGCCCCGCGACACCCGCGGCGGCCGTCCCCGACGCCTCGGGCATGATGCCGACATCTCTGGGCGGAGTTCAGGTGTCCATCAACGGGTCGCCGATACCGCTGCTCTACGTGTCCGATTCGCAGGTGAACGCGGTGGCGCCGCTGCGCTTTTCGGGCTTCCCGGCACGTGTTCGTGTCAGCTTCAACGGCGTGGAGACGTCCGACTTCGTGGCGACGGTGGTGGCGGCCAGTCCCGAAATCTTCCAACGCGCCGACGGCACGGCGGCAGCCGTCAATCAGGATGGCAGCATCAACTCGCCGGGACATCCGGCGCAACCGGGAAGCATCGTTGCCATCTGGGCCACGGGGATCGGCGCGACACCTTACGGCGTCTGGCAGGACGGCCGCATCGCCGCGGGCGCCGCGGACTTCGAATGCTGCCAGGTCTACGCGCAAGGTCGTCCGGCCGACGTGGTGTATGGAGGGGCAGCGCCCGGAATTGTCGCTGGCGTGGTACAGGTCAACTTCCAGTTGCCCGCCCAGTTGGCGGATTACGGCCCCACGGTCGAGATCTCGCTCAACGCGGGCGGCGTGACTTCGCACTCGGTAGAGATCTACGTGGCAGTGCCTGAAATCAGCGGTGAAACTCGACCGGGGCAGGCGGAAGGGCCGCTTCCAGGGCGATGATGAAACGGCTCACCGTCTCCGTATCCGCCTCGGGCGAAGACTCTACGACGCCGAAGTATCGGCCCTTGTAGAAGGCCATCTTCCCCGGCTGCCGATCCCATCTCTGCATGGCGTCGAACGCCGTGGCGCCGGGCCACTCCGGCATATCGTAGAGGGTGAGCGTCATCCCCGGCGATCCGGCGTAGTCGACGCGACAGACTTGTCGCGCGCCCGCCGTCCCGCGCCACCGCCCGAAATCGCCCCGGTCGGGTTTCGCACAGTGAGCGGGGGACGCCATGTTCCACCGGGCGGCGGTTGGCGGCAGCGCCAGACTCGGCGTGGCGCAGGATCGTTGCTCCGAGAAGACGGCGAACGCCGCGCCCAAGAGCAAGACGTGCGAGACGCGTTTCCACCAGATGTTCATATTTGTGGGATTTCGCGCGTGTCCACCATGGTGGACACGCGCCGCGGGAAATCGTCCAGGCCGGGCGCCGCGGCGACCGAACCGCCAGCCGGCACAAAGGCCGCCGACCCAGCCAGCGCCAACCATGATGTGGCCATGCGGCAATGCTCCTCTGGCAATCAGTCTACTACTTGAGTGGGCGGGTTTGAAACCCCACTGACTAACTCATCGAGAAAGCCGCCGCCGCCAGATGCGGTGAAAGGACCGCGCCGCGATTCTTTTCACAGCTTTCGTATTCGCAAGCTTGATTGGATGTCGCGACGTCCGAGCTTCGAAGCGGATGCACAAGGCGGAGCCTTCCCGCGAAAATAGATGTGGGGCAGGCAATCCTGCCGGCGGACGCGCTTTCCAGCGCGTCCAGGCGCCGGCTGGAAAGCCGTCCCCAGAGGAGACCCCCAGCCAAGAATGGCCGCCCCACTGAGCTGCTCACATTGTCATCATTCGTTGCGACGCCCCTGGCGTCATGAGCAACTTATACCACCGCCTTCGGCACGCGGACGCGCGGTTGCGTGCTTTCTTTGCTGCGGAGGCCGCCTCACAGAGCGATCAGGCTGACCTCCAGAATGTGCGGGCTCGACGCTTGAATCCGCGCGATCGCTTCCGGCCCGGGCGAAGTTTCCAGATGGATGCGCGCCACCGCCGCCTGGGCGCCTTCGAAGATGATGTTCTCCATCTCCTGGACGTTGATCTCCGCCGCGCGAATTCCATCCAGCACGCCGGCCAGCACGCCTGGGCGGTCCAGGTGACGGACCACCAGGGCGCAGGTGGCGGGTGTGGTGCGCGCCAGGTTGACCACGTTGGGCACTTGCCCCGTCTGCTGAAACGTGCGGATGATGCGCACGGTTTCGGCGGCGATGGCCTCCTGCGCCTGTTCCGTGGATGCGCCGATATGGTGCGTGCCGTAGACGCCGGGGAGCTTGACGATACCGTCGGCAAACTCGCCCGTGCCGCCGGCGGGTTCCGCGGCGAAGACGTCCAGCCCGGCGCGGATGCCTTTCTCCCGCACCGCGCGCTCTAGCGCCGGCTGATCGACCACCTCGGCGCGCGAGGTATTGATGAAATACGCGCCCGGCCGCATGGCGGCGAAGAAAGCGGCATCGATGAGTCCCCTGGTCTGGGCGTTCAGCGCCACGTGCAGGCTGACGATATCGGCGGCGGCAGCCACGTCCGCGGGAGATTCCTTGCGTGTGACGCCGCGATCGCGTGCGGCGTCGGCGGTCAGGCTGCGGCTCCAGGCCACCACGGGCAGGCCGAAGGCTTTGGCGCGCAAGGCGACTTCGCGGCCGATTTGTCCCAGGCCGATCAGCCCCAGGGTGCGCCCGAAGAGGCCGCGCGCCTTGGAGAAGCCGCTCTTGTTCCACTGCCCCTGGCGCAGCGCGATCACGTTGTCGGCGATCTGCCGGTCGAGCGCCAGAATCAGACCGAAGGCCAGTTCGGCCACGGCCACCGAGTTCTTGCCCGGGCAGTTGGAGACGTAGATACCGCGCCGCGAAGCGGCCGCCACATCGATGGTGTTGTAGCCGGCGCCGGCGCGCACCACCAGTTTGAGCGCGCCGGCGGCCAGCACCGCCTCCGGCACTTTGGTGGAACGCACCACCAGAACGTCGGGGCGGAACTGCGCCACCTCGGCGGCCAGTGCCTCGTCCTTGAGCTGGGGAGCGAAGCGCACTTCGCATCCCAGCCGAGCGAGTTCGTCCCGCCCGGACGGTTCGAACTCATCGGCAATCAGTACGCGCATGGCATCAGACCCGGTACTCGTCGGCGCGCCACGTCTTGATTGCCTGCTTGATGTCCTTGGGCGCGAGATTCTCGTTGGCCGCGCGGGCCGCCAGGGCCACAAACTCGGCGTCGGAGGCGAAGCGCAGGGCGACGATCTGCAGCGCCGAGAGGCGCGCGTCCAACAGTTTGCCGGTCATGACGAAGTGGCGAAGGTTCTCTTCGGCGCGAATGGCGCGATCCTGCGCCTTCAACGGGAAGACTCGCGCGTAGAAGGACAGCAGCAGCAGGCAGAAGGTAAGAACCGTGATCAGAGCAGCGCTGTACAGTCGCTGATGATCGTCGATGGAATGGTAGAGGTTGACGACGGAGCCGATGAGCGTCAAGACCAGAATCCCGAACAGGACGATGTGGTACCCGGTGACGTACCTGGCGTGATTGGCGTAGTTTTGGGTGGACATGGGGCGCGGATTCTCCTCAGTCCATCCTAGCGCGTGTGGCGGTGGGACAGACCATCTGCGCCGCTGGCGCTGTTGCATGGGCTGTTTGACGCCGCGGTAGGCCGAAGTGACCACATCCACCGCGGCGTGCCACGTGCCATCGGCCTCGTGCTGGAAGGCGAGTTCCTTGCCGCCGAAATGCAGCAGCGATTGAACCAGCGCTCCGCTCTGCCTGGTCTGGTTGAAGAGCGAAGTCAGCCGGACCTTGAGCCCGGTGGCGCTGAAGGGCGAGGCCAGCGCATCCAGCAGTTGCCGCTCCCGGGTTTTGGGCGCCCCAGAGGGCAGCGCGGTGGTGAGTTCGTCGGTCACGCCGTTGAACCCGCTCTTCCAGCGGACCGTCAACCCGGGCAGCCGCATGCGGACCACCACGCGATGAGACTTCGCCTTGGCGGCGTCCTTCTCGAACGTGCCTTCGCGCGGCGAGTAGCCCAGCAGGTAATAGCCGAGTTGATCGTCGGTGGCCTGGCGGATGCATTCCGGGATGTCGTTACGATCGTGGTAAAAGAGCCCGCCGGTGCGTCTGGCCAGCGCGTCCAGGCCTTCCTGCATGCCGAAATCGGAATCGTCTTCGCCGGGAAGCCTACTTGCCGGCGTGTTCCTTGATCACACTGAACTGGCCATTGACGTCATGGCAGACATCGCAGCTCTCGCCGAATTTGGGATCGGTTTGAGCGGCCATGTGGGCCATGTTGGACCTGGTAGTGTGGCAGGCCGCGCAGGCGGCGGTGGTGGCCGGAGCCGGATCCATCAGGAGGTTCGGAGCCTTGACCGGGTTGAGGCCAATCGGAAAGACGGCTTCGGTGCCGGGGAGATGGCACATTTGGCAGTTAGTGGTGTCGCCGGGCCGGCCGGTCAAACTGAAGGCCGGGTAACGGACGCCACTGAAGTCGGCGGTGCCGATCTTGTAGGTGGTGCCGGCAGCCGCCAAGTTGTCGCCGAAGTGGATGCTGTGCACCATCAGGGCGAAGTTAACGCCGGAAATCGAGCCTTGGTTCGGGTTGTGGCAGAACACGCAATACTCGGTATTGTTGCGGTTCTCTCCGTGTAGCGAGAGCCGGACATGGCACTGGTTGCACTTGGCGAGGTCCACTACCTGACGGCGCTTGACTACCGGCGAACCATCCACCGAGAAGTAGATGACTTTGTTGTCGGCGCCGTACTGCGTGGACACCTGTTTGACGGTGCCGGGCAGCAGAACCAGAGCGCGGCGCGCTTCCACGCCGATGGCGAAGGTTCCCTTGGCGCCGGCCGGG
>Ga0208587_1000899_pt1 | contig 16170 bp, 15 predicted proteins | sample NGESurdeep092012_7_FD_184472 | JGI IMG/M metagenome (GOLD analysis project Ga0208587, IMG submission 184472) | Arctic peat soil microbial communities from Barrow, Alaska - NGEE Surface sample 210 deep-092012 (SPAdes) | ecosystem: Environmental > Terrestrial > Soil > Wetlands > Peat ...
ACATCCGGCGCGCGCTGGCGCAGTTGAAATAGCACCCGCTATTTCATCTTTGCCATCTTCTCCAGCGCATTGCCGGTAACGCGCACCAGTTTCCACTCGTGCATGATCGTTGCGCCGAGCGTTTCGTAGAAAAATATCGCCGGTTCGTTCCAGTCGAGCACCGACCACTCGAGCCGCCCGCAATTGCGCTCGGCCGCGATGCGCGCCACTTGCAGCAGCATGGCGCGGCCAAAACCGCGGCGGCGGTGCGCCGGGCGCACGTACAGGTCTTCCAGGTACAGGCCCTTCTTGCCGAGGAAGGTGGAGAAGTTGTGGAAGTACACGGCAAAGGCCACTGGCTCCGTCCCGCTGTAGCCGAGCAGCGCTTCCGTGTGGCTTTTCGGTCCGAACAGTTCTTCGGCGATGACTTGTTCGGTGGCCACGACCAGGTGGGAAAGCTTCTCGTATTCGGCCAGGTCTTTGACGAAAGAGAGCACCAGCGGCACGTCCGCGCGCGTGGCCTGGCGTATCGACAGCGTTTGCGTGTTCATTTTGGTGGATAAGCCGATTTCACCGCCTGTGCCAGTTCCAGCACGGCAGCGGCGTACAGGCTGGAGCGATTGTAGCGCGTCAGCACGTAGAAGTTGGTGAGACCCACCAGATACTGGCTCGCCTCGCCCGGCGTCGCAAGTTCGATCAAGGCGCAAGGCGCATCCGCGCGGGTCCCGCCCTCCGCGCTGACGCCGAAATTCGCCAGATCGTCGTAGCGGTAGGTCGGCTTGATGCCGGCATCGACCAGCTTGCGGTAATTCTCTCCGTGAACCTGCGCGGCGAAGGCCACCGGCTGGCCCGTCTCCCAGCCGTGGGCTTGCAGGAAATTGGCGACGCTGCCGATGGCGTCGGCGAAGCTGCCGGAGAGGTCCTGCTTGCCGTCGCCGTCCAGATCCACCGCGTAGCGGCGGTAGCTGCCGGGCATGAACTGGGGAATGCCGATGGCGCCCGCGTACGATCCTTTCAGGCCGAGGGTGTCGATGCCGGCGTCGCGCGCGTAGAGCAGGTAGTTCTCCAACTCGGTGCGGAAAAATTCGGCGCGCGGCGGGTAGTCGAAGGCGAGGGTGGTCAGGGCGTCGATGACGCGGTAGTTGCCGGTGTTGCGGCCGTACACCGATTCCACGCCGATGATGGCGACGATGATTTCTTCGGGCACGCCATAGAGCTCGACCGCGCGCGAAAGCGCCTCGCGCTGCTGCTCGCGGAATTCGACGCCCGCCTCGATGCGTTGCGGCGTGAGGAACAGCGCGCGATAGGCCTGCCAGGACTTGGCGCGCGGTTCGGTGGGCGGGGTGATGGCCTTGATGATGGCAGGCTGGAAGCGTGCCTGGCTAAACAGCGTGCGCAGTTCTTTCCTGACGAAGCCGTGCCTGTGCACCATCTCGGCGATGAATTGGCGCACATCTTCGCGCTCGGCGTACTGCGCGGCGGCGGTGGCGGTGACGGTGATGGAGGACGACAGCGCGAAGGCGAGCAGCACGCTCAGGAGGCGCGCTGGCCGGCTCAAACGCTGAACTCCCGCACCAGCATGCGCAATTCGGCCAGCACGCGCGGGTCGGCCAGTTCTCCGTAGCGCAGCGCAATGTAGCGCTCGCCGATGGCGCGTATGCGCTCGGCCTCGCCCGGATAGCGCTCGGCCGTGCGCGCGACGAAATCGGCCGGACCTTCATGCGCGGAGCGCGGGCTGCCTTTTTTCCCGAGCTTGGCGCAGAATCTGAGCCACAGGCGCTGCACCGGATCGGTCGTGCGTATGCGCCGCAACAGCCACGCGGTGAGCAGCGCCAGCAGTCCGCCCACGCCCCAGAACAGCGTCATCGCCATGTTTTCCCAGCTCGGCTCGCTCATGCCGACGCGGGTCAGGAATTCGCGCTGGCGTTCCGGGTTGTAGCTCAGCACCAGCTGGTTCCACTTGTTGGCGAGCGCATCCAAGTTGTAGCGCACCCCGCGCAGCCAGATGAGGGTGGTGCGCGCCATGAGCGGCAGCGGGTCGGTCGCGGGCACCGCTGCGGCAACGCCGGATTCAACCCGCACCGGCGAGGCGGCGGCGGTGGGGTCGAACCGCACCCAGCCGCGGCCGTTGAGCCACACTTCGGCCCAGGCGTGTGCGTCGGACTGGCGCACGATCATGTACCCATCCACCGGATTGATGTCGCCGCCCTGGTAACCGGTGACGACCCGGGCCGGCACGCCGGCCGCGCGCAGCAGGAACGCGAAGCTCGAGGCGTAGTGCTCGCAAAAACCCTGCTTGCTGCCAAACAGGAACTCGTCCACCGAGTCGCGGCCTAACAGGGGTGGCTCCAGCGTGTAGACGAATCCTTGTTCGCGAAAGTAGCTCAAGGCTTTCTGGGCGATGGCGGCGTCGGAATTGATGCTTGCCGCCCATGACTGCGCCAGCTCCCGCGCCTTCGGATTGAAACCTCGCGGCAGTTGCAGCCCCCTCCTGATCTCATCGGCCTCGTCGGCGCCGCGTATGGCGAAACTGGTGTAGGAGCGCATGTCGTAGCGCATGCGGGCGCGAACCGGCGTGCGCGAAATCAGCATATAGTCGCTGGTGACGTTCGCGCCAGGCGGCAGTTTCGCCGCCAGCTCGAGCGCAAACAGCCAATTGTGATTGTGCGGTTCCAGCGTAACTTCGTAATCGTAGGGGGCGCCGCTCGCCTCGAACTTGAGTTGTCCGAACGGACGGAATTCGCCCGGGCGCCAGGTGCGGCCGTCGAAGTGCCAGAACACCGGCCCGCGCCAGTACAGCTGCCGCATGGGCGGCGCGTCTTTTTGGAATTTGACGCGAAAGGCGATGGCGTCGGACTGCGACAGCCGGCTGATCAGGCCGGGCGACATCGAGTCCGACAGTCCGGTGACGCCGCTGTAGGCATCCTGTGGCAGCCCCCATAGCGGGCCCTGAACCCGCGGGAACAGGAAAAACAATATGAGCATCACCGGTGCTGCCTGTGCCAGCAGCACGCCTGCGGTCTTCAGGTTGGCGCGCAGCGCGCGCCCGGGTGCCGCGAAATGCACCAGGCTGGCGGTATTGACCAGCACCGAGACGAGCATCAGTCCCGCGGTGGGCAGCGTCTGCGAATAGAAAAAGTTCGTGAGTGCGAGAAAATAGGTGAGCAGGACGAGCACCATGGCGTCGCGCTCATTGTTCAGTTCGAGCAGCTTGAGCGACAGAAACAGCACCAGCAGCGCCACGCCGGAATCGCGTCCGAAAATAGTGCGGTAGGTAAAATAAACGCCGAACAGGCCGCCGACGACGAACAGGGCCAGCAGCCATTTTTTGGGTAACGCGCGCTCGCTTAAGCCCAGATAGACGCGCCAGGCGATCAGTATCAGCGCGATCAGATTGAGCCACCAGGGCAGGCGCGGGGAGTGCGGCGCAGCCACCAGGGCCAGGCCGGCGAGCAGCCAGAACAGATGGCGCAACTGCAACTGTGTGCCTGGGTTAGAGCGCATACAAGGCAAGCTCGCGCAGGCAGGCGAGGCGGTGCGACTCGCCTGCGTCGGGCGAGCGCTCCAGCCCGGGCAGGCGCAGGCCGTAACGCAATCCGTCCTGATCGGCCGAGAGCACCCAGCGCGTCAGGCGCGAAAGCTTGGACTCGGGGTCCAGGTTCGCGGGAAGCTGGTTCCAGTCGAGCCACAATTCGGCGGCGGCGCGGCCGCTAAACACCTTGGTCTGCAGCCCCCGTCCCTTGGCGGCGGCCTTCCAGTGTATGTGCCGCGGCGAATCGCTGGTGTGATACGGCCGCAGCCCGGCGAAGTCGTCGCTGCCGCCGCCGGCGACGCGCTCCTCGCCGGCCCCTCCGGAGGGCTCGGGCGGGGGCAAGAGGCCGTCGTCGGGCTTGGGATAGACGAGGCAGCGCATGTCCGGCTGAATATAGCTCCAGGCGCGCAACAGGCCGACGGGAAAGCGCGTGTCCACGGTAATGCGTCCCGGCGCGAGCCAGCCGCGCTGTTCGGCCGCGACCGGGACGCTCACCGTAGTGCCGCGCCCGGACGCAACGTCGCACTGCGTCGCTTTGCCCTGATGCCACAGCGAGATCGAACAGCGGTCATAGCCGGAGCGGTTTTCGACGAACAGCTCGAACCAGGCGATTTCGCCCGCGAACACCGGCTCCACGCGGCCCGGGGTGATATGCAAATGCACCAGGTTGCGGAACGTATGCAGGATCGCCACCAGCGCCATGCTCGCGAGCAGGAAGGTGAGGATGTAACCGAGGGAAAGGTTGTAGTTGATCGATCCGATCAGCATCACGATGAGCGCCATGGCAAAGGCGAGACCGGGGCGCGTCGGCAGTATGTAGACACGCTGTTGCCGCAGGAAGATGGTGCCCGGCTCAGGCTGGCGCGGACCGAAGAATGCGTTGTAGAGCTGGGAGCGGCTCAGGATCTTTTCAAACATCTCGCCCGCTTTGAATTTGGAATTTCACCACAAAGGACACGAAGGAAAGGCGAAGAATGTGCTGACCCGTTACGTTCAAGAATTGCTTTCCTTTGTGTCCTTCGTGCTCTTCGTGGCTAAATCTTGTCAGGGAATCGGCACGGCCTCGAGCAGCGCGGCAGTGACCTCGGAGGCGCGCTTGCGCGCGCCTTCGTGCGCCGGCGCGAGGCGGTGACCGGCCACGCCCGGCAGAATTGCCTGCACATCTTCAGGCAGGATCTTGTCCCGGCCTTCGAGCATGGCCCAGGCCTTGGCCGCGTGCAGTATGCCGAGCGCCGCGCGCGGCGACAGGCCGTTGGTGAATTCGGGCGCGCGCCGCGTGTGCTCGACGATGGCCTGAATGTAATCGAGCAAGGCCGCCGCCGCGTGTACCTGATCGGCGTTGGCCTGCAGTTCGATCAATTCGCCCGGCGCGAGACAGGGCTCGAGGGTGGCCACCAGGCTGCGCCGGTCGGCGCCCTGCAGCAGCGCGCGCTCAGCCTCGCGATCGGGATAGCCGAGTTCGATGCGCATGAGGAAGCGGTCGAGCTGCGATTCCGGCAGCGGGAAGGTGCCGACCTGGTGCGAGGGGTTCTGCGTGGCCACGACGAAAAACGGCTCGGGCAGGGGACGGGTCTCGCCCTCTGCCGTGACCTGGTGCTCTTCCATGGCCTCGAGCAGCGCGCTCTGCGTCTTGGGCGTGGCGCGGTTGACCTCGTCGGCCAGGATCAGCTGCGAGAAAATCGGCCCGGGATGGAACTTGAATACGCCGCTGTCGCGATCAAATATCGACACGCCGATAATGTCCGCGGGCAGGAGGTCGCTGGTGAACGAGATGCGCTGGAAGTTGAGGCCCAGGAGTTTTGCCAGCGTGTGCGCAAGCGTGGTCTTGCCCACGCCGGGCAGATCCTCGATCAAGAGGTGGCCGCGCGCCAGCAGGCAGGCCACGGCAAGGCGGATTTGCCGCTCCTTGCCGAGGATGACCTTGCCCGCGTTGGCGATGACGCGATGGATCGGCGTGTCGCGTACGGCAAATTTTGTTTCAGCGTGTAGCAGCAAGCGGGTTCTCCGTGGTGCGTCCGGCATTGCCGGGTGGTCGCGCTCCCCTGCGGCGCACATGCCCGGCTGGGGATACGGCGGTTTTTCACAATGTATTCGTCATCTTACGTGGATTTCGGCTAATATTCATTAAAATCACTGGTAGCAAGACGGTACATGGCCACCGCTTTTATCACCCACCCGCACTGCCGCAAGCACGACATGGGCGCCTACCATCCGGAGTGCCCGGAACGGCTGGGCGCGATCGAGGATCAGTTGATCGCCTCCGGCATCGGGCAGCACCTGACGCATCACCAGGCGCCGGCGGCCAAAGTGAGCAGCCTGGCGCGGGTGCATTCGATGGAATACATCAGCCATATCCGCAGCAGCGCGCCGGCAAGCGGCACCGTCCATCTGGACCCGGACACCGCCATGAATCCGCATACCTGGGACGCCGCGCTGCACGCGGCCGGCGCTGCGGTGCTCGCTGTCGACCTGGTGCTGAACCGGCAGGCGGACAATGCCTTTTGCAGCGTGCGCCCGCCGGGGCACCATGCGACGCGCAACCGCGCCATGGGCTTTTGCCTGTTCAACAATGTCGCCATCGCCGCGAAACATGCGCTCGAGCAGCATGGGCTCGAGCGCGTCGCCATCGTCGATTTCGACGTGCACCACGGCAACGGCACCGAAGACGCTTTCCACGACGATGCGCGCGCCCTGATGGTGAGCACGTTCCAGCACCCCTTTTATCCGTATTGCGGCACCGAGAACCCGTCGCCTAACATGGTCAACGTGCCGCTGCCGGCCGGCGCCGGCAGCCAGCTGTTCCGGGAGGCGGTGACGCTACGGTGGCTGCCGGCGCTGGAAGCGTTTCGACCGCAGATGGTGTTTTTCTCCGCCGGTTTCGATGCCCATGTCGAGGACGACATGGCCATGCTGCGGCTGGTGGACGCGGATTACGCCTGGGTCACGCAGGAGATCAAGGCGGTAGCGGACAAATACGCCGAAGGGCGCATCGTGTCGGTGCTGGAGGGTGGCTACAACCTGTCGGCGCTGGCGCGCGGCGTGGTCGCGCATATCAAGGTGCTGAGCGGGCTGTAGGAGGCCCGCCCCCGGGCCGATCGGTGGCCGCTAGGGCTGCGCCAGCCGGCGCAACGCCGCTGCGTCGGTGATGCGGATCTGCTCGCGGCCAAGCGCGACCCAGCCACGGTCCTGGAAATTGCTGAGCAGCCTGCTCACCATCTCGCGCACACTTCCGAGCTCATCGGCCAGGCCCTGGTGGGTGGCGCGCACCAACTCCCCTTTGCCCAGAAGCAACGCGGCGAGACGCTGATCCAGCTTGTGGAAGGTGACCGCCTCGACCAGGGCCATCAGGTCGGCCATGCGCTCCGAGAACAGGCCGAACACGTAGTCGCGGAAGGCCTTGTGCTCGGCCAGCAACCGGTGGAACAGCGCCGGCGGCAGGGCAAGCAGGATCACCGCGGTCTCGGCGATGCCAGTCGCCGAGTACGCGCTGCCGCCGAGGAGGCAACTGCTGGAGAGCAGGCAGCTTTCCCCCGGCGTTACGCGGTAGAGCTGGACTTCACGGCCGTTGGGCGCGGTCTTGACTACGCGCACGCTGCCTTCGAGCAGCATGGGGAAACCGGTGCAGGGACTGGCCGCCTCGAACAGGATGGTGCCTGCCGGTGCCTGCCTCGGCGCGGCGGTGCGCACGATCTCGTCCACCGCCGCGTCGGGCAACTGCAGGAACACCGGGAACAGCTGCAGCAGGCGGGATTTCAGTTCCAGGGTGTTCATGTTTGCGCGTCTGCGATCAGTTGCGCCGCCATCTGCTTGAGCGATGCGAAATCCAGCTTCGCCGGCCGCAGCACCTGCGCTTCGGCCAGGTGCGCAAAATTTTTCAGCGTGGCGCGGCGATAGGCGGGATCGTAGTGATTGGCGAGCAGGTCGGCGACGAGTTCGTCCCATTGCCGGTGCTCCACCAGACCCATCCAGCGCGCGAGGGTGTCCTTGCTGTGCAGGCCCGCGAGGCAATCGAGCTTCGCCTTCAGGTCCTGCGGGTCGCCGAGGAAATGGCCGTATTCCTGCACGAGAAAGGCGACGCGTTCGGTCAGCGGCGCCTCGATCAACACGCAGGGGCTCGCGCGCATGCGCGCAAGCAGCGCATCGGGCACCTGCAACTGGCCGATTTTCTTGCTTTCCGCCTCCACGTACACGGTTTTGTCGGGATCGCACTTGCGCAAGACGTCCCACAACAGGCTGTCGAACATTTTCTGCGCCGGTTGTATTGTCTCCGGCAGATTTCCGAGCACGGAGCCGCGGTGGCTGGCCAGACCCTCCAGGTCCAGCACCTGCGCGCCGGCTAAGGCCAAAGCCTGCAGCAGGCGGCTCTTGGCGCTGCCGGTGGCGCCGCAGACCACGCGGTAGCGGAACTTCTGCGGCAGTTCGGCCAATTGCGCCACGATCTCGCGGCGGTAGGCGCGATAGCCGCCGTCGAGTTGCGCCGCGTGCCAGCCGATTTCGGAGAGGATATGGGCCATGGCGCCGCTTCTCTTGCCGCCGCGCCAGCAGTACACCAGCGGACGCCAGCCCCTGCCGTGCGCGGCGAATGTTCCCTCGATGTGGCGGGCGATGTTTTTCGCCACCAGCGCCGCGCCGCGCTTCTTGGCGTCGAAAGGCGATACCTGCTTGTACATGGTACCGATCGCGGCGCGCTCGGCGTCGTCGAGCACCGGGCAGTTGATCGCGCCGGGCACGTGGTCCTCGGCGAATTCGGACGGCGAACGCACGTCGATGACCTCGTCAAACTCGGCCAGCTGTGCTACGGTTACGACGTTAGGAAATTTCACGGATTTTCCGAATAGGCCGCTTCAACTCCGGGCGCGGCTTCGCAGCTCGAGAATCAGGCGCAAGTTTACACGCAATCACCTTATGGGCATCTCTAATAATGCTAAATTAGTCATTCTGAGCGAAGCGAAGAATCTGCTTGTCATAGGGAGCAAGAAGCAGATTCTTCGGCCTGCGCCCCGGAGGAAGTCCCCTTTGGGGACGACCTCAGAATGACAAATTTTAGAGGTCCCCTTATTTCAACGGAGTCCCGTCGCCATGAATGCACCTGCCGCTGCTCCATTTCGCCTCACCCAGTTCTCCCATGGCGGCGGCTGCGGCTGCAAGATCGCGCCCGGCGTGCTCACCGAGCTGCTCGCGGCCACGCCGATGCGCGCCCTGCCGAAGGAGCTGCTGGTGGGCACGGAGTCGAGCGACGACGCCGCGGTGTATCGCTTGAACGACAGTCAGGCGCTGGTCGCGACCACCGATTTTTTTACGCCTATCGTCGATGATCCCTACGACTTCGGTCGCATCGCCGCGACCAACGCGCTGTCGGACATCTACGCCATGGGCGGCTACCCGATCATGGCTCTGGCGATCGTCGGCATGCCGCTCGACAAGCTGCCGGTCGAGGTGATCCAGAAAATCCTCGCCGGCGGCGAATCGGTGTGCGCCGCAGCCGGCATACCCATTGCCGGCGGACATTCGATCGACGTGCTCGAGCCGATCTACGGCCTGGTGGGCTTGGGGCTGGTGCACCCGGACAAGGTCAAGCGCAACGACCGCGCGAAAGAGGGCGATGTGCTGATCCTGGGCAAGCCACTGGGCGTGGGCATCCTGTCGGCGGCGCTGAAGAAGGGCAAGCTCTCGGCTGAAGGTTACGACCAGATGATCGCTTCCACTACGAAGCTGAACACCCCGGGCACTGCACTGGCCGAATTGCCCGGCGTACACGCGATGACCGACGTCACCGGCTTCGGCCTCGCCGGGCACCTGCTGGAAATATGCCGCGGCTCCAAGCTCGGTGCGAACGTGCGTTTCGGCGATGTGCCCATCATCGACGAAGCGCTGGCCTGGGCACAGCAGGGCACGGTGACCGGCGCGACCGATCGCAACTGGAGCGGCTATGGCAAGGACATCCGCCTGCCCGAAGGGGCGCCCGACTGGGTGCGCGCGCTCATTACCGATCCGCAGACCAGTGGCGGCCTGCTCGTTGCCTGCTCAGCCGATACCGAGGCGCAGGTGCTGGCCGAATTCAAAAAGCACGGCTTCGATAGTGCGTGCCGCATCGGCACCATGGTGGCTGGGCAGGGTGTCACTGTTTTCTAAAGGTGACACTCTGAGCGAAGGCGCGACGAAATGAGCGCAGACTTCCCGATCGCCGATGCACACCAACACTTCTGGGACATCGGCACGAACTATCACCCGTGGCTGTGCGACGAGCCGCCTATTCCCTTTCGTTATGGCGACTATCGCGCAATCCGGAGACGTTACCTGCCGGACGATTACTTCGCCGACGTTGGGTCGCACAGCGTGGTGAAGACGGTTTACGTCGAGGCCGAATGGAACCCTGCGGATCCCATCGGCGAATCACGCTACGTCTCGCGCTTGCGGCGCGAGACGAATTTTCCGACCGTAATGGTCGCGCAGGCCTGGCTCGACCGGGATGATTGCGCTGCGGTGCTCGAACAACAGGCTGCGTTCGATTTCGTGCGCAGCGTGCGTCACAAGCCGAGGGCGAACGCATCGCCCAATGATGCTGCGCCCGGCGGCATGACCGATTCGAAGTGGCGCGCCGGCTTTGCGCGGCTTTCGCCCCTGGGCTTGCGTTTCGATCTGCAGACACCGTGGTGGCATCTCGCCGACGCCGCGCGCCTTGCACGCGACTTTCCCGACACGTCAATTATTCTCAATCACACAGGACTGCCGAGCGATCGTAGTGCCGCGGCGCTCGCCGGCTGGCAGCGCGCGCTCGCAACGCTTGCCATATGCCCTAACGCAATGATCAAGATTTCGGGTTTGGGCCAAGCGGGTCAAGCCTGGACCGTTGCCGCAAACCGCGGAGTCGTGCTGACAGCAATCGAGGCTTTCGGCGTCGAGCGCACGATGTTCGCCAGCAATTTCCCGGTCGATAGCCTCTGCGCCACTTTCGACACGATCTTCTCGGGGTTTCGCACGATCGTCTCGGATTTTTCTGCGTCGGAACAACGCGCGCTGTTCCACGACAACGCCGTACGCATTTACGCTATGGAGTAGGAAATGGAGAGACTGCGGATTGGCTATATTGGCATTGGACTGATGGGTCTGCCGATGACGCGGCGCCTGCTCGAGCGCGGCTACGCGGTCACGGTCTGCGACATCGTCGCGGCACGAACCGATGCGGCGCACGTGGCAGGTGCAACGGTGGTTGCCACACCGGCGGAAGCGGTGCGCGACACCGATATCATGCTGCTTAATTTGCCGACAACCGATGCGGTCGAGCAGGTGGCGTTTGGCGAGCGTGGTGTCGCATCCGCACTGCGGCCGCCGCAACTCGTCGTCGATTTCTCGACGGTCAAGGTCGACAAGGGACGCTCATTCGCCGCGAAGTTGCGGGAGAAGACCGGTTGCGGCTGGATCGACGCGCCGGTTTCCGGAGGACCACCGGCCTGTGCCGCTGGAACGCTGACCGTGATGGCCGGCGGCGATGCGGCTGAGATCGAACGCGTGCGACCGTTGATGGCGGACATTGCAGGCCAATTCACGCCGATGGGGCCGTCAGGAGCCGGGTTGACCGCGAAGATGATCAACCAGTTGATCGTCGGCTGCTCGTACGCGGTGCTTGCCGAAGCGGTCGTTCTCGCCGAAGCGGCGGGCATCGACGCGGCGCGCATCCCTGAGTGCCTTGCTGGCGGCTACGCCGACAGCTCGATGTTGCAGAAGGTCTATCCGCGAATCGTCAAGCGCGATTTCGCCCCACAGGGCTACGCGCGACAGCTCCTCAAGGATCTCGAAATGCTGAACGAGTTCGCTGGCGGGTTGAAGTCGCCATTACCGATGACAGGTCAAGCGTTGTCGCTTTATCGAATGCTTATCCATCTTGGTTACGCGGAGTTCGATACAGCCGCGGTATTCAAGCTATACGAACGCGCGGGCTCGCTCTAATCGCTGCAGCAATTCCTGAGCGGTCACAGACCATCCTATGTTCTAGCCCGTCAGAGCACCTGCCCGCTCGCGTCGTCGATCAGGTGCATATTGCCGAGGTCGGCAACCAGCTTCATGCGCTTGCCGGATTGCGCTCCCGCGTTGGGGTTGACCCGCCCGCACAGCTCGGTTCCCTCTAACAGGAAGAAAACCATCGTCTCCATCCCCATCGGTTCGGTCACCTCCAGCTCGACCTCGAACGCATGCTGGTTCGGCTCCATATGCGAACGCTGTTCCACGATATGTTCCGGCCGCAGGCCGAATAGCAGGCGCGCTTTGCCGATGTGCGCGCGGTAACGCTGGGTGCGGTCCTGCGGTACCGGAAACACGATGTCGCTGTTGATGCGAACGCGCAATGCGCCCGCCGCTTCCTCGATCGCGCAGGGCACGAAGTTCATCGCCGGCGAGCCGATGAAACCGGCGACGAATTTCGTCGTTGGAAAATGGTAAAGCGCATTCGGCGTACCCACCTGCTCGATCAAGCCGCCGTTCATGACGACGACCCGATCGGCGAGCGTCATCGCTTCAACCTGGTCGTGGGTCACATAGACGGTGGTTGTGCGGACCTTCTGATGCACCCTTTTGATCTCGGTGCGCATCTGCACGCGCAGTTTGGCGTCGAGATTCGACAGCGGTTCGTCGAACAGGAACACCTTCGGGTCGCGCACGATCGCGCGGCCCATCGCCACGCGCTGGCGCTGCCCGCCCGAGAGCTGCTTCGGTTTGCGCTGCAGCAGCTCGCTGATGTCGAGGATGCGCGCAGCGTTCTCGACCCGCCGCGCAATCTCGCCTTTCGCGACCTTCTTCAGGCGCAGGCCGAAGGACATGTTCTCGTACACCGTCATGTGCGGGTACAGCGCATAGTTCTGGAACACCATGGCGATGTCGCGGTCCTTCGGCGGCACGTCGTTCACCACATCGGCTCCGATCATGATGTCGCCGCCGGTGATGTCTTCCAGGCCAGCGATCATGCGCAGCGTGGTGCTCTTGCCGCAGCCGGAAGGACCGACCAGGACGACAAACTCCTTGTCGGCGATGTCGAGATCGATGCCGCGAACGGCCGGCGTGTCGTCGTAGTTCTTGACCAGCTTGCGCAATGTCACCTGTGCCATGCAGCTATCCCTTCGTCGCGCCGGCAGTGAGCCCGGCAATATAGTAGTCCATGAGGAAGGCGTAAATGATCAGCGGCGGCGCCGCGCCGAGCAGCGCGCCGGTCATGATCTGGCCCCAGTTGTACACATCGCCCTTGATCAGCGTGGTGACGATGCCCACCGGCAGCACCAGTTGGTCGGCCGAGGTGGTGAAAGCGAGCGGATAGAGAAATTGCGACCAGGCGACGGTAAAGGCGAATATCGTGGCGGCGATGATGCCGGGCAGCGCCACCGGAATAAAGATCATGGTCAGCATCTGCAGGTAGCCGGCGCCGTCGATCAGCGCCGCCTCGTCGAGTTCCTTCGGGATCGAGGCGAAATAGGCGATCAGGATCCAGGTGGCGAAGGGCACCGTCAGCGTCGGATAGATGATGATCAGCGCCCACCAGTGGTTGATCAGTTCGATGCCGGTGTACTCGTGCACGAAAGCGAAAATCTTGAACATCGGGATGAACAGCAGCGTGTCGGGCACCAGGTAGGTGAGGAACACGCCGGTCGCCAGCGTCGCCGAGCCCCAGAACTTCATGCGCGATAGGGCGAACGCGGCCGGAATGCTGATCAGCATCGTGACGACGACGACGATCAGGGCGACCACCGCCGAATTGCGGAAGAAGGTCATAAAGGTGCTGGAGCCCAGCAGCGCCGCGTAGTTTTCCAGCGTCGGATGAAACACCCACCAGGGATTGGTAATCGCCGCGACCTCGCCGCTGCTCTTGAGCGAGGTGATGAACATGTAGATCGGCGGCATCAGGAAGAATACCGCGAACATCACCAGGAACACGTAAGACCAGATCAGTGCCCAGCGGCGGCTGCGCTGCATACTGGCTTGGCGCACCGGTCGCGTCTGACCGGTGGTGGCAGTGGCGGTCGTCATCGTCAGGCCTCGTTCCCGCGCTGGTTGACGCCGCGCAGAATGAAAATAGCTGCGATGGCGAGGATCGGCAGCATGAACAGCGAAACACTGGCGCCGAGCGGAATGTCGCTGCTCTGGATGCCGAGGTTGAAGGCCCAGGTGGCGAACACGTGCGTCTGGTCTACCGGTCCGCCGTTGGTCAGGATGCGCACGATGTCGAAATTGGCGAAGGTGACAATGAGCGAGAACAGCACGGTGATGGATATGATGTTACGCATCATCGGCAGCGTGATGTACCAGATCTTCTGCCACCAGTTGGCGCCGTCGATCGAAGCCGCCTCGAACAGTTGTTCCGGCACCGATTTCAGCGCCGCGAGGTACATGATCAGGAAGAAAGGCGCGCCGTACCAGATGTTCACCAGGATCACCGAGAAGCGCGCCCACATCGGATCACCCAGCCAGTTTACCGGGTCGATGCCGATGCGCACGAAAATCCAGTTGAAGGCGCTGTAGGTCGGATCGAACAGCCAGAACCAGCCGAGTGTGCTCATCGCCGGTGGGATGACCCAGGGCACGAGCAGCATGCCGCGCCACTTGCGCTGGCCCTTGGCCGGAATGGCGTGCACGAAATGGGCGACGAAGAAGCCGATCAGCGCCTTGAAGAAGACTGCGCTGATGGCGAAAATGCACGACTGCTTCACCACCATCCAGAAGGTGTCGCGCTTGAACAGAAACTCGAAATTGCCGAAGCCGACGAAGTGCTCCATCGATTTGTTGAGCGTGGCGAGATACATGGAAAACAGCGCCGGATAGACGACCAGCAAAGCGATGAGCAATATCAGAGGCAGCGCCATGACGAAAGCGATCGTGGACTTGCGTCTCACGAACTTCTTCATCGTCATGCGGCGTCGCGTGACGGGCATGCCGGCGTTGATCGCTGTGGCGTTAGCCATTGGAGTTCACTCCTCGGAGTGTGATCCTGACAGGGTCATCGGATGCGGAAGGCGCCGTCCGGAACGGCGCCTCCCGCAGGAAGGCTGGTCTCGCGGTCTCAGACGCGCATGAAGCCTTCGAGTTCCGACGCACCCCAGCCGATCGCTTTGTCGATCGACTCGCCGCCCTGGGTGCACTTGGCGATCATTTTGGTCATGGTCGCCTGATTGTAGATCTGGTTGGCGATCCCCACCGGCGCGGGCGCGCCGGCGATGGAGACGATCTGATCGGCCCGCGGCGGATAGTTATACACGGTACCCTTGGGCGGGCCTTCCTCGGCCCAGGTCTTGAAGTCGCGCAGGCCCGAGAACCCCGGGATGTCGTAGCCGCCGCTCGCGGCCACCAGCCGTTCGATCGACGCCCGCTCGGACAGGTGTGCCAACAGGCTCTTGGCGGCCGGGATGTTTTTCGACCATTTCCAGGTTCCCCAGAAGTACGGCTGTCCGGGAGCGTAGCGGCCTTTCACGCCCTTGGGAGAGGGGAAGGTCCAGCACTGCTCGGCGACCTTGATGTTGTCGCGCTTGGCCACGGCCCAGGCGCTGGGCGGATTCATGATGAGGGAGCCCTGGCCCGAGATCAGGTACTTGTTGTTCGAGGCGTCGTCCCAGGCGAATACGTCCGGCGGCAGGACTTTCACCAGTCTCTGCGCATATTCCAGCACCTGCTTCACGGCGTCGGACTTGATCGTGATATTGCCCTTGGCGTCGACCAGTTGGGCGCCGAACGCGTGGAACAGCGCGCCGACCCAGTCGACCGAATCGGACGTCTGTCCCAGTGCCAGGCCGAAGGGATTGCCGCCCTTGTGGCATTTTTCCGCGGCGGCGAGGAAGGCCTCCCAGGTCCACTGGTCCTGCAACGCGGTGTCCGGTTTGCCTCCCGCGCCCGGATACATCTTGACGATATCGAGTCCGGCGTATTTCTTGAGCAGATCGATGCGCCCGCACGGGCCTTTGAGTTGGCTGCCCGTCGTCGCAGCGACTCCTATCCAATGGCCGTCCACCTTGCCCAGATATTCGACGACGGCGGGTGCGCTGCCGTTCTTCTTGATCGCCGTGTTCATGACGTCGTCAACCGGGGCCAGGTTCTTCGCGTGAGTGGAGGCGTCCCAGGCGGGGAACTGCAGGATGTCGTGGCCCGATTTCGCCTGTGCCTCGGCGACGATAGTCAGGATATTCTTGTTTCCCTGCGAAGTGATGTAGTCGATCTTGATGTCGACCTTCTCCTTCGCCGCCCATTCGTTGCAGATCTTGGTGAGCGTATCGTTGGCGCCGGGCACCCAGTGGTCCCAGAAACCCACCGAAAGCGCGCCCGCGGCGCGCGCGCTGCGTATGAAGGGTGGAGTTAGTGTGATCGCAGATGCGGCGGCCGTTGTCGCAAGAAAGCGACGACGGTTAAACCTTTTGCTTGAAGTCATTTTTGCCTCCTTCTGGTGGGGTTGATGAAACGCGCATGGTAGGTCTGCGTCTTATTCTGGCTGTCGGCGCTTCCAACTTGTGCAAGCTCGCGCAAGTCGCGTGCGCTCGACGCAACCTGGCGAAGTCATGCTAAACATTTCTCGCTCATTAGTCCAGCCAGGCGGCACGCTTTTTATTGTTGCGGCGCAGCGTGAGTTCAATCACGGAGAACATCGTTGTCGCGCAGGTGCTGGCGGAATTCAAAAAGCACGGTTTCGCGGC
>Ga0208587_1000900_pt1 | contig 16166 bp, 13 predicted proteins | sample NGESurdeep092012_7_FD_184472 | JGI IMG/M metagenome (GOLD analysis project Ga0208587, IMG submission 184472) | Arctic peat soil microbial communities from Barrow, Alaska - NGEE Surface sample 210 deep-092012 (SPAdes) | ecosystem: Environmental > Terrestrial > Soil > Wetlands > Peat ...
GATCGGTCTCGCGCAAACGTTACTCGAATTATACGTGTCAAGGTAGCGATCTGATGGGCAACCGTCGGCGTTTTCAGGCCAGACGCGCTTATGGCCGCTTCGTCACGTGTCGCGGTCGTGACGCCAAGAACTTCCATGGCGCGGTCCCGCCGGGATACATTATCGTCTGCTCACGCGAGTTCGTGAGGCGAGTTCGAGAGTGCCCCGCGTTCTCTTGGAATGGAGGAGCCCGGTGACCACTGCGTCGCGCGCCGCTCAAGCGGCAGAGGGGACCGGGGCGTCCGCGCGCTGGGACTCGACCCGCATGCGTGAGGCGGCGGCGGCGAATTGCGAGAGCGCGCTTCGCCTGTGCGGCTCCGAACCGGCGGGACTTACCGAGGCCGAGGCGCTGCAGCGCCTCGCGACCTATGGCCCCAACGAAATCGCGGCCCACCGGCCCGATCCCTGGGGGCTGCGGCTGTTCCATGCCTTGCGCAATCCCCTCGTCATCCTGCTCGCGACGCTCGCCGTCGTCTCGCTCGTCACCGGCGATGCGCGCGCCGCGACCGTCATGACGCTGATGATCATCCTCGGCGTGGCGCTGCGCTTCGTGCAAGAGTCACGGGCCAGCACGGCCGCCGAATCGCTGCGCGCGATGATCCGCGTCACGGCGACCGTGATGCGCGACGGCGCACGGCGAGAAGTGCCACTGCACGAGATCGTGCCGGGGGACGTCATCGTCCTGACGGCCGGCGACATGATCCCGGGAGACGTGCGGCTCCTCACCGCGAAGGATCTCTTCGTGAGCCAGTCCGCCATCACCGGCGAGTCGCTTCCGGCGGAGAAGGGAGACTTCGTGCATGGAGTGCCGGACAAGCCTCCGCTCGAATGTCCGAACCTCTGCTTCCTCGGGACCAGCGTGCAGAGCGGGTCGGCGACCGCGGTGGTCGTGGAAACCGGCGGCCGCACGCTGTTCGGAACGATGGCCCGCGGCATCTCGCAGACGGCTCCGCCCACGGCGTTCGACAGGGGAATCAACCGGTTCACCTGGCTGATGATCGGCTTCATCGCCGTCATGGTACCGGCGGTGTTCTTCATCAACGGGTTCACGAAGCACAACTGGCACGAGGCGTTCTTCTTCGCGCTCGCGGTCGCGGTCGGGTTGACTCCCGAAATGCTCCCCATGATCGTCTCCGTCTGCCTCTCGCGAGGCGCCATGGCGATGTCCGGCAAGGGCGTGATCGTCAAGCGGCTCAACTCGATCCAGAACTTCGGCGCGATGGATGTGCTGTGCACGGACAAGACCGGGACGCTGACGATGGACAGTGTGGTCCTTGAGCGGCATTGCGACGTCGAGGGGAACGAGAGCAACACCGTGCTCGTCGCCGCGCTGCTGATCAGTCACTTCCAGACCGGCCTCAAGAGCGCCCTCGACGTCGCGACGCTGAAGCACCGCGACGACGACCCGGCTGTCGATCTCGACACTTACAAGAAGATCGACGAAATACCGTTCGACTTCTCCAGGCGAATCATGTCGGTCGTGGTGGACCGGCCGGACGGAGTGCGGCGACTGTACGCCAAGGGAGCACCCGAAGAAATCCTGCGGCGGTGCACCGCCTTCGAGGCCGACGGCCAGGTGCTGCCGGCGCCTGCGGGATTTGCCGAAGACCTCCGCGAGCAATTCGACGCCCTCAGCGAGGATGGCTTCCGTGTGCTGGGCGTGTCTTATCGGGATGTGCCGTCCAAGGAGAGTTACACCCGCGACGACGAAGCCGAGATGGTGCTGCTGGGCTACGCGGGCTTCTTCGATCCACCGAAGGAGACCGCGGGCCCGGCCATCGCGGCACTCCGCGACCATGGCGTGGCCGTGAAGATCCTGACGGGCGACAACGAGTTGGTCACGCGCACGATCTGCACGCACGTCGGGCTTCCCTCCGACGTGGTGATGCTCGGCACGCAGGTCGCGGAGATGAGCGACAAGGAACTGGCCGAGGCCGTCGAGCAGACCACGATCTTCGCCCGGCTCACGCCCGCGGACAAGGAGCGCATCATCCAGAGCCTCCAGTCGCGAAATCACGTGGTGGGGTTCATGGGCGACGGGATCAACGATGCGGCCGCCCTTCGCGCCGCGGACGTCGGGATTTCGGTCGACACCGCGGTCGATGTCGCCAAGGAATCGGCCGACATCATCCTGCTCCAGAAGAGCCTGCTCGTGCTGGAGGCCGGCGTGCTCGAGGGGCGGAAAGTGTTCTCCAACGTCCTGAAGTACATCCGCATGGGGGCGAGTTCGAATTTCGGAAACATGTTCAGCGTCATCGGCGCGAGCGCGCTCCTGCCCTTCGTCCCGATGGCGCCCCTGCAGGTGCTCACCAACAACCTCTTGTACGACTTTTCGCAGGTGCCGATCCCGACGGACAACGTCGATGCGGAACAGATCACGCGCCCTCGTCCGTGGGAGATCAGCGCGATTGCGCGATTCATTCTTGTCATCGGTCCGATCAGCTCGATCTTCGACTACACGACGTACGCGATGATGTACTTCGTGTTCGGGGCGAAGACGCCGGCCGAGGCGGCGCTCTTTCAGACGGGGTGGTTCGTGGAGTCGATCATGACGCAGACGCTCATCATTCATGTCATCCGCACGAGCAAGATCCCGTTCTTCCAGAGCCGGGCGAGCTGGCCACTCGTGGCCACTACCGTGACGATCATGGCGGTGGGCGTCTGGCTGCCTTCGTCGCCACTCGGCCCGGCGCTCGGGCTCGTCGCCCTGCCCTCGAGGTACTGGCCGCTGCTCGCGGTGACGCTGCTCGCCTACATCATGCTGACGCAGATCGTGAAGGTCATGCTGCTGCGGAAACGCTGGATCTAGGCCTCTTCCACGAGCGCCCGCCGGATTTAGAGATCGCGCCGGTTGAACTGCCAGGTGCCGACGGACAAGACAATCACCAGGAAGACGCCCGCATACGCGAGCGCCGGCGCGCTCGGGATGGAGACATTCGCGAACGGCGAGAACGAGAGCGATCCGGCCAGGGGCGTTTGCATCTCATAGGCGGCCCGCCGCCAGAGCGATTCCGTGGGCATGATCAGGCTGGAGACGATGCCCAGCGTCACGATGTGGGCGCTCTGGGAAAACCCGCTCACTTGCTCGAGCCAACCGCCCATGAACGCCACGCCTTGAAGGCCCAGAGCCAGGACACCGTTCGTGAGCGTGCCGAATCGCGTACCAAGCAGAAAGGTGACGCTCAATGCCAGGAGGCACTCGAAGACGATCAGTGCCACTCCGCGCACCGGATGTTCGGGAACGACACCGGTCACCCAGTACGCCACGGCGACGGTACCGCTGAACGTCAGGATCACGTACGCCGTGACCATTCCGGTGAAACCGAGGAACTTGCCGGCGAAGATCTGCCAGCGGGCGACGGGCTTGGTGGCGATCGCCTGAATCGTCCCGGAGCTGATTTCGCCCGCCAGCGTGTCTATGGAAGTCAGGATCGTCATCACGACCGCGAGCAGGTCGCAAGTGTAGAGCCCCACCATCAACATCCCGCTCTCGACTTGATAGCGCACGAATGGTGACATGGCCCGCGACTCAAACTCGAGTACCTGCAGGCGCAGGGCGACGGCGAAGATCGCGAGAAGGAGCACGCCGGCAATCAGCGCTGTCCACAGAATCCTGCGGCGCGCTGCTTCCTTGAACGTGACACCGGCCATCGTCCAGATGCCGTTCATAGGCCGCGGTCCTCCCCCATGATCTTCATGAACAGCTCCTCGAGAGGAACGCGTTCGGGCGTGAACGCGAAGATATCGGCGCCTGACGCGACGAGGTGGCGCATGACGTCGGGCAGCACGCTCCGCGAGCGCACGGTGAAGGTCAGCTGTCCGGATTCGAAGTGCGCCGAAGTGCTCCACGGCTCGAGACCGAGGACGGCTTCATCGGAGACGTTTCGCGCGTGCGCCACCACCCGAAGGTCATCCTCGGAACGCGCTCTCAGATCGTGACTCGCCACCACTTCACCTTCCTTGATGAAGACGACCTGGTCGCAGGTGACTTCGATCTCGCTGAGGAGGTGCGAGTTGAGGAACACGGTCGCCCCGCGATCGCGCTCGGCCCGAAGAATGTCGCGCACCATTCGCCGGCCCATCGGATCGAGTCCCGACGTGGGCTCATCCAGAAAGACGAGATCGGGCTCATGAACCAGTGCCTGCGCGAGTCCGATGCGCTGAAGCATGCCCTTGGAGAAGCCGCGCAGCCGCCGGTCGCTGTGCGCCGTGAGTCCCACCAGCTCGATCACGGCGGGAACGCGTTCGCGAAGTTTCGCGGCCGTCATGCCGCAGAGCCGGCCATGCAACTGCAGGAGCTCCGTAGCGGTGAGCCAGTCGTAGAATCGAAAGTCTTCGGGAAGAAATCCGATGCGGCGGCGGACCTCCACATCTCCCACCGGCGCCCCCAGCACGTAGGCCTGGCCGCCGGTCGGCTTCACGAGCCCGAGGAGCATCTTGATGGACGTGCTCTTCCCCGCACCGTTCGGGCCCAGGAATCCGAAGATCGTGCCGCGAGGAACCTGCAGCGAGAGATTGCGAACCGCGACCTTGGAGCCGAATGCCTTCTCCAGGTTCCTCGTCTCGATCGCGTAGTCGGCTGGGGCGTTCACGGTATGCTCCACGGCTCAGGTGATCGAGTTGGCCAGCGGCACGGCATCGCCGGCGTTTCCGTAACCGGTGAGCACGTACACCATTCCATTCTTCGCCCACACCAACTCCCATGTGGGGCCGCGCCGTCCCGCGGTGATCAGCAGCATCGCCGGCGTTCCGTTCACCTCCTTCGTCTCGAAGGAGCGGAGGTTGCGCGGCAGCGAGACCATGAGTGTCGACTTCCAGTCGAGCGTCCGTAGAAAGGCTTGCGCCTGGATCGGGCTCATGCCCGACAGTTCGAGCGCGATCTCCATCAATGGTCCCATGTCCAGGCCGGAAGGAACGTCCGCCGAGACTGCCGGACCTTCGACGAGCACGATGCAGTTGGCGTTGTCCGTCGATGGCGGCGGAGGGCCCTGGATCTGGTTTTGAAGCGTGTTGGCGACGGGCGCCGGACAATTGCCGTGCTGCGTCCGAATCGCGCGCGCCGTTCGCACCGCGACCTTGGCACCCTCCACGAACTCCGGCAAGGCAACATCCTTCTTCCCCGCTTCCGCATAGATGGTTCGCAGCTGACTGCGGTCCGCGATCATCTCGATCGCGTGCGCACCCATGACGATCATCGTCGGAGGATCCGTGCGTGCACGCGGAAGCTGCGCGGGAAAGCCAGCCAGCTTGGCAGCCGCCTCGACGCTCGCGACGGGTTGATCCGCTTCGTCCAGCAAGACGTTGACGTTCTTGGCGATCATCCCGCCGACCATGTTCTGGAGTTGTCGCGCTCCGTTGGAACCGGGGGACGATGGAAGATTGACGGTCACCGCCTGCGGCTTGGCGATCCGGAGCGACGCGATGAACGTCCCGGCCGCGCTGCGGCCCGCCGCGGTGAACGACAATGCACCGACGAGCGCGACCCCGACGACCGCGGACCACCATCGTCCCATCTGTCTCATGTTCGGCCCTGATGTCATTGGTGAGGCTTCGTCAACTGCGTTCCCGTATTAACACGATCGCCGGCCCCAAGTTGTTGGTCCGGCAACTCGCGACGTGCGCCCGGCATGCGCTTTGTGTAACGTATCTTAGGCGATCCTCCACGTGATTCCGGAGTCATTTATAGATGCGCGCTGCACACCTCCTTCCGATCGCGGGCAGCTCGGACGGCGCCGTGTTACCCGAGTTGGACGCCGCGCTTCGCGCTCGTCTCGACGCCCTGTGCGCCGAAGGGTGGACGATCTTCGAGCAGTTCGATGCCGAGGTGCGGGACCGCCGGTTTCATCCCTTCGTCGCCGCGGACTACGACGCCGTGCTCACCGCGCTCATCGCGCAGCGCGGTGCGGGCCTGCGCTTTCTCGAGTGGGGATCGGCGTCGGGCATCATCACGATCATGGCCGACCTTCTCGGCTATGACGCCTGCGGCATCGAACTCGACGAATCGCTCGTGCAGACGGCTCGCGACCTTGCGACGCGATTCCACTCGGGCGCGCGGTTCGTTGCCGGCAGCTTCCTCCCCACCGGGTACGCGTTCGGCCCGAGCGATAGTGACAGTCGCACCGGATGGGTCGGCTCGGGTCCCTCGGGCTACTTGCAGCTCGGGCGCGCGCTCGACGACTTCGACGTGGTGTTCGGATACCCGTGGGGCGGCGGGGAACCGATGATGCTCGACTTGATGCGGTGCTACGGGCGAGCGGACGCGCTGCTGCTGCTGTACGGAGTCGACGATGGAGTGAAGGCGTATCGGGGGCTCAACCGGACGGGACCGTAGTCCGCGTATACGACTTCCGGAACCCTGATTCTCCCCACAGTTTCAGGCAACCCGCCAAACACTTCCGTCTCCCGCCCTCCCTTGCCCGACGCGACCCTGCGCTGCCCCGGCTGTGGAGCTCCAGCCTCCGCCGGCACGCTCATGTGGCGCGAAGGAATGGCGCAGTGGGCGCCGGCAAGCAGCGTAGCCGACATGGCCGCGCTGTTCGGAGGAGCGGCATAGTCAGTCCCGCGCCAGTCATCATTTCACGCCCCGGAGAGCTCATGGCCACGCGTAATGTCCGGCGTCTCGCGCTGTTTCTCCTGTTCGTCGTCGTCGCACCCGTCGCCGCGACCCACGCGCAGCAAGCGGGGCCCGATTCGGCGTTCACGTTCGCCGAGACGATGGTGCCGATGCGCGACGGCGTGCGGTTGCACACCGTGTACTTCGTTCCGAAGAACCAGACCGGGCCGCTCCCGATTCTCTTCGTCCGGACGCCGTACGGCATTCCCGGGCGCGACTTTCCGCTGTCTCGCGCCTACAAGGAGTTCGCCGACGAGGGATTCATTTTCGCGTTCCAGGACATCCGCGGAAAGTTCGGCTCGGAGGGCACGTTCGTGATGCAGCGCCCGCCGCGACCGATGGACGCCGGCGCGAAGGCGGTCGATGAGAGCACCGACGCGTACGACGCCATCGACTGGCTCTTGAAGGGCGTGCCCGCCAACAACGGACGCGTGGGGATGCTCGGCGTGAGCTACCCGGGATGGACGACGGCGATGGCGATGCTCGATCCGCATCCGGCGCTCAAGGCCGTGAGCCCGCAGGCCTCGCCGGCGGACATGTTCATCGGCGACGACTTCCACCACAATGGCGCATTCCGCCTGAGCTACGGATTCGAGTATGCGTTCCTCACCGAGAACACGAAGGAGAGCTCGCAGTTCGCGTTCGACAAGTTCGACACCTACGAGTGGTACCTCGCACTCGGGCCGCTCGCCAACGCACAGAGCAAATACCTGAAGGAGAAGAAACTCCCAACGTGGGACGATTTCCGGCTCCACCCGAACTACGACGAGTTCTGGAAACGACAGGCGATGCGCCCGTACCTGAAGCGCGTGACGGTCCCCACGCTGAACGTCGCCGGATGGTGGGACCAGGAGGATTTCTACGGACCCGTCACGATCTACCGCGAGTTGGAGAAGCACGATTCGCTCTCGCGCAACTTCCTGGTGGTGGGCCCGTGGCGGCACGGCGGATGGAGCGGCGGAACCGGCCAGAAGCTCGGCGACATCGATTTCGGTTCGCCGACGGGAGAGTACTTCCGCGCAAAGATCGAAGTGCCGTTCTTCGAGTTCTACCTGAAGGACAAGGGAAAGCTCTCACAGCCTGAAGCGACGGTCTTCGAGTCCGGTAGCAACACGTGGCGCACCTTCACCGCGTGGCCGCCGAAGGAAGCGAAGACGCGCGCACTGTATTTCCATGCGAACGGCCGGCTCTCGTTCGACGCGCCGGGCGCCGCGGAAGGAAAGGGATTCGACAGCTACGTGAGCGATCCGGCGAAGCCGGTGCCGTACCGCAAGCGCCCGATCGAGCCGACGTACTATCCGAAAGGATCCGGATGGTACACATGGCTGCTCGAGGACCAGCGCTTCGTGCAGGACCGCGGCGACGTGCTGAGCTGGGAGACCGAGCCGCTCACCGGAGACGTCGTCGTGGCCGGGGACATCACCGCGAAACTCTTCGCGAGCACGACGGGGCGTGATGCCGACTTCGTCGTGAAGCTGATCGACGTATACCCGGAGGACTATCCCGCCGACTACAAGCTCGGCGGATATGAGTTCATGATCGCAAACGATGTGTTCCGCGCGCGCTTCCGGAAGTCGTTCGAGAAGCCCGAGCCGATGGTGCCCGGCGAGGTGACGCCCGTGACGATCGACCTCCACACCCAGAGCTACCGGTTCAAGGCGGGTCACCGGATCATGGTGCAGGTGCAGAGCAGCTGGTTTCCGATCATCGATCGCAATCCGCAGACCTGGGTGCCGAACATCTTCGAGGCGAAGGAGAGCGATTATCAGGCGCAGACGCACCGCATCTGGCGCGTTCCCGCGAGCGCATCACGCGTGGAGATCGCGACCGTGAATCCCTAATTGCGGGCGATCGTCGTGACGTCAAGCGAGCCACCGACTACGTCGCCTTCGCCGCCCGGGTGCACGGGTGCACGGGCCGATTCACGCCCCGGTGGCGCCCGCATACATCTGGGGTGATGCCCTGTCCGTTCTCCAGCAGGTGAAGCCCACGGCCTCGCTCGTGAACCTCGAAACGAGCGTCACCGTCTTGAGGAATATCCTGCGCGCGCGAATGGACACAACGCGTGAGTGAAGACGCTCGGCGATCGCGGACCACGCTCAGGTCACTCGCGACCTTCGAACGCGCAGGCCTTCGCCCACTCGTCGCCGAGGTCAAGGCGCGTGACCCAGCGGTCGAGCGTCGGCCGGCTCACTGCCGGCCCGCTGATCTGCATCATTCTCGCAACGTCGCGCAGATGCCGCTCCGATCCGCCCATCCTGAAATAGCGGAGCTTGCTCACGATCACATACTCGATCGGCGCGAACTGCACGGCTTCGCCTTCGACTTGGCGCAGCGTGCGATTCTGCAGAGCCCACGCGTTGAGCTCGTCCGTCCCGGCGAAATACACGTCGGCGCGCATCGCCGAGTCCGCGTGGATCACGTTGAAGTAGCCGTGGGCAGGCCGTTCGCGCTCTTCCGCGATCACCTCGATCGGCGGACAATAGAATTCATCGGGTGGCCAGAGCGCGGCGAAAACGAGCGCGCCCGGCGGCGTGAGCCGGATGACCAAGTCCACGTCGAGCGTAAGCCGGGGATGGCCATAGACCACCGCGGCGAGGCCGCCGGTGACCATGTACTCGATGCCGGCGCGGTTGAGCGGGGCGACGAAGAGGCCGATGAGGCTAGGCGCCCGCGTCACGCATCAACTCTCGCACGCGCGTGGCCACCCGTTCGTCGGACCAATCCGGATGCGTTCCGCGCACGCCGGCGGTTGTCACGTTCCGCGCCTCGATCCAGAGGGCGTGTGACAGGCGCACCTTCTCGTCGGCCGTCATGGCGCGGAGTCGTTCGGCTTGGCGCGCGAAGGGGTATCCATCCTTCAATAATATCGGGCGCAGCGGTGCGCGAAGTAAGCACGATCCGGCGCATTCCAGCACACGCCCAACCTATGGAAAATCGGCCCTTCGTGGAACATGAAGCGCACCAACATCTTGCAAATGGGCCATCGAGGAGTTGAACCTCGGACCTCACGCTTATCAGGCGTGCGCTCTAACCACCTGAGCTAATGGCCCTATCTAACAGTCTCGAAATAAAGCGGGACTGGGCCGCCCAGTCAACGCGAAAGCACCTGAAGGGTCAGTCGTCGTACCGGTGCCCCGGATGCGGCTTGTCCCCCTCGTCCGCATCGTCATACTCATCGTCCAAATCGATCAGCTCGTCTGCGTCGAGCAGACCATCTTCGTCCTCGTCGTCCTCCAAGTCCGCGTCGTCGAGCTCCTCATCGTCCGCATCGAGATCGCCGACCTCGGCGTCATCAGCCGCGAGGTCAAATCCGAACTCGTCACGTCCTTTGGACGCCGACGAACCACCACTGCCCGACATAGTAACTGCGCTCCGATTGGAGAAAAAACGATGGAAGATCGAAGATGGAGGACCGAAGACCGAAACTACACTTCCAAGCGCTCCTTCTTTGCTTCGCGCGAAATCTTCTTGCGATCGCTCACCGCCAGCTTCCGCTTGCGGAGCCGGATCGACTGCGGCGTGATCTCGATCAACTCGTCATCCTCGATATACTCCAGCGCCACCTCCAGCGTCAACACCCGCGGCGGCTCCAGGCTCACGTTATCATCGGTCGCCTTCGACCGCATGTTCGACAGCTTCTTTTCCTTCGTAGGATTGACGTCCATATCGCCCGGACGTGAATTCTCGCCGACGATCATTCCCTCGTAGACCACCTCGCCCGGCGAAACGAACAGCGTCGAACGCTCCTGAAGATTCCCGAGCGCGAACGCGATGATCGTCCCCGCTTCCATCGACACGAGCACGCCGCGCCCGCGACCCTCGAGGTTACCCGCCCACGGCCCGTACTCCAGGAACCGGTGGTGGATGATTCCCGTGCCGCGCGTGTCCGTCATGAACTGCGACCGATATCCGAACAGGCCACGAGCGGGAATCTTGTAAAGCAACCGTATCAATCCCTGCCCGGGGTTCTTCATCTCGATCATCTGCGCCTTGCGAGGTCCCAGCTCTTCCATCACGACGCCCATGAATTCCTCGGGCACGTCGATCGCCAACTCCTCGTACGGCTCCAGCTTCTCACCGTTCGGCCCGCGGTGCGTGATCACACGCGGCCGCGAAACCTGAAACTCATATCCTTCGCGGCGCATCGTCTCCATGAGGATCGACAGATGCAGTTCGCCGCGCCCGCTCACGGTCCAGGTATCGGTCGATTCCGTCTCTTCCACACGCAGCGCGACGTTCTTCTCAAGCTCCTTGTGCAGGCGCTCGAGAATCTGGCGCGAGGTGACGAACTTCCCTTCCTTGCCGGCAAAGGGCGAGTTGTTCACCAGGAAGTCCACCGAAATCGTCGGCTCCTCGACGGCGATGCCTTCGAGACGCTCGGGTGTCGCGGGATCGGTGAGCGTGAGTCCAATTTCCACACCCTCGAGACCCGCGAGTGCGACGATCTCACCGGCCGACGCGCTCGCGATCTCCGTGCGCTCGAGCCCCTCGAACGCGTACAGCTTCGTCACCTTGCTCGTCGCCGCCTTCGCCTCGTGATCGAGCGGCAACAGAGAAACGACATCACCGACATGCACCGTGCCGCGCTCGATCCTGCCAATCGCGAGACGGCCGAGGTACGGCGAATAATCGATGGTCGAGACGAGCATCTGGAACGGCCCCACCGCGTCGTGCGGCGGCGCGGGCACGTGATCCATGATCGTCTGGAAGAGAGGCGTCAGGTCCTTCGCCTCGTCCTCCATATCGAGCGTCGACGTGCCAAGGCGGCCCGACGCGTACACGTACGGCGCGTTCAGCTGCGCCTCGTTGGCCTCGAGCTCGATGAACAGGTCGAGGACTTCCTCGTGCACGCGCATGGGGTCCGCGCCCGGACGATCGATCTTGTTGATGACGATGATCGGGGTGCGACCGAGCGCGAGCGCCTTGCGAAGCACGAAGCGCGTCTGCGGCATCGGACCGTCGAAGGCATCGACCACCAGCAGCACACCATCGACCATGCGCAGGATGCGCTCCACTTCACCGCCGAAATCGGAGTGACCGGGAGTGTCGACGATGTTGAGCTTGGCGCCGTGCCAGCGGACCGAGGTGTTCTTCGCGAGGATCGTGATACCGCGCTCGCGCTCGAGCGGATTTGAATCCATTACACGCTCGGCGACGACCTGATTCTCACGAAAGGCACCGGCCTGACGGAGCATCTGGTCGACGAGCGTTGTTTTGCCGTGATCGACGTGGGCGATAATTGCGATGTTGCGGAGTTCCATAGCCTGTGTAGTATAACGGATCGGGGCGTTCAAATGTGGACCCGACCGTTCTGCCGAAGACGGGATCATTGCGCGGGGCGATCGCGAAAAACGAGTAGAAGGTCGTTGGTCGTTGGTTCTTGGTAATTGGCGACGCGTCAATGACCAAGAACCAACGACCAACGACCGATTACTCGCCTGCAAATCTTCCCGCTGCCTTACCGGCGAACTGGCGCCCCACCCGGCTTGCCACCAGCAGCCCCACCCTGCCCCGGCGCACTGGCGTTCGCCGGCGCATTCAGCGGATCAGTGTCTGCGTACGACGTATCGAACCCCTTCTCCCTCAGCTTGTTGAGGAACGACCCCTTGTCGACCGATCGCATGTACGCCTCTTTCGGCTCGATGATCTTCCGCTCGACCAGGTCGTACAGCGTGTCGTTCATCGTAATCATGCCGATCCGCTTGGACGTCTGCATGATGCTGGGGATCTGATACGTCTTTCCCTCGCGAATCAGGTTCGAGATCGCGGGCGTGACGAGGAGAATTTCATGCGCGGCCACGCGGCCGCCGCCGATCTTCTTGCAGAGGACCTGCGACACCACGCCCTTGAGCGATTCGGAGAGCATGGTGCGCACCTGTTCCTGACGGTCGGCGGGGAACTGGTCGATCAGGCGGTCGATGGTGCTCGCGGCCGTCGTCGTGTGCAGGGTGCCGAACACGAGGTGACCGGTCTCAGCCGTTTCGATCGCGATGGCGACCGTCTCGAGATCGCGAAGCTCGCCGACGAGAATGATGTCGGGGTCCTCGCGCAGTGCCGCGCGCAGCGCGCTCTTGAACGAATCCGTATGCACCCCCACCTGACGCTGCGTGAGGATGCAGCTCTTGTTCTCGTGCACGAACTCGATCGGGTCCTCGATCGTGATCACGTGGTCGGAGCGCGAGCGATTCACGAGATCGACGAGCGCGCACAGCGTCGTCGACTTTCCGGAGCCGGTCGGCCCGGTGACGAGCACGAGTCCCTTCGTGAGGAAACAGAGGTTCTGCACTTCCTTCGAGATGCCGAGCTGGTCCGCCGTGATGATCGTATTCGGGATCACGCGGAAGACGGCCGCCATTCCCTTGCGATCCTTCAGCGCGTTCGCGCGGAAGCGCGCGATGCCCTCGATCTCGTACGCGAAGTCGGTATCCGCATGTTCCGCGAATTCCTTCTTGTTCCGCTCGGGCATGATGGAGAACAGGAGCGACTCCACGTCTTCGTTGTTCAGCTTTCCTTCGTGCTCGAGCCGCCCCATCTCGCCGTGCTTGCGGAGGATCGGCGGTTCGCCCACGCGCATGTGCAGGTCGGATGCGCCTGCGCTCACCAGAGTGCGGAGCAGCGTTTCCATCGCCTGCTTGGCCTTCTCCGGCTTTTGCGCGTCCATCTTCACGCTCTTGCGGGAGGCGCGCGGCGCCGGTGCGGCATCTTCCGGCGGCAGCTGGATCGAAGCCGCGTTGATCATGCCGGTGCGGCGCACGAAGTCGCCTTTATCATCGACGACGATCGACACGTTCCACTTTCCGTTCTGCAGCATCGCGCGCACCGAGAACACGCCCTCGGCACAATCGTAGCGGAACTTCGACGGCGTCTTCGCGTCGATCTGCTGCGCGGCGGCCGGAGTGGCAACCTCTTTGAGGAGCGAGACCACCTGCGCACCGGTCAGCGCCTTGGTGACGGGCTTCTCGACGTTGTCGACTTTCAGGATCGTGCCTTCGTCCTCGCGGAGGAGCAGCTCGTCGGCGCGGCTGCTGATCATCACGTTCAACAGGCGATCGAGTTGGGGCATAAGACGATGCGGGATGCGGGGGGGGATGCGGGATTCGGAATTTCGACCCGAGGCAGAGTGCAGAAGAGGAATGCGGGTGACGGAACTCAGTGAGAGTGAGAGTGTTCCGGCTCACACTCTTCCAGGGTCTTTCCTTCCAGCTGGATCGTCACGTGGTGGATGCCCTGCGCCGCCACCACACGCGTCATTTCTTCGAGCGACGATTGATGCGTGGCGGCGTCGGGAACCAGCGCGTGCGCGCTCATGGCGACCACGCCGGACGTCAGCGTCCAGACGTGCAGGTCGTGCACCGACTCGACGCCGCTCACCGCCTGCAGCGAATCGTGAACCTCCTTCAGGTCGATGTGCGACGGCGTCGCCTCGAGCAGGACGTCCACGCTCTCCCGCACCAGGCCCCAGCTGCTGCGGACGATCAGCAGCGTCATCACGATCGATGCGATGGGATCGGCGACGAACCAGCCCTTGTACCGGATGAACAACGCGGCAACTATCGCGGCGGCGGAGCCCAGGAGGTCGCTCAGCACGTGCAGATACGCGGCGCGAACGTTGAGCGAGTGGGACGATCCCGGGTGCAGCAGGCGAGCGGAAAGCGCGTTCACGACGAGGCCGGCCACGCCGATCACGAACATCAGCCCCGTTTGCACCGGCTCCGGCGAACGCAGCCGCTGGATCGCCTCCCACACGATGCCGGCCGACACCGCGAGCAGCACCGCGCCGTTGAGCAGGGCAGCGAGTATTTCCCAGCGCAGATAGCCGTACGTCTTGCTCGACGTCGCCGGCTGGCGCGCGAGCCAGACCACGAACAGCGAGAACGCGAGCGCGCCGACGTCGGTGAACATGTGGCCCGCGTCGGCGAGCAGGGTGAGCGAGTTCGAGACGAGGCCGCCGACCACCTCGGCGATCAGGAAGATCGTCGTGAGAATCAGCGCGCCCTTCAGCCCGCGCGACCCGGCGTGCCCGGCATGATCGTGACCGTGGTCGTCCCCGTCGCCGTGCGAGTGACCGGCGCCAGCCAAGCCGCGCTGGCGAGGCGCCGAACAGTCTGCGTAACTTGGATTCGTGCTGGCACGCATCGCGGTCATCGTCGTATTGCTGGTCCTCAACGGCTATTTCGTCGCGGTGGAGTTCGCCCTCGTGCGCTCGCGGCGCACCCGGCTGCAGGCGATGGTGCGCGCCGGCGATCCCCTCGCCCGCTTCGCCTATTCCGCTTCGGGAAATCTCGCCCGCGTGCTCTCCGCGAGCCAGCTTGGCATCACCCTCGCCTCGCTCGGACTCGGCTGGACCGCCGAGAGCGCCCTCGGCCACTCGTTCGGGGAATTCTTCACGTCGCTCCCCTTCCCGATTGAAGAATCGCTCCGCGTCAGCATCGGCGCCATAGTCGCGCTGCTGCTGGCGACCTACCTGCAAGTGGTTTTCGGGGAGCTGGCGCCGAGGGCGGTGGCACTGAATCACCCGGAGCAGATCGCCAAGTGGCTCGCGCCGCCGCTGCTCGCGTTCGCGTGGGTCGCGTCGCCGTTCATCGCGGTGCTCAACGTGTCGGCGGGCGGGGCGCTCCGGCTCTTCGGGCAGAGCTCGAAGATCCAGCGCGAAGTGGTGCACTCGCCCGACGAGCTGCGCATGCTCGTGGAGCAGAGCGAGGAACAGGGCGCGCTCGAGACGACGGACGCCACGATGCTCGGGAAGGTGTTCGAATTCTCGGAGAAGAAGGCACGCGACGTCATGACCCCGCGCACGGATATCGTGGCGATGACGGCGGATGCGTCGCTCGACGACGCGCTCGAGGTGGTGGAGGAGGCGGGGTTCTCGCGCTATCCGGTGTTCGACGAGTCGATCGACAACATCATCGGGATGCTCCACGTGAAGGACCTTCTCGGGGTGCTGCGCGAGAAGATCGACGAGTTCACGGTGCGGGACGTGATGCGGGAAGTGCACGTGGTGCCGGGGTCACGCGAGGTTGAGGAGGTGCTCGCGGACTTCAAGAAGCGGAAGGAGCACATGGCGATCGTGCTGGACGAGTACGGGGGGACGGCCGGGCTCGTCACGATGGAGGATCTGCTCGAGGAGATCGTGGGGGAGATCCTGGACGAGTACGACGAGACGGTCGAGGTGCGGACGCCTTCGGCGCCTGGTGGAGAGACTTTGGTTGCGGGGGCCACGAACGTGCGGGAGGTGAACGAGTCGTTCGCGTTGTCGGTGCCGGAGGAAGCTTACACGACGCTCGGGGGGTACGTGTTCGGCGTGCTCGGGCGGCTGCCTCTCGTTGGAGATCGGGTGACTGGGGGCGGGGCCACATTCATCGTGAGGGCCATGGATGGGAGACGGATCGAGACTTTGGCGCTCGAAAAAGCAAAGGGGACGAGCGACGGGTGAGGGGCTGGGCGAACGGCGATGAGCGACGTTGGTCACCCGTCGCCCGTCGCCGTTTTAGAACCCCTCACTCTTCCTTTC
>Ga0208587_1000906_pt1 | contig 16146 bp, 11 predicted proteins | sample NGESurdeep092012_7_FD_184472 | JGI IMG/M metagenome (GOLD analysis project Ga0208587, IMG submission 184472) | Arctic peat soil microbial communities from Barrow, Alaska - NGEE Surface sample 210 deep-092012 (SPAdes) | ecosystem: Environmental > Terrestrial > Soil > Wetlands > Peat ...
GGATGCCGTGCGGGGTGGAACTTCGTTGTAAAAGCCGTAAGGGTCGGCTTTATCCACCTCATACATGTGATAACGCGAACGGATGTGGTACTTGTACACCGTGCCCTTGCCCAGGCCGGGCAGGAACGCTTCCCAGACTCCTGAGCTTCCCCGCGGAGTCATGGGGTGCGAGTCGGGGTTCCAGCCATTAAAGTCGCCGACGACCGAGATGCGTTCGGCATCGGGAGCCCACACCGCAAAGTAGGTGCCTTGCTTGCCATCGAGTTCGGTCAGATGCGCGCCAAACTTCTCAAACAGCCGGTTGTGTTTGCCTTCATTGAAGAGATGAAGATCAAAGCTGGTCAGAAGCGTTGAAGCCTGCTCTTGGGACGCCGTAGGTGCCATTCGTTCGTTCTCCTTAGGGCTTGGATGACGCTTCGCTGGTTCGCGACATGGCGAACTACCTAGTGTAGAGGAAGGGCGAAGGAGAGCGAAATCTGGTGGCCCCGCTTCGCAGGCCTGGCGCTTACGCATCTCCAGACGCCTCCCCCCAAAGCAAAGAAGCATGGTGGGCCCCCGGCTAGGGGCTAGGTGTCTTGTACCCTCGCCAAATCCAAAGCCCCACGGCTGCCAAACCTCGCACCAAGCCATAGACAACGAGCGGCAGCCCGACAATCGCAGCCAAAATCAGCGGCCATGCTCCGATGTAGAAGTTCTTCACTGACCATTGGTCAACGCGGGTTTGCCGCCCTTCTTCGGCCAATTTCAAGCATTCGTCGAGTTCCGATTGTGGTTGGCCGAGTTCACCCTCATAGCAACCACGCTGATCTTCTTCATAGTGATGGAAAGCCTCTGTCCTCTGTTGGAGGGGATACACGACGGTGCAGTAGACCGCCCAAAGAACCGCGATGACCAAAAAGAAGCGGTTGAAGGCTTTTCTCAGGTTTCCGCTAATCATCGTCTGCGATCCTTTTCCCGAGCGCGATGACAGCAGGATAAACCTGTATGACCTTCCGGCTTTCCCATGGATGGAACAGTAAGATTTTATCGAATACTCCGTGATCTCGCGCTAGGACGTCTGCGACCTTTGCAGCCAAGTCTGCATAACCGAAGCCGATAGTATGAATGGGTGGGTTGTACAGCAGAGCTTTGTCGTCGAGATGGCAAAGCAGGTGCAGTTCATCCAGCCCATGTTGAGCGTGGAGATCTCGTTCCTCATAGTCTTCAATCTTCGCGTAGATCCGGTCGAGGGCAGCTGTCACCATCCACTCGTCCATGTACGCACCACCAGCGCTGTCCTCAAAGAAGACCCACTTACCGCCCGGTCCCAGAGATTGCTGGCGGTGTCGTGGGGTGATCAAAATCCTATCAAGATATTTCTCCAACATCGGATAACGTCCGAAGTTGCTGATGGGTGCTCCCTGCGGGTCGTCCCAATCCGGGTCTGCTAGCGCAGCCTGCTCTCCGATACAGGAGTAGAGATCTTTGCGAAACCGCGCCTCATCCTTCTGTTTCACGCGGCGATGCTCGTCGTAGAGCCATACCCATCCGATATTGGCAGGGCGTGCTTCTGACTCACTGGCGACAATGCTGAGATAAGCGTTTTCTATTCTTTCCCTCGCTTTGACCGACTCAAGTTGATCCTGCTCCACCCATTTGGTGAGTTCGACACCTACCGTCCGGCTGGACACGGTGATGCACAGGACATCGGGCTAGTTGGGCCCGGGAGCCCAACTAGCGATTTCCTCACCGGCGAATTTAGGCTCCGCAGGCAGGAATCCGTTCCAAGCCCGTTCTTCGTCAGGTTTGAGCATTACCCGAATTTTACTCTGCGTGCTGGGCATGAGGTTTTCTGACGCCATTTCCACACTCATCAGCCGTCCCCACCGCACACACCTACGTGACGCAGGTTACTGCCTTCGTGCCCGCAAGGTGCTTTCATTGGGTTGGCGACGTGCGCTACCCGATTCGTACCATGGCAGACAGCTTGCTGCCGCCACGTCGACCGCATAGTAAGGAGAACAGCATGGCGGACAAAAAGGCAGATCTAGCTGGTCCCGGAATTGGCGACTACACAGAACTGGAACGTGTACTTCCGGTGGATTACAGCTCGCTGCTGTCACCCAAAGAAACCCAGAGGGCAATCTTCGAGGTGAAGGATTACATCGAAGAAAACCTCTGCAAAGAACTGAACCTGATGATGGTCACCGTGCCTCTGATTGTGGATGAGGAATCGGGCGTTAACGACTATCTTGACCGGGATGGGTCCCGCACGCCGGTCCAATTCCACATCTCCAACGATCGCGATAAGCACCCCATCAACGCCCAGGTAGTGCAGGCCGCTACCAAGTGGAAACGGATGGCGCTGAAGGAGTTCAACCTGCAACCGGGCGAGGGGCTGTGCACCGACATGCGGGCCGTCCGCAAGGACTACTTCCTCGACCACGATCACAGCGCCTATGTCGATCAATGGGACTGGGAGCGCGTAATCACGCCTGAGCAGCGTAGTCTGACCTTCTTGAAGGGAGTCGTGAGCAAGATCTGGAAGGTGATCGTCGGCGCCGAGCGTCACGCGCAGGAGATTTTTCCGCAACTTAAGGACCCGAGATATCCCAATTTGCCGGAGAACCTCACCTTCCTGCATGCCGAAGAAATTCTCGACATGTACCCCGACCTGCCGCGCAAGCAGCGCGAGACCGCGATCCTGCAGAAGCATCCGGCGGTCTTCATTATCGGCATTGGCTGGACGCTGAAAGACGGTTACCCGCACGAGATGCGGGCCGCAGATTACGACGACTGGGTCACGGAGACCAAGGATGAGGGCCACGTGCGGCATGGGTTGAACGGCGACATTCTGGTGTGGAACCCGGTGACCCACCGGCGCCATGAGCTGACTTCGATGGGCGTCCGCGTCAACGCGGAGTCGCTCAAGAAACAACTGGAACTGACCAACCAGATCGATTTCCTGAACTTCCCCTACCACAAGGCCATCGTGAATCACGAGATTCCGTTGAGCGTTGGCGGCGGCATCGGACAGTCACGGACCATGATGTTGCTGCTGCGCAAGGCGCATCTCGGTGAAGTCAGCGTGACCGTGTGGCCGAAAGTACTAAAGGAGATGTGCGAGAAGAAGAACATCCATGTCTTGAACTAACGTCCCGACCTGGGCGTGATCCTGAGCGAGGACACCGGTAAACCTGCCGCGTCCGATGTCGAAGGATCTATGGTTCGCCACGGAGACACTGAGGCACGAAGAGCGCATTCTCAGCTAGAGAAAACGGGCATCAACCCAATCGACTCCGTGCGGTAAGTGTCTCTGTGGCGCTTTTGAATTGAAATTCCTCGAACCCGCACTTAGCGGCGTGCTGGTCCTCACAACCAGCCCCAGGGGCTCGTATGGAATTGCTTACCCTCGACAAGTTCCCCAAACGTGTCCTCGCGAAAATTGACATACAGAAGACCTTCATCCTTTCTCGATTGATCATCGCGGCGGAGAGGCTGCAACTGTTTCGTGCACTGCACGACAAGCGCATGACCGCAGCGGAGATCGGGAAATCCCTGAAAATCCACGAGGTGTATCGCTTGCCCTTTCTGAACACGATGGTCTCCCTGGGACTGCTGCACAAGAAGAACGACAGCTACTGGAACACGCGGTTTGCGGAGAAGTACTTCATCCACGAGCGCTCCATCTATTGGACTCGGCAATACTCGAGAGAGTGTGTGACCGCCTACGAGAGGCTCACTGTCCTGGAGGAGGCCCTCGCCTCGGGAAAAAGACATTACCAGATCAAGGGTCTCGCCAAACCCGATTATCTGGAAGGTATGAAGCGGGACCCACGTCAGGCGAAAGACTTCACCCAAATGCTGTTCTACCTGCACCAGGGGGATGCGGAGGCGCTGGCGGGTTATCTCGATCTGGCACAGCACCGCAAATTGCTGGATGTCGCGGGCGGCTCCGGTGTGATGTCGATTGCGCTGGCGAAGAAGAACCCGCACCTGCACGCTTGCATTCTCGACATTGCACCCGTTTGCAGAATTGCAGCCGCGAACGTGCGCAGAGCAAAACTGTCCCGCCGAATCCACACGCAGGCTGGAGACATAGACCAGGGGCTTCCCGCCGGCTACGACGCAATCATGTTCTGCGACATAGGTCCGATATCGACGGAACTCCTGCAGCATGCTTACGAAGAGTTGCCTTCGCACGGATTGGTCGTTCTTGTGGACCGTTATGTTTCAGACGACGGTACCGATCCGTTGGATCGCCTGGCTGAGCACTTCGTGGGATCGGGTTTCGGATTGGCAACTCGCGGACAAATGGTCGAAGCGCTGAAGTCTTGCGGCTTTCGAAGGATAAAATCGACAAAGGTTTACCAGGATGTCTGGTTCATCACCGGCGTCAAGAATTAGTCGCCAGTCGCCAGTTGTCAATCGTGAACTTCAGATCAGTAGATTCTGGAGCCGCCGGTTGGGGTGAAAAACAACTGAACCAGATGCCAGTTGCCTTAGTTACGAGCTGGCTACTGGCAACTGGCTACTGGCTACTGCCTACTTCTTCTTCGGCTTCATCATCTCCCACGCCGCGTCCGGTATTTGCCGTCCGATCAGGCTGAAGGTGCTCGCTCCTGCCAGCATCTCGCCGCCGTCCATGTAAACCATCTCCCCATTGATGTAGCCCGCTTGATCGCTGATCAGGAACGCTCCCAGGTTGGCAATCTCCTCGAGCGTTCCGAAGCGGTGCAGGGGATTGTGTTCCAGAAGCTTCTTTTCCATTTCAGCCATGGGCAGCAAGCGTGAGAAGGCACCTTCCGTGCGAATCGCCCCCGGCGCGATGGCCACGAAGCGAATTCCACGGCCGCCCCATTCCACCGCCAGGCTGCGCATGAGCGCGACGACGCCAGCTTTGGCGACTGCGCTCGGCACCACGTAGGCCGAGCCGGTGTCCGCATACGTGGTTGCGATGTCCAGCACCACGCCTTTGTGCTTCGCCGCCAGCCAGCGACGGCCACAAGCCAGCGTCATATTGATGGTGCCCTTGAGCACAATGCTAATGACGGCTTCGAATGCGTGCGTGGACAGCTCTTCGGTGCGCGCCAGGAAATTGCCGGCAGCATTGTTCACCAGCACATCAAGAGGGCCCTTCGCCCATAGTTGTTCGATGAGCGGTTCGACATCTTCGGGATAGCGCACGTCACAGGGGAAACCCTCAATGGCTCCGCCGGTCGAGGCTGACAGCTCCGCCGCCGTCTTCTCCAAAACCTCCCGGCGCCGTCCGCAGATGAAAACCTGCGCACCCAATTGCAGAAATCGTTCAGCCATGGCGCGGCCTATTCCCGTGCCGCCGCCAGTGATGAGAATGCGTTTGCCCTTCAGAAGATCGTTAGTGAACATAGCGCTCCCTCGGAAAGGTACAAACCTAACACTGGAAGCAGGTCCTTGTCTGTGTCGTAGCCGGGTCGCGGGTGACGCCGCGCTTTAGGTTGTTGTGCTGGTTGTCTGCACCAGACGGTTCACTCCGGAACCGCGGGTTTGTTGTGACGCCGGCGGGATCGGCAGGCGCAATTCCACCTCAAGACCGTGAGGTGCCACGTTTTTCGCCGAGACACTTCCACTATGCGCGAGCACGGCATTGCGCACAATCGCAAGCCCCAGTCCCATGCCGCCCGTAGTTGTTCCACGCGAATCGTCCACCCGGTAAAATGGCTTGAATAACAGTGGCAACGTGTCTTCGGGAACTCCCGGACCATTATCACGGACGGAAATCAGCGCCATATCGTTCTCTTTACTCAGTCGAACCTCGATCTTGCCGCTCCGGCCGGAGTAAAAAATCGCATTGCGCACGATATTCTCGATGGCGCTGCGCAACAGCCCGGCATCGCCATTTACCTGGATGTCTCCATCGCCCTGGAAGGCTATGGTCGCATCGGTTGCGGCAGCTTCGAAGTTGGCATCGTGAAGCACGTCGTCAACGATGTCGTTCAGCGACACGGGTTCGAATCGAGGCTTGTGCTGCCCACTTTCCAGCCGTGCCACAGTCAGAATTTGTTCCAGCATGGAATCCAATTGGATGGTGTCCTGCTCGATGCGATCGAGCATCTCCGAGCGTTCGGCGTCATCGGCATTGCGCGCCAGCGTCAAAGCCAGCCGGATACGCGCGATCGGTGATCGCAGTTCGTGCGAGACTCCGCTCAGTAGGTTCCTTTCACTTTGGATCAGGGTCCGCAACTCGCCCGCCATCGAGTCGAAATCGCGCACCAGATCAGCAATTTCGTCGCGGCGGTTGCCCAGGTTCTCTCCCGCCCGGATGTCGAGGTTCCCACGTGCGAGTTCATGGGTCGCGTCGCGCAAGCGTTCGATGGGCTTGCTCAAATAATGCGCGATCAGGAAACAAATGATGGCCGACAAGACGGTGCCGAGCTTCAAGGTCCACAGTATGTCTCCGGGAACGCGCTCCGACAGCTTGGGCGGCACAAGCTCGGCGATCAGGACGTAGTGTCCCTTGGGCGTGGTCGTCGAAGCCGCCAGGACGTTGGCTTCAAAGGAATGGTGCAGGCCTTCCGACTTCTCGGCTGCGGAGGCATCGCGAAGAATGCGCTCCGGAATCGGCCGCCCCAAAAGCTCATGCCCGCTAGCGTCGACCAACCAGAACTTCGAGCGGTTCTGCAACGACAGATTGTCGAGTAATTGCGATAGTCCCGCCTGCCCCTGCTTTTCGTACACATTTGCTGCGTAATCGGCTAGCACCGGCATTTCGCGGCGTTCGGGCTGGATCCACCACGGATGCTCGGAAGATATGCGGTGTTGAATGCGGAGATACAGCGCTCCCAGGAGCATCGCCTGCGCAAGCCAGAAAGGAAGGAAGATTTTCCAGAACAGGCGCCGGTTCATGTCCTGCTCTTCTCCGGCGTTCTAGCCGCCAGAAAATAGCCGGTCCCGCGAATCGGGCGGATCAACTCATCGGTTCCGTGACAAGTACCCAGTTTCTTGCGCAGCCGGCTGACGTGAACATCCACGCTGCGGTCGAATATGTTCAAAGGCCGCCCCAGTGCCACTTCGGCGATTTGCTCTCGGGTGACGACGCTGCCGGCATTGCGCAGCAGCAATTCGAGAACATTGAACTCCACCGAGGTGAGATCGACTGGCGTACCCGAACAGGTCACCGTGCGAGTGCCGAGCGACATGCTGATGTCGCCCACGCTGAGGACTTCGTCGTGATCGGGACGAGCGGTGGCCGCCGCTGGCGTTTCGCGCGTCCTGCGAAATATGGCGCGTATCCTGGCCACCAGTTCACGAGGATCGAAAGGTTTCGCCAGGTAGTCATCGGCGCCGATTTCAAGGCCGAGGATTCGGTCGACCGCTTCTCCTCTGGCCGTCAACAGCAGCACGGGGACCGAGGATTGGAGGCGCAGTGCCTTGAGCAATTCAAATCCCGTCCCTCCCGGCAGCATCACATCGAGGATGATCAACTCATGATCGTTGGATAAGGCGGCGCTCAGTCCTGACGCTTGATCGTAGGCTGCATCCACGTGAAAGCCTTCGCCTTCAAGAAAGCGCTTCAGCAGATTTACCAACCCGTGGTCGTCATCGATGATGAGCAGACGATTCACAGGATTCATTCTGCCTTTTCCCGCGCGTGCGTGCGGTGAAGAATTGTTTCGGGATGTATTGGTATCCTTCACAAATCTTAACTTTCCTTCACTCTCTCTTAACGGCTGTCACTACCCCCATCCGGTCTAATAGTATGGACTTAATAGTACTGCAACTTATGCGCCGAGTTGCGTTTGTGCGGCAAGGGCGAGCGCGGTGGCGTCTCTGTAGAGATGGCATAGCGCTATTTAGGAGGAGTTTGTGAAGACACGGGCATTCTGGGGACTGGGACTGACGCTGGCGATTTGCGCTGCGCTTGCCGGTTGCAGTTCACAGCAGGCGAAGAGCGCGAAGGCCAGCGGCCCGCCGCCGGCAGTTCCGGTTGGAGTCGCCACGGTGCAGCAAAGCAATTTTAATGTTTATCTCACCGGACTAGGTTCGGTCCAGGCATTCAACACTGTTTCTCTGAAGACCCGAATCGATGGGCAGATCATGCAGGTGAATTTCCGGGAAGGCCAGGATGTGAAGGTAGGAGAGCTGCTGATCGTGATCGACCCGCGTCCTTACCAGGTGGCGCTGCAGCAGGCCGAAGCCAACTTGCAGAAGGACGAAGCCCAGTTGACGAATGCCAAAGCGCAATACGCCCGCAACAAAGTCCTTTACGAACAGGGCGTTATCGCAAAGCAGGACCTGGACACGCTGGAGGCATCCTTAGGAACGTACGAAGGAACCATCGCCAGCGACCAGGCGGCGATCGCAAACGCCAAGCTGAACTTGACCTACTGCTACATCAAGTCCCCCATTAACGGACGGATTGGCCTGCGCCAGGTCGATTCCGGCAACTACGTTACCGCGGCCGGCAACACTCCCATGCTGGTTATCACCCAACTGCATCCCATAGCGGTGGTGTTCACCCTGCCCGAAGACCAGCTACAAGCCGTCGCTCAGCAGATGAAGCAGGGCGCGCTGACAGTTGACGCTTACAGCCGTGACGATCGGACCAAGCTGGGGACCGGGAAATTGCTCACCATCGATAACCAGATTGACCAGACGACGGGCACTGCCAAGTTGAAGGGGGTCTTCGACAACCCCGAAAGCACTCTGTGGCCCAACCAATTCGTCAACGTTCATCTGCTTCTGGAAACCCGTAAGGACGCCATCACGGCGCCGGCCAGCGCCATGCAACGCGGTCCCGACGGCACTTTCGCCTATGTGGTGGACGCCAACAATACCGTACAAATGCGGCCGGTGAAGGTCGATCTCACCCAGGGCAGCACGGTGGTGGCCGCGTCGGGCCTGCAGGCAGGCGAGAAAGTTGTGACGGACGGCCAGGAGAAACTGCAGCCGGGAAGCCACGTGGCTCCGCAAGCACCCGCCCACCAAAATCAGGGCACCGGCAACATCGGATCGCAGACATGAGTATTTCGCGGCCATTCATTCTTCGGCCCATCGCCACGTCGCTGCTGATGACGGGGCTGTTGCTGGTGGGTATCGTTGCCTACCGGCAACTGCCAATCTCCGCCCTGCCGCAGGTGGACTACCCGACCATCCAGGTGGTGACGTTTTACCCCGGCGCCAGCCCCGATGTGACCGCGTCTTCGATCACGGCGCCGCTGGAGCGCCAGTTCGGCGAACTTCCCGGCCTCAGCCAGATGACCTCCAGCAGCTCCTTCGGAGCGTCGGTCGTTACGTTGCAATTCACCCTCGAAGAGAACATTGATGTTGCCGAGCAGGAGGTGCAGGCGGCCATCAATTCCGCGCAAACGTACCTGCCTGCCGACCTGCCGACCCCGCCGATTTACAGCAAAGTGAATCCGGCCGACGCGCCTATCCTGACGCTGGCGATGACGTCAGACACCATGCCGCTTCCGCAGGTGGAAGATCTGGCCGACACGACCTTCGCGCAAAAGATTTCGCAGTTGCCTGGTGTGGGGCTGGTGAGTATCAGCGGCGGGCAAAAGCCTGCGGTTCGCATCATGGCAAACCCCACGGCCCTGGCCTCGTACGACATGAGCCTGGAGCAACTGCGCAGCGTGATCGCCCTGGTGAACGTCGATCAGGCCAAGGGACAACTTCAGGACAATCGGCAGGCCTTCACCATCGGCGCGAACGACCAGTTGCTGAGTCCGCAGGGTTATGCCGACACCATCGTCGCTTACAAGAATGGCAATCCGGTGCGTTTGTCCGACGTGGCCACGGTCGTCATGGGGGCCGAGAATGTAAACCAGGCGGCGTGGATGAACACCACGCCGGCCGTGATCCTGAACATTCAGCGGCAGCCGGGCGCGAACATCATCAAGGTGGTGGACAGCATCAAGTTGCGGCTGAAACAGTTGCAATCGAACCTGCCAGCCTCGGTGAAGGTCACCGTACTGACCGATCGAACCAACACCATCCGCGCCAGCGTCAAAGATGTTCAGTACGAAATGATGCTCACCATCGTACTGGTGGTGTTGGTCATCTTCGTTTTCCTGCGCACCCTGTCGGCGACGGTCATCCCTAGTATCGCCTTGCCGCTTTCGCTAGTGGGCACTTTCGGTGTGATGTACCTGCTGGGCTATTCCCTCGACAACCTTTCGTTGATGGCCTTGACCATTTCCACCGGCTTCGTGGTTGACGACGCCATTGTCATGATCGAGAACATCGAGCGCTACATCGAGGAGGGCCACACTCCGCTGGAAGCGGCACTGCAAGGTTCCGCCCAGATTGGGTTCACCATTGTGTCGTTGACCGTCTCGCTGATCGCCGTGCTCATTCCGCTGCTCTTCATGGGCGACATCGTGGGCCGGCTCTTCCGCGAGTTTGCCGTGACCCTGAGCGTCACCATTCTCTTCTCGGCCATCATCTCGCTGACGCTGACTCCAATGATGTGCTCCCTGCTGCTGCGCCAGAAGGACCAGGCGAGGCACGGACGCTTGTATGAATGGTCGGAGCGTGCCTTCAATAACACCATCGCGCTCTATGGCCGCACGGTGAAGTTTGTCCTGAAGCACCAAACCGTTACTCTGCTGGTCACCATTGGCACGCTGGTCGCGACCATCTGGATGTACATCGTCGTGCCCAAGGGCTTCTTCCCGGTGCAGGACACCGGCGTGATCATGGGCATTACGGACGCGCCGGAGAGTATTTCCTTTACCGCCATGTCGGGACGGCAACGTGAATTGGCGGCGGCGATCCTGAAGGACAAGGACGTCGACAGCCTTTCGTCTTTCATCGGAGTCGATGGCACGAACACTACGCCGAACAGCGGACGCCTCCAGATCAATCTCAAGTCGCGCGATGAACGCAACGATGACATTACCGCCATCATGAAGCGGTTGCAGCAAGAGGTCGCGGGAGTTGAGGGCATCACGCTCTACATGCAACCGGTGCAGGACCTGACGGTGGAAGACCGCGTCAGCCGCACGCAATACCAGTTCAGTTTGGAAGATGCCGATCCCGTTGAGTTGGCATCGTGGACGACGAAGATGGTCGCCAAGCTGAAGACGCTGCCGCAGTTGCGCGACATCGCTACCGACCAGCAGAACCTTGCCGCGCAAGCCAATCTGGTGATCGATCGCGACACGGCATCGCGATTGGGCGTAACCGCCAGCGCGATCGACAACACCTTGTATGACGCCTTCGGCCAGCGGCTGGTGTCGATCATGTTCACGCAGTTGAATCAGTACCACGTCGTGCTCGAAGTCGATCCCAGCTTCCGTGCCGATCCCGATTCGCTGAAGAGCATCTATGTGCCCGCCGGGGGCGGACAAAGCCCCGCAGCTCAAGGCGGAAACGCCCCCAGCGCCAACAGCCCAAGCGTAGGCGTTCTGGGCGCCAGCGCGCAGCAGGTCCCGCTCAGCGCGATCGCGCACTTCGAAACCACCACCGGACCTCTGACCATCAATCACCAGGGACAGTTCCCGGCGGTCACGATCTCGTTCAACCTCGGCAATGGCGCCTCGCTGGGCGAAGCGGTGAAGGCGATTGAGCAGGCTGCGGCTGAGATAGGATTGCCGCCGAGTATCCAGGTGGCGTTCCAGGGCACGGCGCGAGCGTTTCAGGCTTCCCTGGCCAATGAAGGCTGGCTGATTCTGGCGGCCATCGTCACCGTGTACATCGTGCTGGGAGTGCTGTACGAAAGCTACATCCATCCCATCACGATTCTGTCCACGCTGCCCTCGGCCGGGGTCGGCGCCATTCTTGCGCTGTTTCTCTTCCACATGGACCTGGGCGTGATGGCTTTGATCGGCATTATCCTGCTGATCGGCATCGTGAAGAAGAACGCCATCATGATGATCGACTTCGCTCTTGAAGCGGAGCGCAAAGAAGGCAAGAAGCCGGTGGACGCCATTTACGAAGCGTGTCTGTTGCGCTTCCGTCCCATCATGATGACGACCTTCGCCGCGTTGTTCGGCGCGGTGCCGCTGGCGCTGGGCTCCGGCACCGGCTCCGAGCTGCGCCGGCCTTTGGGCATAACCATTATCGGCGGCCTCTTGGTCAGCCAGTTGCTAACTCTGTACACCACTCCCGTTGTGTATCTGTGGTTTGATCGGCTCGGACAGGCGCTGCGCCACCAGCGCGCGCCTGAGCCGGCGGAGGCACTCGGGGATTAAGCAATGAACATCTCCGCACCAGCCATCGAACGGCCCGTCGCCACGACGCTGCTGACCCTCGCCCTGCTTCTGGCCGGTGGCCTGGCTTACACGCAGCTTCCAGTAGCGCCGCTGCCGCAGATCGACTTCCCGGTTATTTCCGTCGGAACTGGACTGCCGGGCGCCAGTCCCGAGACGATGGCTTCCTCCGTTGCGACTCCGCTGGAGCGGCAGTTCGGGCGCATCGCCGGCATCAATCAGATGACCTCGTCGAGCCAGCTTGGCTCCACCGGCGTCACCATGCAGTTCGATCTGGACCGCAACATTGATGCGGCGGCGCGTGATGTGCAGGCCGCCATCAACGCCGCCCGCGGATACCTGCCCGCCGATCTGCCCGGCAACCCGACCTACCGGAAGATCAATCCGGCAGACGCGCCAATCATGATTCTGGCCATGACCTCCGAAGCGATGACCCAGGACCAGATGTACGACGTGGCCGATTCCATCATGGGCCAGAAATTGGCGCAGGTAGAAGGCGTTGGCCAGGTATTCGTATGGGGCTCGTCGCAGCCCGCAGTCCGCATCGAGGCGAATCCCAACCTCCTGAACAAGCTCAACATCGGCCTGGAAGCGGTACGGTCTGCGGTGGCAGCGCAGAACGTCAATATCGCCAAAGGTTCTCTTGACGACGGCAACAAGACCTGGATGGTCAGGGCCAACGATCAACTCCAGAAGGCGGCGGACTACAAGCCCATCATTGTCGCTTACAGAAACGGCGCCGCGGTCAGGTTGAGTGACGTCGCCGATGTTCAGGATTCCTACTCCAACATCAACAATGCAGGCAGCTTCAACGGCAAGCCCAGCGTGCTGGTCGTCATCTTCCGCCAGCCAGGCGCGAACATGATCGCCACCGTCGATCGCGTCGTCGACGCACTGCCATTCCTTAGGGCGTCGCTGCCGAAGAGCATCAAGCTGGAAGTCGGCCTCGACCGTACGACCACCGTTCGCGCCTCGGTGGCGGATGTCCAGCGGACGCTGATCATCTCGGTCATCCTGGTCACGCTGGTGGTGTTTATTTTTCTGCGCGAAGTGCGCGCCACCATGATTCCCAGCGTGGCCGTGCCGCTGGCCATTGTGGGCACGTTCGCGATCATGTACCTGTGCGGCTTTTCCCTGAACAATCTCTCCCTCATGGCGCTCACCATCTCCACCGGCTTCGTGGTGGACGACGCCATCGTGGTGCTGGAAAACGTGATGCGCCACGTCGAGGGCGGGATGAAGCCCTACCCGGCTGCGCTGCTGGGCGCGCGCGAGATCGGCTTCACCGTGGTCTCCATGAGCACGTCGCTGATCGCCGTGTTCATTCCCATTCTCCTGATGGGCGGTATCGTGGGCCGGTTGTTCCGCGAATTCGCCGTGACCCTGAGCGCCGCCATCGCGGTCTCGCTGGTCGTCTCTCTTACCACCACGCCGATGCTGTGCGCCCGCTTCCTCAAGGCCCATGATCCCGGCAGTCACGGCGCACTGTATCGCATGAGCGAGCGCGGATGGCTGTGGATGAATCGCACGTATAAGACGACCGTGGGCTGGGTCCTGCGCCACAAGCGATTCACCCTGGCCGTTGCCATCCTCATGTTCGTAGTAAATGTGTGGCTTTATATCATCATTCCTAAGGGCTTTTTCCCCCAGCAGGACACGGGGCGCATGACAGGCACCATCATGGGCGACCAGGATGTCTCATTCCTGAACATGCGGGACAAAACCAATCAGTTCATTCGCATCGTGAAGCAGGATCCCGCAGTGCAGAATGTTCTGGCGTCCGTGGGTGGCAACGCCGCCCAGAACCAGGGACGTATGTTCGTCGTGCTCAAGCCGCTGGCCGAACGCAAGATCAGCGTGGACGAGGTGATCGCGCGCCTCCGCCCCAAGCTGTCGCATATTCCCGGCGCGACGCTGTACTTCCAGGGAGTGCAGGATTTGCAGATCGGCGGACGGCAGTCCAACGCTCAGTTCCAGTACACCCTATCTGGCGAAAACCTGAAGGAGCTGTATGAATGGGCGCCCAAGCTTTTGCAGAAGCTGCGCCAAATTCCTCAGCTCAAGGACGTGAACAGCAATCAGCAGATCAGCGGACTGGAGGAAAACGTCATCATCGATCGCGACACGGCCTCGCGTTTGGGGATCACACCATCGCAGATTGACAACATTCTCTATGACGCGTTCGGACAGCGGCAAATCTCGACCATCTACCGGACCTTGAACCAGTATCACGTGGTGCTGGAGGTCGATCCTCGCTACCAGATGACTCCGGATGCATTGCAGAGCGTGTACGTCATCACCAGTCAGGGCAAACAAGTACCGCTGTCGGCCTTTGCTCACTTTGGACAAGCGGCCACTTCGCTCACGGTCAATCACCAGGGACAATTTCCTGCGGTGACCCTCTCCTTCAACCTGGCGCCGGGCGGAGATTTGGGCACCGCTACGCGGGCGATTTCCGATGCACAACTGCAGATGCGCATACCGGCGACGATTCATGGCAGCTTCCAGGGCACGGCCGCCGCTTTTCAGGATTCTCTGTCCTCGGAACCCATCTTGATTCTCGCGGCCTTAGGTGCCGTTTACATCGTGCTGGGAATGCTTTACGAGAGTTACATCCATCCCATTACGATTCTTTCCACCCTGCCTTCGGCGGGCACGGGCGCGCTGCTGGCGTTGTTGCTCTTCCACAAGCAGCTCGACGTGATCGCGTTGATCGGCATCATTCTGCTGATTGGCATCGTGAAGAAGAACGCCATCATGATGATTGATTTCGCGCTGGAGGTGGAGCGCACCGGCAAGACCGCGGAGGAAGCGATTCACGAAGCGGCATTGATCCGCTTCCGCCCTATCATGATGACCACAGCGGCCGCCATGCTGGGCGCGGTCCCGCTGGCGTTTGGCCGAGGAGTTGGTTCCGAGATTCGCCAACCGCTCGGCATCGCCATCGTCGGCGGACTCATCGTGAGCCAGGCGCTGACCCTGTACACGACCCCCGTGATCTATCTCTATATGGACCACTTCAAGGATTGGGTGGTACGGCATCTCCCCGGAAGCCGCGGAAGGGCCGTGAAGAAGGAAGAAGTCCCGGTTTTCGCCGATTAGGCCACTGCGAACCGTTTAAGGCCCGCAGCGCATCCCGACGCATTCCGGCAAGAGCACCTTTATTTCCTCTGGAAGGTGGCCCAATTGCCAACCTTGGCCAGATCGAGACGAAGGCTGCACTGGTCGGGAGCGACATGGGCAAACGATGCCTTGAACTCAAGTTCAGGCGTCGAGAGCTCTCCCGATTCCATCGCTACCCGCACCAGGTCCTGCTGTTCGTCATACCTGCCGGTGAGGTCTGTGCTCTTGGAGATAATCAGGGTCCATTGCTTTGGCGTGGGCAACACGAACATAGTGTAAGCACCCACCGGAAGGACCTTCCCGCCGATTTCCACAGGCGAATTGGTGAATAGAGTCAGCGGTTTTCCACCTGGAGCCCAAGCTTTGCCGTAGGGGATTTCGCGTCCGAACACCGGCTTTTTCAAGTTGAACGAAATCCTTTGATAGTTAGCGGTCAGTTCCTTATCGGCGTCGAAGCTGCAAGTGGCGGTTGCGGTTGAAGGTGTGCCCTGTGCCAAGGCGGCGCAGGTTAGAAACACAGGAACAAGAAATTTGATGAATGAGGTCAGGCGACGCATTCATACCTCCGGGTCAAGACGTGAGGCCCTGGTATCGCTCCAGCTTTTTCCATTGAACGCCCCCCGGCGCCATCGCACAGATTAGTTCGCAATGAAAAAGAAAGCCGGAGCACTGGGCTCCGGCTGATAAAGATTCAGGCAAGGGTCGGAATTAATTAGCGAGTCAGTTTGCGGCGCAGTACGCCAGCCAGGCCGAGGATGCCAGAACCGAACAGCATGATGCTGCTGGGCTCAGGAGTCGTCCCGGGGCCGGGGCCGTTGATCGTGAACGATTCCCCGCCGGCTCCACA
>Ga0208587_1000912_pt1 | contig 16105 bp, 14 predicted proteins | sample NGESurdeep092012_7_FD_184472 | JGI IMG/M metagenome (GOLD analysis project Ga0208587, IMG submission 184472) | Arctic peat soil microbial communities from Barrow, Alaska - NGEE Surface sample 210 deep-092012 (SPAdes) | ecosystem: Environmental > Terrestrial > Soil > Wetlands > Peat ...
CGGTCAGTGGTGGATGGACTCGCGCAAGTTCAAGAAGGCCGATGTCGCGGCGCACCTGGTCAACCTGGCCTGGAACGGCCTGTCCGGGATCAAGCCAAAACCGACTCTGCGCACCGTGACAAAGTCCCCGAGCTAGTTCAGCTACAACGGCTCCTCTAGCTCGTCGCACCGCTGAGCAACCGGCGCACATCTTCGATACCAACCTGGTCGAAGTGCTCGTAGTGCATCCCCACGCTGCCGAAGTACTGCGGCTTCTCGACGCAGATGACATCGTCGAAGCAGGACCGCAGACTGTCGCAGGTGTCGTTAGGTGCGGTCGCCGTCGCAAGGATGACCGGCCGCGCCCCTCGACGGTGCAGCACACTTGCGGCGGCTCGAGCGGTCGCTCCCGTCGCCACGCCGTCATCGACAACGACGACCATCCGGTCGACCACGTCGAGAGGACCGCCGGCAGGCCGCAGCTCGGCCACAACCTGCTCGACCTCACGCGAAGCCTTGCGAATCAAGGAGTCCAGCTCGTCCGAACTCACCCCGCTGGATGCGACAACGCCGTCATTGAGCACCACTTCGCCATTCTCACCGACCGCGCCCATCGCCAGCTCGGGCTGCCAGGGAACGCCGATCTTGCGCACGACCAGCACATCCAGGGGCGCGCCCAGGGCCTTCGCGACCACGGATGCGACGGGGATGCCACCACGAGGGAGACCCATCACGACGGTTCGCGCCTCGTCCATCGGGTACGAGGAGGAACCAAGCCGGTCGGCGACCAGCTCAGCCAACTGACGCCCCGCATCGGCCCGGTCCCGGAACACCCTTCAAGTCTGCTCCAGGCGGGCGGTCCGGTACAGAGAAGCACCCCCTTGGCCACGAACGTTCAGATCCTCGTGGCGATGGTCGGGCGGTGTCGGCCACGATCGCGACCACAACCTCGCGCTTGACCTGCTCAAACATCTTGATATCAAGATTCTCGATGTAAACTTCCGACCATGTCCGCCACCCCTGCCGACGACGTCGACCGTATCGTCGAGGCCTGGCATCGCGAGCTGCCCGACCGCGACTTCGTGCCGCTGCACGTCCTGTCACGCATCTCACGACTCGCCCGCCACCTCGACCGCGCGCGCGGTTCGGCTTTCGCCGAGCACGGCCTCGAGCGTTGGGAGTTCGATGTTCTGTCCGCGTTGCGACGATCCGGCGCGCCATACGAGCTCTCGCCCGGACAGCTGGTCGCGCAGACGTTGGTGACCAGCGGAACCATGACCAACCGCGTCGACCGGCTCACCGCGCGAGGTCTGGTCGGTCGCGGCCCCGATCCAAGCGACCGACGCGGCGTGAAGGTCACGCTGACCGAGGCCGGCCGCACCGTTGTTGACGGCGCCATGACCGATTTGCTCGACCGCGAGCGCGCCCTGCTGCGCCAGCTTCAACCTGGGGAGCAGGCCCAGTTGGCCGAGCTCCTGCGACGGCTCCTGTCGCCGTTCGACCTCTGAGGTTCGACCTCGGATCCCGACGTCAGCCGATGATCTCGGCGACCGAAAGCCACTCCAGCTCAAGGGCCTCGCGTTCGTCGACGAGGGCCCGAAGCGTGTCGTTGAGCCCGAGGACAGCCTCATGGTCGGCAGCCTTGGCCGCCATCTCGAGGTGGATCTTGTCCTCCTGCGCCGACAGCTTTGTCAGCAGCCGATCGATCCGGTTGAGGTCCTTCTTCGCATCGCGCAGCTCTGCAGCCGACGGCCCGGTGGACGCTGCCGACGAAACAGCCACACGGGAGCCCCCTGACCCCGTTGAAGCGCTTGATACCGCCGAGGACGCGCGGGCGGCCCGCCGCAGGTCGAGGTACTGCTCGACCCCGCCCGGCAGGTCCCGGATCCCGCCGTCGCCCAGCATCGCGACCTGGCGGTCACACATGCGCTCGAGCAGATAGCGGTCGTGGGAGACGACCAGCAGGGTCCCCGCCCAGCCGTCGAGCACGTCCTCCATGGAGGTCAGCGTCTCGATGTCGAGGTCGTTGGTCGGTTCGTCCAGGATCAGCACGTTGGGCTCGGCCATGAGCAGGCGCAGGAACTGCAAACGCCGACGCTCACCCCCGGACAGGTCGCAGACGCGGGTCTGCTGACGGCCGCCGCTGAATCCCAGTCTCTTGGCCAGCTGGCTGGCGCTGACGTCCTTGTCCCCCAGCCGGGTGAACTGCTTGACGTCCTCGATGGCCTCGATGACCCGCCAGTGGTCGAACTTTTCGAGCTCTCGAACCTCCTGGGTGAGGTAGGCCATCGACACCGTCTTGCCGACCTTTCGCTTGCCGGCCGACAGCGGCAGGTCTCCGTAGATCGCCCGCATGAGAGTGGACTTGCCGGAGCCGTTGACACCGACGATGCCGATGCGGTCGCCTGGTGCGAGTCGCCAGGTCACCCGGTCGAGCAGGCGCCGATCACCAAAGGACACGGTGGCGTCGATCAGGTCGACCACGTCCTTGCCCAGGCGGGTCGTGGCGAAACGCACCAGCGACACATCGTCACGGGCTGCCGGCTCGTCGGCGATCAGCTCGTTGGCCGCGTCGATCCGGAACTTCGGCTTGGTCGAGCGAGCCTGGGCACCGCGGCGCAGCCAGGCCAGCTCCTTGCGCAGCAGGTTGCTGCGACGCTCCTCCGTCACTTCTGCCACGCGGTCGCGCTCGGCCTTGGCGAGCACGTAAGCCGCGTAGCCGCCCTCGTAGGAGCTCACCCCGCCGTCGACGACCTCCCACGTCGTGGTGGCCACCTCGTCCAGGAACCAGCGGTCGTGGGTGACCGCCACCACGGCAGTGCCGGGACGGGTACGCCGGGTTGCCAGGTGATCCGCCAGCCACGCCACGCCCTCGACATCGAGGTGGTTGGTCGGCTCATCCAGGAGCAGCAGGTCGGGGTCGGCCGCAAGCAGACCGGCGAGCGCGAGCCGGCGGCGCTCACCACCGGACAGCGGGCCCACGATCGCCTCGAGCCCACCCACGTCCGGTGCATCGATGCCGCCGAGCAGTCCATCGAGGATGTCGCGGATGCGTGGGTCGCCGGCCCAGACGTGCTCGGGCAGATCCCCCAGCACCGCCTTGCGGATCGTCGCCTCGGGGTCAAGGGTGTCGACCTGGGTGAGCATGCCGATGGTCAGCGACCCGACCATGGTGACGCGCCCCTCGTCCACCGGCTGAAGACCGGCAAGCACCCGCAACAGGGTGGTCTTGCCGCCGCCGTTGCGTCCCACGACGCCTACGCGGGTATCGCTGGTGACACCGAGGGACACGCCGTCGAGGATGCGGGTCGTGCCGAGCGCCAAGGAGGCGCGCTCGACCGAGACGAGATTGGCCATCTGAGTTCAGCTACTCCTGCGTCCTGTGGGTCCGGTGACGACATGGGCGCCAGCCACGGGGCCAACGGCCCGTTTCACGACGGATACCGTACCCGAAGCGGTCAGAGCGACAGCCAGGTCCAGACCGTGTTCGGTGTCGGAGACCAGGAAGGCAACCGTTGGTCCCGATCCGGAGACGATGCCACCCAGGGCGCCGTACTCGATGCCTGTCCTGAGCACCTCTTCGAGCCGTGGCTGAATCGAGATCGCCGCCGGCTGCAGGTCGTTGCTCAACGCTCGTCCCAGTGCCGCGGCGTCGCCCGAGCGGAGCGCCGTCATCATCGACGCGGACGGCACCGGATCGGGCACCCGCAACGTCGCCCGCAGGCGGTCGCATTCGGCATAGACCGAAGGCGTCGAGAGTCCGACCTCCCCAAGGGCGAACACCCAGTGATAGTGGCCTCGCCCCAGCACCGGCGCCAACCGGTCCCCGCGGCCCGACCCCATCGCTGTACCCCCGGTGAGCGCAAACGGAACGTCACTGCCGAGCTCGGCGCCCAGCTCTTCCAAACCTGCCTTCGAGGACCCCAGACCCCACAGGGCATCGCAGGCCACGAGTGCACCTGCGGCGTCGGCCGACCCGCCCGCCATGCCCCCCGCGACAGGGATGTCCTTGTCGATGGTGATGTGGACGGGGAGGTCGATACCGGTCTCGCTCGCCAGCAGGCGCGCTGCCCGGATGGCCAGATTGCTGTCGTCCGTCGGGACCTGGTCGGCGTACGGGCCGGTGACGGTGACGCCCCAGTCATCAGCCGACTCGACGCTGACGTCGTCGTAGAGACCAACCGCCTGGAACACCGTCGCCAGGTGATGGAACCCGTCCGTGCGCGGCGGACCAACCATCAGCTCGAGGTTGACCTTGGCCGGGACCCGGGCCGTGACGCAGATCGCCGTCCTCGCCGCGGAGCTCATGCGCCCACCTGGGCCGATCGGGCCGCCGCGATCGCCGCGAAGGCATGGATGTCGAGCTGCTCGCCGCGCGTCCGCGGATCCACGCCCGCCGCGCGCAGCGCCGCTTCAGCATTGGCCGCCGAGCCTGCCCACCCGGCCAGAGCCGCACGCAAGGTCTTGCGCCGTTGGGCGAACGCCGCATCGACGCAGGCAAACACCTCTTTGCGCGACGCGGGTGTCTGCGGCGGCTCGCGCCGGTTGAGTGCGACCAGGCCCGAGTCGACGTTGGGTGAGGGCCAGAAAACCGTCCGGCTCACCGTGCCCGCGAGCTTGACGTCGGCATACCAGGCGGCCTTGAGGCTGGGTATGCCGTAGGTCTTGTTGCCAGGTGGGGCCGCGAGGCGTTCGGCAACCTCGAGCTGCACCATCACCAGGACGCGGCGCAGTGTCGGGAAGGCCTCGAGGAAGCTCAGCACCACGGGCACTGAGATGTTGTATGGCAGGTTCGCGACCAGCGCGGTGGGCTGCGGGTCGGGCAGGGTGTGCACGGTCATGGCGTCAGCGGCAACGACGTCCAGCCGGTCGCTGTATGCCGGTGCGAGCGCAGCCACGGTGCCCGGCAACGCCGCCGCGAGCGTCGTGTCGATCTCAACCACCACGACCCGAGCAACCTGCGGCAGCAGCGCGAGGGTGAGTGAGCCCAGACCTGGTCCGATCTCCACCACGACGTCGTCAGGGCGCACATTGGCCAGGCGCACGATCCGGCGGACGGTGTTGGCGTCGATCACGAAGTTCTGGCCCCAGTGCTTGGTCGGGCGAACTCCCAGACGGCCGGCCAGCTCGCGGATCTGACCGGCCCCGAGCAGGCTGTTCCCGGGGATGGGGCTCACCTCCTCGCTCATGCCATGAGCCTAGGGCGAAACCTGACCCCGACCTGACCCGTTCCGAACAAGCGCCCCACATCCGAACACCACGGAACGCCCGAATCCGACCAGGTAAGGCCAGAAACGGGCGTTCCGCGGTGTTCGGTCGAGAAGGGAAGGTCAGGCGGCCGAGGCGCAGCCCCAGGCGGATAGTCCGCTGCTGGCGTACAACCTGTTGGCCACGGCGATCTGCTCGAGGCGGGTGGCCAGGTCGGCCCGCGCGGCATACTGCCCGCCGCCGTTGGACAACCAGGTGCTGCTGGAGAACTGCAGGCCGCCGTAGTAGCCGTTGCCGGTATTGATCGACCAGTTGCCGCCGGACTCACACTGGGCGATCCGGTCCCACATCGCCTGGTTGGCGGTGGAGCCGGTCACCATGGGCCGGGCCTTGGTGCCGACGGCGAGGATGCGCGTCACCGGGGCGGTGGTGACCCGCGAGCTGGTGACCGTGCGGCTCTCGACCTTGCCGTTGACCAGGGTCGCGAGGTAGGTGACGATCTTGGCGCCCGGCTGGCCGGCCGTGAGCGTCTTGGTGTCGCCGGTGTACATGGTGGCGTCGCTCTTGCGCTGGGTAGCGAAGTCGACGGTCTCGGTGGCCGTGATGCTCTTCTGCGTCACGCGGGCGACAGCGACCTTGAAGGCACTGTCGGTGATCATGGTCGTGAGTGCGGGAGTGACGCGGTCCTTGGCGCCCAAGGTGACCTTGAGCTCGGCAAGCAGCTCGGCGACGGTTGCGCTGGTAGTCCTTGCAGTCAGCGTCCTGCCATCAACCGCGACCGTGACGTCCTTCGGCGTCGTGACTGACATGGTCAGCCCGGCGCGGCCCAGCGGTTGCGAACGCGAGACCGAGAGCTTGGCGGAGTCGGCGCGGATGCCGAGGTCGGCCAAGGCGCCGGCGACGGTGGTCGAGGTCGTCCAGTACTTTTTGGTCTGACCGTCGACGGTGACCGTCAAGAGACGGCCGTAGCGCACGACAACCTTCTGGCCATCGCTGATGGGTGTGGAGAGATCCGGAGCGATGACGTCATGGGGGCCGACCGTGATGTCCTGGTTGGCCAGCACGTCAGCGACGTTGCCACCACCGAACATGTGAACTGCGGACGTCTTGCCGTCAACGGACAGGTTCACCGACGTATCGAAGTGGGCGAAGCCGACGGTGCCCAAAGCAGCGACGGCGACAAGGGACATGACAACAGCGGCTTGGGTGACCCGCCGAACAGGAAGAAAGCGCACAGTGCTCCAGAGCTAGCTCGATCCGGGCATCGCGGCTTGGACCGTCACGCACTCAAGAGAAAAGGGGCGCGCGACTGAGTCGTGCACCCCTTGGTGCGTGTCGTCCAAGGCTTCATCGACCCCGGCCAACAGTCATCAACCATGACCGAGACACCCCCAAAGGTCAAATTCTGGTAACGGTCACCCCTGGAAAGGGTAAAGAAGGGGACGGCTCCGCGATGACTACCAGCGGCCGTAGATCCGCTCGGAGTTGGCCGCCACGGCGGTGCACAAAGCGGGAACATCCACGTTCAGCACGTCCGCCATCGCGCGCACGGTCAACGGCACGAGGTAGGGCGCATTGATCGCCCCACGATGCGGCGCGGGCGTGAGAAACGGCGCGTCGGTCTCGACCAGCAGGTTGTCCATCGGCGTGACCGAGAGCGCATTGCGCAACCCCCTGGCGTTCTTGAACGTGACCGTCCCCGAGAAGGACAGGAAGTAGCCCAGCTCGACGCACTGACGAGCCATCGCGATATCCCCGGAGAAGCAGTGCAGAACCGTGTGCTCGGGCGCCCCCTCCTCTGCCAGGATGCGGAGGACGTCTTCGTGGGCATCGCGGTCGTGGACCTGCAAGACCTTGCCCGTGCGTTTGGCCAGGTCGATATGCCAACGGAAGGAGTCCTGCTGTGCCTGAACGCCTTCGGGAGCCGTACGAAAGTAGTCCAACCCCGTCTCGCCGATGACCCTGACCCTGGGGTGGGAGGCGAGCCGCTCGATCTCGGCCTTGGCCGAGTCCAGCTCGCCGATGGCGTGCAGCTTGGGCGCCTCGTTCGGATGGAGTGCCACGCCACCCAGCAGCGCGACATAGCGGTCGATGACCTCGACGGTGAATTGCGCGCTCGTGAGGTCGCAGCCGATCTGGATCATGTGGGGTACGCCGACGGCCGTCGCGTCGTCAATGACGGCCTGGATGTCACGAAGGTCGCTGCCGTCTCGGGAGATGTCGAGGTGGGTGTGGTTGTCGACGACCGGGATGGGCAGCGCGTCCGGGGCGGGTGGTGGTCCGGAACGGCCGGAGCCGCTCACGCTTCGGCACCTTTGCTCAGTCCAAACCGCTCTGGGACGCCGTTTCCGGGCTGGAAACCGGCCGGAACTGCGCAAACCGGCCGGAACTGCGCAAAGGGCAGGGTCATTCGCTGTCGGCTTCCGGCTTGAGCCGCTCAAGCTCCTCGTCGATCACCGACGGGTCCAGCTTGGTGAAGATCGGGAACGGCTTGGGAATCGGGATGCCCACCGTGATCGGGCGTGACTCCCAGCGCGGTGTCGCCGTGTAGTCCCCGGTGATGATCGGGTAGCCGTCGCCACCGTCCAGGTCGTCGACCTCGTCGATGCGAGGCATCGGAGCGATGTCACCCTGGCCGCCCATCGCCACATTGACCTGGTTGCAGCTGTGCGGCAGAAAGGGACTGAGCATCGTCGTGCAGTCACTGACCGCCTGGGCAAGAACATGCAGGATCGTTCCGAGCCGCTCGCGTTCGTCGTCGGCCTTGAGCTTGAACGGCGCCTGGTCGGTGACGTACTTGTTGACGTCGGCCACGACCCGCATGATCTCGCCGATGGCCTGCTTCTGCCGGTGCCGCTCGATCAGGGCGCCGACGGTCGCGAAACCCTCGTTGACGGTTGCCAGGAGGACCTTGTCGTCGGCGTTCAACTCGGTTGCGGCCGGGATCTGGCCGAAGCTGCGGTGGATCATCGTGGCCGTGCGGTTCACCAGGTTGCCCCAGCCGGCGACCAGCTCACCGTTGGTGCGCTTGACGAACTCGGCCCAGGTGAAGTCGCTGTCCTGGTTCTCCGGACCGGCCGACGAGATGAAGTAGCGCAGCGCGTCCGGCTGGTAGCGCTCGAGGACATCGCGGACGTAGATGACGACGCCACGGCTGGACGAGAACTGCTTGCCCTCCATGGTGAGGAACTCGGAGCTCACCACCTCGGTCGGGAGCTGCAGGACGCCATACGGTCCAGGCTTGCCACCCTTGTCACCCAGACCGTCGTAGGCCAGCAGCTCGGCCGGCCAGATCTGGGAGTGGAAGGTGATGTTGTCCTTGCCCATGAAGTAGTAGGACAAGGTCTCGGGGTCGTTCCACCAGTCGCGCCAGGCGTCGGGGTTGCCCGAGCGGCGGGCCCACTCGATCGATGCCGACAGGTAGCCGATGACGGCATCGAACCAGACATAGAGCCGCTTGGGCTGGTCACGCCAGCCATCGAGCGGGATCGGGATGCCCCAGTCGATGTCGCGCGTCATGGCCCGCGGCCGGATGTCCTTGAGGATGTTCTGGCTGAACTTGATGACGTTGGGGCGCCAGGTGCCCGACGCCTCGCGACCGTCGAGCCACTCGCCAAGCGCCTCCGCCAGCGCCGGCAGATCGAGGAAGAAGTGCTGGGTCTCGACGAACTCCGGCGTCTCGCCGTTGATCTTGCTGTGTGGGTTCAACAGCTCGGTCGCGTCCAGCTGGTTGCCGCAGTTGTCGCACTGGTCGCCGCGGGCCTCGGCGTAGCCGCAGATCGGGCACGTTCCCTCGATGTAGCGGTCCGGCAGCGTGCGGCCGGTCGACGGGCTGATCGCGCCGCTGGTGGTCTGTTCGACCATGTAGCCGTTGGCGTGGACCGTCGTGAACATCTCCTGAGCCACGGCGTAGTGGTTGGGGGTCGTCGTACGGGTGAACAGGTCGTAGGACAGACCCAGGCCGGCGAGGTCCTCCACGATGATGCGGTTGTTCTTGTCCGCCAGCTCCTTGGGGCTCACCCCCTGCTCGTCGGCCGCCACCAGGATCGGGGTGCCGTGCTCGTCGGTGCCGCTCACCATCAGGACGTCGTGACCCGCCATCCGCATGTAACGGCTGAAAACGTCAGAGGGCACACCAAATCCGGCCACGTGGCCGATATGGCGCGGACCGTTTGCATACGGCCAAGCGACTGCAGACAGGACCTTGCTCATGCCCCCGAGCCTAGGGGGTGGCGGCGGCCTCCACGTTTTCCCCGTGCGAGGATTCGGACATGGCCGACGTCCGCGAGTCCCTTGCCGTTGCCGCAACCGCGGACAGGGTCTATGACCTTGTCGCTGACCTACCCCGTATGGGCGAATGGTCGCCCGAGTGCGAGCGGGTCGCGTGGCGGGGTGGCGCCACCCAGGCCGCGAAGGGTGCCCAGTTCGTGGGTTACAACAGGGCGGGGTCGGTCCAGTGGATGACCCAGGGTGAGGTCGTCATCGCCGAGCGGGGTCGTCACCTGGCTTTCGAGATCCACTTCGGGCCGCTGAAGATTGCCCGCTGGGAGTACTTCATCGTTCCCGATGACGCCGATCCCTCGTCCTGCACCGTCGTCGAGGAGTGGACCGACCGGCGACCGGGTTGGTACGCCGGACCCGCCGACAAGGCGTTCGGCCCCCGCGCGCGGACCAACCGTCGCGGCATGGAAAAAACCTTGGCCAACCTCAAGCTCGCTGCTGAAGCCGGCGTCCACAGCTGACCGCTGGAGCAGCCGGTCGACGTGACGTCGTGTGGCGATCAGGTCGTATAGCTCGAGTTCAACCGCACATAATCCTCGGTGAGATCACACCCGTACACGGTCCAGGTGCCGTCCGCGATGCCAAGCTCTACCCCGATCCGGACCTCATCCAGGCGCAGGTGGGACTCCACTGCGGCCAGTGCGGCGCTGTCCGGCTCGTCGGGGTAGACCTCGATCCCGCCAAAGGAGATCCGCACCCGCTCGGGCTCGATGTCAAGGTCGTCCTGGCACTTGCCGATGGCCATCGTGACCCGCCCCCAATTCGGGTCACTACCGTGCACCATCGTCTTGACCAGCGGCGAGTTGACGATCGACTTGCCCACCCGTTTGGCCTGTGAGCCGTCCCGGGCACCGTGCACGTCGACGACGATCAACCGCCCAGCGCCCTCGCCATCGGATGCGATGTCCCGGACCAACGCGAGACACACCTGGGACAACGCCTCCTCGAACGCCACCGGATCGACTGTGCCGGCCAGCCCGTTGGCGAAGATCGCCGCCGTGTCACTGGTCGAGGTGTCCGAGTCGATGCTCACCGAGTTGAACGTCCGGTCCACCACGGCGCGGAAAGTCACGTCCAGCTGCTCCGAATCGATCGCAGCATCGGTGCACACGAACGCCAGCATGGTGGCCATATCCGGCTCGATCATGCCGACGCCTTTGGCGATCCCCACGATCCGAGCTTCGCCGACGCGGGCGGTGTGCAGCTTCAGACGCGTGTCAGTGGTCATGATCGCGCGCGCAGCAGCCGCGAAATCGGACTCTGCAAAGGGCCACTGCAGGCTGTCCAGATGCTTGCGCACGGCGGCCATCGGGTAACGGCGGCCGATCACTCCGGTGGAGGCGATCAACAGCTCCTCCACCGGTATGCCGATGATCGAGGCCACCCGGTCACGGACCTCCACGGCATCCGCGAACCCGGCGGCCCCGGTCGCAACGTTGGCGTTGCGAGCCAGGACCACCACCCCGCGGGCATTCCCTGATCGAGCTGCCTCGCGACTGAGCTCGACGCTGGCACCGGCGAACCGGGACCGGGTGAACACCGCCGCGCTGGTCGCCGGCACGGTCGAGACCAGGATCGCCACGTCGTCACGGTCGTCGTCCTGCAAGCCGGCGTGACCCGTGTGGATGCGAAAGCCCTGGGGCCAGGAGTCCTCTGATGGCTGCAGCATTCGTCAAACCCTAGACGGCTGATGGCTCGTCAGCGGCCGACTCCTACCGGCAATGCCCGGGTGTCGGTGAGGTCGACGTCCATGTCGGCCAGCTCCTCATCCCAAGCGCCACCGCCGTGGTCGTCACCGGCTGCGAACGCAACTTCGTCGAACGGGTCCTTGCCGCTCAGCACCAGATCGGCGCGGTCCTTGTCGAACTCGCCGGTCCACTTGCCGACCAGCACGGTCGCGACCGCGTTGCCGGTGAAGTTCGTCACCGCGCGCGCCTCGCTCATCATCCGGTCGATGCCCACGATCAGGCCCACGCCGTCCAACAGATCGGGGCGTGCCGACTGCAGGCCGGCAGCCAGCGTGGCCAGGCCGGCGCCACTGACACCGGCGGCTCCCTTGGAAGCAATGATCATGAACACCAGCAAGGCGATCTGCTCACCGATCTGCAACGGCTTGCCCATGGCCTCGGCAACAAACAACGACGCCATGGTCAGGTAGATCGCCGTGCCGTCGAGGTTGAAGGAGTAGCCGGTGGGCACGACGATGCTGACGACAGGGCGCGCAACGCCGAGGTGGACCATCTTGCCGATCAGCCGGGGCAGCGCGGTCTCGGACGACGACGTCGAGACGATGAGCAGGTACTCCTTGCCGAGATACTTCAGCAGCTTGAAGATCGAGATGCCGGTCACCAGCCGCAGGATCGTGCCGAGCACCAGGATGACGAACAGGAAACAGGTGGCGTAGAACCCGAACATGACCTTGCCGAGGCTGATCAGGGCGTCCATACCGGTCGAGCCGACCACTGCCGCCATCGCGCCGAAGGCACCGATCGGCGCCACCCACATGATCATCGCGAGAATCTTGAAGACGAGCTTCTGGATGTGCCCGATGCCGCGGAGCACCGGCACGCCTTTCTCGCCCATCGACTGCAGGGCAAAACCGACGAGCAGCCCCACGACCAGCGCCTGGATGACCTTGCCCGAGGTCAGCGACGAGACCAGCGTGTCCGGGATCAGCCCGAGCAGGAACTCGGTCGGCGACTCGGCCGCACCCTTCGACTGGGCCTGTCCTGCTTTGGCTACGGCGGCGGTCAGGTGCAGACCGGAGCCGGGCTTGACGATGTTGCCGACCACGAGGCCGATCGCGAGCGCGGTCGTTGACATCAACGTGAAGTAGCCCAGGGCCAGCCCGCCGACCTTGCCGACACTGGCCGCCTTGCGGACCGATCCGATGCCCACCACGATCGTGCAGAAGATGATGGGCGTGATGATCATCTTGATCAGGTTCACGAAGCCGGTGCCGAGCGGCTTGAACTGGACGGCAAGCCCGTCCTTGCCCGGAAATGCGAAGCCGACCGCGATGCCGAGGGCCACCGCCACGATCACCGCGATGTAGAGCCAGTGCGTCTTGTCCCGCGGGGCTCGCTGCGCGGACGACGGGGGGCCGGGCGGCGTGGAACCCGGCCGCAACGCTGCTCCGGAGCTGGACACGATGTACCTCCTGATGGCTGGCAATGGATTGCCTATGAGGCTCGCCACGTTGCCGACCACCGTCAACGTTGTGTTCATTACGTTCGCCCGCGACAGATACGTCAGGGGGCGCGGAATGTGGTCAGACCGCACGGAATGTCGTCAGACCGCACGGAATGTCGTCAGACCGCACAATGGTGCAATGAGTCCCCGCCTGCACCCGCGAGCATGGAGCTTGGCGCGCCAGCTCTTCGCGCTGCAGGTGGTCGTCGTCGCGGTCGTGGTGCTGGCCGGAGGCGCCGCGGCATACCTCCAGGCTCGCGAACGCAGCCAGGACTCCACCGGCGTCCGCGTGCTCGCCGTCGCCCGGAGCGTCGCGGCATCCCCGCTGGTACGGTCCGCGCTGAGCGCACCCGAAGCGAACCCGTCCGCCATCCTGCAGCCGTACGCCGAACAGGTGCGCCAAGACACCGGCACCGACTTCGTCGTCGTGATGAGCACGGACGGCATCCGCTACTCCCACCCCACACCGAACCTGATCGGCAAGAAGTTCATCGGCCACATCGATGCCGCGCTCGCCGGCGGAGTTGTCCTCGAGACGTATGCCGGCACGCTCGGTCCGTCCGAGCGCGCGGTCGTGCCCGTCAAAGGTGGCACGGGACTGGTGCTCGGACTGGTATCTGTCGGCGTCACCCGCGACGCTCTCGCGCGCGAGCTGGCCCAGCAGGTGCCCACGTTGCTGGTTGCCGCGATCGCCGCACTGGTGCTGGCCGCTGCTGGTTCCGCCCTGATCGCGCGCAAGCTGCGCCGCCAGACCCATGGTCTGGCGCCCGACGAGCTGGCCAGCATGTACGAGTTCTATGACGCGGTGCTGCACACGCTGTCCGCGAAGGACTGGTGCTCCTCGACCTTGACGGACGCCTGTTGCTGGCCAACGACGAAGCACGCCGGCTGCTCGACCTTCCAGCGGACTGGGCCGGGCGCCGGCTCGACGAGCTCGGGCTGCCCGCGCCGATGACCGAAGCACTCGAGGGCGGCCGCGAGGTGGACGACGCCATCCACCTCACCTCGAACCGGGTTCTCGTCGTCAACCAGGCAGCGGCCCGTTGGGAGGGGCGTGAGCTCGGCACCGTGCTGACCTTGCGCGACCACACCGATCTGCAGGCACTGACCGGCGAGCTGGACTCGGCGCGCGGGCTGGCTGAGACGCTGCGCTCGCAGGCCCATGAGGCGGCCAACCGACTACACAGCGTGATCAGCCTGATCGAGCTAGGGCGAACCGACCAGGCGCTGACCTTTGCGACGGCCGAGCTCGCTCTGGCCCAGCAGCTCACCGACCTGGTCGTCGGCGCCGTCGACGAGCCGGTTCTGGCAGCGCTGCTGCTGGGCAAGGCGGCCGAGGCCAACGAGCGCGGGGTCGAGCTTGAGGTTGACCCGGAGAGCGCTGTCCCCGAGGGCGTGATCCCTGCCCGCGACCTGGTCACGATGGTCGGCAACCTGCTTGACAACGCGATCGACGCTGCGGCCGCGGCGCCGGCTCCGCGGCGGGTCGGCTTCAGCAGCTGGGTCGAGGACAGTCGATCCGCATGCGGCATCTCGAGCGCCCTGGTGCTGCAGGTCAGCGACTCCGGTCCCGGCCTGGACACCGCGGCCGCAGCGCTCGCCTTCACACGAGGCTGGTCGACGAAGACCGACGGGAGGCTGATCGGGCACGGCCTGGGCCTGGCGTTGGTCGGCCAGGCGGCCCATCGCCATCACGGCACGGTCGAGGTCAGCCACGTCGGGAACGTTGCAAACGGCGCCTCAGCGTCAGCCGGTGCTGCGGCCGGTACCTCGGGATTCGTCGGCGCGGTCTTCACCATTCGGCTGCCCTTGGCCGTCGAGAGCGTCACCCCATGAGCGAGAACGACGTGGAGACCGGTCAGACCATCGGCGTCCTGATCGTCGAGGACGAGCCGGTCGCGGCCGATGCGCACCGTGCCTACCTCGAGCGGGTCCCAGGGTTCGTCGTACGCGCTGTGGTGCATGACGGTGCGGGAGCGATCCGGGTGTTGGGCGACCCCACGTCGGCGGTCGACCTGGTGCTGCTCGACATGCATCTGCCTGACCTGCACGGCCTTGATGTGGTGCGCGCCATGAGGACGGCGGGGCACCGCGCCGACGTCATCGCGGTCACCTCGGCCCGTGACCTCGAGGTGGTGCGCGCCGCCGTCTCACAGGGCGTCGTGCAGTACGTCTTGAAGCCGTTCACGTTCGCCGCCCTGCGGGACAAGCTCGAACGGTATGCCGCCTATCGTCGCCAGCTCGAGGGAGACGTCGCGAGCGGGCAGCATGAGGTGGACCGGGCGCTCGCCACGTTGCGAGGCTCCGACCCCAGCAGCCTGCCCAAGGGCATGAGCCTTGAGTCCATGGACGCCGTCGTCGCCGTGCTGCGCCCGTCCGACGAGGGTCTTTCGGCCGCCGAGGTCGCCGCAAAGGTCGGGGCCTCACGAGTCACCGCGCGTCGTTACCTTGAGCATCTCGCCGACTCCACGCTCGTCGTGCGGCGTTCGCGCTACGGCGGTGCCGGGCGGCCCGAGGTCGAGTATCGCTGGGTCGGCGCCAGCTGAGTTCATGCCGAAAATGGCTTGCGTGCGCGCGGGTGAAGTTGGAGCAAAGCCGTCACAGCAGTCATGCTGGACAGTAATGTCCCGATTCGAGCGAGATCAAAACCAGCCCAGCGACGCCCCTGTCGACCCCGCACGCGAGGCGCCGGCCCCCGTCGCGCCGATCTCGGAGGCCGACGAGTCGGCAGCCCACATTGCAGAGCTGGTACGCCGAACCACCGAGCGCAACGGCAAACCTGCTCCTTCATACGTTGCCCGTCCGGACGTCACGATGGCACAAGCGCCTTCGACGCCCACCCGTCAGATCCCACAACCGGACGTCGCCCCGGTCGCAGCACCCGAAGCCTCACCGATCGCAGCACCCGAAGCCTCACCGATCGCAGCACCCGACGACGTGACGTCGCGCCCTACGACGCGGGCGTCGTCCCGGTTGACGACGTGGTCGCGGTCCCTGCCGACCACCTGGCCGCCGTCGCGAAAGACACTGGCCATCGCCGGCGTCCTTGTCGTCCTGTTGATCGGTGGCGGTGTGGCTCTGTCGCACCCGTTCGGCTCGGGTACGACACCCCCGGCCGCCGCCGTCCAGACCGTGGCGCCAAACGCCTATGTCGTTCAGGTCACCAACGCGATCACGGACTGCGCAGGCCATTCGCACGGCAAGACGCAGGTCTCGTTCAAGGCCGAGAACTGCCTGAAGGCAACGAGATTGCTCGCGACAGGCGAGGTCGGCGGCCGGCCGGTGCTGTTCGTCGTGTCACGCATACAGATGCCAACCAGCGAGGCAGCGGCCTCGATCAAACAGATCCTGGACGCCAACGGAACCGGCAATCTCAATGACCTGCTGCGCGAGGGCAAGACCTACCCTGGAGCGCCCGCCACGATGCCGATCTCCGGGTATGCCT
>Ga0208587_1000916_pt1 | contig 16087 bp, 16 predicted proteins | sample NGESurdeep092012_7_FD_184472 | JGI IMG/M metagenome (GOLD analysis project Ga0208587, IMG submission 184472) | Arctic peat soil microbial communities from Barrow, Alaska - NGEE Surface sample 210 deep-092012 (SPAdes) | ecosystem: Environmental > Terrestrial > Soil > Wetlands > Peat ...
ATCAGATCAACGAGGCCTCGCACCATCAAGGCACGACCCCCAGAGACAGAACTCGACGCCACCCACCGGACCAGCCGGGCTGCTCATGCAACCCGAGACCGCCAGTGCGATCAACACCGGAGGTCCCTTACATGAGATCAGGCGGACTCGCGCTCCCGCAGCCGCTGGCTGATCACTCCCGTGATGCCGTCGCCGCGCATGCTCACGCCATACAGCGCGTCGGCGATCTCCATCGTCCGCTTCTGGTGGGTCACGACGATCAGCTGTGACGTGGCCCGCAGCGAGGAGATCAGCTCCAGCAGCCGGGACAGGTTCACGTCGTCGAGCGCGGCCTCCACCTCGTCGAGCACGTAGAACGGGGACGGCCGGGCCCGGAAGATCGCCACCAGCAAGGCGATCGCGGTCAGCGACCGCTCGCCGCCGGATAGCAACGACAGCCGCTTGACCTTCTTGCCCGGCGGTCGGGCCTCGACTTCGATCCCCGTGGTCAGCAAGTCCGTTGGGTCGGTCAGCGACAGCCGGCCCTCCCCGCCGGGGAACAGGGTGGCAAACACCGTCTCGAACTCCCGGGCAGTATCGGCGTACGCCGCCGCAAACACCTCGGTGATCCGTTCGTCGACGTCACGCACCACTGTCAGCAGGTCGCGTCGGGTGGCCTGCAGGTCGGTCAGTTGCGTGGATAGGAAGGCGTGCCGCTCCTCCAGCGCCGCGAACTCTTCCAGCGCCAGCGGGTTGACCCGGCCCAGCTGGGCCAGCGCGCGCTCGGCGGCGCAGGCGCGCTTCTCTTGCTCTTCCCGGACGTACGGCGCGGGGGCGGCGGCGGCGGGGGCGTCGGCGTCGGCGGCGGCGGCGGCATCGGCGGACGGTGGCACGGCGACGTCAGGGCCGTACTCGGCGACCAGGGTGTCGACCGGTACGCCGAACTCCTCGGCTGCGCGGGCGCCGAGCGCTTCAATCCGCAGCCGCTGCTCAGCTCGCGCCACCTCATCGCGATGAACCACGTCGGTCAGCCGTTCGAGCTCACCGGCGAGCTCGCGGACCCGGGACCGCACGGACTGCAGCTCGGTCTCCAGGGCCTGGCGGACGTCGTGGGCCGCCGACCGCTCGGCCGCCGCAAGCGCCACTGAGGCGTGCGCTCGCTCCACCGCGGCCGTGGCGACCTCGCTGACCTCGTCCGCGCGGACCGCACCTTCGGCCCGCGCGGCCAACCGAGCCGCAAGCCGCGCCCTAGCGGTGCGTTCCGCGGCCGCCGCCCGAGTCAGCGACTCCGCCCGGCCGGCGAGCCCGCGAGCGCGCTCTTCCTGGGTTCGCACCGCCAACCTGGCCAGGACTTCCGCCTCCCGGACCGCCGCAGCGGCGAGTGCCAACCGGTCCCGCTCCGCGGTCGAGGGTTCGCCTTGCGCTGGTGCCTGCTGCGCCGTCCGCAACCGGTCCTCAAGCTCAGCCAGGCCGGCAAGATCCCGGGTGCGCGCCTGCTCGGCCCGAACCCGCGCCGTGGCGACCCGTTCGGCCTCATCGTCGGCCGCTCGGGCGGTCGAGGACAGCAGGGCCAGCTGCTCGGTCAAGGCCGACATGCGGGCGTCGGAGTCGTGCAGCGCGGCCAGCGCGGCGTCGGCCTCGGCGGCAGCCGCGGCCAGCTCCTCGCGCGCCCCAACGATGGCGAAGCGCAGCCGCTCGCCCCGATGCCTGGCCTCGTCGCGTCGGCGCTCGGCCTCATCGACGGCGGCCTGCACCTCCAACAGACTGGGCGCCGAGCGCGACCCACCGACGGCCCAGTTGGCGCCGAGCAGGTCACCTTCGGCAGTGACCGCTCGCACCGACGCGTCAGCCGTCACCACGGCCAGGGCCTCGTCCAGTGTCGCCACCATGGCGACCCGGTGCAGCAGCCGACGTACGACGGGCGCCAACGCCTCCGGCGCCGCGATGACCTCGGTAAGCCAGCGGGCACCCGCCGGCGGCGGCGCGTCCCCCGGATCCGGCGGTGAGATCGCCGGTGGGTCGCGATCGTCGTCGGCGCGACCGCCGGCGATCAGCAGGCCGGCCCGGCCATCCTCTCCAACCCGGAGCACCCGCAGGGCCGCCGCCGCGTCCGCGGGCGAGGTGACGGCCACGGCGTCGGCGGTGGCACCGAGCGCTGCGGCCACCGCGGTCTCGCAGCCGAGGTGCACCCGTAGCAAAGCGGCCACGGAACCGAGCACCCCTGGTACCGGCGCGGGGTCGGCTAGCAGCACGCTGCTGCCGTCCCGGCCGGCCAGCCCGACCGCGAGCGCCTCGTGCCGAGCCGCCCAAGTGGAGCGGTCCCGGTCGGCGTCGCGCTCCTGGGTCGCCAGAGCGTCGAGCCGCTGCTGCCCGCCCGCCAAGGTCGTCAGCGCTGTCTCGTGGCGCTGGTCCAGCCCCACCTCCCCCCGCTCCAACACGGCGGCCTGCCCCTGCAGCCGGGTCAGCTCGGCGCGGGCAGCTTTGGCCCGGTCGCGAGCCCGGTCAAGAGTGTCGGTGAGCCGGCCGATCTCGGCTTGGGCCGCCCCGGCGCGGCTGCGTAACCCCCCGATCTGGCCGCTGAGTCGAGCGAGCCCCTCGCGGCGGTCCGCGGTGGCGCGCACCGCGGCGAGCAGCGCCCGCTCCGCCTCGGCCAGCTGGTGCTCCACCTCGGCGCGGCTTCGTCCGGCTGCGGCTAGCTCCGCGCGGTCGGTGGCCAGCGCGCTGGCCAAAGCCGCCTCCTGCTCCCGCGCCGCGGCGGCTTCCCGCTCCAGTGCGTCGGGGTCGCGCCCCGGCGGTCCCGCCGGCGGCGGGGTAGCCAGATGGCGAGCCCGCTCCCGGGCCAGCGACGCCGTACCGCTCAACCGCTCGGCCAGCGCCGCCAACCGGTACCAAGTGTCCTGAGCATCGCTGACTCGGGCCGCGGCTGCCGCCGCCTCGACCTCCCGAGCCGACTCCAGTTCCCGGGCGGCGAGCAGCGCGGCCTCGACCTCGGCGCGCCGGGTGCGCACCGCCGTCTCGTCCGCGATCTCGGCGGCCAGCGCGCCGCGCTGGGTGACGAGGTCGTCGGCGAGCAGCCGCAGCCGGGCGTCCCGGCGCTCGGCCTGCACGATGGCCGCCCGCCGCGCTACCTCCGCCTGCCGGCCCAGCGGCTTGAGCTGCCGGCGCAGCTCGGCGGTGAGGTCCGTAAGCCGGGTCAGGTTCACCGCCATGGCCTCGAGCTTGCGTAGCGCCTTCTCCTTCCGCTTGCGGTGCTTGAGGACGCCCGCCGCCTCCTCGATGAACGCCCGGCGATCTTCTGGCGCCGCGGCCAGCACCGCATCTAGCTGGCCCTGGCCGACGATGACGTGCAGCTCCCGGCCAATGCCGGAGTCCGACAGCAGCTCCTGGATGTCGAGCAACCGACACGGCGTGCCGTTGACGGCGTACTCGCTCTGTCCCGACCGGAACATCAGCCGGCTGATCGTCACCTCGGCGTACTCGATCGGCAGGGCGCCGTCGCTGTTGTCGATGGTCAACAGCACCTCGGCGCGGCCCAGCGGCGGCCGGCCGGCGGTGCCGGCGAAGATGACGTCGTCCATCTTCCCGCCGCGCAGGGACTTGGCCCCCTGCTCACCCATCACCCAGGCGAGCGCGTCGACCACGTTGGACTTGCCGGCCCCGTTGGGTCCGACCACACAGGTGATGCCAGGCTCGAAGCGAAGCGTCGTGGAAGACGCGAAGGACTTGAAGCCCCGGAGGGTGAGGCTTTTCAGGTGCACGCGCGAGACTCCTGGCCACCCGGCGCGAACGGCTGGCGGTGGACGGCGGGCGGGGGACAGCGGGCGGGGCTTCTCGGCATCGGAACAGGTGCTGGTTATGCGCGGGGCGTTGTCGGCGACCCTACCGACGCCGCGCGCCACTACCGGCCAGACGCGCCGGGCTGGGCTCGGCCAACCGCAGCCCCACCAACCCAGACATGCGTGAAGGGACGCCGATCGGCGTCCCTTCGGGGCGGAAGCTGCGGAAGCTACAGAGTCGAGCGGCTCAGGTGAGCGCGGGCTCGGACTCCGACAGTCGAATGATGTCGGCGTCATGGACGCTGACCGAGGACATCAGCGCTTCGTTCGTCTCCTGGCATCGGTTCAGCTCACCCTCGAGCTCACGCACCCGCAGCCGCAGTCGGCGCACCTCGGCAAGCAGCTGAGGGTCCGAGCTGATACCTACGTAGCCGAACAGGGCCTTAGCCATTGGGATCCTCCACAGAAACTCAGGTGCATCGGTCGACGACGTTGCCGCCCGGCTGTATCAAGGTGCTCGGGGATGACTCCTAGAGTGACACCTGAGTCTCGGTGGGTCAACGGCCGTGTTACATCCAGGTCACATTCAGGCGCCTCGCGACGCAGCGTCACCACTCCCGAAAGCCGGTCAACCCACCGCGGACGGCCGACCAGCGCTCGGTGACGCCCCGCACCCGACCCGGCGCTGCCGACCCGCGCAGGGCAGCGAGCAGGGCGCGGCACGCCGGCTCTGGTCCCTCGGCGACCACCTCCACCCGGCCGTCGTCGAGGTTGGTTGCCGTACCCACCAAGCCCAGATCCAACGCCCGGCTGCGGGTCCACCAGCGGAAGCCCACCCCCTGGACGTGGCCGCGCACCCAGGCGGTCAGCCGGATGCCATCAGCCGCCGCGCGGTTCACCAGCGCGCCCGGCGTGGCCGCGGCTGACAGCGGGGGCAGGTGTAGCTGGACCGGTTCATGAATTTCTCTCGGCGGATCGGCGTGCCGCAGCGCCGACACGGTTGCCCGGCCCGGCCGTACACCGCGAGTTCTCGGGCAAACAACCCACTGACTCCTTCGGCAGAGACATACGTGGCGTCAAATGACGTGCCACCCGCGGTCAGCGCCTCGGCCAGCACGGCGCGCAAACCGGCGAGCAGTCGGGCGACCTCCGGTCCGCGCAGGGTCTCGGTCGGTCGGGCATAGTGCAGGCTGGCCCGCCACAGCCCCTCGTCGGCGTAGATGTTGCCGACCCCGCTGACCAACTTCTGGTCGAGCAGGGCGCGCTTGATTCCGGTCCGCCGCCGGCGCAGCGCCCCCCGGAACGCGACCGGGTCGAACGCCGGATCCAGCGGGTCAGGAGCGATGTGCCGGATGCCGGCCGGCTGCCCCGCGCCGCCGGTCACCTCGCTGGCCACGACGGCCAGGCCGCCGAAGGTGCGCTGGTCGACGTAGCGCAGCTCATGGCCACCGTCGAGAAAGACCAGGCGCACCCGCAGGTGCGTCTCGGCGGGCTTGTCCGGCGGTACGACGAGTAGCTGGCCGCTCATGCCCAGGTGGGCCTGGAGGACGTCCCCGGAGTCCAGCGGCAACCACAGGTACTTACCGCGCCGGCGGGCGGCTTCAATCCGGCGGCCGGCCAACAGGGCGATGAAGTCGGATTCCCCGGCAAGATGGCGCCGGATCGCCCGCGGATGGCCGACAGTCACCGTGGCTACCGTCCGCCCGACGACTCCGCGCTCCAGGCCTTGCCGCACCACCTCGACCTCGGGCAGCTCGGGCACTAGTCGTCCGGCGGAGCGGAGTCCTCGGACGGCCCCGTCCCCTCGGACGGCCCCGTCCCCTCGGACGGCCCCGTCCCGTCGAGACGCCCGGTTGGGCCGACCGGCCGCGCCCCATCGACGGCATGCAGCGCGTCCCAGGCGGCCTGGGCGGCGCGCTGTTCCGCCTCCTTCTTGGTCCGGCCGTTGCCGCCGCCCCAGATCCGCTCCCCCACGACCGCGTGCGCGATGAAGCTGCGGGCGTGGTCGGGGCCGGTCGCGGTCACGTCGTACCGCGGCACGCCAAGCCCCCGGGCGGCGGTCAGCTCCTGCAGGCTGGTCTTCCAGTCCAGCCCCGCGCCTAGCCGGGCGGACTCGGCGATGACCGGGTCGAACAGCCGGTGCACCACGGTGGCGGCAGTCCCGATGCCGCACTCGACGAAGACGGCTCCCAACAGCGCCTCTACCGTGTCCGCGAGGATTGAGCTCTTGTCCCGACCACCAGTGCTCTCCTCCCCCCGACCGAGTCGCATCCAGCGGCCGAGACCCAGCTGACGCGCCACGTCGGCCAGGGCCGTCATGTTCACCACGCCGGAGCGCAGCTTGGCCAGCTGTCCCTCGGCCAGATCCGGATGACCGCGGTAGAGGGCCTCGGTCACGACCAGCCCGAGGACCGAGTCGCCAAGGAACTCCAGCCGCTCGTTCGTCGGCAGGCCGCCGTGCTCGTAGGCGTAGGACCGGTGGGTGAGGGCCTGACCGAGCAGAGCGGGCGATAGCGCTATCCCGAGCGCCGCCTCCAGCGCGGTGTACGCCGGGTCCACGCCTTCACCGTCCGGGTTGACCGCGCTCATCGCCCCGCCTGCGCCAGTACGGATCGGACCCAGGCCGGCCGACACCCGAAGTCGGTCGACCAGCTCACCCAGCGTAGCCCGCGGCCGACGGGCCGCGACGCCTCCACCTGCGGACTCAGACCGGGATGACCACGCGGTCGTTGTAGGTGCCGCAGGTGGGGCAGGCGACGTGCGGCAGCTTGACCGAACGGCAGCGCTTGCAGGTCGAGTACGCCGGGGCGCTCGCCTTCCACTGCGCGCGCCGGGAATGGGTGTTGCTGCGGGACATCTTCCGCTTCGGGACGGCCACGGTCTACGGCTCCGGATCTGTGCGATGGGCAGGGTCTGGGTCGGCGGGCGCCGGTCCGGTGGCAAGTCGGCTCAATGCTGCCCAGCGCGGGTCGGGACGCTCGTGCGTGTGGTCGACCGGCAGCTCGGCCCACGGTTGGCCGCACTCGACGCACAGCCCCGGGCAGTCCGGGCGGCACAGCGGCGTCAGCGGCAGCGCGAGCACCACGGCGTCGCGCAGTGCTGGCTCCAAGTCGAGCAGGTCACCGTCGAGCCGGCTGACCTCCTTGTCGTCGCGCTCGGTGTCCGGGTGGCCAGCATCGCAATAGACGCAAAGCTCCTGCAGCTCCGCCTGCACGGTGTCCGCGACCTCGCCCAGGCACCGGCCGCACTCACCGGCGAGCGCCGCGGTGACGGTGCCGGACACCAGCACCCCCTCCATCACCGCCTCGAGCCGAAGATCGAGGGTAAGGCTGCTGCCCGCCGGTACGCCGACCAGCTCCAGGCGCAGGCTGGCGGGCGCCGGAACCGAGATCCGCACCCGCCGCATGGACCCGGGCCGTCGAGGAAGCCCGCGGGTGGCGAGCACCAGCGGCCGACGTGGGTCGAGTCGGGAGGGCGAGGTAGGTCGGGCAGACACCAGGACTTTCTTCCGGGACAGGTGCGCGGCGGCCGGGGCAGCACTCGCTCAGACCGGCTGGAGGAGCAGGCCCGGACCCGCGCCGGTGCGGCCGGGTCTGACCCAGTGTAACGGCGGGCCCGGGGCAGCATCGCGGGTCGGACGCATACCGGGCGCGGACAGGATGTGGTGGACGGTCGCCAGGTTACCCGAGCCGCGGGGTGGAGTCGATCTGTATCACCGCCGATGCGCGCCGGCGGAATCGGACGGCGGGCGCGGGGCCGGTGTCGCCTCGACCCGCCCGGCGAGGGTACGTCGACCATGCTCCACCGCCACCAGCGTCTCGTCCAGCAGCGCCCCGACCGCGGCGAGCTTGCGGTCGACGTAGGAGTCGGTCTCGTCCCGGACCTGCTCGGCCCCGGCGTGCGCGTCCCGGACGAGTCGCTCCGCCTCCTCGGTCGCCGCGGCGGTGATCTCGGTCTGAGCCACCAGGCGGGCCCGCTCGGCCTGGGCCGACTCGACGATGCGACCGGCCTGCGCGCGAGCGTCTTCGACGATCCGCCCGGCCTGCTCCCGACCGTCTCCGATGATCGCCTCCCGACGCTCGAGCACCCAGCGGGCGTCTTGCAGCTCGGCGGGCAACTGCTCCCGCAGATCGCTGACCAGCTGCACCAGCTCGCCGCGGTTCACCACGCAGGAGCCCGACATCGGCATCGACCGAGCGTTCTCGACCAGCGCGAGGATCTGATCGATCGTGCTGTGCACGTCCACGGCAGCCCTTTCTGGTGCGCCGCGCGGCGAGCCGCCGATCCGGCGCCCGGTCCTCAGTCGACGCAAGTCTGCGCGAGCCGTTCTGTCAGCCGACGGTACACACCCGCGGGCACCAGCTTCGAGACGTCACCGCCGTACGTCGCAACTTCCTTGACCAAGCTGGAGGACAGGAATGAGTAGAGCGGGTTGGTCGCCATGAACAGCGTCTCCACCTCGGCCAGACCGTGGTTCATCTGCGCCATCTGCAGCTCGTAGTCAAAGTCGCTGACCGCCCGCAGCCCCTTCACCGCGACCGGAATGTCGTGGCGGCGGCAGTAGTCCACCAGCAGCCCACCGAATGAGTCGATCACGACGTTGGGCAGGTGGGCGGTCGCCTCGGCCAGCTGCTCGATCCGCTCGGCTACGGTGAACAGGCCGCTCTTGTTCTTGTTGATCAGCACGCCGACGACGACCTCGTCGTAGATGGCGCTGGCCCGCTCGATGATGTCGAGGTGGCCGCAGGTCACCGGGTCGAACGACCCCGGGCAGACGGCTCGGCGCCGGGGGCGTCCCGACGGATCAGCGGGCATCGGTGCGGTCCGTTCGCGACATCGGGGGCCGGGCTGGTGGGGCGGCGCGACCGTACCAGAGCGTTCCTTCCCCATACCGGCGGTCCCGCACCGCTTCGATGCCGGCCGGCCAGCGCAGCGGATCGGCGCGACTAGCCCGCTCGACCGCGAGCACGGCGCCGGCCGCCAGCCACTCCCGCTCGACCAGAGCGCGCAGCACCGTAGCGAGGTCCGGGGCGGCCAGCGCGTACGGCGGGTCGGCGAGCACCACGCCGTACGGCGTCGGCGGCGGCCCGGCGGCGACCACGCGTTCCACCCGGTCGGCGTTGACCTCGGCGCCCAGCAGTGTCAGCGCGCGCACGTTGGCCCGCAGCGCGGCCACCGCGCCCGGACCGGATTCCACCAGCGTGACGTGGCTGGCCCCGCGAGACAGCGCCTCCAGCCCGAGGGCGCCGGAGCCGGCGTAGAGGTCGAGCACCCGAGCGCCGCGCAGCTCGACCAGCGTGGCCAGCGTGGAGAACAGCCCCTCCCGCGCTCGGCCGCTGGTCGGCCGGGTGCCCTTTCCCGGCGGTACGGCGATCGGCCGTCCGCCGGCCGATCCGCCCATGATCCGGGTCACGGCCCCGTCACGCCTTCTCCAGGTACTCGGCCCGGTCCTCGTCCAACATGTTGGCGATGGCGGCGGCCAGCGCTGGATGCGCGGTCAGGTCCGGGTCGACCGCCACCACCGCGCTGGCTTCGTCCCGGGCAGAGCGGATCAGGTCTTCATCGCGCAGCAGGGAGAGCAGCCGGACGTGGCTGCGGCGGCCGGACTGCGCAGCCCCCAGCACGTCCCCCTCGCGGCGCTGGCCGAGGTCCGCTCGGGCCAACTCGAAACCATCCGTCGTCGCCGCCACCGCCTGCAGGCGCTCCCAGCCTGGCGTGGTTTCGCCGGCATCCGCCACCAGCAGGCACCACGCCGCCGCAGATCCCCGGCCGACCCGGCCGCGTAGCTGGTGCAGCTGGGAGATCCCGAACCGGTCGGCGTCGAGCACCACCATGACGGTGGCATTCGGGACGTCAACCCCGACCTCGATCACGGTCGTGGCGACCAGGACGTCGATCTCGCCGGCGGCGAACCGGCGCATGACCGCGTCCTTGTCCTCCGCCGACAGCCGACCGTGCAGGCCGGCCACCCGCAGACCGGTAAGCGGGCCGTCCATCAGCCGCGGCAGCTGCTCGAGCACCGCAGCCGCTGGAGGCCGGGCCGGTGGGTCGCCGTCGGTGGCGTCCCCGTTGGCGGGTGGGTCGAGGTCGGCGTCTTCGCCGGCCGCAGTGGCGTCCTCGTCGGCCGCCGCGTCGCCAATCCGCGGACAAACCACGAAGGCCTGGTGCCCGGCCGCCACCTCGTCGCGAACGCGTCGCCACACCCCGTCCATCCATCGCCGCCGGCTCTGGGCCACCACGTAGGTCTGCGTGGTCGCGCGACCGGCCGGCAGCTCCGTCAGGGTCGATGTCTCCAGGTCGCCGTACACGGTCATGGCGACCGTGCGGGGGATCGGCGTCGCCGTCATCACCAGGACGTGCGGCGGCCGGTCGCCCTTGGCTCGCAGCGCGTCGCGCTGCTCGACGCCAAAGCGGTGCTGCTCGTCGATCACGACCAGCCCGAGGTCAGCGAAGCCGACACCCTCCTCGAGCAGGGCGTGGGTGCCAACCACGATGCCGGCCTGGCCGGCGGTGGCGTCGGCGAGGGCTTGGCGCCGGACGGCTGCACCCAGCGAGCCAGTGATCAGCGCCACCCGGGTGGCGACATCGGCCGCGCCCAGCTCGCCGGCGCACCCGAGCGGTCCGAGCAGGTTGCGCAGCGACCGGAGGTGTTGGGTGGCCAGCACCTCCGTCGGCGCCAGCAGCGCCGCCTGACCACCGGCATCGACGACGGCCAGCATCGCCCGCAGCGCGACCACTGTCTTGCCGGACCCGACCTCTCCCTGCAACAGCCGGTGCATCGGGTGATCAGCGGCGATCTCTCGCGCCAGCAGCTCGCCGACCTCCCGCTGGCCGCCGGTGAGCGCGAACGGGAGCCGCGCATCGAACGCCGCCAACAGCCCGTCCGCTCGGCCGGGACGCGGGGTCGCGGGCAGCCGGCCGGCCGCCGCCCGCCGCTGCGCCAAGGTGGCCTGGAGCGCGAACGCCTCGTCCCACTTGAGTCGGAGCTTGGCCCGTCCGGCGTCTGCTCGGGTGGCTGGTCGGTGGATGCCGATCAACGCGGCCCGCAGGTCGGGCAGGCTGTGCCGCGCGCGCACCGCGGCCGGCAGCGGGTCGTCGAGGTCGTCGAGGGTGTCCAGCAAGATCCGGACGCACCGGTGGACGGTCCAGGACCGCAACTTCCCGCCCACGGGGTAGACCGGCAACAACGCGCCAATGAATCCGGCGGCGACCGTGGCCGGGTCGTCGAGGCCATCCAGCAGCTCGTAGTCCGGGTGGGCGAGCTGGCGCTTGCCGTTGAACACCGAGACCTTGCCGGCGAACAGCGCCCGGCGGCCCTTGACCAGGTCCCGCTGCCGCCACGCCTGGTTGAAGAAGGTGAGCAGCAGGGTCCCGCGGCCGTCGCCGATGGTCACCTCCAGCCGGAATCCCGGTCGCCCGGACTGGTTCTTCCGGTGCAGCACGCTCTGCACCTCGGCCAGCACCGTCACGTCTTCGCCGACGGCGAGCGTGGCGAGGTCGGTCAGCTCACCGCGCTCGACGTACCGACGCGGGTAGTGCCGCAGCAGTTCCCCCACCGTGCGTAGGCCCAGCGCGCCGGCCAAGGCCTTGGCACTGCGGTCACCGATGTGCCGACGCAGGGGGTCGTCCAGAGCCGCCACTTCATTGCCTACTCGTCATGGCCTACCCGTCATGGCCTACCCGTCATGGCCTACTCGACGCCGAGCAGGACGGGCCGGTGCAGCTGGCCGACCCGGTAGACCACCGTCTCGACCGCCGGCCAGCATTCGTGCACCCGGGCCGCCAGCCGCTCCCCCAGGCCGTCATCGGCGTGCGCACCGGTGAGCACGGTGACCAGCTCACCGCCACCGGTGAGCAGCCGGTCGAGCAGCTCGGCGGCGACCCGCTCGACATCGGCGCCGATGACCGCCACGTCATCCTCGATCAAGCCGAGAACGTCACCGGCTTCGCAGACACCCGCAGACGTCTGCGCGCGACCGAGAGCGCGCATCACCTCAGCCCACCGGGTGGCGCCGGCGGCGGCGGTCATGGCGATGACGTCGTCGTCGAAGCGTCGGTCCCGGTCCGCTACCGCGAGTGCGGCCAGCCCCTGAACCGCCGACCGGGTGGGTACCACGGCGACCGTGCGGCCGCGCAGCCGGGCCTGGTCGGCGGCGGCGGCGGCGACCCCGGCGGCGTCCGGAGTCGTGACCAGCACGATCACCTCGCGACCGCCGGTGCCACACACCGCGTCGACGAGCTCGGCGATCGGGGGTGCTTCGGCCGCACGCCCGGTCAGTACGACGGCATCCTCGGCGGCGAACAGCTCGCTCAGGCCGTCCTGGTCCGCTATGACGACGACACTGCGACCGGTGCCCTGACCAGTGGGGGCGCCCGGGTGCGGTGCCGAGCCAGCCGGCACCGGCGGCACCGGCGGCACCGGCGGCACCCTCGCATCCCGGTCGGCAAAGCGAGTGACCGCTATCCGATGCGGCCGGCCGGCCTCGATTCCGGCTTCCACCGCGGCACCCACATCGTCGACGTGCACGTGCACGTTCCACGTGCCCTCCGCGCCGGCCACCGCCAGCGAGTCCCCGAGCTCGCGTAACCGGGCAGTAAGCAGTCGCACGTCCGGTTCACCGGCGTCGAGCAGGTACTGCACCTCGTAGGCGTATCCAACTCCGTCCGGTTGGCAGACCGGCCCCGCCAACGGCTGATCGGCCGACTCACGGTCGGCCGACTCGGCCGGCGCGTCGGTCGGCCGGCCAACCACCACGGCATACAGGGCATCGAGCAGGACCACTAGGCCACGCCCGCCGGCGTCTACCACGTTGGCCGCGGCCAGGACCGCCAACTGGCCACGAGTGCGCGCCAGCGCCGCCGCGCCTGCCGCAGCTGCGGCCTGCGCCACCGCGGCAAGGTCGTCGCAGGAGGCGGCGGCCCGGGCGCCCGCGTCCGCGGCGGCGCGGGCGACGGTGAGTATCGTGCCCTCGACCGGTTCGTCGACCGCGGCGTAGCCGAGGTCCGTGGCACGCTGGAGCGCCCGCGCCAGCACATGTCCGCGACCCGGCGCAGCGTCGGCGAGTACGTCGGCGATACCGCGAAGCAGCTGACTGAGGATTACCCCGGAGTTGCCCCGTGCGCCGGCCAAGGCGCCGCGGGCCATCGCCCGCACGGTGTCGGCCAACGGCTCGGCGTCACCCGGACCATCGATCCCGGACTCAAGCCCGAGTGCGTCCACCACCGAGCGCATGGTCAGCACCAGGTTGGTGCCGGTGTCCCGATCGGCCACCGGGTACACGTTGATCGCGTCGATCTCTTCCCGGGCGGCGGTCAAGGCGGCCAGGCCCGCGGCACACCAGCCCCGGACGGCGGCAGCGTCGAGGACCTCTGGCACGCCCTCGCCTCCCCTGCACCCGTCGACGAGCCAGGGTAACTGCGCGGCCGGCTGTTACCCTGGCGCTGTTGGTCGGGCGGGAGAACGTCGCCGGCCCAATTGACGGCGTCTGGTCTATCGGCTGGCTTGGAGAGTTGCTCGTGGCTGCGGTGTGCGACCTGTGTGGTAAGGGGCCGGGCTTCGGCATGTCCGTCTCACACTCCCACCGGCGCACCCGGCGGCGGTGGAACCCGAACATCCAGACGGTGCGCGCCCTGGTCGGCCGGACGCCGAAGAAGCTGGCGGTCTGCACGTCCTGCATCAAGTCCGGCAAGGTTGCGCGGGCCTGACACCCGCGTACGGCAGGGGCCGGTAAGGACGTTTCGGTCCGGTAGTTCTGTCGACCGGCGTCAGCGGCCGCGGCCCAAGAAACGACTGATCGCGCCGCCCCGGCCCCGGCCGGGTCGGACGCCAGCGGTCGGTCGCGACGATGTCCTCGGCGATCGCCCGGCGGAGCGTGGCGTGGTCGGCTCCCGCGGCCGGGACTGGGGCACCGCCGGCGCGTCGTAGTCGGTGCCGGCGATCAGGGCGACGACGCCAGCATCATCAAGATCCTCCGAGCCGGGGACGCGCGGGACAAACCCGACGAGCATCCCGTCCCGCATGATCTGCGCCTCGATGGACGCGGTGTTGTCGCTGTCCCAGATTGCCTCGCGGCCGTCCCCGATCACGACTCGGACGCCAAACTGGTAGACGCCGCCGCGATGCACATGCGCCATCACGTTGCGGGCGCGCAGCGCCGCTACCACGGCATTTGCCCGGGACTCCTCCACGCCTGCTCCTGTTCACCCCACGACGTACCGACCTATCTTGCTGGCAGAGACGCTCCCCCGGCGAACGCCGACGCCAGCTGCCGCGTTCCGGTGCCAGGTCGCGGGTGACGCCTCGGCCGCGATCAACTGCGCGCGAGCGCGTGGTACTCCTCATTCGGCAGCATGTTTGTCGCCATCGCCATCCGGTTGGTGAAGTTGTACATCGCGGCCACCTCGGCGACGTCCCAGCACTCCTCGTCGGTCATCCCCACCCGCCGCAGCGACTCCAGGTCATCCTCGGTCATCTCCACCGGCGACCGGGTCAACTTCTCGGCGTACCGGCAGACAGCGCTGCGGCGAGCGTCCAGCCCCGCCCGCCGCCAGTCCAGGGTGATCCGGTCACCGAGCACCGGGTCGCCGAGCGCCTCCCGCAACGCCGCGCCGTGCGCCACCAGGCAGTACAGGCAGCCATTCGCCATCGACACGACCACCGCGATCATCTCGCGATCAGCGGTCGACAGGTTGTCCGTGGGTACGTGCAGGGACTTGAAGTGCGCGAACCAGGTCCGCAGCCGGTCCGGCCGGTAGGAGTAGGACCGGAAGACGTTCGGGACGAAGCCCAGGTTGTCACGGACCTTGGCGAACATCTTCTGCGTATCCTCGGGCAGCTCGTGCTCCGCCGGCACGGGAAACCAGCTGCCGATGTCGGTGCTCTCGTCGCTCATGGCTGTCCCCAAGTCATGGCCGTCCCCGCCGTCATGGCCGTCCCCGCCGTCATGGCCGTCCCCGCCGCCACTGCGGCTTGCGCTTGCCGAGGAAGGCCGCGATCCCTTCCCGGGCGTCCGGCAGCTGGCTGGTCGCGGCCATCACCTCCACGGCGTACGCGTAGGCCTTGGGCTGATCCAGGTCGATCTGGGCATAGAGCGCGTGCTTGCCCATCGCCTTGGACTCGGCACTGCCGCGGGTGACCCGCTCCAACAGATCCTGGGTCGCGGAGTCTAGCTGCGCCGGCGGTGCGACCCGGTTGACCAGCCCCCACTGCAGCGCGGTCGCCGCGTCGATCACGTCGCCGGACATGGCCAGCTCAAAGGCGCGCTTGCGGCCGACGCTGCGGGCCACCGCCACCATCGGGGTGTGGCAAAACCACCCGCCCTTGCCGCCGGGCACGGCGAAACCGGCCGTGTCGGCCGCGATCGCAAGGTCGGCGGAGGCAACCAACTGGCAGCCGGCAGCGGTCGCCAGCGCGTGCACCTTGGCGACCACCGGCTGGGGCACCGATTGCATCAGCGTCATCAGCTCCGTGCACGTCCACAGCAATCGGCGAACCTCGCCGAGGTCGGCCTCGCCGACGTCGGCGAAGTCGTGGCCGGCGCAGAACACCTTGCCGCTGCCGGCGAGCACAATTCCCAGCGCGTCACTCTCCCCGACCTCGGTGAAGGCTTGGATCAGCTCCTGCATGTGCTCCAACGACAGCGCGTTGCGCCGGTCCGGCCGGTTCATCGTGATCGTCGCGAAGTCACCGTCGTGTTGGACCAGCACATGTTCGTAAGCCATGCCCGCCTCCGTCCTCGCCTGCCGTGACGCTACATCCGCGAGCCGACCGCGCATGCGGTGTACGCCGAGGTAGTCCTGGCCATTAGTTAGCGTGCGGCGGGGCCGCTCAGGGTTCGCGGCCGACGCCGTCCTCGGGTCTGCCTGGCTGCCTCGCAGTTGCTTGACAACGTCGCTCTATCCGAGCACTCGCGCTTCGAACTCGGTCCTGACCACGGCGGGCTCCAGGATCAGCGTCCCGCCATTCTCCCCCGGACGAGGTACCAAGACTGACGCCCAACCTTGCCCGAAGCTCATCGCCAGCGCTCCTCTAGCGCCACCAAGATCGTCGCCTTCGTGTCTGAAGTGATCTCGTGTCGTAAATGGATCCCTCGGTACGCACGCAGCAGAGCGCACACTCTGGATATGCAGACGAGCATGCGAGTCACGTCCGAGAATCGGGACGCGCTGGCCCGAATCGCGGCGACCGAACTCGGGGGGTTGACATCCTCCCCGCCCTGAACGGACGGGGATTGCAACTACGCGACCCGGAGGGAAGCGTGCTGAGGTTCACGGTTCACCGGCCCGGCCACCGCCGGGCCTCCCCGCGCAGTCCCGGCGTGTCCCGCCGCGAT
>Ga0208587_1000918_pt1 | contig 16079 bp, 11 predicted proteins | sample NGESurdeep092012_7_FD_184472 | JGI IMG/M metagenome (GOLD analysis project Ga0208587, IMG submission 184472) | Arctic peat soil microbial communities from Barrow, Alaska - NGEE Surface sample 210 deep-092012 (SPAdes) | ecosystem: Environmental > Terrestrial > Soil > Wetlands > Peat ...
TCATCGGGACGCCTGCCGGGCGTGCTCCAAAGCGCGTCCCGAGGAGTCGGGACGCGGCAGACTGAGAGTCTGCGCCACGCCGGTGGCTGAGAAGTTACTTTTGCGTGGTTCCTTACTGGCCGCCACGTCCGCGTCCGCCTGTCTGTTGCACCTGCGTGCCGCCGCGGCCGGCCGCCGGCGGGGTCTTATCCGCCGCCTGCTTTTCGCGATTGATCTCCCACATATCGATGCTCTGGTCGTAGTCGCCCAGCAGGTGCCTGGCGAAGTAGTCCGCGCGCAGCCAGGTCACGTATTCGCCCGCCGTCGTATACCCGTGCCGCTGTCCGGGCAGCACCATCATGTCGAAGCGCTTGTTCGCCTTGATCAGCGCGTCGGCCAGGCGGTAGGTATTGCTCGGGTGGACGTTGTTATCGATATCGCCGGTGATCAGCATCAAATGCCCCTTCAGGTTTTTGGCGATCTCGCTGTTCTTTTCGATGGTGTACTCGAACGTAACCTTCCCGTCCTTGTCCACCACTTCCTTGACGCCGTGGTGCTTCTCGCTCCACGTGTTGTTGTAGATGTTGTTCTCGTGGTTGCCGCTTTCGCTCCACCCCACCTTGAAGAAGTCGGGATAGATCAACAGCGCCGCCGCCGTCATGAAGCCGCCGCCGGAGTGCCCCCACATGCCCACCCGGTCGATATCGATCCACGGATCGCGCGCCGCCAACTGTTCGATGGCCGTCTTCTTGTCCGCCAGACCGTAATCGCGCAGATTGCCGTAGCCGAAGGTGTGATACCACTTGGAGCGGTGCGGATTCCCGCCGCGATTGCCAATCTCGATCATGATGAACCCGAAGTTCGCCATGAACATCTGGTTGCTCGCCTTGGTGAACGTCTTGGTCACGCTCTCCTGCTGCGGTCCGGGATACACGTACTCGATAATCGGGTATTTCTTCGCAGGGTCGAAATCGAACGGTTTGTACATCACGCCATACAGGTCGGTGATGCCGTCGTCCGCCTTCACCTTGAACGGTTCGGGGAACCTGTACCCGGCCTGCATCGCCGCGCTCAGGTCCACGGTTTCGAGCGGCATCGCGTTCGCCCCGTTGGCGTCGAGCAGTATGCTCTTCGGCGCCGAATTGACCTTCGAAAAGGTGTCGATGAAATACCGCCCGGAGTCGCTCATGTTCACCGCGTGCGACGCTTCCCCCGGGTCCAGCACCTTCATCCCGCCGCCATCCAGCTTGGCGCGATAGAAGTGCATGAAGTAGGGGTCTTCGCCGTCCTCGCGCCCGCTGGCCGTCAGGAAGATCTCGCGGCCCTTCTCGTCGATGTTCGAAATGTCTTCCGCCACGAACTCGCCGTGGGTGATCTGGTTCTTCAACGTGCCGTCCGCGCCGTACAGGTAATAATGCCCCCACCCGTCGCGTTCGCTCCAGAACACCAACTCCGCGCCGTTATTGACCACCTTGAGGGGCTTGCTCTCGATGTAGACGTTCATGCGCTCCTGGATCAGCGCCTTCACCTCGCCGGTGGTGGTATCGGCCACGCAGACATCCAGCCGCTTCATGTCGCGGCTCAAGCGGTTGAAATAGAGCTTGTCGTTCCCCGACGCGACCCACAGCGGTTCGGTCTTCTCGTGCTCGCGCTGCCGCGCCAGAGGACGGTCCACCTCGATCTGCATGGTCTGATCCTTGAACGCGTCCCCCTTGGCCAGCACTTTGGCCTTGGAGGCCACGTCGAAAATCTCCAGTTGGGATTGCGGCGTGTTGGCCTCGCCCGGCATGGCGTAGCTGTAGGTTTCTAGCGACGGCCGGGGATTGGCCAGCGCGTTGATCACCCAGAGCTTGGGAATCTTGCGCGAGTCGCGGCGCACCAGCGCGAACTTGCTGGAATCGCGCGACCACGCGATATTCCCCGCCGACTGGCGGGCGCGGGCATTGTCCTGTCCCTGGCCTTCCTGCCCCTGCTGGTTCTCGTTCTGTTGTTGCTGCTGCTGATCCTGTTGCTGCTGCTGCTGATCGCCGCCCGCCCCGCCGCGTCCGCCGTAGCCGAAGTCTTCCACCCCATCGGTGGAGAGTTGCGTCTCCTTGATGGAAGTGTCGTTGGCGTTCTTCACCGCCTTAGCATAGTTTTCGGCGTCCATCATGTAGAGGTTGTGATTGCGCGCGAAGAGCACGGTTTTGTCGTCGGGCGAAATCGAAGCCCAGGCCGGCTTGCGCTTGGGCGCTTCATCGAGCAGCGCCAGTTTGCCCGTGGCCAGTTCGTACTCGAAGGCGAGCTGCTTCTGATTGCGTCCCGGAGGCGGCGCGAAGTTGCCGCCGCCGCGCCCGCCCAACTGCTGTTGCGGTTGGTCGCCCGCGTCCTCCGCGTCATCCTGCTGTTGATTGGCGGCGTTATCGGTGGCCGCCGCGGTCCCGGTGGTCTTTTTCTCGCCCGGAATCACCGCGTCCCGCGGCACATTGACCTCGAACTGGATCGACCCCTCGTTCTTGACGAAGCGGATCGCCGTGATCGGCAGATGCTGCGAGTCGTAAGGCAGCCCGGTCGCGGTGGTCAGCGATGCCGCTAGTTTGGCCGGGTCGAACACCATGGACTTGGTCTTCTTCGCCGGGTCCACGATGTAGAACTTGCGTCCGCTGGAATTCTCGAAGCTGTACCAGAAGCGGTCGCCCGAATCCATCCAATGGGGTGCGACCGCGGTATCGAAGATGATTTTGCCGGCCTTGGCCGGCGTCCACCGCGCCGCCAGTTCGTAATTCGCCTTGACGGGCTTGGCCGGCACCGCGTCGGCGCCAACTCCCGGAATGGAAGTGGCGATCAGCGCGAGCAGGCTGCCCGCGGCTATGGCATAGCGCAATCTGTTCTGCATTTGGTTCGACTCCTGTTTGGGACTGGCTTGCACCAATATATCCCACGGCCACTGACCCTGGCACCTGCTTGCGCCGTGCGTTAGGCTGTTAGGCATCATATGCGACGCGCCTTCTACCTGACCTTTGCAATCGCGCTTGCCTGCGCGTGGGCCCAGGCTCCGAAGCCCGATCTGGCCAAGCAACCGACGTTGTACGTCGTCGGCTATGCTCACCTCGATACCCAGTGGCGCTGGGAGTACCCCACCACCATCGGCCAATACATCAAGAACACGATGCGGTTCAATTTCGACTTATTCGAAAAGTATCCGCACTACGTCTTCAACTTCAGCGGGGCCAATCGCTACCGCATGATGAAGGAATACTTTCCGGCCGATTACGTCAAAGTGAAGCAGTATGTCGCCAGCGGCCGCTGGTTTCCGGCCGGATCGGCATGGGAAGAGAGCGACGTCAATTCGCCCAACGCCGAAAGCGTAATCCGTCAGATCCTCTACGGCAAGCAGTTCTTCCGCGCCGAATTCGGCAAGACCAGCGCCGAGTACATGCTGCCCGACTGCTTCGGCTTCCCGGCATCGCTGCCCAGCATCCTGGCGCATAGCGGGATTAAGGGATTCTCGACCCAGAAGCTTTCCGCCGCATGGCAGCCCGCGCCACACGTAGGCGGCCCCGATTCCCCGGAGAAGACCCCCGACGGCATTCCGTTCAACGTCGGCATCTGGGAAGGCACCGACGGCACGAGCGTGATCGCCGCGCTCAACCCGGGCAGCTACAGCGGCAGCGTCACCGGCGATCTCAGCAAGAGCCCCGCGCCACCACCGGCGCCCGACCCCAACGCGCAACCGGGTCGCGGCGGCCGCGGTCCGCGCGAAGAGGATTGGGTCAAGCGTATCCAGATTGATGGCTCTCTCACCGGCGTCTACGCCGACTATCATTACTACGGCACGGGCGACGTCGGCGGTTCTCCCACGGAGGCTTCCGTCAAGTTGATGGAGGCCATCGTGACCAAAAGTAAGACCGTGATCCCGGCCGGACGCGGCGGATTCGGACGCGGCGGTGCAGCGCCGCAGCCCGCTCCACCCCCCGGTCCCGAAGTGCAGGTAGGCGATGGCCCCGTCAAGGTGATTTCGGCCAGTGCGGAGCAGATGTTCCTCGACATTCTGCCCGCGCAGACCGCAAAATTCCCGCGTTATAAAGGCGACCTGGAACTCATCAACCACTCCGCCGGCTCGATCACTTCGGAAACCTACATGAAGCGCTGGAACCGCCGTAATGAAGTGCTGGCCGACGCTGCCGAGAAGGCCTCGGTGTCCGCCGACCTGCTGGGTGGCCGGGTGTATCCACGCCAGCGCCTCAACGACGCCTGGGGCCTCCTGCTCGGCGGGCAATTCCACGACATCATTCCCGGCACCTCGACTCCCAAGGCTTACGGGTTCGCCTGGAACGACGAGGTGGTGGCCGCCAATCAGTTCTCCAGCGTTCTGACCAGCGCCACCGCAGCCGTGGCCGCGGGCATGAATACCGAAGCTCGCGGGCGCGCCATCGTGGTGTATAACGCGCTGAACATCGCGCGTGAGGACGTGGTGGAGGCCGCCGTCAGTTTTCCCGGCGGCATGCCGAAGGCCGTGCGCGTGACGGGTCCGGATGGCAAGGATGTTCCCGCGCAGGTGAGCGGCGGCAAGGTTCTGTTCCTGGCCAAGGCGCCCTCGGTGGGCTACGCCGTCTATGATGTGCAGGCCGCCGCCGACCCCGCCGTGGGCACCGCCTCGCCGGCAACCAGCAGCCTCAAGGTCTCGGAAAACTCTCTGGAGAACGCGCGCTACACCGTAAAGCTGGATGCGCAGGGCGACGTCTCCAGCATCTTCGATAAGGCCGTCAAAAAGGAACTGCTCTCCGCGCCGGTGCGCCTGGCAATCAAGACGGACAACCCGCGCAACTGGCCCGCCTGGAATATGGATTTCGACCAGGAAACGGCGCCGCCGCGCGCCTTCGTCTCCGGCCCCGCCCAAGTGCGCGTTCTCGAAAATGGTCCGGTGCGCGTGGCCCTCGAAGTGGCGCGCGAAACCGAGGGTTCGAAGTTCGTCGAGACCATCCGGCTCTCGGCGGGCGATGCCGGCAACCGCGTGGAGTTCGCCAACGCAATCGACTGGAACACGAAAGAGTCGAACCTCAAGGCCACCTTCCCGTTGAGCGCCGCCAATGAGAACGCCACCTACAATTGGGACATCGGCACCATCCAGCGGCCCACCGAAAACGAGCGCCAGTTCGAAGTGGCTTCGCATCAGTGGATCGATCTGACGGACAAAGCCGGCGGCTACGGGGTCACCGTGCTGACCGACTGCAAATACGGTTCCGACAAACCCGACGACAAAACGCTGCGCCTGACCCTGGTGCGCACGCCTGGAACGCGCGGTGGCTACCCCGACCAGGGCACGCAGGATCTGGGCCATCACGAGTTCGTGTACGGGTTGGCGGGGCACGCCGGCGATTGGCGCCAGGGGCAGACCGATTGGCAGGCCTACCGGCTCAACCAGCCGTTGATGGCCTTCGAGAGCCCGAAACATGCGGGCCCTCTCGGCAAGCAGTATGGACTGCTCAGCATCAACAATCCGCGCATCCGCGTGCTGGCCGTCAAGAAGGCCGAGCAAAGCGAGGAAGTAGTAGTGCGCATGGTGGAAATCGACGGCCAGGCGGCATCCAACGTCGGCGTGAAATTCGCCACGCCGGTGACGGCGGCGAGAGAGATCAACGGCGCCGAGGAACCGGTGGGCGCGGCGGTGGTCCGCGGGGCCTCGCTGGTAACATCGTTCGCCGCTTATCAGCCGCGGACCTTCGCGGTCAAACTCGCCGCGCCCGCCACCCGCGTGCGCGGCGTACGTTCCACGCCGATCACGCTGACCTACGACCGCGCGGTGGCGAGCAACGACGAGACCAAATCCGCCGGCGGCTTCGATGCCGACGGCCGGACCCTGCCGGCTGAGATGCTGCCCGCCGACCTGACCTTCAGCGGCGTGCAGTTCCGCCTGGCCGCGGCGAAGACCGGTACGCCGAACGCGGTCACTGCCCGGGGGCAAAGCGTGGCGCTGCCCGCCGGCAAGTTCGATCGCGTGTACGTGCTGGCGGCATCGGCCGACGGAGATCAGAAGGCGGCATTCCAGGTGGGCGGCACGCCGGTTGAAGTGAATGTGCAGAACTGGGGCGGCTTCATCGGCCAGTGGGACAGCCGCATATGGAAGTCGAAGGAAGTCCCCGTGGGCGGCGGTGGTCGCGGCGCGGCGGCTCCCGCCAACGCTCCGCAACGCACCCGGGTGGACGAATACGCGGAGATGACGGGAATCCAGCCGGGCTACCTCAAGCCGGCGCCGGTAGCGTGGTTCGCGTCGCACCGCCATGCCGCCGACGGGTCCAACGAGCCCTACGCATTCTGCTACCTCTTCGCCTATGCCTTCGACGTTCCGTCCGGCGCGAAGACGTTGACTTTGCCGAACAACGACAAGATTCGCATCCTGGCGATCACGGCGGCGGAAGAGGGCGCGGCGGTGACCGCGGCTTCCACGCTATTCGACACCCTGCGTTAATTAGTGGGGTGGGTGCGCGACGTGGAAGTGACGCGGATTCGGACAATGCCGCTCACTTTGGACCCCGGCGACCATCCTGCACAGATTGTTGGGCGCCCAATCCCGTCTGCCGGGTGCCCTCTGGTCCGCTTTTCAGCCGGCGCTTGCTGGGAGCGAAGACGTCGCGTTCCGTGAGAGGCGACTTGGGCCGGCGTCGCCGCTTACCGATCCACGCCCGCAGTCGGCGCACGCTCTCCAGATCGTCGTATCCAGAGATCTTCAGGCTTGAGGCACTTCGAGACGGCGACGATACTGCGGAACGCCACAAACGGTCGCAAGCGTTTTTGCGCATTCATGGCCAGCTTTCCCGAAAACGGTTCAGCACGCGATGATCAGCCCCACCAGGTCTCGCCCGGCGCGAGGTGCGCCTTGGCGACGTCCGGATTGAGCTCGATGCCGTACCCCGGCTTATCCTGAATGGTGAAGTAGCCGTTCTCCCAGAACGCTCCTTCGCGGACCACGAGATCGGGCCACCAAGGCACCCAGTTGGCCAATTCGTGAATCCGGAACTCGCGCATGGCCGCGGCGGCGTGGCAGGAGGCAATGGTGCCCACCGGACTGGCGGGATTGTGGCACGCAGTCCAGATGTAGTAGAGGTCCGCGAGGTCGGAGATTTTCTTCGACTCCAGCAGGCCGCCGGATTTCGGCACGTCGATCTGCACGCCGGAGCAAGCCTGCATCTCGATCAGCTTGCGGAAGCCCTGCCGCCCATAAAGATTCTCGCCGGTGCAGACCGGTATACCGATGGAGTGGGTAACCCTCGCCATGGCTTCGATGTTATCCGGCGGAACCGGGTCTTCCAGCCACATGGGCCTCACCGGCTCCAGTTCGCGGGCCAGGCGGATAACATCCTGGGTATCGTAGCGCCAGTGGCACTCGATGGCGAAATCCGCGTCCGGCCCCAGGGATTCGCGCACCGTTTCCATTCCCTTGACGATGCGCCGGTAGTCCCGATTGGTGAGTCCGCGTCCGTAGGGGTCGTGGCCCGGCTCGCGGAAGCCCGGGTCGGCCCTGACGGGCACGCCATCGCCCTGGAACTTGAATGCGGTCCAGCCCCACTTTTCGGCGCGCGCCGAGTCGCAAAGCGCGCGCCAGGCGGCCGGATCTTCCACATTGGCGACGGACTGCAGCGTACGGTAGAAGCGCACGCGGTCGCGAAAACGGCCGCCCAACAGATTGCACACCGGGGTTTCGAGCATGCGTCCACAAAGATCCCACAGAGCGATTTCAATTCCACTGGCGGCGGTGACGGTGACGCCCGCAATCGCGCCCGCCCCGGCGCTCTGCATCAGCATCTTGGTATAGAGCTTATCGACGTTGAGCGGATCTTCGCCCACGATGATGGGGGCCAGTTTGTTGAGGACCAGGTCCTTCACGCCCCAACCCCAGTAGGCTTCGCCGATGCCGTAAAGGCCGGAATCGGTTTCAATCTTGATCAGGTTCCAGTCCCAGGTGCCGCGCACGATCATGCACTTGACGCCGGTGATTTTCACCTTCTTCCGCATGGCAGCGGCGGCGCGTTGATAGGGGCTGGCAAAGGCGGACCCGATGCCAACGGCGCCGGCGCAAGCGGCGGCGAGAAACTCACGACGGCCGATCCAGGAGCGCGATTTCATTTCAGCCTCTTATTGTTTGATTACCGTGCCATCCATGCGGCGGATCTCGCCCCAACCGCCATTCAGGCCGTTAGCCGGATTGCCGAACGGCGCCTTGGCGGCTGCCTTCTCATCGATCTCGATCCCCCAACCGGGCTTATCGCTGGCCCATAAGTAGCCGTCCTTCATCTCCGGGCAGCCCTGGAATATCTCCTGGGTCCGTTGGTTGAAGGCGGAGTATTCCTGGATGCCGAAGTTATAACTCACCAGGTCCAGAGTTACATTCGCCATGTGTCCGATGGGAGATACGTCGCCGGGGCCGTGCCACGCAGTCTTCACGCCGTAGATCTCGCCCAGGATGGCGATCTTCCGGGCCGGGGTGAAACCGCCGGCTTGGGAGACGTGTACGCGGATGTAATCGATCAGCCGCTCCCCCATCAGAGTGGTCCATTCGTGCGGGCTATTGAAGAGTTCGCCCATGGCGATGGGGGTGGCGCACTGCTGCCGGATCTGGCGGAAGTAAGGCAGGTCTTCCGGCGAGAGCGGGTCCTCCATAAAGAACAGCTTGAACTTCTCGGCGTCCTTGCAGAACTGCACGGCCTGATTCGGCGAAACCCGCTCATGCACGTCGTGCAGCAGTTCGACTTCGTCGCCCAGTTCCTTGCGGCAAACCTCAAACAGCTTGAGCGCGCGGCGGGTGTACACGGCGGGCTCGAATACCGGCTTGGAGTGCAGCGCCTTCACGGCGGCCGTGCCGCGCGAACTGCCGTAGCCGGCCATGCCGGGAACGCCGATCTGCACGCGCACGTGGCGGAATCCCTGCGCCATGAAGCGGCGCGCGGATTCCACCACGTTGGGGAAATCCGCGCCGTCGGCGTGGGCATAACAATCGGCGGCTTCGCGGCATTTTCCGCCCGCAAGCTGGTAAACCGGCATGCCTGCCTGACGGCCCTTGATGTCCCAGAGGGCCTGATCCACACCGCTGATCGCGTTGTTCAGAACCGGGCCGTTCTTCCAGTACGAGCTGTCGTAACAGGACTGCCAGATGTCTTCGATCCGGTCCGTCGTCTTGCCGAGCAGGAACGGCTTGAGGTACCGCTCCACGGCGGGCTTGACGAGGTCGGCGCGTTGCGTGAAGGTGGCGCAACCGTACCCGTAGAGGCCGTCCTGGTCGGTAGAGATCTTGACCACCGTGAGCCGCACGCCGGCAGGCTGGCATTCAATTACGCTGACATCCTTGATCTTCGGGATGGGCATGGCGCGCGTGGCGCGGGCGGCTTGTTCCTGCGCCATCGGTTCGCGTGGGCTGGCCAGGCCGAGCAGTCCGGCGGCGCCGATCGACCCCAAAAAGTTCCTACGTTGGATTGACATGTTCCCTCACGAATGTTTTGGATTGCAGACTACGTCCGATGGAGTTTGTATCACTACGTGGGGCCGATTGCAACGGGTGCTTAACCGTTTTGGCGCACACGACGGGGCGTATCCTGCCCGGCAACACGCTCCTGACCCAGGGTAAGCGCGCTTACCGGCGCAAGCGGCGGGTTGCCAACGCGCCCCACGATGGGGGGAGCGGTGTGAGGAGCGAAGCCATAGCTGGGGCGCTGGTGGGCTTGAGGGGAGGCGGGGGCGGCGGCGCGGTGTTTTCCACTGCCGCCACATAGCCGCCCGGAGTCGCAACCGGACCCAGCGGGTCAAGCCGATCGGCACCGCGGGCGTTTCGCGGAATCCGAAATAGCTGCGCCAGCCCCGCATATACGGTGCCAGTTCCCCCATCGTCGTCTTCATGCTGACGCCTTTTGCCCGTCCCGTGATCTCCCGGATTCGTTGCTTAAACCGATCCACGGCCTTCGGCGCTATGACACGCTTGACCTCCGGACCGGCCGTAAAGCTGAACCCGAGAAACTTCCGCTCCCGCGGTCGTGCCACCGGGGTACCCGTGCTGTTCGGGTCCTTGGCCTCATTCACCTTGAGCTTTTGCGTGATGAATCGCGTAATGCTCTCCATCACCCGTTGCCCCGCCCGCTCGCTGCGAACGTCGATATTACAGCCGTCCGCGTATCGAACCAAGCCATGGCCCCGGCGCCCCAACTCCCGGTCGAATTCGTCGAGCACGAGGTTGCTGGGTTGATGTACGGATCGGCGCCGCGCAGATTGGTGTCGCTGCCGATAAAGCTGAGCACCCTCCGAAACGCGTCGGGACGTTCCCACGCGGCGGTGAATGCCGCCGGCGCGCCAGAGCTGGAACCGGCCAGCGCCCGGTCGTTGGGGTCGGCCGACAACTGGTACTGATTGGCAACCTCCGGCAGAATTTCCTCCGTCAGGAAGCGCGCGTAGCGGTCTCCCAGACCATCGTATTCATAGCCGCGGTTGAAGCGCGCCATTCGAGTGGGCGCGGCGGCGGGGCGCACGCCTGGGTCGATGAAGATGCCGATGGTGACCGGCATGGCGCGCTGCGCGATCGGGTTGTCGAAGACGATCGGCGCGCGCCACGCGCCAGTGTCGGAGATGAAGCCGCCGCCGTCCTGAAAGATCGTCACGCCGGCGGGCTTGGCCGCGTCGTACTGCGCGGGAACGTATACCCAGTAATCGCGCGTGGCGCCGGGGAAGATCTTGGAAGTGGCCCAGGTGTATTTGGTGACCTTGGCCTGCGGCACGTCCGGTCGCCGTTGCGAATCGGGGCCGAGAGTGTACGGCTGCGCACAAAGAACCGCCGGAATGAGGAAGGCGAGGAGTTTCATTCCCAGCAATAGTACACCAAACACCATGGGCATTGACTTGCACCGCGGAATGCCGCAGGATTGACACAACCAGGAGGCAAAGATGGACAGATTGGTGATCAGAAGCAAGGAGCATCAGCAGGAGCTATCCGGGATTGGCGCGCGGGAAAGCGAAATGGACGTCAAGGATACCATCGGACAGCGGATCGACAGCAAGGGGACCAAAGTGGAAGACCTCGCGGGAACCGGCGAGGGGGATTCGCCCGGCGGGTAGGTAGGACAGGCCTCCTGGCCTGTCCCGCGACAGGCCAGGAGGCCTGTCCTACTAATACAACAGATACCGCGCGCGCATCTCGGCAAACGTGCCCACCGCGTCCTGGAACGATTCCTGGATGGTGCGCGGGTCTTCCGCGGCTTGAATGCGGTGGATCGCGTCGTCGCTGCCGACCAGCCGTTTGCCTCCGCTGAAATCGACCTTGCCGGGATACAGCTTCTGGATTCCCACGGCGAGCTCCAGCCCCAACCTTGTGGCGTCGAGCAGTTCGCGATTGGTGACCACAAAGCGCACGCCTTCCACTTTGACGCCTTTGAAAACCGATTCCGTGGGCGTGAAACTGGTGGCGTAGACGCGCACCCCCGGGATCTGGCGCTGGTTGAGGTAGGTGGCCAGTTCGCGTCCCCCGATAAAATCGGCGCCGATCTGTTCGAACGGAGCGTCGGTGCCGCGGCCCACCGAGAAGTTTCTGGCGTACTCCATCAGGCAGAGGCCCGGATAGAGCATCGCCGCGTTGAGGCTGCGCATGTTGGGCGAGGGGTTGATCCACGCGAGATTAGTGGCATCGAACCAGTCGCCGCGCTGCCAATCCTGCATGGGGACCACGGTGAGATTAGCGCCGATCTTGTTTTCCGCGTTGAACATTTTGGCCAGTTCGCCCATCGTCATGCCGTGGCGCACCGGTTCGCCGCCCAGATAGCCCACGAAGCTCCGGTTGGCCGGGTCCATCATGGGACCTTCGATACGCGTGCCCGTGATCGGGTTGGGGCGGTCCAGAACATAGTAAGGAATGCCGGCCTTGGCTGCCGCTTCCAGGGCGTAGGCCATGGTGGTCTCGAACGTGTAGAAGCGCACGCCGACATCTTGTATATCGAACACCAGCACGTCGATGCCGTTCAACATCTCCGGCGTGGGGCGATTGGTGGCGCCGTAGAGGCTGAAGACCTTGATGCCCGTGGCGGGGTCGGTGGTGTCCTGAATTCCGGGGCGATCCTCCTTGCCGAGGAAGCCGTGCTCCGGCGAGAAGATGGCGGCGATGTTCACGCCGGCCTGGCGCATCACGTCGATGTTGCGCCGGCCCTGCCGGTCGAGGCCGCTCTGGTTGGTGATCAGTCCGATGCGCTTGCCGGCGAACGGCTGGAATTTCATCGCGGCAAGCACGTCGAGGCCGGTCAGCGTGGCGCCGTTGCGCCCCACCTGGCGGCGCGCGCCGGGTCCGGTCAGACTCTCGTTGTACCCCGTCTGGTTGTACCCCGTCTGGTTGTACTCAGACAAAGTCACGCGCTGCCCGCGCAGACCGACGTTGGCGGCCACGATGGTCGCGACCTTGGCGCGCACCGGCGTCAGCGCGGGACGCAGATCGGGATGCACGCTGTTGGCCAGCAGAATCACGTAGGTCTTGGTCAGCGGGTCGATCCACAGCGAGGTGCCCGTGAAACCGGTGTGTCCAAAGCTGCCGATGGGAAAGAGTTCCCCGCGATTGCCCGAGTGCGGCGAATCCACATCCCAGCCCAGACCGCGCAGGATGGGCTGATCGGGCGGCGTCTGCGGCTCGATGAACTTGGCCACGGTCAGCGGGCTGAAGAGGCGGACGCCCTCCAGTTCGCCGCCGTTGAGCATCATCTGGGCAAAGCGCGAAAGGTCGTCGGCCGTGGAGAACAGTCCCGCGTGACCGGCCACGCCGCCCATGTTGCGCGCCGTCGGGTCGTGAACCACGCCGCGCAGCGGTGGCCCGGTCTTCACCGGCCAGCGCTCCGTCGGCGCGATGCGCGGCACCAGCGAAGCGGGCGGCAGGAACATGCTCTCCCGCATGCCGATGGGCAGGAAGATATTCTCCCGCGCGTATGCGTTAAGCATCTTGCCGCTGAGACGGTGCACCAGTTCGCCGAGCAGGATGAAATTGATGTCGCTATACACGTAGCGGGTGCCGGGAGGGCCGCCGGGCTTGAAGGTGCAGGCCAGTTGGATACCGGTGGCGTAGCCGGTCCAAGGGGTGGAGAGCGGCACGTCGGGTTGCAGCCCGGAGAAATGGGTGAACAGTTGGCGCAGCGTGATCTCGCTCTTGCCGCCCTGGAACTCGGGGATATAGTCGGTGATCTTGTCGCCGAGACGGAACCGGCCCTCCTCAAAAAGCTTCATCAGGGAGGACGTGGTCGCCACCACTTTGGTGAGCGAAGCGCAATCGAAGACCGTGTCGAGCGTCATCGCCTCGGGCAGCGGCACCAGTGCGCGCTTGCCGTAGGCCTTGCGGTAGACCACCTTGCCTTCATACCCCACCAGCAGCACGGCGCCGGGCATACGGCCTTGTTCGATGGCCTCATTGATCACCCGATCCAGCGCCGCCGCCCCCGAAAAGGTCTGCGCGGAGAGAGCCGTGGCGGCGAGCGCGGCGCACCAGAAGAGCTTCATAGAGTCCATGATAGCTGGCGGCCTGTCACAATGTGGCGGTGGGGCATGGGTGCTAGGTTTACGGCTGGTGGACCGATTCCTGTGGATTTCGTAACAGGTGTCGGCCCTTCTAAACCCTGCGGCGTTAAGCGAGGCTAATAGACTCGAATGCGGAGCGCCGAAGAGGACTCAGCTATTGCAACTCACAAGGGCTCCTTGTGCAGTGCCGCCGTGGTGTCGGCGGGGATTCCGGCTGTGGGATTGCCCTTCAGATAGCCGAGCGAAGCCAGGAACAGATCAGTCTGCCGGAGCACGAGAGCGTGCCATGGCGAGTCTGGGAAGCGATTGAAGAAGCCGTGCTGTTGGCCCGCGGCGGTGTAGAACTCCGCGCGGGTTCCGACGGCGATCAATTGTCGGGCGAAGTCGCGGCCTGCATCTTGGAGAGGATCTTCCGTGCCGTAGAACAAGATGGCCGGTGGACCGCCTTTGGTGACCTTCCAACTGGCCATGACAGCGCAGGGCGCGCCCTGTGAAGATTGGCCGGGCGGGCAACCGAACGCGGGATTGAGCAGCACCAGGGCGTTAGGCACGGGTGAGATGGAGCGATCTTCATCGTCGGGTTCGAACGCCGTATTGTAAGCTGTGAAGGCGGCGATGCTGGCGCCTGATGAGCCGCCGCCCGCAATCACGCGGCGCGTGTCGATTCCAAGGTGCCGCGCATTCATTCGGAGCCAACGGATGGCGCTCTTGCCATCCTCGACGCAGCGCTCCGGAGGCGTGTGATGGACGCTTTCAAGGCGGTACTCGGGTGCGGTCGCGACCAGGCCGCGCACGGCAAAATATTCCGCCGTGGCCGCGAACTGCGCGGGACTGCCGGTCGCGCAACTGCCGGCAAAAAAGAAGACGACGGCGGGCCGACGATCGCTCGCGTTCCAGTTTGGCGGAAAATAGAGGTTGATTCTCAAATCACCCTGCGGCGTGGTCTTATACACCGCCGCGGCTTTGTTGTCGACGGGATGGATATCCGTCTCGATCGGTTTCAATGCCGCTGACGCAGCGCCGATTACCGACTCGACGACGAGCACGGCTAGGAGAATGCGCATGATTTCCTTCGAGGCCTTCCTTCTCAGAATAATCCTGCGCAGGACTGGATGGCAAGACTTCCAAAGTCGACCGGCGCCAGGCGTCGCGAATAGGTCGTGCCTAGTCGCCCAGCGTTTACTGATAGCTATCGCGAAGGGCGCTACCGAGTTGCGAATCGCCCCAAACTGGCACCCGAAGGCAATAGGACGCATCGCCGTTTAAGCGCTTGAATGTCCGAGGACGATTCATTTACCTGTAGCACGCTCTCAGTCGCCTTGCCGTTTCCGGTCAGCCGCCTCAGCGAGCAGATCGGCGACCAAAGGTTTTGAGACCCGGAAATTCGTTGCCAGCAAACGGTTGAGAGCCGACGGCAGGTCTACCAGATGTTCCATGGCGGCTCTGCGTAAAACTCCCAGCGTCCCCGTGTTCGGAATGCCTCTTCTGGAAGCCTCCAGCCGACCGGCCGATTCGTCAATCAGCAGAAGAACATCGGTCTCCAACGCGGCTAAGGCGATCGCGGATGCCTCGCCCGCATCCAGATCCGTTAGCGCAGCGTCCCGACCCGGCGATTTTCGGATCTCGATCCAGTCTGGATGCTGCGTCGCCCATTCGCGCACCTCAGGTGGGGCCCCCGTGTCCATCAGTTCACTGAAAACTTCCTCGGGGATGACGACGCGGTGGTAGAGTTGCTGTAGGACGCCAATCTCACCGATGAGAATCAGATAGTTGATTGGTGACGTGTCCGCGACAACGACCGTCATCCCGGAAGAGTCCCCGCTACTTCGCTGTCCCTGCGAACATCCTCCAGCGTGAGGTCCAGAAAAACCCCGTGAGCTTTGAGGAAACCGTCCATTTCATACCGCGATCGGATACCCAACAAGCGGCGAGCCTGTGACACGGTCAGTTTTCCGGTGCGAATCGCCTCAAGAGCAAGTCCCTCCAGGGCAGCTTGTGGCAATCCGCCTGGATCCGCGGCGATTCGACGTCCCAAGTCCTCGGGAATTTCCAGACTTACTTGCATGGCTTCCTTTCGACCATTATCGCTCAAGCTGAGCCTATTGGGCGGGGGGGGCAAAAACGGTCGCCTGGACAGCGGCCGTGAATGGCGGTATTGGAAATAGGTCCTCCCTGGTCGCCCTGTGTTTACCGATTCCCGACGAAAGCCGCCCATCGCAGCAAATCAACAGCGAACTCCCGCCCGAGCGCTTATTTGATGCTGGTGGTCTTCGTGGGGCAGTCCCCTGATCGGGTACCCTGATCGGGTTTGACAGCGGCGGGCAGTCCTCCTACACTGGCGGCATGGAAGTGCATTTCAAGCCTGATACGGAAACCCGTCTGCACGAGTTGTCCTCAACCAGCGGTCGCCCGACCGATGATCTCGTCGAAGACGCCATGGCGGGATATTTGGCGGAAGTGGCTGAAATGCGCGAAATGCTCGACGGCCGCTACGATGACATCAAGACCGGAAGGGTGAAACCCATCGACGGCGAGGAATTCTTTGAATCCCTCCGGCGGCGCGAGGAAGAGCTACTCAAGCACCGCGCGCCACAATGAGC